>Ga0307509_10012230_pt1 | contig 10295 bp, 12 predicted proteins | sample 10_EM_MG_FD_202245 | JGI IMG/M metagenome (GOLD analysis project Ga0307509, IMG submission 202245) | Populus trichocarpa ectomycorrhiza microbial communities from riparian zone in the Pacific Northwest, United States - 10_EM | ecosystem: Host-associated > Plants > Roots > Unclassified | place...
GAAAGACGAACTTTGTTATTTTATATCACTCGCCTTGAAACTCCTTCGCAACTATTCCAGCCTCGAACCACTGTCTTACAGCCCAAAAGAGCACCACTTCGGGGCAGAGCAAAACCCAAAATACGATGTGGAGTTTCGTCGAAAGGATCCGTAACTTTGAATCATTGGGCGATGGGAGATCTGGGCGGATGCAGCACGAGATGGTGGTAAACAGGGTAAACAGGGTGCTGAGGGGGATGGTGGTGATCATCCAAGTGGAGAGTCATTAAAATTTGACGGGGCTGATCATTGATATATGTAGTCCTGGTGTTTTCCGAAATCACGTTTCTGAGTCTGCAACTTGAAATACAACTTTGATGTTTCTATATGCATCGCAAATTATACATACGAATTATGGTCGCGATGGTGACCCTTTTCGAACGAGTGGTAGGGATCCATACTGAATGTCAGAAACCGTTGAACAGTCGTGGAGATTGAGAAACGAGGGAGAGTTTATTCCAAGTTAGTTTACGAGGTGACGTGTTTGATGTCGGATAGAGTGATTCCAAGCGAAGTACATGTAGATTGGAAATGAAGCTTGGGAGAAGGCTTACTTACGTATGACATTGGGTGGATAAATTGCCACGAAAGAGCGGAGGAGAGTCAGAGCTTCTGTGACTTCAAACACAAAATTGTAATACAATCCAAAGACAGTAATGTAAGGCAGAGGAAAGGGGGAAAAGAACATATGCTACACAATACCGAACGAAGATGAATCAAAAATTACACACTCTCATATGTGAGGCAGAAAATTAGTCCAGTTGATCGCATAAAAGGCACTCTCTGGTTGCTTCCTCAACAACATAATGGCCTGTGTAAGAAGCAAGAGACGTGCAAGCATATATGCAACAAGTCCTGCACCTCCGAGGAACACGATAATGACCAACAGTGTCATGGCCACAGCCCCTAGTACATTCTTCACACTCTGTGGTAACGAAATGGAAGGGATAGAGATATGAAACCCATATCTTCCATCAAGGAAATCCAGGAGAAGGGCAATGGAGACGACAACGAGGAGTACAAAAAGAGCGAGTGCGTAAAAAACCAAAGGTACCGATGGGATGAGCGTAATTGTGAGAGATCCAATACGCCAGAGCAACTGCTCGATATGGGATGGGAAATGGAAATTCCAAGCGATGCAATGCAATGCTCCGAAGACGGCCGCAACGACCGGAAGGCCAAAGGCGACTAAAAACTGATGGTCGTCTGAGTCGTCTGTATTGGGAGCGTAGAAGGTAGGGACATGTGTTGCATCGGACTTGAGTGTTGTAGTAGTGGCAATACCGAAGAGAGATTCGCCGAGGGCAAACAAAGGGTCGACGAAAAACCACATTATTGGCAGGTAAAAGAACCAGAGATGCGTACTGCCAGGAAAACCCAGCCTCTGGCGCTGATCGTGGAGGAATTGGTTGATGGTCGATAAAGAGATGGAGGATAGTTGATGATGGATGGAAGAAAGTTGGACGCGATACCAAGTGAGCGCCGTATGCATATGACGAGGGAGTCCATAGACAGAAGATCGAAAGCGATGAAGGGGACAGACAATGAATTTTTGAAAAATGCTAAGCTTCGAGGAAGCACGAATGCGTTCCTGCATTTAGAACTGAGCATCTGAAACAATCGAGTCAATGCTAAGACTCACTAATCGCCCTTCTCCATGGATGACTTTCTTTGGCGGATCTACATCACCGGGATATACTTTGATTGGTTCCTTTACGCCGAGAGGCTTGTCCCACCAAAAGTAGTACATCACCCCATTCAGGCTCGCAAGTGCAAGAGTGACGAGCTCAAGCTCAGTCAAAGCAAGGCCCTGTTTACCACGTGCAATGCACTGTATGATAAACCAGAGCGACTGCAGAATTACAATCGCTTTTGAAAGGAAATCGCCTCTTGCCTTGTCGTGAAGTTCCGCGGCGGTGATCGTAGGAAAGGCGATTTCGAATGATTCTTGAAATCTGGGCTGGTAGTTTCGGGATGGCCGCTCCTTGGCATAGATGGTGTAAGCCGTCTCTATCTTCAAAAGCTCGAAGAAAGATTCGTAGTCCAATACAGTTTCGACACCGCCCTTTACGAGGCTGAATCCACCCATTATGAGAAAATGACCGTGCACCGCCGTCCAACTTTCATCTAATAAATTTGCTTAACAACCTGCATCATAGCCAGGAACACCATGCTCACCTTCAAACAACTCTGCAATGTATCTTGCCGCGGCCCACTGCCTATAAGCCCATATCAAAATCAACTCGGGAACGACCAAAGTCCAGAGCATCAGTTTGATGCGCCTCCAGAGGGATCGAATGTGGCCTTCTCGTGGAGGGACATTAGGATGGATTGCGACCCATGTGCAGATGAACAGGGTTGAAACGCAGCTCCAGATTATGTCAAAACGGGTTCGCGGTTTGTGGTCCTGTAGAGCCGGAGGGCCTGATTGAAGTACTTCGCGAACCTCCACGACGTTAGGAATGATGGGCAATGAAGCACCATAGGTTCGGGAAAGCGCGATGAAGAGAAGCAGAATAAGCATGGTGGGCCGTGGAAAGGATGGAGATGGGGAGGTTGTCGTTGCGTCAATCACCTTGTATGTTTATGTATGCCACCAGTCGTGTAAAGCCCTTTGCTGATATTCGCTTCAGTTCAACTCCCGATGATCGCGCCCAACAAACATGCTGGCCAGTGAAGATCTTCATTCATTCACAACTGACGTTCTAGCCCCAGGCACGCGACTTTAATTTCGGGAACGAGGCTGTATCCCATACTACAGGCGCGCCGATGGAGACGTGGAGTGATCCTATGTAGGAAGTAGGTGGTTTGAGATTTGGATTCGGAGGATTTGGGTTGAGAGGTGGCTTAGGGAGGTGGTTGAGTGTGTTGCCATTTTTTCGACTGTACAAAAGGAAGTTTAGGAAATAAGACAAGGACAGAAAGGGAGAGGACGTACTAAGCTGCGCTGAGAGATTCAACCTTTTAAAGTAAGACGGCCCCGACGGAGAACATCATTCCCTAGAATCCCCCTTGCCACGCCATAAGTGCACCCCTCCTAAGATGAGCCTTGATGCATATGGCCAAAACGACAACACGGACAAAACACGTGTGAGGACGAAGTTAGGAGGTCGCTCCAAACATCCTGCCGGCAAGCCCCGGATAAACGCATGTCAGCCCTAACATTCTCCCTCCAAGTCGTCCCATGCGTCAAGCTTTGAGCGTCACTTGGCCTCCAGCCATACTACGTAGATTTGACTGCTGGGCTTCCTTACGCCCCTCGTCCCTATCAACAAGCTCTGCAAATGCGAATCTACCTCTCGCAAAACTGATCCACCTCATCTGCTTGTCGCGATCAAGCAAGCCCAAAACATACCCATTACATCCTAAGGGAATGCGCCCTCTGATCACCGAACCAAAATGCTCGTATGGACATGGCCATCACCAACGAACTGTGCAGTGCCAGACGTACTTCCCTTCTTCTATATCTCTGAAAGCTTGGCTCTCTCTACCTTGATACCCTGCACATTGAATGTTCTAACCGTCAGGGTTGCCAATAATGCGACTCTATCGATCGGAGATGCAACATGGGAGGTGCGGCATCGTTCTTTGGGAGAGGAGTGGGTCAGCTAGTGCCTGAAAGTGCGATAGAAAGGAGATGAGCAATGGAAGAGTGGAGAAAACGACGAACGCTGCAACAGACATAATCTCTTTCCAAAAAGAAAAAAAAACACAAACGGTTTTGAAATTTGGATGTTGAGGAGAGAGAACTTGGCCGACCCAGCACTAATATCATCCTCTCTGCTTACGTTCCTATCAAACTCTTCCATCCACTTGTTCGTCACAGCCCTAAACACCCATCTCCTCAACGCAACGACGTTCATCTTCCCAACCCGCATCCACAAAAGGCTAATTGTGCTAGCCAACATGAGAGATGCCGCAGCGATGCCTACGCTTCTTAATTGGCATCTTGCATCGGGTTTTGAACAAGCGGTTAGGAATGCGAAGGTGTCGAACGTGTTTCCTACAAAGTAGGTCACGAATGGGACGGGCCTGAGGGAAGAGAGGCTGGAAGGACAAGGACGACCTTGTGTTTCGTGTTCAGGTGCTGAATATCCGTTTAGTGGAGTTGAGTAATTCATGGGCGACTAATTTTCGTTTTGATTATGCTAATCTGTCCCCTTTGACATAGTTCCTACCTCAAAGAACGTTTTCTTCCCGAACGCCATTCTTTTATTGCATGAGTAGATGTGGAAGGATGACCATAGGCGTGTGCGTGTGCGTATGCGTCTGTTCTCACCCAATTTTACTTGAACATCCTCAAATCTAGAATACGAAATGCCACTTTTTATGGCGCCGGCGAAATCCTTTCCTGACGATAGCACGATGCTCATATCCGGGAGGACGACGAACTTATCGTTGAGTTCAAGTCCGATGTCGAGGTTGAGATGATGTCAAGAGTGTAGCGGTGTTTCGGAGAAGGCTTCATCACGGACCATCGATAACCTGATCAAGTAGAAGGCCTTTCGACTTCTATGCAATGATTAGTGAAGAACAGTTTTGACGATGGGAAATATGGTGATTGGCATGACGATCCGAGTCCGAGTCGACTGAGTTCAACAAACCTACGATGATATGCCTTCCATTTCAGGGTAGTGAGTTTCGTACATCAGTCTTCGCAATTTCTACGACAGGACGGGTGATTCTTAAATTTTCGATGCCAGTTATCAAAGATGCTCCGCTGTAAATTGAATACCGAGTGTTTGAAGGTTAGGCTCTTAGACCTTGTAAGTCACGAGCTGCCAGTCCAGTGTGCCCTGACTTGTAGTGGGACATGTGTTGTATGGGACTTGATCGCTGAAGTGGTGGCAATACCGAGAAGAGATTCGAGGAGGGCTTTGAGAGGGTCGGTGAAAAACCACACGATTGGAAAGAACAACAGATGTGTATCACCAGGTGCCAGCCTGGTCTTTCAATATAAAGTTCTAGCAATGAACACAACAAACCCAAAATTGTAATACAACTCAAAGCCAGAAATGTAAGGTATATAAAGTTGGATACCAACGACTTGCAGAGGAAAAAAAGATATGCTACACACTACCGAACATGAAGATGATTACGCCAATACTCTCATATGTGAGGCAGAAAATTAGCCCAGTTGATCGCATAAAAAGCACTCTCCGGTTGCTTCCTCAACAACATAATCGCCTGCGTGAGAAGTAAAAGACGTGCAAGCATGTATGCAACAAGTGCTGCACCTCCGAGGAACGCGACAATTGCCCACAGCATATCTGTCATAACAGTCCCCACACATTGTCGTAATGAAAGGTGATAATCTTTGTCCACAAGGAAAATGATGATGAACGCGATACAAGCAGATGCCGGTGGGGTGAGTGTAATTGTGAGAGATCCGATGCGCCAGAGCAACTGCTCGATATCAGATGGGAAATGGAAATTCCAAGCGATGCAATGTAAGGCTCCGAATATGGCCGCAACGACTGGCAGGATAATACCGAACAAAAGCTCACGATCAGCTGATGACTTTGTTTCGGGAGCATAGAAGGTGGGGACATGTGATACATACTTGACTCTTGAAGAAGCGGCAATATCGAGGAGAGGTAAGGCGAGGGCCTTGACAGGGTTGATGAAAACCCACAAAATCGGCAAATACAAGAACCAGAGATACGTATGGCCAGGAAATTTTAGCTTGTCGCGCTGATCGTCGAGGAATTCGTTGATGGTTGATAAGGAAAGTTGATGATATATGAAGGAAAGATAAGAACCACAAGAAGAGAGCGTTGTCTGGAAACCGTGGGCTAATTGAAAGAGCGAGCATTGCACTTGTTGAAAGGGATGGACGACGAGTCTCCGAAAAAGGCTAAGCTTCGAAACTTTGACTGTGCGGTCCTAAGGCGAAAAATAAATGAACGAAAGATCTGAGCCAAGAGCAATTCCTACCAATCGACCTGCTATGTCAATGACTTTCTCAGCTGGCCGTTCACCTTTGGGATATACCCTGACTGGTTCCTTGACGCCGAGAGGCTTGTCCCACCAAAAGTAGTACATCACCCCATTCAGGCTCGCAAGTGCAAGTGTGACGAGCTCAAACTCAGTCAAAGCAAGGCCCTGCTTGCCACGTGCAATGCATTGAACAATAAACCACAGTAACTGCACAATTACAATCGCTTTTGAAAGGAAATCGCCTCTTGCCTTGTCGTGAATTTCCTCGGCGGTGATCGTAGGGAAAGCAATCATTTCAGACGGTTCTTCAAAAGTTTGCCCATCTCTGTAGATGTTATTTTCCCTCAAAAGCTCGAGGAACGAGTGGTATCCCAATACAGTTTCGACCCCGTCCTCTACGAGGCTGAATCCACCCATTATGAGAAAATGGCCGTGCACCGGCGTCCAATCTTCCTCTAATAAATCTGTTTAACAACCTGCACTGCAGCCAAGGATACCATGCTCACCTTCAAATAACTCTGCAATGTGTCTTGCCGCAGCCCACTGCCTATAAGCCCATATCAAAATCAACTCGGGAACGACCAAAGTCCACAGCATCAGTTTGATGCGCCTCCATAGTGATCGGATGTGGCCTTCTCCACGTGGAGGGACATTGGGATGGATTGCGACCCATGTACAGATGAACAGCGTTGAAACGCAGCTCCAGATTATGTCAAAATAGGTTCGCGGTCTGTGGTCCTGTAGAGCTGGAGGGCCTGATTGAAGGACTTCGCGGACATCCACGACGTCGAGAATGATGGGCAACGAAGCGCTATAGCTTCGGGAAAGCGCGATGAAGAGAAGCAAAACAAGCATGGTGGGCCTCGGAAAGGATGGAGATGGGGTTGTCGTTGCGTAAATCGCTTTGTATGTTTATGTCACCACAGCCCTTGCTTCAGTTCAACTCCCGATGAGTGAAGATCTTCATTCATTCACAACTAAGGTTCTAGCCACCGGGCACGCGGCTTTAATTTCGGGAACGAGGCTGTATCCCATACGACAGGTGCGCCCAAGGAGACGTGTGAGAATACGAGTGGACCTGTAGGTGGTTTGAGATTTCTTTTGAATTCGGAGGATTTGGGTCGAGAGGTGGCTGAGGGAAATGGTTGAGTGTGTTGCCATTTTTTCGACTGTAAAAAAGGAAGTTTAGGAAATAAGACAAGGACAGAGAGAGGACGTACTAAGCTGCGCTGAGAGATTCAACCTTTTAAAGTAAGACGGCCCCGACGGATCCCTCAGAAGCGTAAATCAGCCACGCACCCCGCACCTCCATATGGCCAAAACGACACACGCCCAAAGCGCGTCTTGAACGGTTTCCTCTGGTTTCCTTGTATTCCCTAGGAGCATTGGGAGGGCGTTGGTTGACTGGGCTGATTCTGTGTTTTGTTTTCGGCTGTGAAGAATCGGTTCAGGATATGAAACAAGGACAGAAGGAGGACGTACTAAAATGCCGTCAGCTGTGACACGATGGTAACTCAGCAAACGATAAGATTCAACACCTGTAGTAGCTGAAAAGCCCTTTTGAGGGATAAAGACTGCCCCAGCAACGTAAATGAGCCCATTCGCAACGCAATAGTTGCACCATTGAGGGCAGCTCTTCATGGGCACAACAGCAGCACCCCAAACCGACAGGCGTAGACTATATCCTTCTCGGGCAACCTTGTTCCTCGAAGCGACCAAGCGGCTCTGGAACGCTATGGTGGATGTGAAGACAGGAGCGATAGCAAGACCGACGCCGAAACATTGGCGCCACACAGTGGTTATTAAGAGTTTTGCGTCTTCGCCGTCTTTGTCGATTGTCTGGACGAGGTTAACGGGTGAGGCTGCCGCCGAGTCAATGTCTAGCGCCGTGGAGCGTAATCGGGCTCGTCGTTCGTCGGTTGAGTGAAGGCTCTTCGATTTTGACCTGTGATCTTCCTCAGTACACCCGAGCGGTGAGGACGGCAGTCGATGAGGCGGGGAAGCTCCATACTCCGATGCATACGAAGTTCAATAATATTGGGCGTCCTCATCCCTATCCACAAATGCAAGTGACCTCGCCAATGCGAATCCACCTTTGCAAAAGTGGGTTCATCTCGGTCTGCAAATTACTGCTCCTTGGGCTCTCTACCTCGACGCCCTATTCTTTGAGCGCTTTGACAGTCCGCACTATTGACCATAGATGCTGCACGGGAGGTGTGGCATCGTTCTTGGGTGAGAATGGACAGGGATGTCGGCTGTTTCTCTATATTTGAAAGATATGTTACTTTAGGGTTCGAACTTGCAAGAGAGGAAGGACCTGCCTTGAGAACTCGTTACAGCCCCAAACACCAATTATACTAGCCAACATGAGGGATGCTACGCCCAATGTGAGTAGTTTGAGCGAAGCAATGCCTAGGCCCTCTTATCTTTAGCTGCCTGAGTCGAACGATAGATAGGAAGCGAAGGCGTCGAATGCTTTCCTACGACATGGATCATGGACTTCTGGGAAGTTGTGTGTCACGCGTCACTGTTTTCTCCGATATTCTGGACTCCTTATCGACATGTCCTTTGGTATTTTTCTATCATCATCACGATTGTCCAAAGTAGCTAAGGTATAATTGAAAGTGTGGTATCTAGGTAGTCCCTGGTACAACATATTCCTTACAGAAATTGAAAGCAGCATATCAAGCCCGAGATCGCATCAAGAAAAGTGGGGGATATAGTCCACCCACGACTGGCTCATAAAAACACCTCCTGGTACTGACCGTAAACAAATAACCGAAGACACCAGAAGCACAACTCGAGCAACAAAGAACGGCGCAAACCCAACGATTAACATAAAAAACCAAAAGACTATGAAGAAACCCGTGATATCGTCCAACGTGCAACACATACGAGCACCGCAGAATGGGGAATCATCCAGGAATTCGAGGAAATAGAAGAAGTTGGTGACGATGACGAGCCCTAGTGTGACCACGCTGAAAGATGTTGATGTTATTGAGGCGATGCGCCAGACGAGTTTGACACCCTCGGAAGGGAAGTGTAGGGTGGAGCCGGGGCGTAGAATGAAGAGAAGGCTGACGGTATTTACACCTGCGCTTACGACAGCAACAGGTAGAAGGATCCTGATCTGTGTCATGGTGTTTTGCACGTAGAATAAAGGAATTTTCAAGGTGCCGTCCGGGAACTCTGGTGGGCAGTTGCTGGGTGGTACGAGCCGAGTTGCGTCATGGTAGATACTCTGGATTGGCCAGAGAAAGATGGAGATGAGAGAGCGTAGTGTGAGTCTGAGTCTCGTGATGGATGTAGATGGTGATTGGGGGAACTCGAGTTGGAATCGGCATTCGGTGATTTGGGATCCAAGGAGGTTTTGTTCCGATTCGAATATTTCTCTGATTGTTGGATTTAGACCTGGTAGCTGGCCACGATTCCCGGGGCCGACGTTGGGCTTGATTAGGATGGGACATTGTGGATCCAAAGGTTTTTTCCAAGCAAAAATGAATATGCACCAATTCACGATCACAAGGGGGGCAGTTACCGCCTCAAACTGCGTAATGACTAGCGAAACCGGGTCCGTCGAGCTTGCGTGGACGAAGCGGGAGACGCATTGGGATACGAACCACGTTGCTTGCAGCAAAGCGATGAAAGCAAACACAGGATGGAAATTGCTTCGCTCTTGGATTTCTAAGGAGGTCAATCGCGGAAAGTCAATAACATTTTCGCGGACGAGACGCCTGAAATGAGGGAGTGAGAGTGTCTTGGTTGGTTGTCCATCCTTGTTGCAGAGGACGAAACCGCCCATGAGCAGAAATAGTCCGTGACGTCTCGTCCAACCGCGATCTGTCGTTGAATGTAAGAGGATCCCTGGTTGTTTTATGTATCACTCACGTCGAAACTGCTTCGCAACCTCTCCAGCCTCGAACCACTGTCTCATTGCCCAATAGAGCACACCTTCGGGACATACTAAAACCCAAAATACGATGCTGAGTTTCGTCGAAAGGATCCGAAGCTTCGAATGGTTGGGCGATGGGAAATCTGGACGGATGCAGCACGAACAGGTGGTGAAGAGGGTAAAAAGGGTGCTGAGGAGGATGGTGGAGATCATCAACGCCTGTCACCGGCGTTTTCCGAATCTCTATTACCACTCTTGACACCCCTAGCCCAAATTACCAAGAAAATCAAACCAAAAGGCATCTCAATGTTCGTGGAGACGCGCTGAGGAGGCCATCCCGTCTAGGTCCCTCGATATCTAGGCGCCACTAGAGTGACTAATCCAGACTGTAGAATGGACGGAAAACCATGCTTTCACTGGCAGC
>Ga0307509_10012231_pt1 | contig 10295 bp, 10 predicted proteins | sample 10_EM_MG_FD_202245 | JGI IMG/M metagenome (GOLD analysis project Ga0307509, IMG submission 202245) | Populus trichocarpa ectomycorrhiza microbial communities from riparian zone in the Pacific Northwest, United States - 10_EM | ecosystem: Host-associated > Plants > Roots > Unclassified | place...
CCGGCTAATCCCGGGGCGGTACCTTCCCCAACCCGCCGAACTCCGTCCATTCGATGCTGCGTTGGCGCTGCTGGAGCTCGGAGTCGGGTCGCCAGTCGGTCACATCGACGAGTCCCGGCTGCTGCACGAGGAGCTTCTCGAAGATCTCCGCCACGTCCGCTTCCTCCCGGACCCTGCCCCAATTGCCCCCGGTCTGGACCCGCATGAGCTCGGTGACGCCGTCGCGGACCTTCTGATCGTCGCTCACGAGCTGGCACACGACGACGAAACTGCCCGGGGCGAGCTCGTCAACGACCCGCTCCACAAGGGCCTTTGGGCCGGCGCTGTCCGGCAGGCAGTGCAGTACGGAGATGAACAGAGCCGCCGCCGGCTCGGTGAAGTCGATGAGCCGGGTGAAGTCCGGGTGCCCGAAGATGGTCTCGGTGTCCGTCATGTCGACCGACAGGATCGCGGTGTTGTCGTTCTCGTCGAGCAGGGACTGGCCCAGCGACAGGACCACGGGATCGTTGTCGATATAGACGACATGGGATTCGGGGTCGACTTCCTGCGCGATCTGATGCACATTGCGCTGCGTCGGAAGGCCCGAGCCGAAGTCGATGAACTGTCTGATTCCGTGCTGTTCCGCCAGCACCCGGACCACGCGCTGGAGGAACCACCGGTTGTTCAGCGCGATCTCGCGCGAGGTGGGTGCCACCTCCAGCAGCAACTCGCAGGCATTCCGGTCTGCTTCGAAGTTGTTGCTGCCGCCCAGCAGCCAGTCGTACATCCGCGCCGCGCTGGGCAACGACAGATCGACATGATTCTTCTCCACCAACGGCCCGTCCCCTCGCCGAATCCGCCCCATCCGAAGTGGAGTTGCCCATCCTAGGAGGGCGGCACCCGGCCGCACCACCGCTGGTTCGGGTGAACCGTGGCGCAGACCGGCGGAAGGCGGCGGATCTGGGCATCCGGCAGGCGACCGCGTACGCCGGAGGGGTCACAGATGCCTCAAGGGCGCCTCCGCGTCGACGAGTTGCGGAAGGGTTCGACGCGCGGCGGCGAGCGCCGCTTCGACCACGGACGGTTCGGTACCCATCAGCTCGGCCGCCTCGGCAACGGGGAACCCCAGCAGGCGGCACAGCACCCAGCTGTCCGCGCACGCGGCGCTGGGGAGCCGCTGGTAGAGGACGGCCAGGACCGGGTTCCGCGGCGCGGAACGCTCGCTCTGCCGCTCGACCTGATGGCGGAGTTCTTCCCAGACCTCGGCGGCGGGGCAGGGCTGGCACATCAGCCACTTCCACTTTGCGCGGGCGCACGTCAGCGTGGCTTCCACGACAGCGGAGGACCGTACGCCCGCGGACAGGCGGGCCTCGGCGTAGAGCGTGTAGCGGGGGGAGTTCCGTTCGGCGAAGGCCGCGAACCCGAGGTCCGCGATCACCGGATTAACCGCCGCTGACGTGGAGTGGCTCGGCGGCACGGAAGAATGAGGGGCTCTCGGTGAATCGGTTCGTTCATTTGGTTTTTTCCTTGTGAATCTTCTTCATCCCGGGGACGTGATGGAGAACCTTTCCCCGGCGGTCCGCCAAGTGGGCCCAAAAGGAAACTACCGCGTGGAACAGAGCGGTTGAGGTGTCCTGCCCCTCCATGCAAAGTCATTTTTGCGCCCATAACATCGCGGTCAGCAGGGGTCGAATTTCATCGGGATTCGAGCCATTCTGGTGGCGAAGGGAAAGCTTCAGTGCCCCTTCGATCCTTTTCGATCAGCCTCGCGGAGCGACGATCATGAGTACCTTCCCGACCGCACGAGACGTCAGGACCACTCCCGAAGGACTCCTGTGGGAGCCGAGCCCACGCTGGGTGCGTGGACGCAAGGGCGACACCACCGTCGTGGACAGCAGGCACCCCGTCCTCGTGTGGGAGCCCGCCGTACCCGTACCGACGTACGCCTTCCCGCACGACGAGGTCCGCGAGGACCTGCTCAGCCCGGCGAAGAACCCACCGACCGGCACGCACACCGGATCACGGATCTTCTACGACCTTCGGATCGGGGGCGAGTCGGTGGAGAACGCGGCCTGGACCTACCCGGCGGACGACCTGGCCGGGTACATCGCCTTCGAGTGGTTCCGGCGGGTCGGGCGCGGGCTGGACCACTGGTACGAGGAGGAGGAAGAGATCTTCATCCACCCCCGCGACCCGCACAAGCGAGTGGACGCCATCCCCAGCAGCCGGCACGTCACGGTCGAGATCGGCGGCACGGTCGTCGCCGACACCCACCGCCCGGTGCTGCTCTTCGAGACCGGGCTGCCCACCCGGTACTACATCCCGCGCGAGGACGTCCGCCTGGACCTGTTCGAACCGACCGACCACAGCACCGGGTGCCCCTACAAGGGCACCGCCACGTACTGGTCGTGGCAGGGCGAGGCCGGCGTTCCCGGTGTCCCGCCGAACATCGTCTGGAGCTATCCGGAGCCGCTGCCCGCCGTCGGTGCCGTAAAGGATCTGCTCGCCTTCTACAACGAGGCGGTCGACATCGTCGTGGACGGCGAGGTCCTGGAGCGCCCGGACACGCCGTTCACCGAGGCGCTCTCGGGGCAGTCGCCGGCGTGACGGTACCGGTGAAGTCCAGCCCTGTTGGTTCGAGTTGAGGTGAAACACCGCCAACCGGGCAGTCGACACCTTGCACATGCCTCTTCGATGGCTGTCGTGCTCCGGAACTGGCAAAGGATATTGAAGGACATTGATGGAGAGTCACAAAAGGGATGAGAAGAAGCAGGAGCCGAAGCGCAAGGTGCTCGATCTGACCGCTGTGCAGGTGGTGGCGAGTGCGCTTGCCACCGTGGTGGGCGCGGTGCTGGCGTCCCTGCTGGGGGTGACCGGGACGATCATCGGCGCCGCCGTGGTCAGCACCAGCGCCACCACCGGCGCCGCGGTCTTCCAGCACGCCTTCCGGCGTACCGGCGAAGGGATCCGCAGAAGGGTGCCGTCGGTGGCGATGGCGATGACACCGAGTGAGGAGCGGGCCGTGCAACGCGCTGACGCCCGGGCGGCGTTCGCGTTACGGGACGACACCTCGGCCGGTGCTGCGACACCGTCCGACGCCCTCTCCGACGAGGAGTCGGTGACCACGTATCGCGCGGGTGGCACCGGATCCTTCTGGAAGTCCATCGGCTGGAAGAAGTACGCCCTGGCGACAGGCCTGGTGTTCTCCCTGGCGATGGTCACGGTGACCGCGGCGGAATTCGTCATGGGCAAGCCGTTGGCGGCCGCGGTCAGGAACGAGTCCGGCAAGGGCACTTCGTTGGGGGGTGGCTCGGCCGCCAAGAACACTCCCGCGCACAGCCCGACACCCACGCCGCTGACGTCCAGCAGTACGGGGTCGTACTCGGGCGGCACCGCCTCGCCGTCCGCGAGCGCGGAGCCGGGGACCGGTTCCAGCTCCGGTGTCCGCCCGAGCCACAGCGCGGCCTCCAGCCCCGCGGCCTCGGCGTCGGCCGTACCGTCCGCGAGCGGTGACGCCGTGAACAGCCCCGACGCCACCGCTCCTTGAGCTCGGCCGACCCTACTGAGGCGTCTGGCTCGCGTCGGCCAGCGCCCGGTGATCGGGATCGCCGGGCAACTCCAGCTGCTTCCCGAACCGCCGCGAGGCCAGCAGCGCGAGCAGCGCCGTGAGCGCCGCCAGTGCGGCGAGTACGGCCATCAGCCCCGCGAACCAGGGCGGGGCGGCGGTGATCCGCAGCGCCTGAGAGAGGCGTGAGGAGTGGAACCGCCCGTCGAACAACTGCAGGGCGGCCAGCGCGGCCGGCACCACCACGGACACGGCGAGCACGAACAGGCCGCCGTGGAGGATCAGCGCCGGTGCCAGCAGGACGCACAGGATCGAGACACCGAGTGCGAACCCGTAGGCGGTGCCGGAGGCTCCGTCACGGTGCAGCGGGAAGTACGACAGCCCGCACAGCACGAGCGCCGCCGCCGCGATCAGCCTCGGCCAGAGCGGGGGAGCGGTGCGCCGTGCCGTCGTACGCGGACGGCGTGGAGGGCGCCGACGAACAGCCGGACGGTCGCCCGCGCGGTCTGGATCACGCGATTCCGCCGGGGTTCGTCCGGACGGCGATTCGGACAACGGAGCGGCGGATCGATCCGCCGCCGGCCCCGTGGTGCGGGCGGACGCGCCCTGCTGCTCGGCTTGCTCGGCATCCTCCGCTTCCTCGGCCAACCGGCCGATCAGCTGGACGAGTTCCTCGACGGGCCTGCCGGCCGCGGCCCGCACCGCCTCCTCGCCGCAGTGCGGCTCCAGCGGAGCCCGCTGCAGCAGGGCCATGAGCCGGGTGACGTCCTCGACGGGCCGGTGTTCGGCGGCCGCGCGGATCGCCTCGTCGGCACAGTCGGGGTTGCGCGGGGGCCGGGTCAGCAAGGTCACCAGGCGCGTGACGTCCTCCACGGACCGGTCGACACCGACCGCTCGCAGGGCGTCGACGGTGGCCTGTGCGTACTTCGGTGACTGCTCCAGCAAGGTGATGAGCTGGAGCACCTCCTCCAGCGGCCGGTCGGCGACGGCGGCGTGCACCAGGCGGTGCATCGGGTCGACGTTCTCGCCCTCGGGATCGGTCTGGGCGGGACCCTCTTGCGACGGACGTGACGTCGGCGGCGATCCGTCGGCCGGCCCTCCGCCGGAGGGCGCGAGCGGATGGGCCGCGATGCCGTGAGGTATCTCGGGTTGGTCCGGGCTGGGCGAGAAAGAGCGGGTGGTCATGCTCGGCTCCATGAAGAGGGAGAACCTGCTATCGCCCCCCGAAGCGCGATGAACAAGCTGATCCCGTCCATTACTAGGCCGCCACCAGGCCCCCCGCCACGCGAGTACGCCACCCGTGTGACGCCGCCTCGCCGCCCCGGTCCACGCGGGGTCCGCGTAGCTCATCCGTTCGGTGCCCGTCTGCTCGCACGACGCGCCGGCCGTACGTCAGATGGGATCAGCGCGTTCCCGGGGGCCGGGTGAGAAGCGGTGGGCGGCGGGTACGCGGATACCCGGGGACGTGGGAAATCGCCGGAAAACGGAGGGAGGCCAGTGCCATGCCGCGAGGTTCCAGCGCGAAGGAGATCGCCGCGCGCACCGTGAACAAGGAGCGGGCCCGCGCCGAACGAGCAGTAACTGGCGAAGGCCCTCGGCCGCTGATCCGCCTGACCGACGCTCAACTCGAACCCAAGGAGAGTGACCCCGATGGCCACCGTGTCCCTGACCGGAGCGTCCAAGGAGGACGCCGCCACCGTTTTCGGCGTCCTGCGGACGGCGTTCCCCACCGACCGGCCCTCCGACGACGTGCCCCAGGAACAGCCGGGCGACCGAACCGCCGTATGGACAGCGGAGTTCGAGCCCACGCAGGAGTGGATTCCGACCGACCCGATCCCCCTGGAGGGCTCGGTGTCCGCCACGCTCCAGGGTGGCTACGTCGCCGTGGACCAGCTTCGTGAGGCTCTGGACGTCGCGTTCGCCGTGGACGAGCGGGGCACGGCGTCGGGGGACCAGGAGAAGGAAGTCGACCTGAGGCTCACGACGAAGGAGTGACGGGACGGGTGCCGCCAGCCGGATCCTCGTGCGCGGACGGCTCTGTCAGGAGCTGTACGGGGAACGGGCCTGATTGACGGCCCGGAGAGACGCGCCGTACTCTCCCCCTGTAGTGATGGCATAAGGAAGCTGGTGGAATTCCAGCACGGTCGCGCCACTGTGAGCCCGCCGCCGGAAGGTGGAGGGCGAGTCAGACACTGAACCTTCACTCGCCCGTACACGCAAGGGACGCACGATCCCGAAGGAGGGCTCACCTTGAGCAGCAGCATTTCCACATCCCGTCCGGTGTCCACGCCGGTTGTCCTGCCGGTCTCGAAGTCGATCGTCTGGCTGGTCGGAACCGCGCTGATCGCGCTGGCCGTCTACTACTTCGTCGGTGTCGACCAGGGCGCCGTGTCGGTGTTCGGCAACGACATGCACGTCCACGAGTTCGTCCACGACGCCCGCCACTTCCTCGGTTTCCCCTGCCACTGACCCTCCGCCGGCACCTGGAAGTACGGACAACTCGACATGGAAAAGAAGCTCATACTGCGCGGCATACTCGCCGGCGCAGTCGCGGGCCTGCTCGCGTTCGTGTTCGCGCGCATCTTCGCCGAGCCGCAGATCGCGAAGGCCATCGACTACGAGAGCGGCCGTGACGCCGCCCAGAACGCCCTGGACAAGGCGGCAGGACTGCCGGTCGAGGGCCACGAACATGAACTCTTCAGCCGCACCATCCAGGCCAACGTCGGCATCGGCGCCGGCATGATCCTCTTCGGCATGGCGATGGGCGCCCTGTTCGCCGTCGCCTACGCCGTCTGCCTGGGCCGCACCGGCGGTCTGCGGCCGCGCAACCTGGCGCTTCTCGTCGCCGGCGGCGGATTCCTCGGCATGTACCTGGTGCCGTTCCTGAAGTACCCGGCCAACCCGCCCGCGATCGGTCACGAAGAGACCATCCAGCAGCGCAGCGCCCTGTACCTGATCATGATCGTGTGCTCCGTGGCCTTCCTCGCGGGAGCCGTCTATCTCGGCAAGCACCTTCAGGCACGCTTCGGGAACTGGAACGCCTCTCTCCTGGCCGGCGCCGCGTTCATCGTCGCGATCGGGATCGTCATGCTGCTCCTGCCGCAGCTGGGCCATCTCTCGTACAACAAGGCCAACTTCGGCAACCAGGCCACCGAGACACCGCTGCCGCTGAAGGACGCCAAGGGCAACATCGTCTACCCGGGCTTCCCGGCCGACGTGCTCTTCAACTTCCGCTTCTACTCCGTGGGCGCGCAACTCCTCCTCTGGACGGCCCTCGGCCTGATCTTCGGCCCCTTGGCGGAACGTCTGCTGCAACCCGCGCGTCCGGACGCCAACGCCCCCTCGCAGGAGCCGGATCCCGTCCCGGCGTAACGGCTTTCTCTACGACGCCTTCTACGACGAACGCGGTGATCGATGCGGTCACCGCGCTCGCTCCGTTTCTCACGGCTTGCGGGCGACTCCGACGTACAGCGGTCGCGTGGGACAGGGCCAGGTAGCTGTCGGACGTCAGGGAGTTGAGCAACTCGCGCACAATACGGTGGGGTTCGTCTTGACGGCGGGGAACAGGGAGATGACCTTTTTTTGGCGGCTTCCCCGTCGACGGGGTAGTTGTCCCTGCCGTCGAGGAAGTAGTCGTACATGCGGGCCGACTGGGGTTTGCTGATGTCCACGTCGTCCGCGCTGAATCCTGCATCCGTCACTTCGGTTCTCCTGTTGCCCAACAGTCGTTGTCACGAGGTGAGTTGAGGCCCGAGAGTTCAGCGGGCGCAACCGGGCCGGCACCTCCGTGCCGCACCCGCAGCAGGAGTCGATCGTCGATCTTGATAGGTTGTGCGGGCCAGTCGTGCCACAACCGAGGCCAGGGAATCCGGTGGAAATCCGGAACTGACGCGCAGCGGTGAGGGGGACGGGCGGGGCATCAGACGCCACTGGGGCGACACGGGCCGGCCGAAGGAGCCGGTGTGTGACGCGCCGGGAAGGCGCCCCGTCCGGACGAACCCGAGTCCGAAGACCTGCTGGCGCCTTCTCGCCCTCGGCGAGAGGGAGTTCGTAGGCCAGGCTCCGCGTTCGAGCCCCGACAGGCAAGGCATGCCCGTGATCCGTACCGCCCCCGTCCCGCTGCGCCGACGTACCGCGGCCCTCCTCATCGCGCCCGCCCTGCTGCTCACCGCGTGCGGCGGATCCGACGGCGACAGTGCGGACGGCGAGACGGAGAAGTCCGCCGCGGGCTTCCCGCTCACCCTCACCGACTGCGGGCAGAAGGTCACGCTGAAGTCGGCCCCGGAGCGGGTCGTCTCCCTCAACCAGGGCACCACCGAGATCCTGCTCTCCCTCGGCCTCGCCGACCGCGTCGCCGGTACGGCGACGTGGACCGATCCCGTGCTCAAGGGGCTGGAGAAGGCGAACGCGACCGTGCCGCGTCTCGCCGACAACAACCCCTCCTTCGAGAAGGTCCTCGACGCCGAACCCGACTTCGTCACCGCCTCCTTCGTCTCGACGCTCGGCAAGGGCGGTGTCGCGACCCGCGAACAGTTCGAGAAGCTGGGCGTGCCGACGTACGTCTCGCCGTCCGACTGCGCGGGCAAGGACAACGACAGCGGCGGCGACGGCTCGCGCAGCACACCGCTCACGCTCGACACCGTCTACGGCGAGATACGCGACCTGTCCCGGGCGATGGGCGTCAAGGAGCGCGGCGACAAGCTCGTGGCCCGGCTGAAGGCCCGGGTTACCAAGGCCACCACCGGCCTCGACGCCTCCGACACCTCCCTCATGTACTGGTTCGCCAACTCCCAGTCGCCCTACCTGGCCGGCTGCTGCGGCGCCCCCGGCGCCATCACCCGTGCCGTCGGCGCGAAGAACGCCTTCTCCGACACCCACGACGAGTGGCCCCAGATCAACTGGGAGACCGTCGCCGACCGCGACCCCGAGGTCATCGTCCTCGGCGATCTGACCCGCAAGTCGCAGACCGCCGAGACCGCCGAGGCGAAGATCCACTTCCTGGAGACCAACGCGGCCACCCGCAACCTCACCGCCGTCAAGAAGAAGCGGTACATCCTGCTCAGCGGCCAGGCGATGAACCCCTCCATCCGCACCGTCGAAGGGATCGAGCAGGTCGCCGCCGGCCTGCGCGACTTCGGACTCGCCAAGTGACCGTCCGCACCCTGCTGTTGACGGGCGGCGGACTGGTCGCGTTGTTGGTTTCCGTGGCCATCGCGGTGACCATCGGACCCGCCGACATCTCCACGGCCGACGTCTGGGCGTCGGTCGCGTCCCACCTCGGCGGCGGGGACAGCACGCTCGCCCCGCTGCGGGACGGCATCGTCTGGGACCTGCGCATGCCCCGCACGCTGCTCGCCGCCGTCTGCGGCGCCGGGCTCGCGCTGTGCGGCGCGGTCATGCAGTCGCTGTTGCGCAATCCGCTGGCGGATCCGTTCGTGCTCGGCGTCTCCTCCGGGGCGTCCACGGGCGCGGTGGCGGTCGTGGTCCTTGGCGTGGGTGGCGGGGCCGTGTCGCTGTCGGCGGGTGCCTTCGTCGGCGCCCTGCTCTCCTTCGGGCTGGTGATGCTGCTCAGCCACAGCCTCGGCGCGAGCATGGACCGGGTGGTGCTCTCCGGCGTGGCCGCCATGCAACTCTTCTCCGCGCTCACCTCGTTCACCGTGCTGACCTCGGCGGACGCGGAGACCACCAAGGGCGTGCTGTTCTGGCTGCTCGGCTCGCTCTCCGGCGCGGACTGGGGCCAAGTGCTGCTGTGCGCGGGCGCGTTGGCCCTCGTCCTGGTCGTCTGCCTGGGCCATGCCACCACCCTGGACGCGTTCGCCTTCGGCGAGGAGGCGGCGGCCGGGCTCGGCGTGAACGTGGCCCGCGCCCGGCTGATCCTGCTGTGCGCCACGGCCCTGCTCACCGCCGTCCTGGTCAGCTGCGCCGGGGCGATCGGCTTCGTCGGCCTGGTACTGCCGCATGTCACCCGCGCGTTGACCGGTTCCGGGCATGTACGACTGCTGCCGATCACCGCGCTGACCGGAGCTGTCTTCCTGGTGTGGGTGGACACCCTCGCCCGTACCGTCGTCGATCCCCAGGAAGTACCGGTGGGGGTCGTGACGTCACTGATCGGCGTACCCGCGTTCGTGATCGTGCTGCACCGGGGCCGGAGGAAGACATGAGCACCCCCGCAACCGAAGACACGAGCGATCCCGCACCGGACACCGGCCTGCACGCGGACCGGGTGGCCCGCCGCACCGACGGCCGACTCATCGTCGACGGCGTCACCCTCGCCCTGCGGCCCGGCGAGACCGTCGGTCTGCTGGGCCCCAACGGGTCAGGAAAATCAACCCTGTTGCGCCTGCTGGCCGGTGTCCTCCCCACCTCCGCCGGCGTGGTGACGCTGGACGGGCGGCCGTTGCCGGAAGTCGGGCGCCGCGCGACCGCCCGCCGTATCGCCACTGTCGAGCAACACACCCACACGCAGACCGAGTTGACCGTCCGCGAGGTCGTCGCTCTCGGGCGCATCCCGCACCGCCGTGCCTGGTCACCGGCGTCGGCCGTCGACGCCCGCGCAGTCACCGAGGCACTGGAACGCGCCGGACTGACCGACCGGGCCGCCCAGTCCTGGCACACCCTCTCCGGAGGCGAACGCCAACGCGCCCAGATCGCACGGGCGTTGGCCCAGGAACCCCGCGAACTCCTCCTCGACGAGCCGACCAACCACCTCGACATACAGCACCAGTTGGACCTGCTCGACCTGATCGCCGAC
>Ga0307509_10012232_pt1 | contig 10294 bp, 5 predicted proteins | sample 10_EM_MG_FD_202245 | JGI IMG/M metagenome (GOLD analysis project Ga0307509, IMG submission 202245) | Populus trichocarpa ectomycorrhiza microbial communities from riparian zone in the Pacific Northwest, United States - 10_EM | ecosystem: Host-associated > Plants > Roots > Unclassified | place...
GAAAAGAGAAATATATGTGGAGTTTTGATACTTACAGTGCTTCCAATTTTTCAAAGAGATCTATTGATGGGTCAATAGATCCATCCAAGTTTTTGCTTGGCAAGTTTCTGTCAAAGAAATTGAAGTGGTTCACATAGAAAGGATTGTTTTAAACAGGTTTCATGGATTCCTTATTATATTGTTTGTTTTTGTTAATGACAATCAGATTTTGAATTTATCAAGTTTTGTACATACATTATAGTGACCGAACAAACCGATTGATTTTTTATGCTGTGGCAGTAATCACATCGGATCTCGGCATGCTTCTCCGGAGAACAAATTGGATACGTGAGAGTTAACTGCATTGTGTCTTTGGACAGCAAATTCTTGGAAAGGAGTCGAAGAGCACTTACTGCAGAGGGTTTGCAAAAAAGAGGAAAAAAACTTATTAAACCCCACTAGGATCTTCTAATATTAATATAAAAATACTCAATCGACCTTATTATATACCTAATGGGTTAGAATTTATTGGTCTGTGTAAAAAAAAAAAAAAGTAATCGATCTACATATGCGTATAGCTTTTCTTTCGTAATCAATTTCTTCATGAGAAAATCAATGGCCTTCTATATGATTCCTTCCACCATATCCCACATCGATTAGTAATTAAACCAAACATGTGTTGATACATCTTTGAATGAATAATAAAGAGGTTAATCTTTACCTTCATCATCTGGAAGGGATCCACTACCTACGACTTCTTCGATGCGATCATCAAAAGAAGCCCCAGAGCCAAGTTGCCAGAGAAGAAGATAGTTAAGAAGAAAGAGTATACTGATGAGCATTACTGACCATTCAGAACCTATTGGTTTCGACATAACTCTACCTCTAGTTTGCGTTTCGTGCTGTGTGTATGTACGTGGATGCCACTGCGTATATTTATATAAACACATGAATAAAAACATACCTAATGAAAAAGAGATTCTCAACAAGGAGGAATCTAATATTTTGTTCTCTTTAACTACTTTTATTATTTTCTCTGTCCAGAAGTTTTCATCAAATGAATGAAATCATTCCACTACGTCAAGGTGGGGACTTGGTACTGATAAGTATTGGATAGCGACTGAAGAGGAAGCCTTCTTTAGGAAAGCTACCAAAGTAACAATTGCTTGTGGATACAGTAATGCCTTCTGGATTCTATAATACTCGTGTTTCGTTCCTTTAAATTGTCTCTGATTTGAACACACAGAAAAAAGAGAGAAGACGAAGACAAGGGAAAAGTGCGCAATAGAAATGATTAAAGAAACGAATATTGAAGCATATCTTTTATTTATTCATTTCACGCGCTATTGGTTCTCACCGAGGCCAGACCCAAGTGATATTCTTTTTCTCCTGCCTGCTAGGCGTAGTAGCTTGGTCTGACAGCGCTGTCATGCCAATAGGGTGTGTGCCTCACATGTGTTTCTCTGTCGAGCTTGAGGACTTTTATCATTTCATTTAATTTCGGATATGATTAGATTTGCTACACTAACAAATAAAAAAGAAAATAAAATATCAAAACATCAAGAAAATTATTAAAAAGTAGTTGAGAAGAATTAAAATATATAAAATTAAAAAATTTAACAGTATATTTTTTACTAATAAAAATCCTATTAACAAAGAAAATTCAATTTGAGAAGTAAAATTTAAAATTATATGTTTAAGAACTCAATTGAAATTTTTTAATATTTAATTAAATTTATTAAGCAATTAATTACAATAAAAGTATTGAAATTTAATGAAAAATTAAAAACTTCATTGAATAAATAAGAAACCTAAAATCAAACACGCAGATCTCTAAGGTTTGAAATAATATTCGACGGTAATTCCTAAATTTCATAATCATAACCTTATAATTAAATTTAAAATCCCTCTTCAATTTCAAAAAACAACTCTATCATCACGAAAAGAATCTTATAGTATTTTAGATAATCATCAAAATCTTAAATTATTTGGTAATACTTCAACAATATTGATTTCATATTAATTAACAAAAAATTTGAAAATCTCGACAACAATTTTTTCTTTTTTATATTCTCTCATTTTTTTTGTTTTTTTTTATTTTTTTATGATTAGGAATTTCATAGTTTTTACTATTTTTGTTAAATCAAATCCAATGGTCATGAATGATGCATACAAAATTAATGGTCATTATTAACAAGTAAAGGACATAACTTGTAGTTTTAAAAATTTAATTTATAAGAACAATTTTAGAATAAAATTTCATAATATTGTATATCCTCACCTCCGTGCGTCTATCCTCTCATATTAAAAGTATAGAAAAATACAAAATTTCTTTCTCGAGAATTTTGTCTTTCTCTGGTAACCAAAACAGATATATTCCATTTCTGTCACGCACCTATCTCCAACATCTCCTACTTCTTTTCCAAATGCTAGCAGAAAGAAACGTGAGACTAACAGAGCAAAAAGTGCAGCTACAATCCACTATCCGAACAATATCACTTAGGGATACAAATCATCCATTGCCTAGTACCATTGAAACTTCTTTTTCTCTCAAAGCTTCCACCATAAACTTCTTCACTTATTATATATATATGTACGTACAAATAATTTTCTTCAAAAACAGGAAGTGTTTCCATGAAAATCACGGACTAAGTAGATATACCTGAAGAATAAAATTTTACCTTGCGACAAGGGAAAGATAACTATTCTGGAAGAAGAACATTTCCTCTCTTTTGTACCTTGTAAGTATATAAGCATCGTTCTACAGGAATATATCAAAACTTTGTACTCGTAAAGTATTTGTTGAACCAGCACTTCTAAAACCAAGTCGACGGAAAAATTATAACTAAGCAGCACAGTCCCCATCATTGCCCTCCCACATAAAATCTCCAGGTATTGTTTTGGCTATTCTAGAAGTGAGTTGGCCTGAAAAATCATGAACTGCATATGTTATACATGTGTTTGTAGATTGTTATTTTTTTTCCATCCAATTAACATGAGTTTTAGGGTGTAATTAATTTAATTAGAGTAGCTCTAAGCACAAATCAATTCCAATGATATTTATGCTTTTAATTTAGTGATTTTTGTATTAGCTGAGGTAACCAAAACCACTATGTATGCAAGAAGCTGAAAATGGTCAATTAGTTAAGCTCCATAATTTGCAGTAATGTAATTGTTTTTCAAATAATTTGTGATTGTTTCTGTGATTCGTACTAGCTAGAACTCGGTTCATTGTTGCGTTAGTTAAATATTGTTTCTGGCCTGGTTGGAATCTTAACTAAAGCTGATTTCATTACTGGAAATTTTAATTTACGTAGCACCTTGTGTTGAAGGAGAACAAAAGGAAACAGGATGGATATCAACAACTTGTCCAAACGTGCTCAAGAATTGTGGAATGAATGGGAGATTCGCTCACTGATTTTGTTAAGTCTCTTTCTCCAAATCTTGCTCATCGTCATTGGAAATCGGCGGAAGTACCACACTCGAATCGTACTTGGAGGCCTTGTCTGGATAGCATACTTGTCCGCGGATTGGGTGACGACTTATGCATTGAGTAGTGTTTCCCGTAGCCAAGGAGGTTCGGGAACAAATTGCATCAATCCAACTCCAAACAATATTCCAGCATTTTGGGCACCAATTCTCCTTGTACACCTTGGTGGCCCTGACACTATTACTGCTTATGCACTGGAAGACAACGAATTGTGGTTACGGCACCTTCTCCAGCTAGCAATTCAAGCTTCTACAACTTCTTATTCCCTGTTCAAATCATGGGGTAAGGATCCACTCATATATATAGCCATTCCCATCTTTGTTGCTGGAATTACCAAGTATGGAGACAGGGTTTTGGTTCTCTGGCTAGCAAGCTCCAAGAAGTTTAGGGACATCCAAAGTGAAGAAGTGGATACTTTCCAGAGCGAATTTGGCAAGAAATTTCCATCTGTTGGCTTTTTTGACATGTCTGAGGAAGACTTGAATAAAGGTTTAGAATTTAACAACATAATACCTGAGGCTGTGTATCTCCATGAAGCACATTTTTTGTTTCAAATGTTCAAGATATTTTATGCAGATCTCGCGCTTAGCCATTCTAGCCATATGGCAAGCTATCGTATCCTGAGTAGCAAGAAGAAAGCCACAGAAGCCTTCAAAGTGATAGAAGTCGAGTTGGGATTTATGTACGATGTGCTTTTTACAAAGGTGACAAGTGTTTGTTCAACGCGTACTATTCTTCGCTCCATCAGTTTCCTGTCTTCTGCTTCTGCATTGGTCGCCTTCTCGTTGATGGTCGCGAACAAGTGTGCCTATACAGAAACCGAGGTAATTATATCATACATCTTGCTGGGAGGAGGAGTTGTTCTTGAGATATATGGATTCATAATGCTTCTCTTATCTGAATGGGCTATGTTTCGGCTTAGCTTGCTAAAAAATCCTTGGGCCAATGCTCTCTATAAGGCTGTTCATAAAGCTATCTATTCTGACAACAACAAAAGGTGGGAAAGAGACATGGCACAACACGACTTAACAGATGCTCATATTACCAAGAACGGAGCTTTGTGGAAGATGGTCATAAATTCGTTGGTATGTAAACCAACACCCAAAGTTTGTTTTCTGAAGTTGATAGGCGAGGACATTCAAAGTTGGGAGGTTATCAGTGACGAATTAAAAGAATTAATTTGGGAATACCTCAAAGACAAACGTTCGAGATATAGTCATGAAATGCCTCAACCTGATCCTGGCATGAATGATTTGAAGGAGATATTGGCAGAAAGAGGTGATCATGTGCTGAAAAAGATGGGATGCCTTGAAGAATTTCGTTGGGCTGTGGTTGAAATAGACTTTCATGGGAGCCTCCTTTTATGGCACATTGCCACTGATATTTGCTATCATGATGATATTCGCAATAACAAAGTTGATGCAAATAATCAACTTTGCAAAATGAGCAGATCCTTATCTAATTACATGTTGTATCTTCTAAGTGAACGTCCAAATATGCTGCCTAAAGGGATTGGTCAGGCAAGGTACAAGCAAACCGGCATTCAACTCACCGAATCCTCGTGGTGTTGGAGATCGAAAATAATAACATCTACTCATTGGGGTTCTGAAGAGTTTATGAAGGGAATCGAAAAAAAAGAAGGCGATGTGTCAATGCTACATGATGCTTGCAAGCTCGCCAAGGAATTACAATCTCTGGAGACGTCAGAAAAGAAGTTGACCAATGAACAAAAGTGGAGGATGATAAGTAAAATATGGGTGGAGATGTTGACTTATGCAGCATCTAATTGTGGATGGAAAGAGCATGCTCAAGCACTTACACGTGGCGGGGAGCTCCTCACTCGTGTGTGCCTTCTCATGGCGCTTCTGGGTTTAAGCGAGCAGTGTCTGCCACGTGCAAGCACCAGTTCCAGGGAAGCTCAAAATCCGTAGTTTTAAGTCTTTATTTCATTTCATCATTAGTACTGTAATTTTTCTGTTGGTTGCTCTTTTTCTATGTTTGAAATATTGTTTGATCCAGTTTGAGAGTCTTCTTTACACGGAGACTAGTTTTAGGACTCTTTATTTCATTTCATCATTAGTATTGTAGTTTGGTGTGGGATTTTCTTGTGTAAAATTTTGTAATTTTTTTTTTAAAATAAAAATGTGGCCCTGTGGCCTGCATCAGGCTTAGCACTCACTTGAAGAAAAAAAAAACCCAGGAATCTTAAGGAAGATGTGCAAAATTTAAGCGTATTAGAAATTACTTGATAAAAGCTTTTGCAACACTCTGATTTGATTTGGGGGAACAGAAGGCATAAAGTTACAGACAAGGGTTGAAGCTCAACCAATCAGTACCAAGAAAATAACACGAAAAGCCCATAATTGGAACACTTTAAAATAAATAAATCTACCATATTTGCTTCTTTTTATTTTTCCAAGCTGATCATTAAAGATTATTTAATGGTCATATTTTTTAAGAGAAAAAAGTTATTGTTTGAGGTTTTAAATTATATATATTGAACTAGAATGATTTTTTAAAAATTACAATTTTCTTAATTGGATATTTCCACAAAATTTCAATAATGGAAAGGTGACATTAACTAATTGAATATGATCTTAAGTTTACAAATAAATAAAACAATATATCATTTATAAAATCTTGAATGAAATAACAAAAAAAAAACATAAAGGCACACGCAAAAATAAGGATGATATATTTTATTTTATTTATAATTTAAATAAAAAAAAAGCACAAAAAAGAAATTCAACAAATTAAATTATGAAAAAATTTATAAATACTAATATGAAAGAAGTAAGAGGAGATGGGCCTAGACTTGAGCCCAAATGCTTCCCGCCTCTGTCTAGCGAGGTGAATTTGGGCTAGAATCCAAGTCTATTTAATTTTTTTAACAAAAATAAATAAATTTATACATGAACAGTGGATAATTCAACGTCCACTTATCATCTCCGTTCATTTTCTTGCCGGAAATCCGGGAGTATTTTGACAAGCCACGAGGCTTAACATAAAAACTTGCAAAAGTTGAACGTAGAAAAGATCTACTAATCAATCTGTCTCTTTAAAAATTTTACACCACTTTAAATGGTTCGGAAATCAATCTTTACATGGTAGAAAACTCAAAATCCTAAATTAAATTAAAAAATAAATAAATTAAATATGAAATTAAACTTCAAATCTAAAATAAAACATTAAATAATAAAAATGGCTTCAACAATGAAAACAAATTCATACTCTTACGGACTCAGTGAATATTGTTCGACTGCAGTTTACTTATTATACATGTACAAAGGATTTTATTCCAAATTAAACAGGAAGTGTTGCCATGAAAATCAGGAGCTAAGTAGATGCCTGCAGAATAAAGGCTTACCTTGCGACCAAAGGGAAAGTAATTTATTCTGGAAGAAGAACATTTCCTCTCTTTTGTACCTTGTAAGTAAATATCATCGTTCTACAGGAATTCTTTACAAGATTTTCGAGCAGCGATGGAAAAAGTAAAATATTTGTGGAACCAGCAATATTTCTAAAACAACTCATGTTAAATGAATGTAGTATTTCCTTTTATATCAGGTTTATTTAGTTTTTTTATTTGATTTTTTTTAGACTTATTAAAGGCTATTTTAAGGTTGAGAAGGAGGTTACTATGGTTTCCAATATATTTTTATGTTATTACAAGATGAAATTTAGGTGTTTGTAATCCAAAAATCATGTTATTAATAAAAAAAAAAGCGCATGTTTCATAAAAATAAAAATAAAATACATAAATTAAAAATTAGGATTTTAATGAAATAATTAAAAATTAACTTTGAATTATTCTTGCAGCGCAATGTGAACGCGATAACTAGCATTAACTCCATGATAAAAATTACTAAAGTCCTAAAAAAATGATTAATTTTATTAATTTTCTTATCCATAGCATAAACTTTTCATAAAGTTTTGCTTGTGAATAGAGAAAGTAATTTATTCTATATTTTTTCTTGCAAAGATCCCTTTATAAAGGTTTGAATTGTGATGAGAATAAACAATTTACTATATTTATATGCTACATTATCAAGTTTATAGCGTCGCAAAATCTCTAAAAAAGAAAAAAAGCACAGTTTTGAGGCATAAGGGCTCGAAACACTATATTCTCGATGGGGGACAGCTTTAGGTGATATTACTTGATGTCGAGCGTTGAGTCAGATCGATAATCATGGTTTAGGGTAAAATTACTTAACCTTGAACTTTTGAAATCCCATAAAAAATTGGGGGAGGAATTTGTAATTTTATTTCTTAATTTCAATTTTAAGCACCACATCAACTTATTTGTGTCTAAGAATCTTTGCCATCAAATTGGGGGATGCTTTTACATAAAGTAATAAAAAAATCTATTGAAATCAAATATAAAAAAAAACTACAAGATTCTTCTTCATTCAATATAATTGCTCGAGGAATAATTTTACTTTAGTTTCCAAGGAGGGCAACTGATGCTCTTGTCTAAGAAACTTTGGAATATTTGTGAGCGCTGATGAGACTTAAAGTAGAGAACTTGAAAATTAATCTTCGAATAAAGAACATGAAAGTTAACCTGAGAAATATTTTAAGAATAAATATCCTAAACGACTTGTTTGTAACGCATCCGAATGTTGTGAATCATGCTATCTATCTCTTTTGAAACAGTTTTTGTTTTCTTAAAGCAAAGAATTTGAGAACTGTATACTTTAGTCAATCCGAGGAAAAACCTCTGTTTTCCTAACACTCTGTTCTTTCTATTTTCGCTCATGTCGAAGGCTTTTCTTAAAGGTGTAACTTGTGAATACAGAAAGTAATTTATTCTATATATTTTGCTGTTGCAATAACCTCTACGATATGCTTAGATAACGTTGGGAAACTATCTCTAGACAAACAGAGATCATGGAGAGAGGGAATATGTTTTCCTGTATTTTTTTTATTTTAAAATTATAGAAATCCACTTCAAAACTGTTTTAGAGATAAATTTATTTCATATATCTTTTTAATAAAAAACATTTCTATTTCTTTTGTGTTAGTTCATTATTTTTCTGATAATATATATTAGTTGATTCTATCTTGAAACATTAACCACTATATAGACCTTTCATAGAGTTTTGGCTTGTGATGAGAGCAATACTTTATCCTATTTCTTCTATCAAGTATATAAGAACGTTCGACTGACTTCATTTTGGGTACTAGTAGGAATTTTATTTTCAAGTTTATAGAGTTTCACAATCTCCATAAATAAATCACAATCTCTATAACTAAAACACAGATTTGTGGCACCAGGATTGGCAGGCGACATAAGCTGGTTGAACGGAAGCAGAGTCCGCAGACATTCACCAAACGTTTGGGCTGCAAAGTTGTGAGTATGTCTCTGTTTGTATCTGTATCTGAACTGTTTTTTGACATGTTTTGAACTCTAAATCTCTCAAGGTGCATGGCTGCTTCACACTATGCACATCGAGGAACCATTCTTTTCTCTTGCGGTGATGATAAGAAAGTATTAGAAAGCATAAAATTCGAGGGCTTACATCCTACAACTGACTACTGATAAGTCATATGAATATGATTAAGGGTAATGTAACTGCATAGAAAGACAAACTATCAAACATCTTCGCACTAATGACTATATATTGCATATCAACAGGAAAAAGGAAAAAAGAAAAAAAAAACCGACATCTGTATCGTATTTGATTTCTCTAGTTTATTTAAGTTCTTTTATATACATATAATGATTTTGGCAGATTTATTTATTTTTGAAAATGTTTTCTTTTTAGGGTCTTGTGGTCAAAGATGGGCATGCATGATTGTCTCAAACTGTTGAGGAACTATGGAGTGGATGTGGGCTTCGCGCATTGAAGCTACGCAATCTCTTTCTTCGAATACTATCGGATTCTGACTTGGTACTGCTGTTTGGTTAGTATACCTATCACAAACTGGGTTGCCGTTAAATTTAAGGTTTAAGAAAAATTGAATCCAAGGGTTAGATTGTAATACTAACAAAGTAGAAAACAAAATGAAAATCATTTAAAAGCTTGAAGAACAAAGTATATATGAAGAATGAAAGGTTTGAAAAGTTACGTTTTCAAACCTGTGTTTTATAACATAACGGTTGAAACTCCAACCAGATGTGTTAATAAGATTAAAAAAGGACAAATATCTGTCGCAGATTATTTGGCAAAGCAAAAGGTCTATAAAAAAACAGATCTAGTTGAGTTTCAACCACATGTTTCAAACATTGATATTTTAACTGAAATTTCGATTTTAAAAGTGGTTTTTTCATATTTTTTGGTCCAAAAATTATGGTTTTTGAAGAAATTGTTGTACCTTCTTGATAAATAACGGTAAAATAACAGTTTTTGGTTACTCAATACTATAAATACAACAAGTCTTCATTGTTTTAAAACAACTCCTTTCTTCATTTTACATTAAATTAAACAAGTTCTTTGAAGTGTTCTTGGAAAAGTTATTATTTTACTATCTAAAACTCTTGAGATCTTTCTATTACTCCTCAAAATATATTTGTTTTATCCTAATAACGTCCATATTTGCAGTGGGTAAATAACACTTAAAACCATGTTACAAAAGCTGAACAATCATCAATCCTCAGCAGTGGCAACTTTATCATTGGGTATCCTTGCTCTCAGCCAAGCCAACTCTGCAAATCCGAAGTTGATTCCAATAATTCGGCTTCCAACCCTGCTTCTTCAGCTTGGTGGTCCTTGATTAATTGTCACAGCTTATTCTATGGAAGACAACGAATTATAGCGAAGGCACCTTCTTGAGCTAGTAGTCCAAGTCGGTGTGGCTTCTTATGTCTTGTTCAGGTTACGG
>Ga0307509_10012233_pt1 | contig 10294 bp, 10 predicted proteins | sample 10_EM_MG_FD_202245 | JGI IMG/M metagenome (GOLD analysis project Ga0307509, IMG submission 202245) | Populus trichocarpa ectomycorrhiza microbial communities from riparian zone in the Pacific Northwest, United States - 10_EM | ecosystem: Host-associated > Plants > Roots > Unclassified | place...
GTGCGCTCTCCTGTTCCATGCCTGTTGTGTGTAGGGTGGGAAGGTACGTACCGGATTCTCCTATTCTGTGGCTGCTGTGGGGTCCAAGCTGGATTCTTCCCGTGCGGAGTTGGCTGATCTGGTCTTCAAGGTCTCTAATACGTTGTAGGGTAGGATCGGTTTCACTGTCGTCGGCTGGTTGCCTTGAAGGCCTGTGAGTTGCAGAGTTTGCGATTGGGTTTGAGTTCCGGTTTGTTTCTTCCGGGCGGAGTCTGAGGACTACTTGGTTAACGATATCGTTCTCGTGAGTCCGGAGGAGGTTGCGGATGTCGTTCATAGTTATTGCGGCGGTTCCCCCTGATGAGCTTGGCTGGTACGGGGGTGATTCAGGCGGATCGACATGGATTTCGGAGTGTGCTGAGGCTGCCCTTGGTGTATTGTATCTTAGGCTTTCGGCTTCGGGGGTGCTAAGTGCTCCGCCATCTCGTTCACCTGGGATGATTGTCTCGGTTTCGCTCTCAAGGGTGACTGTTTCTGCGCTACCTGGCTGAGTTGCCTCTTCGTCTGACTGGTCACCGTATCTTTGTGGGGCTGTGCGGTTTCGGGTATTCTTTCGGATACCGGCTGTTGAACTTCTATTCCGCGTGTCAGTGGTGTCAGCTCTACGCGTTGAACCTCTTCGGCGAGGCATTGTGTGGTTCTGTGTTGTGTGGTGTGGTCTCTAGGGCCTGGTGTCAATGGGTTCCGAGTAGTGTGGTTTTTCTTGTGCTGGCCGGATGTCAATAAAGAACACGATCTGTAAGGAGGTTTGAGGATCTTGTGTTTTGTGGAAGCTTGTATGAGGAAGAAAGCTTGTGTTGTGGGATTCGTGGCATTATATGGTATAGGCCGTTGGCCGGGCAGCTCTCATGGAGCTATGACCCCTCGCTTCGCGCCGTGGTAGCTATACCGTTTTCCTTCCACCCCCGAGACCTCTCTTCCCCCCTGGGACTCGAACGCGTCTACTTTGCCCAATTGGCAATAGCTTCTCCGAATCCACCATCTAGTGTAAGTATTCCGGACCACCGTAGAATTCCGTAAATAAGCCGCACCTTGGAATAGGCCGCAGCCACCCAAAACCTAGCTCACGTGAGTATGAGCCCTTAGATAATCCTTTGCTCCACAACTCAACCGTTGAATAATCCGCGCGGCCTATTTATGGAATTCTACGGTAGTCTCAAGGGAGAATCCCAGCTTAGGCTTTATGTGAATTAGCTGATAATCCTTGCGTTTTTGATTCTTCCTAGTTGGCAATCTCAGCTGCCAAGTAGCCTAATTGATCAATAAGCTACCCATTGCCCAGGGTTTTAAACGGATCGACGGACCGACAACCAAACGAAACGCCAAGAGTTCACATAAAAGATACAATCGCTAGCGCACACCTTAGGAGTAGGGAAGCTCTCTTGTTTTCTTCTTCGACGCTATCTAACATACTAAGGGACCAGTAACGGTAGAGACAGCCACAAGAAGTCCTCCTATCGTTCCATGAATCACCATACATATCCATCTTCTCCGACCGTACGTCTCCCATTCCCCTTTTCCATGCTCACACGCTAACACCGGAAAGACAAACACTCCCACTGTTCGTAGCCTCCGAGCATCCAGCTCTCCTGCCTCCCTTCCCGCGTGCCGGATGTCGCGAGATGCTGTTTTGCATGCTCCCATGATGGTCGCTTTGTTATTCGGGTAGTTTCTTGGAACGCGCACTCTAGCTTTCGGGAAAGCATTTCGGCTGCAGGAATGTGCTTGGGTTTTAGATCGATGCATCCGCCAGAAGGAACGCGGGAAGGCTGTGGTGGAAATGAAAGAGTCGGATGCGCGGGGGTTGGACGATTCTCGGAGGCTATGAGCGGTGGGAGTCTTTGTCTTTCCTTAGCATGAGAGTAAAAAAAGGGGAAAGGGAGACGCACATTAAAAGGCATTAGGTATGTGTAGTGGCCGATGGAAGGATAGGAGGACGATGTGTTGGAATTCATTGATGCTGTTCGGCATACTTGGCCCTTTGCGGCTTATCTTTTTATCGATCAAAAGAAAGGCTTCGGACATGCGCTCTGGATCGATACGGCAGGACAGTGGAAGCCCGGAAGCAGTACGGCGGAGTGTGTCGGAAGTCTTTGGTGATGCCCGGCATACTGAGAATACGTGCAGTCTATCTCTCCATCGTTCAGACAAAGCGTCCGGATATGCACCCGGGGTCAACGCAGCGCCGGAAGGAATGCGACTCTGAAAGAGTCGGATGTACAGTCAGATGTGTGAAGGCTGTGAGCCGTGAGAGTTCCCCGGCTTCTGTTTGTCAGCATGGGAGTCTGCGAAAGAGGATATGTGGAAAGGCAGGGAGCTGCGTCGCGATTGCTGGAAGGTTGGGAAGACGATTTGCGGTTTATATACACTCCTGTCTTTACCGCTAGTTAGTTAGAGAGCCTCAAGTGTTGTGAGTCGTGAGCGTAGGCGAGTAGTTGAATGAGACGAAGCTCCCCTCTCTATGTTGGGCGTTGGCGATCAGTCGGTTGTGTGACCTTAACTCTTGGCGTCTCATTTCCTAGCCGGCGCACACCATCCCATCTGGTCGCGCGTCGTCCGCGTTCAGCCGTCGAAGTTTAAAGCGATGTTGTTATGGCTCACAGATACCCCAGTCTTTACCGTTCGTTAGTTGTAGTACTGTAAGTAGTAAAAGAGAATTTCTAGATGTACTTGTACGAGTCCTGCGGGATAGGCGATTTGAGTTGGCTTACCTCGGGATTGTAATGCTATAGGGCTGTGGAGGCCTGGACGGGTACGGCAGTCGTTCCCTAACTTTATAGTTCAAATGAAACTGTTGAATTCCTCATTCCTGAGTTGTGTGATGGTATTTTCGTTCTGTGAGCTCTTGGGGTTTTGCTTGGCTGTTGTCACCGTTGATCCCCTAATCCATGTTTAAAACTGCGGATTCCTGGAGGCCAAACCTAAGTGCGTTCCCACATCCTCAGAGCATTCCCGGAAAGTATGCGAACAATGAAGCAATAGCGCAAGCATGCCAAGCAGCACCTCATTCTTTCCAACACAGGTTGTTCACTTCATGGCTACAATATCCTAGCGATAAATAAGCTCTAGCAGATATTTGTTGTGAAGGAAGGCTGAAGATAGGCGAGCGAGTGATCGGCTATGAAGATGTGGCTGTTCCGGGAATACCACTAGGGTGCAATTCGGCAGTCGAAATGCCTCCGGCAGCGGCTTCCCGTGCCTTACTCGTGACAAGGTTGTAGCTCGGCGCTACAACCCCCGGATGTTCGCAGGTTCACAACCGGGGGCACTTTAAAGAGTGCCCGACAGCTCCCGCAACTTTACAGCTCAACACAACTTTGTAGCTTACCAAAGTGAATTTGTGGCTCAGCTTCACTTTGCGGCTCAACATCACTTTGTGGCTCAAGGTGTCTACGGTGCAAGAACAGCAGGGTGTCAACTACATTCAACAGATAGAGGTCCTCCTGCATCCTGCCCAAATCAAACAAACCATTCTTTTGTTTAACTTTACTTTGTGTATATTTCTACGGCTTTTCTACATGATTTGGTCAAGTATCATCCCAAGCCGTCACATCAAGCAACCCAAAGATATCCATATGGGTTATCACTTATCGCTAAAGTTCTGTTCAGAAGTATTCGTGACATTAGCTTTATTCCATCATAGGTGCTATTAAGCATCTTACCTAACCTAGTGAAAAAATCAAATGTCAACTAACTCCGGTAAATAGCCATTGAAGTTTGCAGATTGCAACTGACCCTCCTCCTTTACATTAACGATAGAGAAGACAACCAGAGTCCAGCTAACTTTACGATTAGATAGCTTACCGATACCGTAGCCGAGGGAGGTCGGACGCCTCGCAACACCGATACTCAAGCTAGTTAGTCATTGTAATCTTGGATAATAAGCCGTCTCATGGACAGATAGGCAAAGATGCAATTTTAATAAATACTGTAAGGTGCGCTAAGATACAGAGCTTGAAAACTCGACTCTTAGACTAACGGTACATTTCGTAGAGAGCTTGAAACATGAATTGCTGCTCCGCCAGAGTATCAGTGCCGTGTTTGTGTCTCTTAACCATCGACATTATGCCGCTGACTCAGCCAGGAATGATTGGTTGATTCCGGAGCCGCACCACTGTTTTTTTCAGCCTGGTCGATGCAAATTCCATGAACCGCTCATATCGCTACTACAAGTATCGCTATAGCGTATCGCCCAACAGACACTTTTGGCACACTATGGACAACACACTATATCCGCACTCGGTCTCGATCGGTAACAGCAATGTCAACTGCGGTAACGTAACGAATAGCAACAATATCGTCAATGTGAACAAAGGCATAGCCGATGAGAACCCAGAAATCATGCAGTGGCTCTCGCCACTGGACCCTAGGAGAAGGCATCGGGATGTACGTACCGACAGGCTCGATGGTGTGGGGGACTGGCTTCTAGAAACAAACGAGTTTCGGGGGTGGAGGAGTAATGGAGGTGGAGCAGATAAAGCAGTCTTATTTTGCTGCGGGGATCCCGGAGTGGGGAAAACATATTTGAGGTAAGTTTCTACTCACCTAAAAGGGGTAGGAATTATCGCTGACGGCTAGGGCATTAGTTCATTAGTGATCGATGACTTGTGCGATGGCCCTTGCGAGGAAGAAATTGCGACCGCAATGTTCTACTGCGACTTCCGCGACCAACAGGAGCAGACGACTACCAATATCATAGGGGCCATCCTTAAGCAGCTGCTGGTTAGGGGGGAAGTGCTAGAGCACGTGCAACAGGCATATCAAAAGGCGAAAAGCGAAGTCGGTGGTAGAGGTCTGCGACTTCCGGATATGGTGAAGATGTTGAAACAGGCAGTTGCTATATTACCACAGGTTTTCATCTGTATTGATGCCTTGGATGAGTGCCCTCCTAAGCATCTGCTGGAGCTTCTCAGGTCGATAGGGGATATCCTTCGGGACTCACAGAGGACACGAGTATTTCTCACCGGGCGGCCTCAGGTTGAGACCGAAATTACAGAGTCTTTCATCACTGGGATTACAATACCGATCGTTCCGAGGACGCATGAAATAGAGATATATTTGAAGCATAAGTTGGAGATGGACCCAGAGCGCAGGGCGATGTCCGTTAGCTTACGAACGGACATCCTGAGAATTATTCCAGAACGGATCTCTAAAATGTGTGTAGGCGCATCCACCCCCCCTATTTCATGTATGCTCTTATATTAACAACCATGATATGCAGATTTCTCCTTGTTTCATTAACTATCAATGCGATCCTGGGAGAGGTTACCATCTCTCAGAGGAAGCGAAAGTTGGAGGAGATGACCAAGGGCAGGCATTTAGCAGATGCGTACGCGGCAACCATAGACCGAATGAAGGCGCAGAAGGGGGGCAGATCCGCACTTGGAATGGAAGCCTTGATGTGGGTATCGAATTCAGAGCGACCGCTACACACTAGCGAGCTATGCCATGCCCTAGGAGTAAAGAAAGAATCCTCCGATCTGGATCATGAGAACGTCCCTGAGATTCAAACAATCCTAAGGTGCTCTTTGGGGCTTATTACGATTGAGGCATCCTCATCTGCCGTTCGGCTTGTCCACTTCACATTGCAAGAGTATTTATCCAATAATCCAGGTCTATTCCAAAGCCCACACACCATGATAGCGGAGGTTTGCTTGACGTATCTTAGTTTCCTATCCGTCCGGGAACTTTCGCCAACCCTTGATTCCGCTCCATTGGCAGTCCCCCTCGTTGAATATGCAGCTCGCTATTGGGGGAAGCACATCAGAAGGGAGAAGACTGAGTCTGTGAGTCCGCTTGCGCTGGAGCTATTAATTGGATTCGAACAGCATATATCCTCTCAGCTACTCTTGCTACATTATCATGACGACGGACCTTGGTGGGACTGGTGTGTTTATGAGGATGGCCCTAATGACTTTACGGGGCTCCATGGAGCGGCATTTCTTGGGATTGCGGAGGCAGTTGTTTCCCTTTTGGGAATGAAAGAATGGGATATTAATGCGACAGATACCTTGGGCCGAACGGCGCTTGCATGGGCAGCAGTCGGAGGCCATGAGGAGGCGGTAGGGATACTGTTGCAACGGAAGGATATCAATCCTAATGCTCCAGATACACAGTATGATCGAACACCACTTTTGTGGGCTGCGGAGCGCGGGCATGAGAGAGTAGTAAAGCTGCTGTTGGAGCGAGAGGATATCAATCCTAACACTGTGGATACCGGATACGGTCGAACACCGCTTTTGTGGGCTGCGGAGCGTGGGCATCAGGGAGTAGTAAAGTTGCTATTGGAAAGATACGATATCGATCCCAACGCTCCAGACACCGAATATGGCCAAACACCGCTCCGGTGGGCCACGGAACGTGGGAATCAGGGAGTAGTGGAGTTGCTATTGGAACGGATAGATATCGATCCAAACACAGCGAACACCCAGGACAATCGAACACTACTTTCCTGGGCTACCAAGGGCGGGTATGAGAAGGTGGTAAAGTTGCTATTGGACCGAGAGGATACCAATCCCAACACTCAAGACACCGAACACGGTCGAACACCGCTCTGGTGGGCTGCGGAGCGCGGGTATGAGGGAATAGTAAAGTTGCTATTGGACCGAGAGGATACCAATCCCAACACTCAAGACACCGAACACGGTCGAACACCGCTCTGGTGGGCTGCGGAGCGCGGGTATGAGGGAATAGTAAAGTTGCTATTGGACCGAGAGGATACCAATCCCAACACTCCAGACACCAACACCCAAAATAACCGAACACCAATCTTGTGTGCTGCGATTAATGGGCATGAGGGAGTAGTTGAGTTGTTATTAAAACGAAAGGAGCTGAATCCCGACACTCCAGACACCGAACACGGTCGAACACCGCTCTGGTGGGCTGCGGAGCGCGGGTATGAGGGAATAGTAAAGTTGCTATTGGAACGAGAGGATACCAATCCCAACACTCAAGACACCAACACCCAAAATAACCGAACGCCACTCTTGCGTGCTGCGATTAATGGACACGAAGGAGTAGTGGGGTTGCTATTACAACGGAAGGATACCAATCCCAACACTCAAGACACCGAACGCGGTCGAACACCGCTCTGGTGGGCTGCGGAGTGCGGGTATGATGGAATAGTAAAGTTGCTATTGGACCGAGAGGATACCAATCCCAACACCCACTCCAAAAGTAACCGGACGCCACTCTTCCGTGCTGCGATTAATGGACACGAAGGAGTAGTGGGGTTGCTATTACAACGGAAGAATCTCAATCCCAACACTCCAGATACCGAATATTGTCGAACACCGCTTTGGTGGGCTGCGGAGCGCGGGTATGAGGGAGTAGTAAGGTTGCTATTGGAACGAGGGGACACCAATCCCAACACTCCAGACACCAACAGTGGCCACACGCCACTCTTCTGCGCCTCAATTGGCGGACATGAGGGAATCGTCAAGTTACTATTAGAACGAAATGATCTCAATCCCAACATACCCGACCTTGACGGCAAAACTGCCCTTGAGATAGCTACGTCCCGAGGACATGCAAGAGTTATGCGATTACTCTCCGAACCTAAACCCTCTCTTCCCGCTCCCATTGACACCAACAAAGCCGAAAACGTGGCGCGGAAGACCCCTCCACCAGGCGCCACCCTTCACAACAACAAAAGAACAATCCCTCCCGGCGATGAAGGAAACCCCAGAAAGAAACACAGAGCGTCCCTCACCTAAGCCGTCAGACTTACTTCAACTCCCTTTCATCCTTTCCAGCCTGCCCGCTTTTCACAGCAGAAGCCCCTTCCCCTGATCCCTAGCCCCCTCTCCCAATATCTATTTCCCCTCCGTCCTTATTTCCTCCTCCCCCTCAATTCTTCTCCTCTAATTCCTCGCCCTCGTCAGCCCCCCCTTTGCTCCTATTTTATTACCATCATTTCATAAGTGATTGCTATATTATACATGCGCAGTGGATTGGGAAGAATGACTACTACTCTTTGTTGGATACATAAGGTGGAATATGGCCCAGAATTTCTATTCTTTATGTTTTTCCGGCTACCCCTTTCTTTTTTCTTCATCTCTCACTTGTACAGTACAATACCATCTATCTCCTTTTGTTACCCACACACTCATTTCACCCGCTTTCCTGCCGAGACTTTCCCTTTCTCTCTCTTTTAGCATACTCTATCATATGAACCCCTTGTGCCCTCGCCTCTCCGCTCTTCAGTATTCTGCCACTCACCTTGTACGGTATCAATGACGACAGCACTTGACATCATTTATACAACAACCCAATTAAAAACCCGCAATCCCTCTCTCTCATAACCTCCAAAGACAAACTGGCACTGGTGGCTCCTATTATCAAATTACCTATACCCACCATGTCTCATGTGCCCCTCTCTCTAATAGCGGGCCCACCCCTACCGCCCCTGCCACACCACCATTGTTTAAAATAACCGGTGTGGAGGTAATGATTGACGATGAGGGTTTCACAGCGGAGTGGAACCTCTAAGTGGAGGCCAAAGTCATGATTGGTTGTGACAAGTTGATGGAAGAGAAAGACTTGACGAAAGTTGTGTACGGGAGGGGAGGTGCGAGGCGAGGGATCATCTCAGGGAGATAGAAACAGGGGCACGAAAACATTTTCAAAACTTGCGCGCCGCTTCGCTGATGCATACACGCGTCTCGGCACCCATAGAGTGCGGGCATCTCCCTCCCACACCAAGTGCGGCCATTAAACTGCTATTTCCAAAAACCATCTCCTGAACAAGTACGAGTGCTCAGTCATGATGGCGTTCACCTCAAGTATCCCCACACAACTTACAGCGACCCCACGGAGTAGAAACACTCCTCGTGGAATGAAAATTTAACCGCACTTGCTCATAAATTAATACAAATAGGAACCGTAGTGGGAAACGGCCCTGTAGTTCACTAGCTTCTACCTTTTCTCCCCTGTTTCCATATAGTTTACCTGTACAGAGCGGGGGGCCGGGGGCGTCATGGATTCCCCGGTGAGAAATTCATTTTCGCCCATATAAGATTCCAAATACAGTGTACACCTATTGTTCCTCCTTCTGATTTCCCGTTCCGGTTCACAATACTAGAGAGTAATTTATTCCACTCTCCCTCCCTCCCTCTTTCTTTTTTTTTCTTTTTTGGAAATCTACAGTTTCCCGGCGTTCGGAGGTGATCCGGACTACAGCTAGAGTGCTGGGTACCCTACCATCAGATTTTCAATTTTCAATTCCGTTTTTATGGAAGTCATTGTTTTACAAGTACAGCTCAAACCACTCCAATGTGGTTTTTTTTCTAGCTTATTATTGTATTTACCACCCCACTCGAGCTGTAAGCTCCCTTCCCTGAACACCCCGAGCGAGCACTCAGAGCAAGAGAAGGGGTCTATATTATAGCAGGTATGCGCATCACCCTACCAGACTAGTGGCTATTTTTCTTGTACCGCGAAGGTGGGAAATTCTTGTATCTCACCACTCATTTGGAGAAGTTGGTCCGTTTTGGGCCAACTTGTTTAGATGCTGTAGCGGTAACATTTAAGAATTCAAGTAACCAACCGAATTTGCATGTTGGACGAAGGCCGATAAATACCTATCACCCTGTCATAAGGAGTCGGTTTAGTTGTTGGAAGTCAGTTGATGGTGCTCGGCATACTTCAGCTATGGTTTGTTTTTTGTTTCATGAAAGTTCAGGAGTGCGGGAAGATGTTTCCATTGATGGGTGAGTACGGAATATGGATAGCTCAAGCAAAGCATGAAGGCTATGGAGATGAATGCGGGAAAAGAGTCAGGGATTGAACTCAAGGGGCAGGAGAGCGGGAGCCCTTGTGATGCATTTATTTTGTTACACATAATGTTTCTTTGTGTTGAAATTCCGTTATATTTCCTATGTGCATTCCATAACACTACGGTGTATTCTTTTACTTAGTTTGTGTTTCGGCTCCACCTGTACACCGCTTACATTACTACAGCCAAGATACACACTATGGTGTTTTTTATTGATTGTTTTAGGATAATATTTGGGGATTTAACATGTGCTCAGGCTTTTCTATCCGGTGTTAAGGATTTTATGAATCTCTTATGCACTATTATTGGTCATGATATTTCTAATATTCACATCACACCCTCATAGTTTCACACACATTGTTTAGGATTACTTGGCAGGATCTCAGGGTCAAACATGTTCGCACTTATGTTTCTTACATAGTTTTCCTTATATTTCTTTCATACATATGGGCGCACACTTTTGTATAAATATGCTTGCTA
>Ga0307509_10012234_pt1 | contig 10294 bp, 14 predicted proteins | sample 10_EM_MG_FD_202245 | JGI IMG/M metagenome (GOLD analysis project Ga0307509, IMG submission 202245) | Populus trichocarpa ectomycorrhiza microbial communities from riparian zone in the Pacific Northwest, United States - 10_EM | ecosystem: Host-associated > Plants > Roots > Unclassified | place...
GTGGGATCGAGGTGAGGGGTGAAAGCAGTCTTTGGTTTGTTGTAAGCGGACATGGGGTCGAAGCCCACTCGTCGCCTGGGTTGCTGATAGGGGCGCTGAACTGGAGTGGGTCTGGGTGCTGGTTGACGTTGGAGGGGGGGCTGTGGTGGAGGGGGGACGACCGTATTAGGACGTGGGTCAACCATCCGAGGCGGTGGAGGGACGGGCGGACGATAAGAATCATTCGAGAGGACAGACATCGGGGACGATGGGCGCGAGCCCCCAGGAACATAGGAAATCGCCACCTCGTCGTATTCTGGACCATCGTAGCTAGGCCCGACAGACTCGAACACTGGAGGCGGAGTTCTCCGGCCTGCACTAAGCACAGAAAAGGATCTACCGAGCGCGGCCCCATCGTCGGACGAACATGCAGGACCACCGGGATGGGTGTTAGACTGATAGGAGCTAGCCTCTTCTGCCTTCTTATAGGCGGCGGCCTGGCTCTTTTCAGCCTGGCTTCTCTTGACGATCCGAAGGGGACGGACAGCGGGCTCTTCTTGCGGAGGTGGAGGCGGCGGTGGGGGTTTTGGGGCCTTTTCCTGGGGGTATTGCTGAGCGGTCATGGGAGGAGGGCGAGGGACAGAAGAAGAGGAGGAGGAGGCTGGGGTCTCGGGAAGTGGTTGAGCATTGGCCGCGAACTTTGCCTCATCCCATTCTTCCCATAGATCAAGGGTATCAGACTGAGCTTCGAGGGAAGCCTGGATTCCCTGCCGGGTCTTTTGATCGAAGGTCTCTTGAGAAAGTTCGTAGGAGGGGGGAGGGAGTTCGTCGGTGTGGGGGTCGAACATGGGCGGGGGGATGGTCGTGGTCGTAGTCAAAGGTTGAGGTGGGAGGATTAGCCCAAGTCGAAAAGACGTTCGCATGGGAAAATCACACACAGCCCGACGGTAACGTCAGTTACGGACGTCACCGATCAGACAACGTGACATCCGGTCACAATGGACGCATGGGCGGCCGGACGGGAAATCCCGGTGGAATGCTCCCGTGCCATTATTGAGAGAAGAGGAGGGAAAGGGATTTGCTTGGCAGCTTCGACTTCATCCTCTCTCGGTCGCAATTCGGTGAGTGTCAACATTTCTCCTTTGTACTCAACCACGACGACGACGACGACGACAACGACCAGAGCAGGATAGTCAGGTCCTCACCCCGCTTCCCCTCGGCAAACGATGCCTCGACTATCCAGGTCCGTCTTTCCCTTCTCTCGCAGGGGCTGTTCCCAAATCATTCGCTACTTCAGCCCCGCTAGATCCATCGCTCTCTTCATCTCTCTCTCCGGCTCTCTCTTCAACCTCCTCCTCGCCTTCAAGTTTTATTCCCTCTGGAACACCCTGAAGAGCACCGAACCAGAGTCCGAGTGGGAGGGCTCCCTCGATTCATGGAGTGGCGAGAGCCTCACTCTGCTCTGGGGCCTCCTTTCCTGCTATTTCGCCGCAGAAGCTGTCTCCTCCTTCGTCGGGTTCATTGGGATTGTCAAGGTGCGCACGTTGCCGCCCACGACGCGAGTGGGTGTGGCTGACACATCCTCCTCTTGGTAGAACATTCCATCCTTTGTCCGGTTCTGTCGTGACTATTCCATTGCCGATCTCTTCTTTGTCATATTTGCTGCCATCTCTGGAGCATACGTGATCTCGACCAACTCGTCAATACGGACTGGGCTCTGCGAAGAGGTTTCCAGCCAACCGGACTTCATTCGTGACTTGGCCGACATGGGCTTCAATTTGGAGAATTGCGAGGTGTGGTTCGAGAGGGCAGTAATTGGTGTAATGACTATGACTGCCGTTGTCATCATTGTCCGAGTGAGTCACCCATTCTCGCCGTTTCTCAGCGCGTTCCTTGCGGATTTCTGCCCCGCATCTGATGCCGTTCTCGTACGATCCAGGTTCATTTCGTGATCTCCATCTCCAACTATTACTCCCACCTCTCCCGCTCTCGGTCATCGTCGTCGTCGTCGTCGCCAACATCATATACGGCGTTACGGCCCATGAACTCTGAGTCGCTCCACCGTATCTTTTTGTTACCCACACCAGCTACTTCGTCTCCGTCGTCACGCTCGTCGAACGGGACGTCCGAGGTGTACGTTTATTCCCCGGTCCCACTCAGCAGCCTGTCAGAGGAGCAGGCAAGAGACATGCAGGCTGCCGAGGCCTGGATATCTCATACCGAACCCTCCACACGGTCATCCCACCGACCGACTCACAGACATCATCACTCCGGGAGGGTGAGCCTCCCTGTACGTTCGGATGAGGGGTTGCTGCCGAAGTACGAGAAGTCTCATTAGCTATCGTTTCCTGTTCTCGCCGTCGGTTATATGTTTTGTGCGTAAATACTGTGTTTGTCTCGCTTGTAAGTACTTGGGCTCGGTTGACGACGAGCATTTGGAGTGTGTCTATCATATGCGTCTTGTTCTCTCTACTGTCGTTCACGAATGGCCGGGCTACACGATCGGGCGGAACGATTGCGATCGTACTTTGTTTGAAATTTTAGTCCCGTGGAAATCCTTTTGAAATCTTTGCGGTCGGCTGCCTCGCTAACGGCTATCCCTCGAATGTCATCGGCTTGCTTTAACGCTGATCGAAGTTCATAAGCCTAGCCCCCAATCCTGGTCTTGGTCGACCCTATAAAGCTTTCGCTACCTGTCTCCTCGGTCCCAGTTCATCTCCCCCTTCCTTTCATACCTCTCTCATAAAACCGATTCATCTCCATGGATCGAAAACGCGGCTCCGGATCTGGTTCTCCTCAGCCAAAGCGACAAAAAGTCTCACATGACCCAAGTCACTCTTCACCTCCCACCGCTGACGCCAAGACGGCCGGAACAAAACTCTGTGCTGAGAACCTCGCGACTGGGTTATTGAACGAGGAGAATGTGCAGAGGCTGAGGCGGGAATATGCGGAGAGCGAGCCGTTCAAGTATGCGAGGGTCGAGACGCTTTTTCAGGATGATCTGTTGAGAAAAGTCAAGGACGAGTGTATGACCCACCTCAGCTTTACTGAGAAGGAGACGGATATTTATAGGGTGAGTGCATCCGTTACCATTCCCCGCACTTTCTCGGCCTTTACGTGTCTCCCCCGCACCGGGGTCGATATTCTGTTTTTCTCACGAGTGGACCCATCTCCTTGCTTCGCATTCACCTTCGCACTTTTTTCTTTTAATTGAACGCTGATGGCCGATTTCCCTCCTGCTGCTGCTGATCTGGACACACCGTACGTATAGGTCAACCAAACCGGGGACCTTGCCTCCCTCAACTACCTCACCAAGGAGCAAGTCGCTCTCTTCCCAAACCTCCTCGCCCTTCGCGACACCTTGTACTCTGAGGAGTTTCGGGCCTTCGTCCGGACTGTTACAGGATGCGGTCCCATCTCGGGGTCGAAACAGGACATGTCCGTAAACACCTACACAAAGGGATGCTACCTGCTCAACCACGACGACGTCATCGGCACCCGTCGAGCTTCATATATCCTCTACATGCCCCTTCCATACGGGAAACCTTGGAAGCCTGAGTACGGAGGTTCGCTGGAACTGTACCCGGTCGTTGAAGGGACAGCCGAACCTCAACCCACCCCTACAAAATCCCTACCACCCAGCTGGAACCAATTTATCTTTTTCGAAGTGCAACCTGGGAAGAGCCACCATTCCGTCGAAGAGGTTGTGGTGGAGGAAAGTGCTGATGGGTACCAGAGGTTGAGTATCAGCGGTTGGTTCCATTCCGCACAACCTGGTGAGCCTGGGTACCAAGAGGAGGACGAGGGCGCAAAGTCGAAGAGCACTCGCGAACAGCTCGTACGTTGGTCCCCTGTTTTGGTGTCCACCGTCACAGCGTTCACGATTGGTCGTCCGGTAGCATTCTACTGCCCCAGCTCTGAAGGAATACCCAGAAGGTTCAGACATTCTAGACCCCACCGCGGACCTATCCCAGGAACATTTGTCCCTCCTCTCCGAGTTCATTAATCCGGTCTACCTTCAACCTCGACTGGTTCGAAACCTTTCTCAACGGCTTCAGCAAGAAGGCTCTCTCGAATTACACTCCTTCCTCAACGCCGCCTTGGCCAAAAAGCTCAAGAAGGCACTTCTCGAAGCAGATTTGCGGGATGGAATCGCCGATTCGGAACGTCAAGGAAAGGTCCCACCTCATTCAACCGGGGTCAACGATTCTTGGGAACTCAAAGGGCCACCCAGTCGACACAGATACCTCACTCTCAAGCCACAACCAGAATCCGCGGTCGAGTTCGTCTTCCCTAGGTCGGAACAGACATCACCCGACCAGATCATCCGGAGTATCTCTGAAGAGTTGTTCAAGAGCAACGCGTTCAGGGCGTGGTTGATGATGGTCACCACGTTTCTGCCGGTTGGCTATGAGGTCGAGGCGAGGAGGTGTAGGCCGGGGTTGGATTATGTGCTGGCTACGTCGGACCAGGAAACGCGGCTGGACGTCGTGCTTGGGTTGACTCCACCCCCGCCCTCCCTGGATCCTGCTCCCACGGCCGGGAAGAAGGGCAAGGGGAAGGGCAAATTGAGAAATGTATCCACTGAGGACCAAGACTTTTGGCCCATCGAATGGGGAGGTGCTGATGTAAGTCCCCGACATCCCCATTCATTATTTTCCCTCGTTTTTGCCGATGGCATGCGTGTGTGTCAGGGATCGAATCGAATACGCGACCTTATCCATTTTTGAGAATCCGTCCCTGTTCGCGATCTCCCGCATTGCAAGCGACGATCGCTCTCCTACCTCCATTGGGTGCCCACGTTCGTTGATTGAGTTTACCTTTACCTCGTAGGTTTGGCGTGCTCCGGATGAAGAGGGCGATCCAGCCGTTTACCAAACCGGATACGCGAAGGAACCCTCTCCACCCCCACAACAAAAACAAACCTCGCCCAATGCCGCCCAGCCGGGATCCGCTGCGCCCTCTAACGGCGATTACGCAAAGTCCAAGTCTGGGCACATGGATACGGGGTCCTCGGATCGTGGGTATGGAGACGAAGAGGCCGAAGATGGCGCCGTCCTGTTTTTTTCTTTGCCGGCGTTTAATAAGCTCGTGTTGGCGTTGAGGGATCAGGGCGTGCTGAAGTTTGTGAGGTACATGTCTGCGACCGCACAAGGGTCGAGGTGGGATGTGAGCGCGCAGTATGAGGTGGGGATGTTTGAGGAAGGGGATTCGGAGGATGAGGAGGATGATGATGATGAAGAGGATCAGCTTATGGACGACGACGGAGAGCCATAACCTCGGTTTTGTCGGTGAGGAATTCATGAGCGAGTGGAGTGGACGAAGTTGGCTGTGGGTGTAATTGTACTTGTTCTGTTTGTCAACATCTCCCCTCCCATTTATTGACAATGACTGCAAAACCAGTGTGTATTCACGTCTTGTACGCATCTCTCACGTCTTACATATCACGCTCCCAGACTCCGCGTCCGAGGTTACATTAAAGAGAACAAGGGCCATAACACTACGATTAACTCTGTTCTTTGTTCCGAAACGCCAGCTGACGCTTTATAATCCCAGTTGGGTCGAGACTCGGGCGCACCTCATAACTTCGTGTGGTGGCCTCGCTTCCGTCACACATACTAGCACAGGGTTGCAAGCCGGCCACCCGTCCTGCCGGCGGTCCGGTTCCGTTGCGGGACCCTAAAGACCCAACGCTGTTGGGGAGGTCACGAATTCGGCCAACACCGCTTGGGGTGATCGTCACGCTGAGAATTATATGGAGATGCTCGCCTGCAGAGTAGCATCCGACAAATGTATGTAGTCCCACTACCGTACTTGGTATATGGGGGAAGGACGGCGAGTGAAAGTTGAATCTTTGATGTGCACACCGTCCAGATGCCTCGCCGCCGGTCAGGACTCCCTTGCATACCAGGAGAACACGGCACCGGTTAAGGAGGAGAGAATATCCCCTACGCTGGGTCGCGCGTTGCGATCCTCCAGCCAGCATTGCTCAACGGTCCTCCACAATTCGTCGCTGAAACCAAGATGTTCCGTCCCATCCGGTTTCTTCGGTCGGACCCCCTCCAAAACCGCATTGACGGCCAGAATATCCGACTGAAACTCGAGGTAGGGATGGTGTCCGCATAAAACCTAGGGTGTCACCGGTTAGCTATATCCTCCAACGAACATACTTGCTCGGACGCCCACCTCATAGATGACCATGCCGAGAGCGTAGCAATCGGACTGCCTGGTTGGCCGGTTGTTTTCTGATTCCGGCATCCCAAACCTCTCTGGATCCAGGAGCTCAGGACTCATCCAGCGGCGGGTCCCCCCACCGGTAAATGACATGAGTGTGTCATTCGAAATCAAGGATGCCTGAGATGCGCCAACAGCGGCGCGGGTCGCGACACCGGTGATGGTTGACAAGCCAAAGTCGGCGATGCAGGCTTGCCGGTACTTGTTTACCAGTATGTTCGCCTTCGTAGATGGTTGGGGGCGTAAGCACGGAGGTATTTCATTTGGAAGAAACGAAACATACTCCCTTCAGATCTCCGTGGACTATACGGAGGTCGTGCATGTACCTCAACCCGTTCGCAACGCCGGCCAACTGAACGGTTCATCAGCAACCCAACTGCGAGATTGAAGTGACGACGTACGAGCTCGGGGCGGTTTATATGTCGATCCCTCTTGATGAATTCGTTGACGTTTCCGTGGACCATCCACTCGGAAACCAGAGCAAATCGGTGTTCGGCCAATGTCACTCCAAGCAGCGGTAGGATATTGGGATGACGAAGATGCTTCCAGGCAACCCCCTCCCGGCAGAATCTCTGCAACCAATCTTTCCAACCTGGTATAATGGTGTAGGCGAAACACTCACGCTGCGGATGAGGTCCAGGTCACTGGTGACGTACACACGCACAACTTTGATAGCTACCTGACGTCCATTGTATGTACCCTGTGATACGTCCGCAAAGCCCCCCGACTCAACTTCCACGGAGTCGTCCAAACAGTCGGGGATGTGCATGGACGTTGGGATCACACGATGTCGGCTGCACGTCTTGCAAAGCTTATTGAGCAACTTTGCTCGCTCCCGATCCGATACGGTATCGTTCTCAAGACGCTGCGGGCTGTCTCAGCCTTGGGAAAGAGGGAGAGACGTGGAAAAGCTCACCCCATTCAATTCGTTAACCTGCCTCTGTATTTCTGACTCCGAATTTTGTAGAAACTGGAAGAAAGAGGCAATTCGTGGGAGGATTTTCCTGGGTTGTTGTCGCACTGTTTCGATGTTTAGGACGTTTCAGCTATCATTAGGTCTCTGTTTTGAGCGTTTAAATCACCTGGTTTCAAGGTCTGGACCTCCTGTTGACCTGCTGACGAAAATGGGCGGTACATAACAGAGAGTTCACATCGCTGATCTGGTTGATTGTGCCAGCCAATTGTGATTACATCCCAAATGGCATCCTGCAACCACTGATTCTGGCTTGGGTCTATTGGACGGGATGGTCGTTCACCGGCTCGAATGCGGATGAACATGTCATTTTCGTTACTTCCGTAGAATGGCAATACTCCTGTGAGGACCTAATCGCAACAGGACAATTGTATCGAGTAGTGGGATAGTTTCCAAAGGAGGCACATACTGAGAAGGAAGTCATCGCGAGGGAGTAAACGTCGCTCTCTTTTGAAGGGCCTTCCACCAGAAAGGGATAAACTCCATCTGACATACGTTCTGGGGCCATATGTCGGAGAGTTCCCGGCTGGTGGTACTGGGATGAGTACACGAACGACCCCGCGATTGCAAAGTCTCCGAGACATGCACGACCATCCCGAGTAATCAGGATGTTGTTCTAGACGCGCTAAGCATCAGCGCACAGGGTCACTCAATCTTCGTTTCGCCTACCGGACTAATACTGCCATGTGAAATACCCGACCCATGAAGGTGCATGAGGCCATGGCACACTTGTGCAATCTATTGTACGCATAGTCAGTAGACCATCAATCTCCCCGGCGGGCACGTACAAGCATCAGACGATTGACACCCGGATTCATTTGGGTGTACTGGGTAATGTTCCCAGCTGGTATCCACGGGCTCATGATGCAAAACGGAAACAGCGCCTCCGAAACCCGGATGACGGGTAGCACATTTGGATGAGAATCGAGCTTGCTCTTTTCAACCACATGACGATATACCTGGTATGAAGCAAATTGAGCACACCCTCGATCAAATAAAACAGCCGCCGTGCCAATTCGACCCTCCTCAGCTGGGCCAGGTTCCCCCCTCGAACCACCTTAACGCACACTGACTCCCCATGGTACTCTCCCTTCCAGATGTCTGTAAATCCAAGAGGATTGTAGCCCGGGGGTTTATCGGACAGTTTTAAGCCGGGGAATATTCGCGATCCACGGAGCAGGGCGTGGGTCAAAAGTCTAGTCCACGGATCCGAACAGAAACCCGCGTTAAACCACCCGGGTACGGCCTATCCACCAGAGGCATCAGATACTGAGAGGGGGTTCGGTGGTGGAAAGGTACCTTACGAAACGTCTCCGCCAGCGCGGTCGCTTCCTTTGAGGACAAACTCTTCCGACCGCTTGATATCACATTGGAGATCGACGATGCGTATTCGTCATCGTCCGGGGCATAATTCCGATGCCTGTGGTAAATGGGATAGACGTGCACCAAGTCCTCCCCCAACCGAATCAGGTTCTCGGGACTAAGAGGGGGGAATTCAACTAATTCGTTCGTTGGTCAGCTACCATTGCTCGAGTTCAGTTAGTTTGACAACTCACTCTCGGAAGGGTCTGCCCAATCCACGTCTGTTCGCCCGAGCGAGAACATTGTAGTGGTAGAAAAGGATGGGCGTAAATCGCTTTTGAGGTTACATAAACGGGCAGTGTCCTGGCCTCGTGGGAATACTCTGTTTCCTGGTTCTGATCATGGTACTTGAGTATGATCTTCAACTCTTCTTTACACGCTTCTCCTATCATGTGGCTAGCAATCAGATCGTCGGAGCGGCTTGCACATTTTCCATTTTAGAATGTAATCTTCTGTCCTTGGCTCGGTAAAATCGCAGCGGTTTCCCTATGGGCCAAAGCCAACGCCGCTCCAGGTTTCGGTCGTTCACCCTTCCCTGGCCCTCCCCTTCCGTACCCCCCACCGTCGCCACCACCCTCACCACCGCCCGCTCTCCCAGCACCATACTTATGCTTCAACTTCTCCATTTTTCTTTCCTTCTTCTCTGCCTTCCTCTCCTTCTTGTTCGGTTGCTTCACGCCATCCTTCGACACCCGCGCGGTCGATTTCGGTTTGGTCCTGGTGTACCCCGCGCTCTTAGGTTTCCTAACCCTCCCCACTGCTCCGCGTTTGTCAGCCTCGCGGGGTCCGCCCCCGCGGCGGACGGCATCTGGTGAAGCGTACTCGACGTTCAACTTTCGACCGTCTAGAGAGTGGTTCCGAGGGTTGATTAGCGCAGCTGTGGCGTGTTCCGTCGACGTGAAGTCGACGAATGCCCATCTGAGAGGATTCCGGTATTAGTAATCGGCGGCTTCACTATGGAAAATGATGTTTACCCTTTACACTTCCCGCTGTCTTCGAAGGTTCCCATACGGACCTTTCGTATCCACTTGTCTTCCTTCCGCGATTTCTCCTTCGACTCGTCATCCTCTCCCTCGTCGTCCGCATCACCAGCAGTAGGTTCCGCGGGTTTCTTTCTGTGCGCCTCAAGGAGCTGGCTTATCGAATCCTCCGTAGCCTCGAACCCGAGATTCCCGAAAAACAACGTCTGTCCTGGTGGTTGTTTCTGCGCAGCCAGAATCTTCTGAGATATTTTCGTCAGCCCTGTCTTTGGAGCACCTGGCTTTGATGTCGTCGCTTCTGTCGTAGTCGTGGTACCGTCCTCGTTGGTCGTGATTGTTGGGGTGGTGGTAGCGGTGGGCCGACCTGCAAAGTCGTCACCTAATTACCGATAATGTAAGTTGTAGAAGAGGAGACACAGGTGAGGATAAGCACCATCTTTGATTAACAGCCGACGTCCTTCCAGATTACGCTCTGACATGGTAATCGCGACGAGTTTCGCATCGGGTGTCCCGAAGTCAACATACGCAAAGCTATCCGGGGCCAGTTCAATATGGAAATGTCACGCAGGGCCCGATAGGGACGAGGGACTCACCCAGAATTGACTTTTGGTCCAGTACCGCTCGGAGGAGCCTTCATCGGCATATGTATCCTCGTAACCTCCAACCCGTCAAAGAACGCCTTCAACGTCACAGTAGTCGTCTTATACGCCAAGTTCCCAACCCAAACCGAGTTCTGTCGTTTTGGCAGAGCGTCGCCACCCTCAGA
>Ga0307509_10012235_pt1 | contig 10293 bp, 5 predicted proteins | sample 10_EM_MG_FD_202245 | JGI IMG/M metagenome (GOLD analysis project Ga0307509, IMG submission 202245) | Populus trichocarpa ectomycorrhiza microbial communities from riparian zone in the Pacific Northwest, United States - 10_EM | ecosystem: Host-associated > Plants > Roots > Unclassified | place...
TTTTTCAGCAATAGCGGCTCTGAGGCGATCGAGAACGCAATAAAAATTGCGCGCGCCGTTACTGGGCGGCTGAAGATTTACTCAGCTTGGCAAAGTTATCACGGCGCAACAGCGGGCGCCTCAGCTATTTCGGGAGATCCGCGGCGTCTTTTCGCAGAACCGGTGGTGCCTGGGGCTGTGAAGTTTCACTATGCGGCGTGTTATCGTTGTCCATTCGGACAAAGCGCGCCACCAGACTGCAAGTTCTCCTGCCTGGCCAGCCTTGAACGCCAAATTATTCACGATGGCCCGGAGACGATCGCGGCGATTGTACTTGAGCCGATCGTGGGGACCAGTGGCCTTTACGTTCCTCCAGCTGAATTCATAAAGAGTGTTCGCAAGCTGTGCGATGAGCACGGCATCCTGTTGGTATTTGACGAAACCATGACCGGATGGGGCCGAACGGGCCGCTGGTTCGCTTGCGAACATTTCGGCATAACCCCGGACATACTTGTTACTGCCAAAGGTATCACGTCAGCCTACGTGCCGCTTGGTGCAACCATATTGACCGCATCAATTCGCGACAAGTTCCTGGATACAGCGTTTGTCGGAGGATTGACGAATGAAGGGCATGCCCTCGGCTGCGCTGCCGGAATCGCGAACATCGAGGTTTACGAGCAAGAGAGTCTAATCGAACGATCTGCGGCGCTCGGCGATTACCTACACCGAAGCTTGCTCGAGTTGCAGGCGATACACCCGAGTGTCGGGAGCGTTCGGGGAAAGGGCCTCTTCGCCTGCCTTGAGCTTTCGTCGGATCGCGAGCGACAGACGGGAATTGCGGGGCACCGAAACAGTCGTCGCAATATTGCCGGAGAGATTACCAGCAAAATGCTTCAAATGGGCATTTTTCTCATCGCCAAGTGGGACTTCGTGTTCATCGCGCCGCCACTGATTATTTCGAAGTCTACACTCACTGAAGCGATCGAGAAGGTCGACAAGATGCTCGCATATACGGACGGACTGATCTGTAGTTGAGCTTGATGAGCTATCCCCGCAATCCACGGTGAAGGCTGCGTTCTGTGACTCGCCAAGAAGGGTTCAAGAAGTACGGGTCGATTGTGAACCGTTAAACCGGAGTTCTATAATGCATACACGTTCTGCGGGTAGCACTGAAGTGGTGTCATTGGTTCGGCGCGCTCGGATAGCACAGAAAGCCTTTGAAGAGAGTACACAACGTGAAGTGGATATCGCTGTCGCCGCAGCCGCTTGGCATTGTTACAAAGACGACACAGCGCGCGAACTCTGTTCCTTGGCCGTCGAAGAAACCGGGCTCGGCGATATCAGTGATTCGTATGGGCGCCTACGCAAGCGTATTCTTGGAACTTTGAGAGACCTCGTTGATGCAGTCACCGTAGGAATTGCTTACGAAGATGCCGCGCGCGGCATCCGAAAGCTCGCTAAGCCGGTTGGAGTGATCGCGGGCATTACGCCGGCGACTGCACCGGCGGCGGCTGTGGTTGTCAACGCCCTGTCCTCGTTAAAGACCCGCAACGCCATAATATTATGTCCGAATCCCCGAGCGGTACGGACAGTATCTAAGGCCGTTGAAATAGTTCGTGGAGCTCTGCAAGAAGTTGGCGCGCCGCTTGATCTCGTGCAGTGCGTCAATTTTCCGACGCGCGCGATATCCGAGGAACTGATGGCGGAGGCGGACCTGATCATCGCGTCAGGTGGTGCAAGCACCGTTCGGCGAGCGTACCGGAGCGGAAAACCGGCATTGGGCGCAGGTGTTGGCAATTCTGTCGTGGTTGTCGACGAAACTGCCAACCCCGATTCAGCAGCCTCCATGATTATCGAGGGGAAGGCATTCGACCATGGAACGTCGTGCTCCTCGGAAAGCTGTGTCCTGATTGCAGATTCGGTTTGGAACTCGCTGATTAGGGGGCTGGTCGGGAACGGTGGCTATCTCTGCAGCGGGCCCGAGACAGAGAGGTTGCGCCGGACAGTCTGGCCCGATGGCCGCTCGTTGGCGCGAGAGGTCGTCGGCAAGAGTGCCAAACAGATCGCTGACCGGGCAGGCATCGAGATTCCGCCAACGACGCGCGCCCTATTGACCATACCCGAGATGATTCACGGTGACCCGTTGGGAGGTGAAAAACTATCACCTATCCTGGCGCTGTGGAAGTTCGAGCGCTTCGATCAAGCGATTGCCATGGCGCAACGCCTTGTCGCGAGCAGCGGGGCAGGTCACAGCTGCGCTATACATTCCAACGCCAGGGAGCGGGTGGAAACGTTGGCACGCGCCGCAAATGTGAGTCGCGTCCTGGTGAATCAATCCACGGGTATGGGCAATTCGGGAAACTATGACAACGGACTGCCGTTCTCGGTGACGCTTTCGTGTGGGACCTGGGGGGGGAGTTCAACCACAGACAACATCAATTGGCGACACCTCCTGAACTACACTTGGGTGTCTGAAAAAATCCCGAGAAATGAACCTCGGCCGGAAGATCTGTTTTCGGAGTATTGGAGCGTCCACCGTTCCGCGTCGTCGAGCTGATGTTCGCCCAGGCTGTGCAGCTCTTGGAACCTGCTCTAACTGCGAGGCCGCCGCGTCGCTCCATAGTCTTTCATTCGCGATGAGCGGGTTGTTCTTGTCCATGAATGACACGACACAGTGGCGCGCCACACCATGAGAAACGATGTGCGATTCCGGCTTGTTCTAAAGGTGGTGGCTTGCAGCGGCATAAGTGGGGCCGTTGCCGCTGGCGTCATCTATGCTTCTCAGCTCCGCAGCAGCGCGTGGACGGCGGCGGGGGACGGCGAGCCACTGCCACAAATGGTGAGCTACAATTGGGATGTTCGACCGATCCTTTCTCAGAATTGTTTTCGATGCCATGGACCGGATGCTGGAGTCCGTAAGGCGGGCTTGCGACTTGATGTTCCGGAAATGGCTTACGGCGAGTTGCCGAAAGATCGTGGCAAGCACGCAATCGTGCCAGGAAATCCAGGCCAGAGCGAAATTTTCAGACGTATTACTGCGTCAGATCTCGAAGAACGAATGCCGCCAGCGGACACTCACTTGACCTTGTCAAAACGTGAGGTCGCGATTCTGGATCGGTGGATCCGACAAGGTGCTCGCTACGAGCGGCACTGGGCCTATATTCCACCTACCGAGAGCACGCCGCTCCCGACGCCCTGGGACGGCCGGGGAATCAACCAAGTCGATCGTTATGTCTACGCGAATTTGGCGCAACACCATTTGGCGCCTTCGGCTGAGGCCGACAGGGAAACCTTGATTAACCGGGTCGCCATGGACCTGACCGGACTGCCGCCGACCCTGCAAGAGGTGGATGCGTTCCTGGCGGACAGGGATCCCAAAGCCTATGAGAAGCTGGTGGATCGCCTCTTGAGCTCGCGCGCCTATGCCGAGCGGCAGTCCAATGTGTGGCTGGACGTGGCGCGCTATGCCGATAGTGATGGCTTCACCATCGATGCGCTTGGACGATTCCAATATCCCTATCGCGATTGGGTGATCAGCGCATTTCAGAATGATATGCCCTACGATCAGTTTGTGATGTGGCAGATCGCCGGCGACAAGCTGCCGAACGCCACGCGTGAGCAAGTGCTTGCAACAGCTTTCGTCAGGGCCGGAAAGAAAAACGCCGAGCTCGGTATCACCGACGAAGAATATCGCGTCGAATATGTCAGCGAGCGAACCGACCTCATTGGCAAAGCGTTTCTGGGTCTGACCGTTGGCTGCGCGAAGTGTCACGATCACAAATACGACGAGATATCTCAGGTCGACTATTACTCCCTTACTGGCTTCTTCAACTCGGTGGATGAGCGTGGTATCGCGGACTATGTCGGCTGGGGGCCGACCTTGGCGTGGCCCAGCCCCCAACAATCGGCCCAACTCGCGACATTGCATCAAGAGGTGGAGCGCCGACGTAATGAGTTGGACTCCATCCTCACGGCGGCGAGGGCCGACGCGGAATCGGTCGCACGACGCGATGCCGGCAAGGCTGGGGACGTGATTAAAGCTCTCGTCGGTGAGGCGCAACAGGCCTACTATCCGTTCGAAAGTAGCTACAAGGCCTCGTTCGAGCCGCTGACGATCGCAAACTATCCTACGAAAGTACCCGACAGCGAGGTCTTTGGGCGCGCTCCCGGTCAGCTTAACGGTGGAGGCAGGGCAGCAAGCGAGCTGGACGCTGCCGCCGAGAAGGCCACCAACGGCAAGCGTTTTTCTGAAACTATGCCAAAAAGCCTTCTGATTGGTCTGGACGAACAGCAGCTGGCGTACACGCCCGACGGGCTCGATCCGAACGTGCCCGGAGTGATCAACAACGCCCATTTCGTCGATGGCCCCCCCGGCAAGGGGAGGGCGATCATGATCGATGATACCATCGCGTTCGCCAACAAGAAGGTCGGGCAATTCGAGCGGACGGATTCCTTCACACTTGATATTTGGATCAAACTGCGAGAGGGCAAACCATATTCAGACGTGCCGGTGCTCTATAACTCCGACATACGCAGCGGCGGCTATGAACTCAGACTTGACGACAACGTGCTGAGTTTCAATCTCCGCAACACGGCGCCTTACGATATGATCGAGGTGGCGATGACCGCGCCGCTGCCGACGGGAGAATGGGTCCACGTGACGGCGACGTACGACGGCAGTAGCCGGGCCGGCGGCATGCATCTGTATGTCAATGGTGAGACGGTTCAGACGGAAGTACTTCACGACAGATTGACCCGTTCGATCATTCCAGCTCCGAGGCGGGGTATCTACGGATGGTTCATGGGCTTGTCCTTTGGACGAACGTTCGGCGCGCCGGAACTCAACAAGGGTAGTGTAGACGAGTTGCGGGTATTTACGCGCGCGCTGACACCTGTCGAAGTGTCGTATCTTCATGATCCCTCGTCTCTTCCCAGACTTTCGCCCGACATCATCCAAAAGCAACTTTCGGACGTGCTGGCGGAACACGACCCGAGGGTCGAGGGGGCTCGCGCTGCTCTCAAGGAGGCGGTACTCGCCGAGCAAGCTGAGTATACGAAGGTGCCGCAAGTGGACGTGCTGGCGGACCGTCTCGAGGAGCGCCCGACATACCTGCTCGAGCGCGGCAACTTCGATCATCATCTCCAGCAAGTACCAGTTCAGGCTCTTGACCGTATTTTCCCCTGGAAGAGTGAATATCCCAGAAATCGGTTAGGTCTGGCTCAGTGGTTGTTCGATCCCAACAACCCGCTGACGGCTCGGGCCTATGTCAACCGGTTATGGCAGGAGCATTTTGGCACCGGAATTGTCGAGACAGCCGAGGACTTCGGGACCCAGGGATCGAATCCCAGTAATCCGGAACTGCTTGATTATCTGGCTCTGGAGTTCATGCGCTCGGGTTGGGACATCAAACGCATTCATAAGCTGATCGTGATGTCCGCTACGTATCGACAATCGTCCGTTATGACGGCGGAGTCGATCGGAAAGGATGCCCGGAATATCTATCTGGCGCGCGGGCCGCGCTATCGCCTGTCAGCTGAAGCCATTCGCGACAATGCGCTGGCAGCGTCCGGTTTGCTCGTTGACCGCCCTGGCGGGGATAGCGTTTTCCCATACCAGCCAGCGGGTCTCTGGTTCATGACCGGGGCTGCGAACCAGACTTATCCGGGGCCGTCCTTGGTGCCAGCAGACGAGATGCATCGACGATCGATGTATACGTTTATCAAGCGTAATGCTCCACCACCCTCGATGGCGGTGTTTGACTTCGCGAACAGGAACGTGTCCTCGGTGTCACGGACGATTTCAAATACCCCGTTACAGGCGTTGGTCCTGCTGAACGATCCGCAATACATGGAGGCATACAGGAAACTGGCTGAGCATGCGATCGGAAGCTCTGCGGACAGCGACCAGCAAATTATCACTCTATTTCGGCTCGCCACCCGACGGCATCCGTCAGACCGTGAGCTTGAGACCCTTCGCAGATACAGAACCTCCCAAGTTGAAGGCCTGAATGCATCCCCGCAAGATGCCGAGGCCATCTTGAAGGTCGGCGTCTCGGCTTCAGATCCCGGCGTCGATCGCATCACGCTCGCCGCGATGACGTTGGTGGCGGCGGCGACTATGAACTCACCCGACGCCTATTCGCTACGCTAATTCGGGAGATGGACACATGAGCAAGCAAAACATGGACGCAATGCGTCTTCGCGCAAGTGCAAACCGAAGGGCCCTGCTACGTTCGGGCGTGGGGCTTGGCGCCGTCGCGCTTGCCGACTGCTTCTTGGGCGGTGCATTGAGCGCTCCATCGTCTCCGACGCGAACGAACGTTCCTGGACTCATTCTCGGCGCTCTGGGCACGGGACAGTTCCCCGCAAGAGCCAAGCGCGTTGTCTTCATCCATATGGTCGGAGCGGTCAGCCAGGTGGATACATTTGACTTCAAGCCGGAGTTGATCAAGCGTCACGGCGAAGAGATCCCGCCGTCGGTCAAGGACAACGGGCAGCGAATCTCTGCGATGAGTAATGGTCAGACGCTCTTTCCTCTCCTGAAACCGCTTTGGCCCTACAAGAGGTATGGCCAAAGCGGAACGTGGGCATCCGATATCGTGCAACATATCGCAGCGATCTCGGACGATCTTACCTTCATTCATACAATGAACACACCGCATGTGAACCACGATCCGGCGGCGTTGTTCCTGCAAACGGGATTTCAGCTGGTTGGCCGACCATCGGCCGGAGCCTGGGTCCACTATGCCTTGGGAACGGACAATGCCAATCTGCCGGCCTATGTAGTCCTGAAAAGCCAGGGGACGGCCACCACAACGGTAAACCCGGCCATGTGGGGGGCTGGCTTCTTGCCGTCCGACTACCAGGGTGTCGAATTTCGCCCGGCTTCTGAGCCCGTGCTGTACGTCGAAAACCCCCAAGGTATCACCAAAGAACGTAGGCGCGAGCAGGTCGATGTGATTGGCGAACTCGCTCGCGAACAATACGATCAATCGGGCGACCCTGAGATACTCTCAAAGATCAACCAGTATGAGATGTCCTATCGGATGCAGCAGTCGGTACCCGAGGTGGCTGACATCTCGGACGAGCCGGAACATGTGCTTTCGATGTATGGGCCACGCGTTCACAAGCCCACATTCGCGCGCAACGCGCTGCTAACGCGGCGCCTGCTGGAGCGGGGGGTCAAGTTCGTTGAACTGATACATGTGGGATGGGACCATCACCGTGGTATCTTCCAGAATCACCCGATCGATTGCCAAGCGGTCGATCAACCCACCGCGGCGCTTGTTAGCGATCTGAAGCAGCGAGGGTTGCTGGAGGACACGCTCGTCATTTTCGGCGGTGAATTTGGACGGACCGCATACGGCCAGGGCGATGGGATCAACGATAAAACCGGTCGAGATCATCATGGTGCGTGCTTCACGTTCTGGCTGGCCGGCGGGGGCGCGAAGGCCGGTTATCATCACGGCCAGACGGATGAGTTCAGCTACAATGTCGTCAGAGATCCTGTGAGCGTACACGACCTGCACGCTACGATGCTGTACCTGCTGGGTATCGATCATAAGCAACTGATCCATACCTATCAGGGTCGCGATTTCCGCCTCACCGATGTATCCGGACAGGTGGTCAAGGAAGTGATCTCGTAACAGATCTGAACCTTGCAGCCGTCTCAAGCAGTTGCGGCTGCGCGTGGTCGAGAGAAGTCGCCATCCATGTTGCGAGAGTCCAGCGTCCTGGTATGCGACCCCCCGCCGGAGTCGACGTCGGCGCTGGCGCGCGATCGATATTCCGCAGTTGCCATCTTACTGCACTGGGTCATCGCCGCGACATTGACGCTTCAGATTTTCCTGGGGTGGCGTTTGGAGGGCGAGGAAGCCTTTGTCAGGTCCGGCTTGCTGCGGGTCCACAAATCAATCGGCATCTCGATACTGGCGCTTACCCTGGCGCGTTTGCTTTGGAGAGTGTGGAAGCGACCGCCACCCCGAAGCAATCCTCTCAAGCCGGTCGAGCAAACGCTGGCGAAGTGGGTGCACGCTGGCTTCTACGTCGTGCTTGTGGTCCTGCCTCTTTCGGGGTGGGCCATGGTTTCGATGCGATCAAGCGGAATGCTTCTGCTCTTCGGCTTCGTACCTTGGCCGCGTTTGCCTCTCGTTTCGATGCTGTCTGAAGATGGCCAGGAAGCGTTTTCTACCGACCTTGGTGGCGTTCACGCGGCGATGACCTGGCTCACGGTCGGCCTTCTCGCCCTGCACATCACCGGCGCCCTGAAGCATCATTTCATTTCGAAAGACGGAACGGTTGGTCGAATGCTTCCGGGCATCCCGTCCGGGGCCGGCGGGTGGCGTCTTCTCGCGATCCCGATTGTCGTTGGTCTGTTTGGCGCAATTGTCTATTTGGGCGAGCCTTCAATTCCTGCTCCTCGGCCTAAGCCGACTAACCTGGAGCAGGCGGATCTCTTTCTAGATGTGATCGAGCCCGCGCTCGAGCGACGGTGTGGTTCCTGTCATGGTGAGGACAACGCGCATGGTGGGCTGTCCGTTACAAACTACGAGTCTCTGATGCGAGGGGGCCGGAGCGGTCGTTCCGTGGTTCCAGGGCAACCGCTCGCGAGCGAGCTCTTTCGCCGTATTTCGTTGCCAACGGAAGACCAGAAGTTCATGCCGAGGAACGGGCGTCGCCCCCTCACGTCCCCACAGATAGCGGCAATTCGGCTATGGATCGAGGCGGGGGCGTCCGCAACCAGTTCCGTTGCAGCTTTGCATTTGTCCGAGGAGCAAAGCTCCATGCTGCGGCGTCTCTTGGGTGGAAGCGGCGCGGAATTGGGACCGTCATCCGAACGGCTTCCCGTAGTGGCCAAGGCGGATCCTCAAGCGGTCAAACAGCTGGTCGAGCAGGGTTTCGTGGTCCGAAAGGTGTCTTTGAGTAGCGAATTGCTTGTGGTCGATTTCACCGGCCGCGGGCGGATTGCCGATGCCGCTTGGTCTGCGTTGGCGAGGATCGCGGCTCAAACGCGGAGCCTAAATCTCCGTAATGCAGGCGTTACCGACGAGAACTTGAGCGGGCTTAGTGACTTCGTGAACCTTACCCAGCTAAGGCTCGAATCCAACCCCATCGGGGATGACGGCGCGGCGCAACTGACATCGTTGCGGGGACTCGTTAGCCTAAACTTGGTGAATACCAAGGTGGGCGACTCGGGAGTTACGAAGCTCGCGGCCCTACCCTTGCTACGACGCTTGTATACATGGCGAAGCTTGGTGTCCCCGGCCAGAATTGCTATTTTGCGCCAAGGCCGGCCCGACCTCGAGCTGATTACCGGGGTTGAACCTGACATTATCGAGGTAAAGAAGGAGCCGACCGGCGCGCCGAATTGAAATAGCTGAACTTTGCCAATATCGGTCGCTCAGGGGCGAACTCGACCCGCCAGCGGAAGACCATGCTGATGGCGACGCCAGGGCGGCGGCAAACCTGTGCCACGCTCACACCGGCTTCTCCGTCTCCTGCACGATCGCTCGCTTCTGTTCGTCGCTGAAGCCGACGGCGGTTAGACCGTCCGTCCGCCGCCTCCGGTGTCGAGCGGTACTTGCGCCGTGTGCAATTGGCAGCGCTGCTTAATTGAGCCCGGGCACTCGGATGAAGCAGGCTTCGCCAGTCCATTTCGTTGCCGGATTGTTCCAGCCGATCGCACCAAATCCGCAACGCATGCGGCGACAAACCCAGCGCTGCGGCATACTCGGCGTGCCCCATGCCGCTCCAATTCATCGCTTCGATATGCATGCCCCAGAACGCCTGAAGAGCCACAGGACCGCTGTCCGTCCGCACGCTGTAGCGATTGCGCCGAGGCCTCTTGGGCGTGTTCGACTGCCCGTTCTTCGGCTGCCGTCGCGGCTCTTTCCGGTGCAATTTCTGCAGATCTTCCGCACGCTTGTGCAGATCGTCCGCGCTCAGCAGATGACGCGCCCACCCCATCAAACTTGCCGTCGAAAGATCGTGTTTCCGGCAGTAGTGTTCCGCGTCCAGTTCGCTTCGATACCAGGCCGCAACATGGTTCGACCAGAATGGGTTGTCGGCCTTTACCCAGGAACGACGAGGTGCCATCGGAGATTCTCCCGGTGCAGCAGGAGAACCAGAGAGCCCGAAGTGGAACGAGAACAAAATATCTGAAAGACGTGCAAGATTTGGACGCTTACGCACGCTCGATTAGGAAGGCTCTTCTAATCGGGCTTCGAGAGGCCAGCGCTCCGGGATAGCCGGACGGTGGCAAAATTTGGAGCCTGGTGCAACGATTTGGACGTCGTTCGCACGAAGGAGAGCTGC
>Ga0307509_10012236_pt1 | contig 10292 bp, 7 predicted proteins | sample 10_EM_MG_FD_202245 | JGI IMG/M metagenome (GOLD analysis project Ga0307509, IMG submission 202245) | Populus trichocarpa ectomycorrhiza microbial communities from riparian zone in the Pacific Northwest, United States - 10_EM | ecosystem: Host-associated > Plants > Roots > Unclassified | place...
CCGTCGATCTTGAGGTAGTCGATGCCCCAGCCGGCGAACTGCCCGGCCCAGGAGTCGATGAACGTCTGCGCGCCGGGCTTGGTGTAGTCGATGCCCACCATGCCGCCGCAGTTGTAGTTGCTCTCCGTCGTCGTGGTGGCGATGTCCCGTGCGTGGTACGGCGTTCCCTCGATCGCCGTGTTCTTGGCGACCGCCTGCTGGGAGATGCCGGGAGTCACGTACAGCCCGAACTTCAGCCCCAGGGAGTGCACATAGTCGGCGACGACCTGGACGCCGTTCTCACCGCCTCGCGGCGGGAACTTGACGGGGTCGGTCACCCAGCGGCCGTACTGGTCGACGTCCGGCCCCTGGCTGCCCGGGCACTGGTACCAGAAGTCGTCGACGTTGGCGTACACGAACCCGTTTTTGGCCAGGCCGCTGGTCTTGAGCGCCTTGGCCTGTGCTTCGATCGTCTGCGCGGTCGGATTGCGCCGGACGAAACTCCAACTGCTCCACCCCAGTGCGGGTTTGATCCCGACAGCGTTGTCATCGGCCCGCGCGGACTGCCCGCCCGTCGCGGTGACTCCCATCGTGAGCAGCAGCGCTCCGGTCAACGCGGCCAGCGCACCGCGGATCTGTCTTCTCATGAGCTGTTCCTCCATCGCAACGCCCACATGACTCAGAAAACGTCAAGAACCAACCCCGTGAACGCGACAAGTGAACATGACCGAACGTCAGTCACCGCATAGCGCGCTTGGCCAAAACTGGGTCAAGTCTGTGGGGTTGCTGCGGCGACATCGGGAGGAAGGTCCCGCTTGCCCCGCTGGGCAGGTCGGCCGGATCGGTCAGGACGCTCAGCTGTCACCGGCCGGGCGGTCACCCGGCAACTGTGCCTGTTCCCACTTCAGTTCGCCGAAGCCCTGCCGTGCGTACGCGGCCAACTCCGGGCCCGGGAACCAGACCAGCGACAGATGTTCCGAGAAGTCACCCCGCGCCCAGCGCTCGACCGTGATCTCGTACCCGGCCGTGTGCGCGCACAGCTCCAGCAGTAGCGACGGCATCTCCGGCTCCCCCAGCAGATCCGCCCGGCCGACGACGAGTTCCCGCATCTCCCGCAGGACAGGCAGGAACACGGTGGTCACCCACAGCCGCCAATCGGCCAGTTCCTCGTCGGTCGGCGGGGCCGCTCCGTCACTGAAGGGCGAGACGCTCCCGGGCCGGGCGTGCCGTTCCGTGAACGCGGCGAAGGTACGGGCGTTGGCCTCCGTCGGCGCGAACAACGGCCCGTAGGAATCACTGAGTTGCCGGTTGACCCGGGCGAGCCGCTCCTGTCGCTGCGCCAGCCGCAGACTGTTGAGATAGGTGGCGGCGAACCCGGCGAAAGCCAGGGCGACCGTGACGGCGCCCGCGAGCATCCACTGATCGTAGGAGCATGCCGCCGCAGCGGGCCGGCCCGAAAGCAGTTGCCGTCCCGGTGGATTCGGTGAACGCTCCCGCTGTGACTACGTTGTTCCTGACCGTCGGTCTGCCGGGTGCCGGAAAGACCACGAGGGCCCGGCAGTTGGCCGAGGAGCACAGGGCGCTCCGGCTGACCCCCGACGAGTGGATGATTCCGCTGTTCGGGGAGTCGGGGGAGGGCGGCAAGCGCGACATCCTGGAAGGGCGGCTGCTCTCGCTCGCTCTGGAGGCGCTGCGGATCGGAACCGATGTGATCCTGGATTTCGGCTGCTGGTCCCGTGACGAGAGATCCGCGATCCGCCGGCTCACGGTATCCGCGGGCGCGTCCTGCCGCCTCGTGTACCTGCCGGTGGACCGGGGACCCAGCGCGCCCGGATCGCTCACCGCCAGGCCTCGGCCCCCGAACACACCTTCCCGATGAGCGAGTCGGACCTCGGGCGCTGGCGGGCGCGCTTCGAGGAGCCCGACGCCGCGGAAATCGCCGGTCGTGACATCGGCGGTCCGCCGCAGGGCTGGCCGGACTGGCCCGCGTGGGCCGCCGCTCGCTGGCCGTCCTTCACCTGACCCGTCCTTCACCCGACCGCCCGGCAGAAGCAGAAGCAGAAGCAGGAGCAGGAACACGGCCAGGCTGCCCGGTCCGCCCGCCTCCAGCACCTCCGCTGGTCAAACGAGGTCGGGAGTGTGCACTTCGCTGGGATCACGTTGCGCAGACAGGGAGTCGACCGCCTTCCGGGGACAACCTCGCCGCGACGCCGGACTCCTGTCCGTCGCGCACTCCGTCCGTCCCGCACTCTGGTCGACTCTGGACCGGCGGCCCGGAGGTCGTCCGGGCCGCCGGCGCAGGCCGTCGACGGCACCTGCCGTCGGGTGATCAGTCGTAGGGGTTGAGCGACGTGCCGGACGTGCTGCAGTTGTCAAAGGTCGTGTCGCGGCAGACCGTCACCCAGAGGCTGTGGATGCCGCCATCCAGACTGCCCGGCAGGGCGCTCCAGGTGGTCGTGGTGCCGCACCCGCTGGTGTTCCAGTGGTTCGGGAACTGGAAGCCCGGCACGGTGACGTAGAAGAACACCGGGTGAGCGTCGCAGGAGGTGTCGCTGAGCTTCACGTTGCGCAGGGTGAAGGACTCCGATCCGGTCCAGTCGACGGTGAGCGAGACGGACGCGCCCGTGGTGCTGGCGCTGAGCGGTTGGTTGTCCGAGGCGTTGGCCGTGCCGGGTGTGAACCCCAGGGCCGCGACCGCGAGGCCTGCGACGAGGGCGGCGATGCCGCGCTTCTTCATGATTCCTCCCGTGTGTTCGGGGCGAGTGTCGTCTCCCGCCGCGAAGTGGTGCCGAGTCATTGGCCGTGTGCGGGCCGGCAGCGTGGTCAGGCGCCGACGGCTTGGTGGCACCAGGCTGTCGGCGCGGCCGGCCGGGAGCCAAGGAGTTCCGGGCGCCTTGGGAGGACGGGACGGTGGTGCCACTGTGACCTGCGCCGTCGTGCAGCCGCTGGGATGCTGTTGGGACGGCTGCCGCAGCCGGGTCGCGAGCGGACCTCACCCCGTCGGCCGCGGCCGACCGAGCGATGGCCATACGGCCTCCGGGGTTACGGCGTCTCCGCGGGAACCGGTGCCGACGAACCCGCGGGCTGGATCCGGTGCCGCCTCTGAAACGGTCCGGCCGTACCGCGACGTTTACAGCCGCCCCGGTCCGCGCTAGCTTCACAGGAGTGCGGGGTGGGAGCGCTCCCATCGGACTCCGGCGGACCGGAACCCGCCGTAATCGGGCCCGCTTCCACCTCGCGTTCATTCCCGTGGCCTGCGAACAAAGGCACCCCACACAGAAATGGATCTGTCATGCCTATGACAAGCATGAGATCTGCGTTCCGCCTGCCCCGATTACCTCTCCCCGCCCGAGGCAGGGCCCTCTTCCTCACCCTCCTGGCCCTGCTCACCACCCTCCCCGCCCTGGCCCTGATCCTCGCCACCGGCGGCACCGCGCAGGCCCACGGCACCCCCATGAAACCCGGCAGCCGTACCTTCCTCTGCTGGCAGGACGCGCTGACCACCACCGGCGAGATCAAACCGATCAACCCGGCCTGCAAAGCGGCCCAACAGGTCAGCGGCACAACGCCGTTCTACAACTGGTTCTCGGTCCTGCGTTCCGACGGTGCCGGCCGCACCCGCGGCTTCGTGCCGGACGGTCAGCTGTGCAGCGGCGGCAACCCCAACTTCACGGGCTTCGACCTCCCGCGCGACGACTGGCCGCTCACGCATCTCACCTCGGGTGCGACGGTCGACTTCTCGTACAACGCCTGGGCGGCGCACCCAGGTTGGTTCTACGTCTACCTCACCAAGGACGGCTTCGACCCGACGAAGGCACTCACCTGGGACGACATGGAGGACACTCCGTTCCTCACGGTCGACCACCCGCCGCTCAACGGCACTCCGGGCACGGTCGAGGCCAACTACTCCTGGACGGGGCAGCTTCCGGCGAACAAGTCGGGGCGGCACATCATCTACATGGTGTGGCAGCGCTCGGACAGCACCGAGACCTTCTACTCCTGCTCCGACGTCGTATTCGACGGCGGCAATGGAGAAGTGACGGGCATTCACGACCCGGGCAACCCCACCGACCCGGTACCCGGAGTCTGTTCCGCCACCCGCCGTACGACGGGCAGTTGGCCCGGCGGCTATCAGTCCGAGGTGACCGTCACCAACTCCGGTGACGTCCCGATGCTCGGCTGGATGGTCAACTGGTCGCTCCCGGGCGGCCAGTCGGTCGCCAGTCTCTGGAACGGCAACGCGACCTACACCGGCCAGGACGTGATGGTCCACAACGCCGACTGGAACGGCTCACTGAGTCCGGGGCAGAGCACCACCTTCGGCTACGTCGTGAACGGCGACGGAGGTGACCCGGCAACTGCTCTTCCCTGCCAGGTCGGTTGAACCCTTGCTCGGGGCGGACCCGGTGGACGGGGGCCACCGGGTCCGCGAGCCGGATGGACGATGGGGGTGAGCCCACCCGGGTGGTGCGTGGCTTGGGACGACACTGCGATGCGACAACGTTGTCTAATGGTCTGCATACGACTCTACCGCGCCAACGGACAACGATGTCAAGCCAGTTGGCCTGCGGACGCCGTCCGAGTGGATGCCCAGCGCGCCCCCGCCGGCCCACGCGCTCTTCCGTGGTACGGGTGGCGCACGCTACTGTCCCTGCGGCTTGTGCGACCTGTGGTGCGCGACCCGTCCGAAGGAGGAGGGGCCGCGTCATGCGTTTCCGTCCCATGTCCCTGTTGCCAGTGCCGCGACAGGCAATGTCCGCCCCGTCGCGACGCCCGCACCGAACGCCGCTCCGCGTTGGGCGGACATTGCCTGCCGCGGCACTGGCCGCCGCACTCGCGGTCGGCGGCACCACCCCCGCCCTGGCGGCCTCCGCCGCCCCACCCCAACTCGTCAAGGACCCCAGCGCCTACGTCGATCCGCTGATCGGCACCAAGAACGGCGGCAACGTCTTCCCGGGCGCCGTCGTGCCCTTCGGCATGCTCTCCTGGAGCCCGGAGAACACCAGAGGCAGCGCGACCAGCACGGCCGCGCCCGGCGGCTACCAGTACGACGCCACCCGCATCCGCGGCTTCAGCCTCACCCACATGTCCGGCACGGGCTGCGCGGGCGGCAGCGGCGACATCCCGTTCTTCCCGTACGCCGGTGAGGTCACCTCCTCCCCGGCGAGCGACACCAAGGACGCCGTCTACGCCTCCGACTTCAGCCACACCGCCGAGACCGCCGAACCCGGCCACTACAAGGTCGGCCTCGCCTCGGGCGTCACGGCCGACCTCACGGCGACGGCCCGCACCGGCTCCGGCCGCTTCACCTACCCGGCCGACAAGCCCGCCTCACTGCTGATCCGCACCGCCAACTCCGAGGTGGGCTCCACCGATTCGTCGGTCACCATCGACCCGGCGACCCGCACGGTCTCCGGCTCGGTCACCTCCGGCAACTTCTGCGGCTACCTCGACCCCGAGGGCCAACGCGCTTACTACACCCTGTACTTCACCGCCACCTTCGACCGCGCCTTCAAGACCACCGGCACCTGGCAGGACGACAAGCTGACCCCGGGGTCGACGTCCGCGACCGGCGGCACGGGCGGCTTCACCAACGGCGGCCGTCCCGTCGCGGGCAGGGGCGCGGGCGGCTACGTCGAGTTCGAGCCCGGCAGCGGCCCGGTCGGCGTCAAGGTCGGTATCTCGTACGTCAGTCAGGCCGGCGCCGAGGCCAACCTCGCGGCGGAGAACCCGCCGAAGCGCTCCTTCGACGCCGTCGAGGACGCGGCCCACCGAGCCTGGCGCGACCAACTCGGCGCGATCAAGGTCGGCGGCGGCACCGACACCGAGCGCACCACCTTCTACACCGCGCTCTACCACTCCCTCCTGCACCCGAATGTCATCAGCGACGCCGACCGCAGATACACGGGCAGCGACGGCAAGGTGCACAAGGTGGGGCGGGGTCACGACGCGCAGTACGGCACCTTCTCCGGTTGGGACATCTACCGGTCGCAGGTCCAGCTCCTCACCCTCCTCAACCCCCGCACCGGCTCGGACATCGCCCAGTCGCTGTACGAACTGGCCCAGCAGAACGGGGGAGTCTGGGACCGCTGGCTGCACGGCGCGAGCGGCACCCACGTCATGAACGGCGACCCCTCGCCCACCGCCCTGGCCGGCATCCGTGCCTTCGGCGGTACGGACTTCGACCTGAAGGGAGCCCTCGCCTCCCTCGTCCAGGCCGCGACCGTACCGACCGCACAGGACCTGTCCTCCTCGGGCAAGCCGGTGCTCTCGGTGGGCCAACGCCCGTCCCTGGACAAGTACTTGAACCTGCACTACATGCCGTCCGTCTCCAACGCCTGGGGCGGCGCCGCCGAGACGCTGGAGATGTCCACTGCCGACTTCGCGCTCTCCCAACTCGCCACGGCGGCGGGGAAGAAGAGCACGGCGGCCGACTTCGCCAAGCGTGCCCAGTGGTGGCAGAACAACTTCAACATCGCCGCAGACCCCACCGGCGGCTACATCGCCAACCGCAAGGCGGACGGCAGTTGGGTCACCGGCTTCACCCCGGGCACCGGCAACGGCTTCGTGGAGGGCACGGCCGCCCAGTACACGTGGATGGTCCAGCACAACCCCGCCGGGCTGTTCGCGGCGATGGGCGGCACGGACAAGGCCCTCGCCCGCCTCGACTCCTTCTTCCATGAGGCGGACGGGAGTTGGGCCTTCACCGGCAGCGGCGGCGACAAGTCCGAGCTGGACAACGAGCCGTCCGTCAACGTCCCCTACCTCTACGACTACGCGGGCGCGCCCTACAAGACCCAGGAGACGGTCAGGGCGGCCATGAAGCAGCTCTGGACGACCGACCCCGCCGGCATCCCCGGCAACGACGACCTCGGCGAGATGTCGTCCTGGTACGTCTTCTCCGCCCTCGGCATGTATCCCCAGGTCCCCTCCCGCGCCGAACTCACCCTCGCCTCACCCCTGTTCGAGCGCATCGAGATCAAGCGCCCGCACGGCAACGACATCTCCATCCACGCGCAGGGCGCGGCGACCGACGCCCCGTACATCCAGTCCCTGAAGGTCAACGGTCGCAGCACGCAACAGCCTTGGCTCTCCTCCTCGATCGTCAGGAACGGCGGCACCCTCGACTACACCCTCTCCACCACCCCGAACCGCACCTGGGGCAGCGACCCCGCCGGCGCCCCGCCGTCCTTCCGCACCGGCGAACAGCCCTACCAGATCGGCGTCGGCCCGACCGCCGCGACCCTCGCGCCCGGCGACAGCACCAAGGTGAACATCAAGGCCCTGTCCCTGAGCGGCGGCACCGGACCCGAGGTCCGCTACAGCGTCGAGACGCCCGCCGGAGTGACGGCGACTCCCGCCCAGGGAACGGTCGTCGACGGCTCACAGAACATCACCCTGACGGCGGCCGACGACGTCAAGCAGGGCTTCTACGACGTCAAGGTCACCGTCACCTCGGGCGACACCTCGTACGAGCAGCCGGTGTCCCTGACGGTCGCCGCGCCCGGCACCCTCCTCGCCGCCTACAACAACACCGGCGTCTCCGACGACACCGGTGAGCACGACGAGGCGGACTACGACGGCGGCGGCTGGAGCTACTCCCTCCAGGCCCTCGCCGCGGCCGGGCTCACCCCGGGCGGTACCGGCACGGTGGAAGGGCTCGGCTTCACCTGGCCGAACTCGCCGAACGGGCGCCCGGACAATGTGTCGGCGGCCGGTCAGACCCTCCAACTCCCGCAGTCCGCAGCCAACTTGTCCTTCGTCGGCAGCGCGGTCAACGGCAACCAGCAGACCAGGGCGACCGTCACCTACACCGACGGCAGCACCGACGTCATCGACCTCTCCTTCACGGACTGGACGGTCGGCGGGGGCGGTGGCACCGTGCAGTACGGCAACGAGGTCGTTGCCCGGACCGCGTACCGCAATGTCGCGGGTGCGGACAAAGACCCGGTAGCCACCTATGTGTTCGCCACCAAGCCGTTCGCGGCGCCCACGGGCAAGACCATCAAGAGCGTGACACTTCCGGACGACCCGGATCTCCATGTGTTCACCCTTGCGGTGAACTGACGTCCACAATGTGTGCCCTCGTCCGTTCCGGTGGCGGGGGCACACCGTCGCGTGCGAGCATCCGCAGATGGTTAAACGGCCGCAGCTGCCCGAGGAGTTCCGGGCCGAAGCGCGTTCGGCCTTCGCTTTCCTGGTCGAGGGCGAGGGCTTCGCGCCGCCGGAGGACATAGACGGCGGCCTGCGTTATCTGCGCGCCGACCTGATGGTGCGCGTCTGGTTCCTGGGCGGCGCCGAATCGGAGGTCCTGACACGACTGATCCCCCTGGCACCGGACGGCACCAGGGGGAAGGGGGCTTGGCTGGACGACCTGTACAAGGCCGCCGCGTGCGGCCCGGCCCAGGACGTCCCCGTCTTCGCGTCCACCAGGAGAGGCGTGCTCAGACGGGTCCACCAGCACGCGGAGGCGTTGCGCCGACTGCTGCCCCGCCTCCCCGTGCCGTGACCGTGCCTCAGGCCAGCAGCTCCACCTCCGCGAGCGTCGAGGAGCTGTCCAGGACCAGGCGGTAATGGGCGTACGAGCCAGGTGACTTGACCGAGAACACGCGGGTCTGCTTGTCCCAGGTGAAGGACTCGCCGGAGCGCTTGTCGAGCGTCTTCCACTTGGTGCCGTCGGTCGAGCCCTGGAGGGTCCAGCCGGTCGGTGCCGTCGTGTGGTCCGTCGAAGACGTCAGGGTGTACTGGACGCCCTTGGTGGCCTTGGCGACCGGCAGGTCCACCGAGGTCACCGTCGCGGCCGTGGCCGACGTGTTGTCGAACAGGGCGCCGGTGGCGGCGAGTTGGTCGCTGCGGGGCGTCGGCACCTGGTCGTTCTTGGTGATCGACACCGGCGCCGCGTTCTTGCCGCTGCCCCACGCCGAGGGCTTGGAGCCCATGGAGAAGTCCAGCACTCCGCCCTTCTCCAGCAGCGAGTGCGGGAGCGAAGTCGACGTCCAGGCCTTGCCGTTGACCTTCAGGCTCTGGACGTAGACGTTCTTCGTGCTGTTCTTCGGCGCCTTGACGACCAGGTCCTTGCCGTTCTCCAGGTGGACGGTCGCCTTGGTGAACAGCGGGGAGCCGATGGTGTATTCGCCGCTGCCCATCACCAGCGGGTAGAAGCCGAGCGCGGAGAAGAGGTACCAGGCCGACTGCTCGCCGTTGTCCTCGTCGCCGTGGTAGCCCTGCCCGATCTCGCTGCCGGTGTAGAGCCGCGACAGCACCTCGCGCACGTCCTTCTGTGCCTTCCAGGGCTCGCCGGCCGCGTCGTACATGTAAGTGACGTGGTGGGCGACCTGGTTGGAGTGCCCGTACTGGCCCATGCGGACGTCCCGCGCCTCCGTCATCTCGTGGATGACACCGCCGTAGGAGCCGACAGTGGCGGACGAGGCCTTCTCCGGGGTGGCGAAGTACTCGTCGAGCTTGTCGCCGAGGGCCTTCTGGCCGCCGTAGAGGTTGGCGAGGCCGCGGCTGTCCTGCGGGGCGGTGAAGGCGTAGCCCCAGCCGTCGGTCTCCGTGTAGTCGTAACCCCAGATCTTCGGGTCGTAACTCGCCGAGTCCACCCGCCAGTTGCCCTTGGCGTCCTTGCCCTGGAAGAACCCTGCCTGCTTGTCGAAGAGGTTCACGTAGTCCTGGGCGCGGTTGAGGAAGTACTCGGACTCCTCCTTGTAGCGCTTCTCGCCGGTCTTCTTGTAGAGGGCCAGGCCCATCTGGGCGATGCCGTAGTCGTTGTTGTAGCCCTCCATGGCCCAGGAGAAGCCCTCGCCGGTGTCCGTGCTGGTGTAGCCGAGGAAGGGCGAGGTGGTCATGCCCTTGCGGCCCACACCCGACGAGGGCGGGACGACGGTGGCGTTCTTGACGGCCGCGTCGTAGGCCGACTTGGCGTCGAACTGCACGCCCTTGACGTACGCGTCCGCGAACGCGACGTCCGAGGAGGTGCCGGTCATCAGGTCCGCGTAGCCGGGGGAGGACCAGCGCGAGGTCCAGCCACCGTCCTTGTACTGCTGCACGAACCCGTCGACCATCTCGCCCGCCTGACTTGGCGTCAGGAGTGAGTACGCCGGCCAGGTGGTCCGATAGGTGTCCCAGAAGCCGTTGTTGACGTACACCTTGCCGTCCACGATCTTCGCGCCGGTGTGCGTCGGGGTGTCCTGGCTCGGCATCGGGGAGAACGGCGAGGCGTACTGGTAGGTCGAACCGACCTTCTCGAAGCCGGAGTTGGGGTACAGGTACAGCCGGTACATGCTGGAGTAGAGCGTGGTCAGCTGGTCGGG
>Ga0307509_10012237_pt1 | contig 10291 bp, 15 predicted proteins | sample 10_EM_MG_FD_202245 | JGI IMG/M metagenome (GOLD analysis project Ga0307509, IMG submission 202245) | Populus trichocarpa ectomycorrhiza microbial communities from riparian zone in the Pacific Northwest, United States - 10_EM | ecosystem: Host-associated > Plants > Roots > Unclassified | place...
TTATTTGGTTTCACTATGACGGTCTGTATGCCTGTAGGTGGCCTCTTCAATGCAATAGATAGGTAACCGGCTTAATTCCGGAGGACCTTCCTGTTTGATATTGGTTTGACAGAACGGCGCCAGTGCCTACTGCTCCGAACTCCAGTTGGTGGTAAAATCTTTATCAGACGTCGGTTAAATATGCCCCATTGAGAAGGTCGAGCAGCATACACATGGGCGGGACCGCCCTGCCCGCTGAGCAACTTCGGTCACTGAAGCATAAAGGGGAAATCAATGAACTGAACTGAAAAGGGAAATTTACTCTGTCTCAGTCCAAAAAAAAAATTATCAAACCTCACAAAAAATTTTTAATTTTCTGTAGCAGCTAGATATATGTGGTTCTGATACAAGTGTGCTACAAAAGCCTTTTAACTAGGCCTGCAGGCGCATCAGACAGGATATATAGTGGAATGCAGAGAAATTACTAAGATTTACTTTGGATCACCAGGGAAATGGTCGAGTGGATGTGTGTCACATTCCCCAATAAGATACCTTCATTCATGATCGCGTCGATAGTGTTTCGGCTTTTGGTTGGAATCTCAGAGTAGGAGGGATCAGTGCGGGCCAACCAACCAGCCCTACCCAGCCTCGGACTATCTAAATTTGACCAAGCGGCTGCAGAACCCAGCCTCTGTACGACGATCTGTATGGCCCATGGAGTTTTGTAATTCGGAGTTGAATGTCACGGTGGACCATTTTATTTTACGAAGCCGTTTGCGGTCCGACTTGCCTGGTTTGATGAGATAGGCGCCGGCGCCTATTCCAATCCGGAAATGGGAACTTGAAATGGATTGTATGGCATGATTTTCCAAGGCAACAATGGGGATGGCGTCATTTGTATGGAGCTGAGCTTCTTGATGGCAAATTGATTCCTCTTCGATGGGCAGTACAACTGTTTATTCTATCAAATCCAAAACGAAGCCGCAACCAATTGATAAGTTATCCGTAGTTACCATTCTGAAAACGTCATGTCATACAGAATGAATTCCAATTCATGCAGTAGATGACGTATAAATAATATCAAGATACCTCCATTCCAATTGCAAAGGCCTCAGAGGGTTACGCAAAGCTCCATTTGGTCGATATTCCACATCATGCATGTCCAATCGCAGTAATTCCCCGCCTAGGGCGGATGGACCCATGCAACGTCATGTGTGATGCATGATGCGACAGCAATTCATTGCCTCTCCAGAAAAAGGCAAGCGCGGGGGTGGCAGCTGAGGCCATCATGACTGCTCTGTTACACATTTAGCATATTGCGGTTCCTTTGGTGTACATAGATTTAGTCCTAGTGCATGCAGGGATCCCGTAGGATCGTTGCGAAGGAGAATACTCTGGGTTTCAAGGCGCTGAAGTAGGAGTTTATGAATGCTCGGTTTCTCAACGGGACACCGGTATTTGGCGTTGCCGTCGTGCCCGCCCCGGATGTGGCCTCTTGCGTTAAGTTAGTTAGTATGTAAACTAAACTCGAAAAGTTTAGAAGGCGGTCCCGTTCAAGCACAAGGAGGCTAGACGTTCAAGGCACCCTGAAAGTGGACGGTCCCGAGCAGCTTTGAAATAACCGTGGAACAATGGCGTGATGTGTCGTCATTATGATCGTCCAGCTCAACGTGAATGTGGAATGGAAAATGAATCAGTCTTAGTTGGGGACTGCAGTATACGTACAACTTTGAACTTGATTTTCCCATGAGAATGACAAAATGAAGCGGAACAGCAGGGATGTGTTGACGTTGTTGGAGTAAATTCGAGTATGATCTGCGGTGATGAGAAATAATGGTATTTTACACACCTGTGAGTAGCTTTCTTGAAAAGTACGGTCGGGTGTCATCAAACGTCACAAAGGCGTGGAAAAAAAATATGGCAACGGAGCAGGGGCGCGCAACCCCGACTCTGAGGCTTGCTGTACCTGGCATGGGTCCATTATCCTTCCGCGGGCGGGTCTCGAAGCATTGGGTATTGAGTAGCTTGGGCCTGGATCCGTGTGGACTTACATTTCCAGTGGCGCACCTTCCTGACAACAAAATATGTCCAACAAATGTCCACGCCTGGCATCGAATGTCACCACAGACAGAATCCGGACCACATCTGGGAGACGAGACAGGACGAGACGCGTCTCTTGATGAGGGCGGACCCTCCCCCTTTCCCGGCTGACAGCCACTGCCCTTCACCCGAGTTTGGTGTGCCAAGTCCGTGCACACGATCGAGGGTCTCCAACGCCCACCCACCTTTCACCCTGCACTCAGAGAGTCATAAATAGTCAAACTAATTGACGGTGAAGTCGGCAACTGGCGGTGCTCCAAACCCATGACCCCCCCGCCCGGAACATGAGTACCTAATAACCCTAGTTTTGTTTTGTTTTTTGACAATTTACACGGGTGAACACGTGTGTCCCGACTCCCAAAAGAGCGCCCAAAGCCGCAGGCGGGATGTGATGCGTTTATATTGTATCCCGAGTAGGTACATACCGCAGTAAGTAATGATTATTATTTTTTGAAAATAAAATTGCATACCAGAGCCCCATCGCATTGGGTAAGTACTATAGATCGATACAAAACAAGGGGCGCATGAGATGCAGCAGACCTCAAGTTAAAGTTTTGTGATGAATCCACAGTAACCACCCCTCCTAAAAAAAAGGTCCAATCTGGTGCGCATTACCCGCAAAAGCTCCATTTCTCGTTTCCAGACGAAGATGTAGTGGTCAAGTTGCTCTGGGCATCGATTGCATGAAAGTTTATAATTAGGATAGATACTTACCATGACATATCCCCACAAGTCATGGCAACCCCCGCTCTATGTGAATTAGACTTTTTGGACAAAGAGGCTATTCTCGTTCCTTTGTACCTGACTTAGACTTGACTGAGGTCATGGGCCCACTCTAGCTGCGCTGCTCTTGATAGAACGAAAGTGAAAGAGAACAGAAGCGAGTCAAGAGACCCATCGTGATGATGGATAAAGGATAAAAAATAGCCCATCTCGAATAATCTGCTCCTAAAGCCCACCTTGGCGTCAATCAATCGATAACTTTCTAGGAACCGAATGAATGAACGAACCCACGATACATACGAGGGTCTCTGAGTAAGAGTCCATCTTTATCGGCGGCCTCGACAAAAGTATCTAAGGCTGTGATTTGATGGCGACTTTATATGCCGAAGATCTTCCTTGATGGCGACCCGCGAAAATGCTGTGGTTGCCGAAATTTGTCCTGCCACACAATATGAGTAATGAGTAACACATGAAGGAATTTTATTTTTGGTTTATTAAAAAAAAAAAAAAAAAAAAGTCCAACTTCCTCAAACATCCCGAAAAGGGCCGCCACCTAACTAAGCGCTTGTCGAACCGCGGCGTTTCCAAGTACACGGGTAGAAGTCGGCGCCAGAGACAATTAAACAAGATTGAAGTTCCACTCGACTCGGATAGTATCATACGTACGGTCCCGGATAAGTATTATTATCATCACCCCGAGTCCGAATCGGTGCTTCAGTTCGCCTTGTAACATCTAGTGATACACAGTCAACGGAGAGCAGAGGCCTGGCGTGGAGAGGAGAGATATCCAACCGGAGGTAGGAATGCAAATGCATATGGCGAGATAAGCAATCCCGGAAGGGAGAGGTTCCGGGATGATCAGCAGTGCATTGATCAGTGCGTTCATCGCAACGTCTGCCGCCCCAAAAGTAAAGCTCCTCCACTCTGGGCACAAGCGGGCGATTATCAGTTGATTGATAACGGAGTGGGTTGGATCAATTACTTATCGCTAGACTGGACTGGGATAGCCCAACACGCTAAGTACCCCTGCGGTGACGGAAAGATGAAACATGAGCGCGTAACGGCGCGACGCGCATGAATTGCGTAAGAACCATAAGATATCGCTAAGCGGCGTAAGCCAGCCTCGAGCAACGTGCGAGGGAAATATATGCGTTTGGTCGCAACACCCGCCCCCCCGAAGAATCCGTTGTCCCTGTTTGCGAGCAGAAGCAGGTGATTGTGCATGCAAGACGTTGCGATCAAAGGCCAGAGATATGGGTAATGGTAACATGCATGCACGGCTCTCCGGTACGAAAAAGCAAATTGAGGGTAGTTAACACGGCCTTGCTATGGAGCGCGAATTAATAAATCAATTGTGATCCCACCGCTTGAACACGATCCGAAAAGAGATTCAAAGAATAAGCAAAACCAACGCAAGAAAAAAAAAAGGAAGGCAATCGGACTTCATGTCCAACAAACGAAGGAGAAGGAAAAGAACTAATTAATCTTGGCCAGCAACCCAGATCCTATTGGGAGGAGGGGTCAGAATTGTATCTAAAAACGTCCAAATCCCGAAAGCATAGGACAGAAGGCAGGCCTCATGTTTGATTGAGCAACGGGGACGACAGGCAGTGAAATTGTGGTATGCATGTGTTCATGCTGGTTGCCACCAGAGGGTGTCCCGTGGTGATGATGAGGTGGGGCATTGACGCTGTTGACGATTGCCTTTGGCTCCACGAGCATCGTAAAAAAAACAAGGAAAGGAGAGAGAAAACAGATAGAAAGAAACTCCCGTCGGATACGGGGACGTCAGCCAGAGTAGTAGAGCCACATACGGAAGCAAGATCCCAGGACGCAAGATAAAGAGGAAAGAAGTGCGGGAATCAGGAAGGATCCTCGAGGGCTCATCGGCAATTTAACCAAATTTGCACACACCGTCCACAGCGTATAGATGTCGGTAACAAACGTTGAGACTCATATATTGCGTAACGCGGTTTGGACTCGGTAGAGAAGGCAAGGAACCTCAAGCAAGGAGGAGCCTCCGACTCGTACAGAACGACCTCTGTTTCTTTCCAACGCCTCATGGCGGCGGGCTCGATGACAACAAGCACCAGATCCCGCAGATTCATTGACCTTGAAAGAACCATATCACCTCTTCGGATTCTCCGAATGCATCCTCCCCAAGAAGGGACAACCAAGATCCAGTATGGCGGTGGTGAATCTACGCCTGACACTGTATTAAACGTTCAACGGCCGGAGAAGTAAGGAGCGGAGCCCGTGTTCCAAGTGGATAAGGACAAGCTGGGACAGATGTGGATGTGACAGTTGGACATTTTCTGCAGGAGCATCGAAGTCACCAGTACGTGGCGCGTCCTGACTCGAATAATCATGTGCGTATGCAGCGGTAACAGCGTCTCGTGTTTTCCGGTCCCACATATCCTAGCAGCCTCCTGGATGTCGTCATGACGTAGTCAAAGATGACAAGACCTGCGGCACAATTGAAAAAATCAGAATTGGCTTTTTCAAAAAAAATTCACCATGAAACAACCTGCGCACGTCGCTCCGGTGTAGGGCCAAGTCTGCCTCTATGATTTTCCGACAACTGACGCCGGATTTCAAATGAGGGCAAATGATCGATCGCGACTCCATTCCTTTCTGGGTAATGGATTATTGTTTGCTTATATCTTCACCCACTTCCAATGATACCCTGCGTTCGAATGTTGTGGGTCCAAACTGGCTACCTACCCTGAGCTGAAAATAAAATACAACACCCTGAGACTCGGATACGCTCTTGTATTCCGGCCCGGGCCCACCTGGCCCCACCATCGTTTTTCTCAGCAAAGGTTTCCCTTGTACTTATTGTGGTTCTAAGCAACCAAGCCCATTCATCGCCAGGTCGCGTGTGTAATGGGATCAGTGCTTGTGAATTGAATTCGCTGAATTCCGTGATTGTGGACAGCGTCCACACGACGCAGCGTGTAAGGCCCAGGGTACGTTAGAGCCTTGGAAACGACGTAGGCTAAGCCCTGAGGGCAATAGAATAGTATTGTATTGCGGTATACTGAAACGTAGCGGTGGTCTCATACCGCCGCGGTCACGATTTGTAATAGAGAGCATGGTTGCAATTAGACCCTGTGGCGAATCAGAGTTTCAGCCATTTTAAATTCTAAAAAGAGGCCATTTCGCCAGGCTGGCTTTAATACGGAAGCTAGGCATCGCTGGGACCTCGGAGAAACATTGGTACATGGCAAAAAATGAGGCAAAAAGAGTTGACCTCGCCTCGGCTGAAATGTCACCGAGCGGGTGGAAGTATCGAGACGGTAATATCTCATAATCACTGATTCCAAGTACTATTGTTCAGTGTGGGTGGATGATGTATTGGTCAGCGTTGAGACCGGTTGATTTTATTGTTCAAATGGGAAAGGGAGGCGGCGTAGATAGGCAGATGACGCAATGAGGGGGATCGGATGAAGAAGGCGTGATGAGATTTTGGTGGATCTGGAAATTGAAGGAACGAGTGGAGAAGGAATTTGAGAAGGGGAGGAGGATCAGTATATCTGGCGCAGATTAATTGGAGAGTAATTTAGATGGGAACAAGATCTGTGGTTGCTTCTGACTGGGTAGGGGGATGGAGTCATAATAGTGTAAAAATGGAAGAAGGGCAAGCGGGCCGAGCCTCGAGGAAAGAGCGTGGTGTTGGTTGCGATGAGGCGGCGGGGAGGTTATTGTCATGTTTTCGAGCCGGACACGAGGCGGGACCGGGGTTAAGAGAAAGCGCCCGGGAAGCCGGGCCATATTATTCCCAATACAGAAGGCAAGGCGGGCAAGATCTCAGGGAGATTGGGCGGAGGTGCTTGACGACAGATCTCGATCGCATCGGGGAGTGTTAATATAAGGTGGCCATTCATCCTCCAACAGCACTTTCTTTGTTCGAACATTGGCATGTTCCGTACTCACTCTCCATACTCCCCCTTCTTCACGTCGGGTCTGCTCTCAGAGCCCATATCCGATGTTCCCCGCAGAGGTTCCCTGCCCACAACCCGCTCTCTCTCGGATGTTCGTGCCTCTGCGTTCTACTTCACCCTCCAGCCCCGCCGCGATGACGATGAATTCCGCTCGTTCCTCTCCCTCGACTTGGCCGAGTCCCAGTCCATGCGGTCCGCCAGTCTCAGGCGCAAAGCGTCTTCCGCAAAGTCGCCTGCACATTCATCTAGGCACCCTTTCCGCTTCCCGTACGTTTTCTGTTTTCTTGTTCTCAAGTAAACAATGCTTATTTTTCGTCTCCAGGCCCATAGCGGAAGTCTCACCCCCTCCTTTGCGCATGCGCTTTTCTCGTGATTCCCTGCGCACCATTCCTTCTCCAAAGCCCGCTCCCTCTATCACTCTCCCAGACCTGCCTACAAAACCGCTCCTCTCCTCCGCCGCACCGCGTCTTCCTTCCATCCCTGTCATTCCTGCCCTCGACTTTTCTCTTCCTCCAACAACTTCGAGTTCGCCCCCACGCCCACCACCCCAACTCAAGCTCAACCTCCCCAAAGGTGTCTCTGCCTGGAGCGACAACAGCTCGAAATTCAATCGCGTCTCTGTCGTCACAACATCTACCGTCTCTACCCGCGCCCGCCGCAATAATCGTTCCGATGCCCTTGCCCGTCTCGAGGGTCGTTACCCTCGCTTTCCTCCTATACAACCTTCTTCGCCCTCCAAAAACTTCATGAGCATGAGCGACGATGAAGATTCTGATGGCGATGCCGACGAGGGTAACAACGACGACGATTCAGATGATGATTCAGAGGACGGTGCAAGCGATCTCGAGAGCTTTGACTTCAACCTCCTCACTCTCAACCCTATCTTGGAGCCCGAGGATTGTGTCCTTCCGTTGACTCTGCCGTCCCCTTCCTTCCTCGAAGCTCCTCGCTCCGCACCCCTCCCACCAAGACCCTATTCTCGTACAAAGTTGCACACGCGAGGTGGGCTACTTTCTGCTGGTGAAGGTTCATCGAGTGCACGGAAGCAACGTACCACTACCACTGCCCGCAAAGCCTCTTCGCGAAAACCCCCCACTTCCGCTTCCCGGAACGGTGGTCCCTCCACTACGTCAGAGTGGTTTCCGCTCAAGAGTTTCATCGACTTGCACAATGAGCGCGACGACAGCACCCGTGGAACCAAAGGAAGCTCTACAAAAACGGGCAGCAGCAGCAGCGGCAAGAGCAACGGGAGATGGGGTACTTGGAGGAGCTTTATCGAGGTTGCCCATGTCTCATGAGCTGCTCTCTGCCGTGCCTTTTCATGTATGCTTTCTGCATATTCTTGCTGCGAGTGGATCGTTTCCACCGCCTCTCTTGGATCGAGAACATCAACTCGCTCTCTGCGCATAGAGGGCCTGCCACCACCTGGTCCCTTGCACGCATCGTCCGTATACCCCGCGCGATTATCACCGACTTCTTGCTTGCCCTCGACTGTGCCTCTCATACTGTACCCCCCCACCATTCGTTTCGAATTAATGCCAATCCCGACAATTCTCATGTGCTCTCTAGTTGTCCTGAATCCATCACCGTCTATGACTCAACGCTCGCTTTATTCCCTGTTCCATCATTACCTCCTTCACGATCTTGTTTCATCTGCGACCCACACTCATTCCCGACTTCTGTACACCAAGGTGCCTTTTGCACCGTCACCCACTCTTTTTATTCTTTCTTGTAACATTCGCCTCTCTTTCTCGCCAACTTTCACTTTGTACATACTACTTACACTTTCCTTGCATTCCATCCATACCACGCCCTTTTCTTATACCAACGGCGCTGGCGCGTTCCGTTTCGTTTAGCTATTCATCACATATTGTCATATCCTTATACATACATTACTTCCCTAGATTACATTATTTTTTTACTATTACCCGCCCTTACCTAGTTACTCTTTTGTACCAAAAAAGGTGTCCTCTGCCCGCCTACAAACCAAGTTGTTTTTGTGCAAGTTGCAATCAAACACGATGTTTCTTGTTGAAATCTTTTGTGTGAGCTGGCATTGTGATTCTCCCATGAGCATCTTTTAAGAACTGCAACCTGCATCATGACGTGCATACAAGTGAGCCGTCCACTCATATTTTTTTAGTCACCGCCGACTTCATTGTTCCAAAATTAAATGACAAATGTAAATTCCCATAATCCATACCCTGGACACGTATGATGTGCAACCAAGCGTCATTCCCCGCCCAACTCTCATTTGCATGCTTTAAATAAATATTAAATTTAATCAAAAAAGACCCACACCCGGCGCCGATCACGTCGATCATCCACGATCATCCTCGATCAAAAAAAACAACCCGGGCATTTATTTCCTTTTTTGTTTGGGAAAAAATAAAAAAAGTCGAACATACAACAGCGCCTGTCTGCCATCCTGTTGTTGGGCGGGCAGGGTGGGTTTCATCTGGACGTGCCTGTTGGATTTTTTTTTTTTTGATTTAGTTATAATACGGACATAAAGAGGATAGTTCAGGTACGTCAAGTAGGCTAATATCCTCGGGCTCGCGACCGACATACATAGTTAAGCAGCTTAAGCTACCTTGTACTTGTGGCTCGTGATTTTTTTGGTTTTGGAGAATCTGAATAAGCGTGTACACGTATGTACTTCTAGGGTATATTCGGCGTTAAACAACGCCGGATTGTCGTTACCTGGTATGCTAGTTATTTGCCTCAGATAAATGCGATTTTAGTCAGTCGGTATATGTTTATGCCCGGTGTAAGTCATGCCATTTCCAAACGTGAAAAAATGCTCCTGACACAAGTATGTGTATCATCACAAGAGCCCTATCGCAAGAGCCCGATGTGGATGGGGAATTAGTAATAAACTTGGGCGCTACCCAATATTCATGTTTCAATTGGGGGGATCCCAGGCTATATAAACAAGGGCCCGTTGCAAGGGCGTCTTGGTAGTCGTGAGATACAGATTTTTTGACAGTGGGTGGTGGATCTCTCAATCTCAGAACACATATGGGCATTGGTACGCGCTTCCTGTTAAAACAAACCCAAGGCTAACGGCCGCAGCCTCCAACTGAGCGCTAGAACGCTAGAGAGCACGGGCGAATATAATAATGTATGTAATACTCCACTCTTCGTTCGCGCCACAACGAATTGAATGACATATCTGCCATTTATCATACAGGATCATACAGGATCAATCAATTCAAACAATACCGCCGCAGTAGTAACGTTCAATCCATTTAGCGCGCGCCTTGCGGGTCGGATCCTAAGCAACTGGAGATAACAAATAAATGCTTCATGTACATACATTCCAAGTTCTTTCCCCCCCCTTTTTCCCCCACTGGCACTAAAATCCATCACGATGGCCCTGGCTTAGTACCTCCGCTCTGTCGAGATGTTGGGATAACAAGGCGCAACGACGACGACCAACATCATGAATCAAGGATTTTTGACACGGCGGACTGAGTACTGAGTACTGATGCCCAGTCAGAATCCCATCTGATGGGATCGAGTATCATCTATTCGGGTCATTG
>Ga0307509_10012239_pt1 | contig 10290 bp, 9 predicted proteins | sample 10_EM_MG_FD_202245 | JGI IMG/M metagenome (GOLD analysis project Ga0307509, IMG submission 202245) | Populus trichocarpa ectomycorrhiza microbial communities from riparian zone in the Pacific Northwest, United States - 10_EM | ecosystem: Host-associated > Plants > Roots > Unclassified | place...
TGCGGGAAAGCGGTAACGCGGACCGGGTATCGTACTAATAAGGAAGGAGAGCTGATATAAGCGAATGCGCGTCGTTAAGTGGTACTTAACTGCGTAAATGCTTGATAAATCGAAGGAGCTGTAACACATATGGCTGAATCATTCAGGAGGGCCAAGTCGATGATGGAGTCGCACTGTCTGGCCTCGCCTCAACGTGTCGCCAACCCTGTGGGGTTGATGAGCAAGAGGTCAGAGTCCTCAAACCAGTCCTCAAGAGAACCAGCCCAACTCGACACCATAGCCCCCAGGAAGGACCAGGTGGAGGAGTGCGTGTTAAAATCTCCAATGACATAAGTAGGGAGAATAGTATCAAGGGGGGAGTGAATAATATGGCCAAGAGCCAGCTGATGGTTCACGACATGGTGGTAAACATTAACGAGAATGAAAGATGTACCGGAGATGGAGACCTCGAGGGCCTGGGAGGTCAGGGAGGCAAGGTGGTGGTCATCCAGTGACACCACCCGCACATCACGGGACATGACAAGGGACTGTCGGACACAGGTCACGACTTTGCATATGTCACCCTTCTGGTGTTTTGGGGTGAAGAACTCCCAACCAGGGTGGGCGGCAAAACCCCGAACGTCATCGCCGTCAGGATTCATATCAGAACGGGAAGGGATGAGACGGCCGAACCAAGGTTCTTGGACCATCACAATATCAGCAGAGGTTGCCTGAAGAAAGGCAATAAACAACGGATTCCGACGCCACATGTTAACTGACACGATCGATATGGGTGTATCAATCATAGTGACGATGCAGGGGCAATGATCGGGGGTGCAGGAGACTCTCCATCAGAGAGCATCACAATGTCTGGAGAGGGGGCACGCTGAGCGGCAGTCGCGTTAACACCCTTCCTCTCTTCATCAGAAGAATCGCTGGTCTGCACAATGGGGGACCGGAATTTCGAGCGGAGGGGGCAGGATAGGGACAAGGCGGAGTGACCCTTGGCGGGCTTCCAAGCCCGTCGGCAATTGATGCAGATGATGGGGCACGTGCAGTAGACTTCGGTGTGCTTGGACACTGCCTGGCACTTCTTATGGTGCTCGTCTTTGGCGTGGGCACCAGCACAGATGGGGCAAACCAATGTGTCCTTAGGACGCGGGCAGCGGGAGATGTCATGGCCAAGGGCCCAGCAACGTGCACACTGGGAAATCAACGGGCACGCCTTGTACTTACGAGGTCGGGTAGTGCGGTTGCCAAAAAGGAATGGCGGGTTTCGCATAATGTCCTTAAGACGCGAACCATTGGGGTCAAGAAAAGCGACCGAAATTGACCCATGACGAGAGTTGGGCTGTCTGGCCGTCAGCCAGTATGGGTCACCTAATAAGATAAGGTCCTTTAGACCAATGTTCCAAGCAAGTTCCGTGCAGAGATCCGCAGCAGAGGGGAGGGGGGCACCAAGCGACTTGCGCATGGTAGGGACAGAGTTTAACACAATGCGGGTGTACCTGCGGGACAGAACGATAGAGTAGTGCGGTCCAAGGATGCGCGTGAACGTGGAGCAGAGACGTAGAACGTCATCCAGGGAGGGGTTGCCGTTGAACGTCAACACGAAGTTATGGGACGTCTGGCTGGTCCACCGCCCTCCGATCAGTTTGGCTTGTTTGGTGCCAGCATCCTTGACGTGTTTCTGGATGGCACGAACGTACAAAGCAGCATCGCCTCGACGGCCGGATGGAGCGGACAGGTCCCCTGCGCGCGTGTCATAGACGAGAGTGAACTCCATCTTGGTAATGGGTCGAGGGGCCGTGGGGGGGCTGGGAGCAGGGCGGGATGCTCGGTCAAGGAATGCAGCAATGGCGCGATCTTTGGGAACGCGTAGGCTGAGCTTCGGGGAGAAACGCACGTTGTACACGTTGATCACTTGTTCGCGCGTTAGGGAGTCTAGTTGTGGCTTTGTCAAAAAGCCGGAGGTCGCAGCCAACAGGGACGGGGGTAGGGTGGGTAGGGCAGGAGGGGCAGCAGGGCGAGCAGTCGCAGCGGCAGCGATGGAGGCGAACGAATGGCCTCGCTTGCCACCCATAACGGACCAACCGACGCCATCGCCAGGTGGCAGGGTGTCAAGGTCAAGGGCGGACCCGACAGGGCGGGTGCGGGGGGCAGGGGTGGGGGAAGACTCCGTGAAACCGGAGATCTTGGTGCCCACTGAAGAGATTGAGATCGGTTCAGAGAGGCGAGCAGGGGCGGGGGCAGAGGGGTTGGCATGATGGAGGTGCGGGCCAGTGTATGACAGGCCGGCTGAGGGCGCAGGTGACCCTCGTTCAGCACAGAGGGCACGCTTGAGGTCATCCTCAATCTGGGCTTTAACCAGCCAGATCTTGGTGCGATGGACGAATGTGTCATGGATCGCAATGGAGGGGGGAATTCAGAGGCAGTCTGCACCGACCACAGAGGTGAAGTCTTCCCGTCCTCAGATGCGACATCAGCCAGGGTGGATAGATGGGCAGGGTCGATCTTGTTGCGAGACTGGTTTCGAGCGGCCAAAATGACTGTCTCGAAATATGGATGGGGGTCTTCATTGTCATCGTGACTCTCAAAGCGACGACGGGCGTCAGCCATCTCAGCATCCTCAGCAGCAGCGTGGGAGGGAGCGGACTCTACGTGGTAATCCACGTGTTCCTCACCACCCGGAGGGAGCTCGGAGGAAATGCCATAGTTGTAACCTTTGTTGTAGCCACCAATGCCAAGGGAGACATTGTCATCCTTGCCCCAAGGACCGCCGCCGTCCTCGAGAGAACGAAGATGGGAGCCGATGTTGGCAACGGAAGACTGGATGGGGGCGAGTGATGCCGCAATCTGGAGGCCGAGGAGGCGCACCAGGCGCTCCTCCATTGTCTCGGGGGTAGCAGGGGACGGTGACAGTGTCGCCGACTGGTAGCGTTCTACCAGGGGGACAACTAGGGAGGAGCCAGGGGCCGCAGATGTGACATCAGGACCGGAGACCGGTCACGCCGAGCTAGGGCGGGCGTCTCCTGAGGGAGCGGCCAGTGCCGTCACAACATCCACGTTATCGTTCGGAAGCACAGTCTCAAGAGGGGCTGCAGCAGGGAGTGTCTCAGGGAGACAGCACATAAGGGTCTCAGGTAAGCCAGAATCGGCATCTCCAAGGGTCCCCACCGACGCTTTCGCGATGTCGGGCCCAGCCAATGGCACAACGGGACGTGTGGGAAGAATGGGAGTGGAATCCTCTTGGGCGACACTAGGTCCAGCCCGGCCCCGAGTGTGGTCGCTTACAGGGGCGCAAAGAGGAGCGGAGGAAGTCTGGCTGCTCACCTGGAAGTCCACCTTTGTTGGCGTCTTGTCCAGTTTCCGACTGGGGGAGGGAGACGGGGAGGGCGCGCGGGAGACGCTGCGGGAAGCATGGGTGGGGTCCGCGCAGCAGTCTTTGCGGCGAGAGCAGCTCTCCGTCTTGGAGAGGACAAGAGATTTCGCTGTGACAAGGCAAGCATTCTCCTTATGCTCCTCAAGCTCAATGGCGATTCCGTGTTTGAAAGCGTCAAGCTCCTGGAGTTTCTCCGCTTTCGCAGAGGCCTCCTTGGCTTGGTATTCGGGGAGGAGCGTGTCAGATTTCCACGTCTCAAAGTCACGGGCAGCCTCCTGCAAGGCGCTGGACTGGAGACGGGTCAGTTCTGCATGGTAGAGACGCTTGGCCTCCGCACGGGCATCGCAGCGAGCGGCATCGACCTTGGCCTGACACTCAGCATCGAGGCGATTGGAGAGAGACGTGGGGAGGGTATGTGACGCCTCAGTAACGAGGGTCTCCGTGAAATGGTGTTTCATCGCCTCGAGGAGGCGACGAGACCATTCGATGAGACGGGGGTCGGAAATGAGGTCAGAAATGTCCGGGGAGTGATCAGACGCGAGGCGTTGGACCACGGCGTCTTGGGCAGAGATGCGTTCGCCGTCAACCCACGCCTGAACGTGGAGACGGGTCGCAGCAACTGCCTCGTCGATAATGCATGTTCGAGCGGCAGTAATGTCGCCACTGCAGTCGGAGAGAATGGCATCCCAGTCCGCCTTACTGACAGGGAGCTGAAAAGTCGTGGCGCACCCCATACAGGTGATCCAGTCATCAGGGTCATCCTGGGTATCAGCGAAGAAGGTATCAAGGGACTCAATGGACCGCTTGAGGAAAGTGAGTTGGGTGGTCTCGGAGGGGCTGAGGTTCGAGAACCGGCTCAGGGACGAGCCCTGGATGGAGGAGAGGAGGCCGTTGCGGGCGTCCGTGACGAGCGACATCAGGAGGTGAATCCAAGTGGCTCGGGACTCGGAGAAGTCCATATCGAGGAGGGCGCGGACGCGGTCGATGGCGACGGAGTTGTCGAGGTCCATGACAATGGAAGGGTTGGATTCAGGCTGGGAGAGGGGGAGCATGTCGTGGACGGAGGAGGGGGCTCGAAAAGAGGAGTGGTCAGTTCCGACGGGGCGGAACGAGTCGGGGTCGAGGGGGGGAAAAGACATGGTGGCCGAAGCCAATGGCGAAGAGGAGGGGAGGGCTGACAAGGTGGGCAGCGAGGACGGATTTATTGTTATAGACGATGTGTAGCTAGTACGACCAACAGCTTTTGGGAGCAAGGCTCAACCTAAGAGATGGTGGTGGTACGAAGGGAAGGAATGGTGGATATGGAGCCTTGAGGTTAGGCTGGTAGTGCCAGTAAGGCATCCGAGATCGGTGTCGATTGTATATTCGTGCCAACGGACATGCCCTTCAGTACCAGTGTGGATAGAAACATTGGTAAAATAACTGGTTGTCTTGAAGGAAATGTTTCCTTTAGGGATGATGACCCGTCGTGGCAGCAATGTGACGTCGGAGCTGGTACTGCTGGGGCGCAGGACAAGTTTATTTGTCAGGCCAAACATTGTTCCACATGTCTGGTTCTTGTCAATAACATAACCGGGTACGTTTCGACACTCGAGTTCCCAGTTTGTGTTGACGAAGAATGATAGACGTAAACGAGGGAGAGACACTTCCAACGTCTGGGCGATGAGCGTGGCCATAATTTGATCCGGGGATTCAAGTGGTGACAGCAGGTTTGACACCACGCTGAATGTACTTGAGCAAACGTCAATGAGTTGCAACGAGTCAACGCCTTGACTAGGTTTCTGGAGTGTGGCCCGGGGCTTGATACCCCTGTTGTGGTCCAACTTGTGGATATAAAGTCGCCAGTTAGAGATTTTAGATGTCCACGGGGATTCAGCTGGACGAAATTCGAGTTCGTGCGTTCTCAAGTCAAGCCAATGAACATATTTGTCAACTAAGCATCTTGGGAAATCTCCGAGAAGTTTTGACCGTGGGATAAACTGTAATCGTTGCGAGTCTCCTGGCTTCCTCGCTTGCAATATTAAATTCCGGTTTTTCCACGATAATAGGATCTTTTCGTGGTCAATATCACGACCGAATGCCTGAGGAGAGCAGTGCCTTACCTGGTATCCAGATATGGCAGATTGTGTCATATAGTCCATCCCAGGAATGTCAGCAGGAACTGCACTAAACGTTCGCTGAAATGCTATCAGGAAAATAAAGAAAAGGGGGGAAAGGATTTATCACCCACCGGTCCGAGTAGACTGACGTACGTGGGGTGCTTCACTATCTCTTCCGGAAGTCTTCCCAATCCTTTCCCGTCGATGAGCAGTTGGCCCGTTAGTACATCATAGTGAATTTTCTGACCCCCTTCTGTTACACAGGAGATCCACTGAGAATTTGGTCTGGGAAGCGCATGCCAGCTCGAAGAGCCGCGAAAACCTAGCCACAGCTGTGAAAGGGCATGATTGTAAGCGCCTGATTGCGACAGTGCAGCTTCATTGAGGTCTGTCGGGTCCAATCGACAAAAAATTGGCTCCAGGTCATGCAATAGCCGGCGATGGCGACTTATTATCCGCTCGAGATAAAGGGAGTCGTCATCTGAGAGATGTGGTGGCGTGTTGGCGTGGACGATGATCGCACATTGAATAGCAATGGAGAAATCTTCATCATCCGAAAGAAGGGCGGATACGTATTTCGGACATACGCCAAATGTCGAATAGCAAGTTGCAGCGAGGATACATAGTCGACGCCGCAAGCCTGCACAGGATGTTTCATCTTGCGCAGACTCTAATTCATTGCGTATTGCACATATCCATCGATGCGTAACATTTCGAGCCTCCCGCAACAGCGCGCAAGCCCGCACGGAAATCGCAATGTCTGTTGTCGATACCAAAAGGCGGCTGCAGATAAGAGCTAGGGACCGATCAGTCAACCGCCGCGTCAGAGCTATTCCACATACCAATAGTCCGTACAGTGACCTCCTCTAGCCAATTGGCCTTGATCTGTCCAAGAAGGGACTCCAGCTCGCGCAGGAGTGCACTTCCGAAACTGGAAATCCCCAGATCTACATGCCACTCACGAACGCCATCCGACAGAGGTCCAAGTTGCCAAGCTGCCTGTGTAATCAACGTGTGCACTTCCTCTCGACGAAAAGAAAGGGAAGGCGAAGCGAGTTCTCTTGCAATGTTCAGCCACTGCAGACGTGGTCCACTGCGCAAGCCCGAAAATGCAACGAACTCATGAAGGCTAAGTTCTTTAGGACATTTATCTTGATAAGCGATGGTTTCATTCGCGGTGTGTTGGGTGGCGGATACGCAGAGACGGAGGCAACGGTATGGACTTGTGGTGGAGAGGGGAGGTGCGCACAACTTTTCAAGACCGGACTTGGAGAACGAATCTATTACCCAGGGTCCATGACTACGGTCAAATAGCTTGTACGATAGTCCATTATGAACCAAGACGGAATGTTCTTGTGCAGGGATCCGAACCGTTTTGTAATGAGTCTGATCAACAAAGGACTTTGTAGTTGAAGCTATTGTTATTCGGCGGTCTTTCACTGCCCATCGGCTGAGGCCAGAATATGTATCCAAGAGAATCTCCGGCTTGTCGCGCGAGTGAGGGACCGGGGGTCGGCAAATGTCGCGGAGGATCATGTAAGTTGTATCGCGCCAAACAGAGAACGCGTGGGGTGGAGACAACTCGAACACTGTTCGTTGTGCGTGCACCTCCGAGGAGGGTAGTGGCCATTCATGGACGCGGATTTTCAACGATTTGGCTTGACATTCCAGTTTACATCTCCGACAAGATTTCTTTTTATACTTATTTTTGGCACCATTGCTAGTGGAGCATTCGTGACTTAACTCCGAAGCCCGGAGGAAAAGCGAGTCCGACTGCCTATTCAAAGAAGTTAGTTCCACGCATTTCTCCTCCCGTTCTCGTGTAGCTTGAGCATATATCTCGTAGTCAAGACGTTTCAATTCCTGGGAGGTCTGAAAGTACTTGACGGCAAAACAAGAACCATCAACGACGTTAGAAAATATGGATGTGACCTGAGATGCCTCTGCGTGTCGCCAACACAGATACTCCTCGATGCTCAAGGCTCGATTTATGGTGGACGACCGATGAAGGAGTAAGTCATGGAGGAACTCAGACGGAATTTCCGGAGAGTATTGCGTCAATAAGGGACACATTTGGATGGCAAGTACATCCAACGCCACCCAAAGATCCATGATGGTTAGAATCATGACGGAATTATCCTCGGCGTTGTCCCTATAAAGATCTTTGGCACCAGTATAGTACTGCTGGAGGCACGAAGCAATCACGTCCAGAGACAGAGCACTCTCGTCATCTGGAGATGCAGCGGCCCACGATTCCGAGTTCCTCTCCACAAATGATTCGAAATCCGCAGCTGCAGTGTGTTGTCCATTTGCAATAGCCTTTGCAAGTTGGTCGTTCGAAAATTGGGATAAATTGCCTGCGGTAAAGAGACGTGATCCCCGCGGCTGGAACAATATCTGCGAGCGGCCATGTGAAACAGAGCCAAGGGTCTCCATGAGGTAGCCGTATGACGAATTGAGGGATATGTGTGTATCTGAGACGAAATCGAGCGTCCCGGGCTGTAATGTAGGACGATTCGATTCATCTTGCTGGAATGTCGACCACCTCTTTGAAAGTAAATCCTCGGTTTCATTTGCAGCGCCATAGACGAGTTCCTGAACATGTGGTGATACGGCAGGGCCCAACTTCGAAAGTCGTCGAGCCATCTTAATTCTCATCTCGTAGAGTAACTCGCTTGGGAAACCTCTGCGCAAGCATTTACGCAGAAGATGGGCGTGAAGGAACAACATGAAAAGTTTGTAAAGGTTGTTGGAACGCAGGGAGGACTGAAGGGTGACTCTGAACATGAGCCATAATGGGGATCTTCGCCACGGCTTCAATGCGTTATCCCATAGGACTTCATCTCCAATCCGTTTGGTAATGCGGTCTACATCTGCTGGCCGACCGAATCCCCTGAGAATTCCAGCCAATAACCCAGAAATGTATTTGGGATGGACTGCTTCGCGAACTTCGTGGACGACGGATCCTGCTTTGGAACTGGTCGGAGTAGAATCCAAGATATCGGTGTCCATTTGGACGAGAAAAGAGGAGAGTTCCCGCAGAAAACATTCGTCCATAAACGTATCGGCAGGCACTTGAATCACGGGTCCAGGATAAGAGCATAGTAGCTTTCCTTCGGGTTTCATCACATCGGTATTTGTGGGCGAAAGTTCAAACACTTCGACCTGAACGAAGTCGGCAAAGGTAGGCCTACGCACAATGACAGCCGCGTTTTGTGCACGGATATGCATGGCAAATATGTCTAATAGAATAAAGGATCGAACCAAACGTAAAAAAAAAAAAGCGAGTTAAATTGACGCACCCCCAATAGCCATGTCAGATAAGACACATTGGAGGTCGGCCGCCTCGAAGGGAGGAGTCGCAGCGCGATGTGCCGACTCCATCATTTTGATGATACGCACCCACAATGGAGATTGCGAAGAGGGGAGGCTTTGGAGGAATTCTTTGGCAGCTTCGATGAGGTTTTCACACAGCGCCACATTGATTTTCTGTTCTATCTGTTCGCTCGGGCCTTCCTGAGGGAGCTTCGGGGGCATGAAGACGTGCTCGATAACCGAACGCAAAATGTTGGAATCAGGACCATGGGCAGGAGCGGCGGACATGGTTGTCGTGAAGAAGTGTGCAGAGGGGGGGAATGACTGGGCAGTGGGCAGGGATAGAGCGTCCACGGGCCACGCACCATGCCCTCGAGGTCCCGGGCCTGGCGCCATTTTCTGCCAAAAGAAGATGTCTGATTGCGGCGTGGTGATAATCGGAAACACGAGATTCGGAACCACTTGCGAACTGATGTGCAGAACTCCGTCACCTGATCATGAGCCCATGGTCGTTTTCACTACTTATTTGTACAGTTTATCGACCTACGACCCAATTGTACGGATGAGCTCGCTCGCATACCGCGCCGTTGCAAAAGCTCTCACCATTCTCCTTGTTTTCAGGAAGCACTCAGTGCAGTGATATTGACTAACTCCTATCGTGGTTCGTGACCCAATCGCCTCGTGGTGATGCCCGAAACGCCGAGAAGTGTCTGGGCCCCCACGGCGATAGCGGTTGTCAATTAGAGTCGTGGGATGAGGCTCGGCTACATTTGTATTGTGAGTTGAAGGAACACCGCTTCAACACGGGGATGCCGAGGCCTATATCCACTTTTGATTCGATTCGGTAATGTCATATCATCCCAGACTCGGGAAGTCAAACACAGCTACGCTGTCGTCAGAATTCAGACGTGTTTCTGGAAGAAATATTGCGCACATGTTTGAGCAGAGGGTTTCGACTGGGTATAGCTCGCACGACGCCCATGAGACCGATAAGCCTGTCTCGTCTTCGTCTGGGCATTGTACGTGGCGTTTGGAAATTCAATTTGAGCAACATTTCGATGGAGACGACGCACTTTGGGAGCAACCCTGTCAGCTTGTCTGTACATGGAGTTTTGGACGTGAACGCATGAGTGAGAACGAGTACTAGTACGATATGGGTGATGGTGAATCCTATTTATATTTTTATTGCATACAGTTGTTAAATTTATTCCCAGTTGGGTTGATGAGTCACCGCATACCGAATCCGAGTTGGGACTCCGGCCACTCCTGGGCTACTCGACACCAACTGCGAACTTGTGATGAGCGATACGGCATCGACTCGGAAACAGCTCAAGATCAAAGCTGGCGTCGTGAAACGGTTCGTGGTGCACCACCTCATCAATGACTGAACAGATTGCCAAAGACATCTCTCACCCCTCCTTGTCCATTTCCACATCCGCACCGCATAGATACCAAAAAGAACTGGCGCTCTACCGCGCCGAGGTCGTACAGAACGAAACCAAGCTCGGGTCTATC
>Ga0307509_10012240_pt1 | contig 10290 bp, 10 predicted proteins | sample 10_EM_MG_FD_202245 | JGI IMG/M metagenome (GOLD analysis project Ga0307509, IMG submission 202245) | Populus trichocarpa ectomycorrhiza microbial communities from riparian zone in the Pacific Northwest, United States - 10_EM | ecosystem: Host-associated > Plants > Roots > Unclassified | place...
CAAGAAGGTATTCGTCGAGAAGCGCGACGTCGACGTGAACACCCGTCTGCTCACGACCGCCAAGGCGAAGTGTGTCGCCGAGAAGGCCGCGGTCGCGCCCGCCGAGAATGCGGCGAACCAACAGGCGACGGGCGATGCGCTCGTGAAGGCCGGTGCGCAGCAGCTGGTCGGCGGCAATCCGGCGAAGGCCGCCGAAGACATCCAGCAAGGCATCACCAAAGGTAGCCTTGCGAAAGGTGACAAATACGAAGCGCAGCGAAATGACGAGGCATACATCCTGCTCGGCATGGCGCACCTCAAGAACAACAACAAGCCGGAGGCTGCGAAGGCCTTCCGCCTGGTGAAGCGCGACCCGACGATGGCCCGCATCGCGAAGCTGTGGTTGTTGAATACCTGAGCGTTTCGCCCAGATGAAACCGAGGCCGGACGTGCAGACGTCCGGCCTTTTCATTTGGGGGCGCTAGATCACGCCGCGCGCCCGGTAGCCCGCCAGCGCGACCGCATCGATTCCAAGCAGCTCGCTGTACACGTCCGCGTTGTGCTGGCCCAGTTCCGGCGCGGGCGAGCGGATCGAGCTCGGCGTTGCTGAAAGGCGCGGCGCCACGTTCTGCATGCGCAACGTGCCGAAGGAAGGATGCTCGGTCCGCACGATGGCCTCGCGCGCGAGGAAATGCGGATCCTCGAGCATGTCCGCGGTGCGATAGATCAATCCCGACGGGACACCATGCTTCTCGAGCAGGTCGAGCAGCTCCCGCGTTGCGAGCGTCGACGTCCAGTTGGTGATGATGTCGTCGAGCTCATGTTGGTTGGCGCCGCGCGCCTGGTGGTCCTGGTAACGCGCATCGGCGGCCAGGGCCGGGGTCTGCATCGCCTCGCAAAGACGTGCAAAGACAGTGTCCTGGTTCGCCCCGATCATCACGATGCCGTCGCGGGTCGGATAGACATTCGACGGGGCGATGCGCGGCAGGATCGGACCCGACCTCTCGCGCACGTGCCCGAGCTGGTCGTACTCCGTGACGAGCGACTCCATCATGTTGAGCACCGATTCGTAGATGGCGGCGTCGATCACCTGGCCCTGGCCGGTGCGATCGCGATGATGGAGCGCGGCGAGGGTGCCCATGCACGCGTGCACCGCAGCCAGCGAGTCACCGATGCTGATGCCGACGCGGGATGGGGGGCGATCCGGCTCGCCGACGATGTAACGCAGCCCGCCCATGGCCTCGCCGATCCCGCCGTAGCCTGCCCGCTGCGAGTACGGGCCGGTCTGCCCGTAGCCCGACACGCGAACCAGGATCAGCTTGGGATTGCGCGCGGCGAGCACCTCGTATCCGCAACCCCATTTCTCGAGAGTGCCGGGGCGAAAGTTCTCGATAACAACATCAGCTTGTGCTGCCAAGTCTTTGAAAAGTCGCTGCCCATCGGCCTGCCTGAGGTCCAGCGTGATCGACTTCTTGTTCCGCCCGATCACCGGCCACCACACCGATGGCTGCCCACGGGTCTGAGGCCCCCAATGGCGCATGGGATCACCCTGGCCGGGTGCTTCGATCTTGATGATCTCCGCGCCCATGTCGCCCAGCAGCTGGCCACAGAAGGGGCCCGCGATGAGCGTTCCGAGTTCGAGAACGCGGAGGTCCGAGAGCGCACCGGGTGCCGACGTGAAGTTTTTCATGGCGGCGCGGTTGTACCGGCGGCGCCCGGTGAGGGTCAAGCCGGTTACGACGTCGCCGCAGGATAGAATTCGCGCCCATGAGTGACATGCGCGTCGAAGTAGTCGAGGTCGGGCCGCGCGACGGCCTGCAGAGCGAAGCGCAGGTGCTGCCCACCAACCTCAAGGTTGAGTTCGTGCGCCGCCTGTTGGCTGCCGGATTGCGCCGTATCGAGGTTGCGAGCTTCGTCAACCCGAAGCGGGTACCGCAGATGGCGGATGCAGAAGCGGTTCTGTCGGCGCTCGAAATCCCGAACAATGGCTTCATCGGTCTCGTGTTGAATCGCAAGGGCTTCGATCGCGCGCGCGCCGCCGGCTGCACCGAGGTGGGCATGGCCATCGCGGCGAGCGAGAGCTTCAGCCAGCGCAACCAGGGCTTGTCGATCGACGAAGGTGTCGCCGCCTGGCTCGAGATTGCGGCGGCCGCTCGCGACGCCGGCATCCGCGCCCAGATCACGATCTCCACGGCGTTCGGATGTCCGTTCGAAGGAGAGGTTCCGGTCGCGAGAGTGCGTGAGATCGCCGAGCGGCTGGCCGCGGGCGCACCCGACGAAATCGCGGTGGCCGACACCATCGGCGTTGCCGTACCCACGCAGGTGACCGAGGTCATTCATACGCTGAGCGCGGCACTGCCGCAGGTGCGGCTGCGCGCGCACTTCCACAACACGCGCAACACCGGGCTCGCCAACGCCTATGCGGCGGTCGAAGCCGGCGTGCGCACGCTGGACGCCAGTTGCGGCGGCATCGGCGGTTGCCCGTTTGCGCCCGCGGCGACCGGCAACATCCCCACCGAGGATCTCGTCTACATGCTGCAGCGGATGGGGATCGACACGGGCATCGACCTGCCCGCGCTGCTCGACACCAGCCGCTGGCTGCAGGGCACCCTCGAACATCCCGTTCCGGGGATGGTGGTGAAGGCGGGACTGTTTCCGAACAAACAAAAAATGGAGAACGCGTGATTTCTATCTCACGACTGGGAGCGGTCCTCATCCTCGCGGTGGCACTGTCCGCCTGCGGCAAGAAGCCCATCGAAGAGGCGGTGGAGAAGAACGATCGCAACGCGGTCAGTGCAGCGATCGGCAACGGCGCTGACGTCAACGCCAAGCTCGATGGCGGAGACACGCCGTTGCTCGTCGCCGCGAAGGCCGGGCAGAGCAGCTCGGCCCAGGGACTGATCGAAGGAGGCGCCGACTTTCGCGTGAAGGACGCCGACGGTTTCACCGTGCTGCACCATGCCGCCGCGACGGGCCTGACCGGAATCTGCGGATTGCTCGTCGACCGGGGATTGCCGATCGACGAGAAGGGTCCGGGTGGCGTCACCGCCCTGCAGCTTGCCGTCGCGAAGACTCGCCAGGAGACCGCGAAATATCTGGTACGCCACGGAGCGAGCCTCGATGCGAAGGACGACAGCGGCGCGACCGCGCTCGACATTGCGATACGCAACGGCGACCCACGATTCGCTGAAGATTTGAAATTCGCGGCGCAGATGCGCACGAAATGAACCCACAGGAGACACGGCAGATGACTATCAAGGCTGGCGAGAAGATGCCCGCGGGCACGTTCAAGACGAAGACGAAAGATGGAATTCAGGACCTGACCACCGACCAGCTCTTCAAGGGAAAGACGGTCGTGCTGGTCTCGGTGCCCGGCGCATTCACGCCGACCTGCGATGCAAAGCATCTGCCGGGTTACGTGCAACAGGCGGCAGCCATCAAGGCGAAGGGTGTCGACACCATCGCCTGCATGGCGGTGAACGACGTGTTCGTGATGGACGCCTGGGGCAAGCACTCCAACGTCGGCGACAACGTGCTCATGCTGGCCGACGGCAACGGTGATTATGCGAAGGCGCTCGGCCTCGAGATGGATGGCCGTGGCTTCGGAATGGGCACGCGCGGCCAGCGTTTCGCGATCATCGTGAAGGACGGCGTGGCGAAGGACGTCGAGATCGAGGCGCCGAAAGAGTTCAAGGTCTCCGCGGCGGAGTACATCCTCGGCAAGCTCTGATCACTTGCGCGATGCGTCGATCAGTTTTTCCAGTTCCGGAACGATCGTGAAGAGGTCGCCGACGATCCCGATGTCGGCGACCTCGAAGATTGGCGCTTCAGAATCCTTGTTGATGGCGACGATGGTGCGCGCGTCCTTGATGCCGGTGAGGTGCTGGATCGCACCGGAGATGCCGATCGCGATGTAGAGCTCGGGCGCGATGATCTTGCCGGTCTGTCCCACCTGCATGTCGCTCGGCACGTAACCCGCATCTACCGCGGCACGCGACGCGCCCACGGCGGCGCCGATCTTGTCGGCCAGCGAATAGATGATCTTGAACGCGTCCGAGCTGGCGAGTGCGCGGCCACCGGAGATCACTCTCGTGGCGCTCTGCAGGTCGGGACGATCGCTGCCCGCGGAGGCGAGTCCGACGAACCGCGTATGTGCGGGCAGGGCGGCCGAGGCGGATCTCGATTCGACGGGCGCGGATCCACTGTCCGCAACCGCTTCGAAGGAAGCCGTGCGTATCGTTCCGATGATGACGGTGCCCGCGGCAACCTCTACCGTGATGATCGCGTTGCCAGCATAGATCGGACGCCGGAATCGCGTCGCGGATTCGATGGCCATGATGTCGGAAATCTGCGGTGCGTCGAGCAGTGCCGCGACGCGCGGCATCAGGTCCTTGCCGAAGGTGGTCGAGGGCGCGAACACGTGCGAGAAGCCCGTCGCGATCTCGGCAACCTGTGGGGCGAGCGTCGCGGCGAGTGCGTGTTCATTGGCGGCATGGGTGACTTCGATGACGCGCGTGACGCCGCCGAGTTTCGCGGCCAGCGCCGCCACCGGCGAGCCGGGCGTGCTGAATACCGCAACGACAATCTCGGCGCCTGCCAGCGTCGTCGCAGCCTTGACCGACTTGGCCGTGGAAGTATTGAGTCTGCCGCCGGCATGTTCGGCGATGACGAGGACCTTGCTCATACCAGCCCCCGCTTGGAAAGTTCCGTGAACAGTTCGTTCGCGTCTTTCACCATGATGCCCCGCTGCCGGCCCGGCGGCGGTTCCGTCTTGATGGTCTTCACTCGCGGCGTGCCGCCCACGCCGAGCTCGGCGAGCGGAATGGATGCGAGCGGCTTCGTCTTCGCCTTCATGATCTCCGGCAGCTTCACGAAACGCGGCTCGTTGAGGCGCAGATCCGTGGTGATCACCGCCGGGAGGTCGACTTCGAGCGTTTCGAGTCCGGCATCGACTTCGCGCGTCACCTTCACGGTTTTGTCGCCGAGTTCGAGCTTCGACGCGAACGTTGCCTGCGGCCGGTTCCACAGCGCCGCGAGCATCTGGCCGGTCTGGTTGTTGTCGTCGTCGATCGCCTGTTTGCCGAGGATGACGAGGAAGGGCTGCTCGCGTTCGATGAGCTTGAGGAACACGCGCGCGACCGACAGGGGTTCGAGCGCGGCATCGGCGACGACGTGCAGCGCACGCTGCGCGCCCATCGCGAGCGCATTGCGCAGGGTCGCCTGGCAGTCCGCGGGGCCGATGGTCGCGATGACGACCTCGTCGGCGCGCCCGCTCTCCTTGATGCGCAAAGCCTCTTCGATGGCGATGCTGTCGAACGGATTTATGCTGAGCTTGACGCCGTCGAGTACCACGCCCGAGCCATCCGGCTTCACGCGGATGCGGACGTTGGCGTCGACGACGCGCTTGATCGCGACGAGAATTTTGCGGGAACCGGCTGCTGTTTCCATGCATTCGAGTGTAGCCTTTGTGCCGATGACGTTCGAGACTTGTCAGTGATCTCCTTCGTTTTGCGACGACTCGCCGGACTGGTGCCGACGCTGTTCGTCCTGGTGACGATTTCGTTCTTCGTCATCCGTCTCGCGCCCGGCAGCCCATTCGACCAGGAGCAGAAGCTCTCGCCCGAAGTGCGCGCCAATCTCGACGCGGCCTACGGTCTCGATCGGCCGTTGTACGTGCAGTACATGCGCTATATCGCCGGAGTCGCCCGCGGAGATCTGGGACCCTCGTTTCGCTACAAGGACTATCGCGTCACGGAGCTGATCGCGAGCGGCCTGCCGCTCTCCCTAACTATCGGACTCGCCGCGGCGCTGCTCGCGTTCCTGGTCGGCGTGCCGCTCGGTGCCTGGGCGGCGTGGCGCGCGAATTCGCTCGTGGACCACGCGCTCATGGGCTTCTCCCTGATCGGCGTGGTGCTGCCGGGATTCGTCGTGGGGCCGGTGCTCGCGCTGGTGTTCGGCATCTATTGGCGGTTGTTTCGCATCGCCGGATACGAGGCCGGCGATCCGGGGTTCCTCGTGCTGCCTGTCGTCACGCTGGCGCTGCCGGTGATGGCGTACGTGGCGCGCATGACCCGTGACAGTCTCGTCGACGTCCTTCAATCGAACTTCGTACGCACGGCCCGCGCCAAAGGCATATCTCCGCGCGCCGTGCTGATGCGACACGCATTGCGTCCGGCGCTGATTCCGGTGGTCAGCTATCTCGGGCCGGCCGTCGCATTCGTAGTGACCGGGTCGCTGGTGGTCGAGTCGGTGTTCGGTCTGCCCGGGTCGGGCCGCTTCCTCGTGCAGGGTGCGATCGACCGTGACTATCCACTCGTGATGGGCATGATCCTCGTCTACGGCGCGTTCACGCTGGTGTGCAACCTGATCGCCGATCTCGTGTACCGCTGGCTCGATCCGCGGGTGCGGCTCACGTGAGCGCACGCACGCGAATCGCGGTGGCCGTGCTGGTCACGATTGCCGGCTTCGCTCTGGCTGCGCCCTGGCTCACGCCGTGGGCGCCGGACGCCCTCGACTGGCAGCACCTCGCGTCGCCGCCGGGGTTCGACGCCGCGCACTGGCTCGGCACCGATCGCCTCGGGCGCGACCTGTTCGCGCGCGGCATGCAGGCGATCCGCGTGTCCATCGCGCTCGGCGTGCTCGCGGCGCTGGTCAGCGTGATCATCGGCGTGGCGTGGGGCGCCACGGCGGGATACATCGGCGGTCGCGTCGATGCCCTGATGATGCGCTTCGTCGACATCGTCTACGCGCTGCCTTACGTATTCATCGTCATCATCCTCGCGACGCTGTTTCCACGCGGCAGCCTCGCGGCGCTGTTCATTGCGATCGGCGCGGTAGGTTGGCTCACGATGGCGCGCATCGTGCGCGGCCAGACCCTGGCTTTGCGGCAGCGCGAGTTCATCGACGCCGCGATCGCGAGCGGCGCGCGCACGTCGACGATCCTGTGGCGCCACATCGTGCCCAATGTGATCGGCGTGGTTATCGCCTATGCCACGCTCACGATTCCGCAGCTCATCCTGTTCGAGAGCTTCCTGAGTTTTCTCGGTCTTGGCGTCCAGGAGCCGTTCGCGAGTCTCGGCAGTTTGATCAATGAAGGCGCGCAGGAAATGGAATCGTCGCCGTGGATGCTGCTGGTACCCGCGACGCTGCTGACCGTCCTGCTGGTCGCGTTCAACCTGCTGGGCGAGGGATTGCGATCCGCGCGGGAGACGCGCCGTGAGTGACATGACGCCGCTGTTGCGGGTCGAGTCGATGTCGGTCGCCTTCGCGCAGCGAAAGACCGTCGACGCCATTTCGTTCGGGCTTTTGCGCGGGCGTTGCCTCGGTGTCATCGGCGAATCGGGCGCGGGCAAGACACAGCTCTTTCTCGCCTTGCTCGGCCTACTGCCGCCGCAGGCGGACGTCACCGGCCGCGCGTTCCTCGGGAATACGTCGCTCATTGGGGCGCTTGTCGGTGCCGGTGCGCGCGAGGTGCGCGGGCGGCGCGCCGCCATGATCTTCCAGGATCCGATGACGGCGCTGACGCCGCACCTGCGCATCGGCGACCAGGTCGCCGAACCGCTGGTCGCCCATCACGGCAAGAGCTGGACCGAGGCACGTGCGGAAGCCGTGCGGCTGCTCGGGCGGGTGCGGCTCACGGACGCCGCAGGTCTCGCGCGCCGGTATCCGCACGAGCTGTCCGGCGGGATGCGCCAACGCGCGACCATCGCGATGGCGCTGGCCGGTACGCCCGAGCTGCTGATCGCCGACGAGCCGACCACGGCCCTCGACGTCTCCGTGCAGACCGGCATCCTCGCATTGTTGCGCGAGCTGGTGACCGACGGCATGACGCTCGCGGTGATCACGCACGACATGGGCGTGATCGCCGGCCTGGCCGACGACGTGCTGGTGATGCGCAGCGGAAAAGCCGTGGAGCAGGGCACGGTCGACGCGGTGCTGAAAACTCCGCGCGACGGCTACACACGCGCGCTCCTGTCGGCGACTCCACGCATGGACGAGCCGGTCGAGCCGGCGCCGGTACCCGCCGTGTTGGCGGAGTCTGTTCCGCTGTCCGCGCGCCACGTCTCCGTGCGATACCCGGTGCCACGCGGTCCCTTCCGGCGCGCACAAGTGTTCCTGGCGGTCGATGCTGTCTCGCTGTCCGTCGCGCCAGGCGAAGCGCTCGGCATCGTCGGTGAATCCGGCAGCGGCAAATCGTCACTGACGCGCGCCTTGCTGAGGCTCTCGGCCGACGCGAGCGGCCAGATTGCCTGGCTCGGTCGCGAGGTGCACGCGCTGCGCGGAGAGACCTTGCGCGCGTTGCGCGACCGCGCACAGATCGTGTTCCAGGATCCTTTCGCGAGCCTCGATCCCGTCATGACCGTGGCCGAGATCGTCGCCGAGCCGTTGCGCGCGCTGCGGCCGGCTCTCGATGCGGCGGCGCGGGCGGAACGCGTGGCGCAACTGCTCGACGGTGTCGGCCTCGACGCCACGTATCTCGGGCGTCGCAGCCGCGAACTCTCGGGGGGCCAGAACCAGCGCGTCGCGATCGCCCGCGCGATGGTGATCGAGCCCCAACTACTGGTGTGTGACGAGGCCGTGAGTGCGCTCGACGTCTCGGTGCAGGCCCAGGTGCTGGAACTGCTGGCTTCGTTCAAGCGCACTCGGGGCACGAGCATCGTGTTCGTGAGCCACAACCTGGCCGTGGTCCGCCGGCTCTGCGACCGCGTTCTCGTCATGTACCAGGGCAAGGTGGTCGAGGAGGGTGATGCGGCCGAAGTGTTCGCCGCGCCGCGCCATCCGTACACGCGCCTCTTGTTAGAGTCGGTGCCGCGGCTGGATCCTGCCGCCGAGCGTGCGCGTCTCGCGGCCCACGCCGCCGACTCCGCCTGAACCGTCGTTCGAGACGGACAGTCGCGCGCGGAATCCGTCGAGGTGGCCCGCCCGCGGCGGTGCAAACCCGTGAAACGCGCACGGTTCCGTGCGTATCGCCGCTGCGCGTTGGCGGGCGTTCGCGTTATCCTCCCGCCATGTCAACGGAAACCCAGATACGCCCGAGCGAAGGCCTGCGCCACGTCAAATACGAGATTCGCGGACGTCTCGCCCGCCGCGCCCAGGAGCTCGAACGCCAGGGCTATGAAATCGTGCCGCTCAATATCGGCAACCCGGGCGCTTTCGGTTTCCGCACGCCCGAGACCATGCGTCTCGCCATGATCGAGAACATGCCGGCGGCCGAAGGCTACTGCCACCAGAAAGGCATCTTCCCGGCGCGCGAGGCGGTCGTGATGCAGCAACAGTTGCGCGGCGTCACCGGCATCAGCGCGGAAGAGGTGTTCATCGGCAATGGCGTGAGCGAGCTGATCGATCTGTGCCTGCGCGCCTTGTTGAACGCGGGCGACGAGGTGTTGATCCCGAGCCCCGACTATCCACTGTGGTCGGCCGCGGTCACGCTCAATGGCGGCAAGGCGGTGTACTACTCCTGCCGTCCCGAGAACGAATTCGTGCCGGATCCCGAGGAGATCGCGGCGCTGATCACGCGCAAGACGCGCGCCATCGTCGTCATCAACCCGAACAACCCGACCGGCGCGGTGTACCCGCGCTCCGTGTGTGAAGCCATTGCGAAAATAGCGGAGCGCAAAGGTCTCGTGGTGTTCAGCGACGAGATCTATGACCAGATGACGTACGACGGCGTCGAATCCATCCCGATGGCGACGCTGGTGAAGGACACCGTGTGCTGCACGATGTCCGGTCTGTCGAAGATCTACCGCGCCTGTGGATATCGCGTCGGCTGGGCCGCGTTTTCCGGCAACCTGCGCGGCGCCGGGGACTATCTATCCGCGCTCGAATTGCTGTCTTCGCTGCGCCTGTGTTCGAACGTGCCCGCGCAGTGGGCGGTTCAGACCGCGCTCGGTGGCTACCAGAGCATCAAGGAACTGCTCGCGCCCGGCGGCCGGCTGTACGAATCGCGCCGCGCCATTCTCGAGGCGACCGGCGCCAGCCGCTTCCTGCAGCTCGCGCCCCCGAAGGGTTCCATGTACGCATTCGTGCGCGTGAAGACCGACGAGATCCCCGACTTCGACGACCAGGCCTTTGCTCTCGACCTGCTCGAACAGAAGCACGTGCTGCTCGCACCGGGAACCAGCTTCAATGTTCCGTATCGCGATCACTTCCGTACCACTTTGCTGCCCGATGCCGCATTGCTGAAGAAGGTGTTCGCGCGCATCGACGAGTTGCTGACCTCCTATGCCGGACGACCTGCCGGACAGTCGTCCGACAGCGGTCAGCGCGTGGTCCGCGCGGAGACACGTTTCAAGTAGCCATTGACCAACCGAC
>Ga0307509_10012242_pt1 | contig 10288 bp, 10 predicted proteins | sample 10_EM_MG_FD_202245 | JGI IMG/M metagenome (GOLD analysis project Ga0307509, IMG submission 202245) | Populus trichocarpa ectomycorrhiza microbial communities from riparian zone in the Pacific Northwest, United States - 10_EM | ecosystem: Host-associated > Plants > Roots > Unclassified | place...
GACCGACAACGGGGTCAACCGGTTGATAAACGCCGGTGTGCCCGCCGATAAAATCGTGATCGGGGCGGCTTTTTACGGCCGGCTGTTTGAAGTGGCCGACACCAGCGACAACGGGCTGTACCGCAACGCTCATTTTTACCATGGCCTTTCTTTCAGCCGCTTTGCCGACTCCATCAACACGCGCAATGGCTTCACCCAATACTGGGACCCGGTGGCCCAGGCGCCTTATGCCTTTAATGCGCAGCGGAAGCTGTTGTTTACCTACGATGATACGCTTTCGGTGAAGCTGAAAACCCAATATGCCTATAAGAAAAAACTGAACGGCATCATGTTCTGGCAACTGGCCGATGATGCATTCAGGAATGGCCTGCTGGATGCCATCGACGAGGTAAAACGTGGGCACACCAATTAACGCTAATTGTAGCGAATGAACGCTAATTCGCGGCCCCCATTCGCGTAAATTAGTTTTAATTTGCGCCAATTCGCGTAAGAAAATTCGCTACAATTAGCGTTAATTAGCGTATGCTTAAAATCAGGCTTACCCTTATATTCTTTATCATTGCGCTGGTGCTGAGCGGCGTTACCGCATTCCCCATCGAAACAGAGCTGCATGCGTTGATGGCGCACCGCGGGCAGATGCCCGACTGGCTGGCCACGTTCATCGGCACGGCTTATGAAGGCATCAGCTTTGCCAACAGCCGCTATCCCATGTTATCATATGGCAACGACTGGCTGGCCTTCGCGCACATCGTGATAGCCATGGCATTCATCGGGCCGTTGAAAGACCCGGTACGCAATATATGGGTGATTGAATGGGCCATGCTGGCCTGCGTGGCGGTGATACCGCTGGCGATGATTGCGGGACCGATTCGCAGCATTCCCTTTTACTGGCGCTGCATCGATTGTTCGTTTGGTATCATCGGCATCCTACCTTTGTGGATGGTGCGGAGGTGGATAAAGCAACGCGAATCAGCGCTAATTGGAGCTAATTAGCGCTAATCCGGCGCAGCCAATGCCACGCAAATGATTCGCGTACATTCGCCTCAATTAGCATTAATTCGTGTAACATGATCAATTACAACCCGAAAGACTGGTACAAATTTATATTCCGGCTTAATAAAGCCGATACGTTCCGGCGGTTGTTGCCGGTGCTGGCAGGCATTTGTGTGTATGCAGGCATCATCGTTTGGCTGGAAAAACAGTTTGGGTGGATGTCGAACACCCATCTCGGCAATGTAACGGTCACCCATAGCCTGCTCGGTTTTGTTATTTCCATGTTGCTGGTGTTCCGCACCAACACGGCCTACGATCGCTGGTGGGAAGGCCGGCGCCTCTGGGGCAGCCTGGTGAACAACAGCCGCAACCTGGCCATGAAGCTATCGGCCATGCTGCCGGAAGCAGCCACCGAACACCGCCATTTCTTTCGCGTGCTGATCCCCGCCTATGCCTACACGCTGAAGCACCACCTCCGGCAAAAAAGAACGAAGATAGATTTGTATGATGCGCTGGAAGAACTGCGCCACCTGCAATACGATAAGCACCTGCCCAACCAATTGAGCCTGCTGATGATAAAAAGGGTGAACCTGCTCTACCAAAAAGGGGTGCTGAGCGGCGAACAGCTGATTACGCTGAATGCCGAGCTGCAATCATTCACCGATATCTGCGGCGGCTGCGAGCGCATCCGCAACACACCCATCCCCTACTCCTATAATATCTTCATCAAGCGATTCATCTTCTTTTATGTAATGACCCTGCCCTTCGGCTACGCTTTTAACCTGGGCTATTTTGTGATCCCGGTAGTGGCATTTGTTTTTTATGTGCTGGCCAGCCTGGAGCTGATAGCAGAAGAAATAGAAGAACCCTTCGGCACAGATGAAAATGACTTACCCGCCGAACGGATTGCGGAAGGCATTCAACGGCACGTGGAGGAACTGTTACACTAATAAACGCTAATTGGAACTAATTAACGCGAATCATTTGCGTGGCATTGGCTGCGCCGGATTAGCGATAATTAGCTACCATTCGCGCTCATTAGTGTAAGCCAGTCTATCATACGGCTTGTATAGCCAAACTCATTGTCGAACCAGGTGATCAGCTTGAGGTGGTTGCCCACGATATTGGTCATCGTCCCGTCTACCACGCAGGAATGGGGATTGCCTTTTATATCGAGAGACACCAGCGGATCTTCGGTGTATTCGATGATGCCTTTGTATTCGTAGGCGGCGGAAGCTTTGAACAATTTATTAATGGATTCTTTTGAAGCGGGTTGTTTTAGCTGCACGGTAAAATCGGCCAGCGCGCCATTGGCCACCGGCACGCGGGTGGATACGGCCCCGATTTTGTCGTGAAGCGCGGGAAACAGGCGTTCGAGCGAATGCGATAGATCTATTTCCACGGGTATGATGGATTCCGCGGCGGCCCGTCCCCGGCGAAACTGTGCATGGGGTGCATCCACCAGCTCCTGCCGCGAGGTATAGGAATGCAGGATATTGAGCTGAACGGATTCAATACCGATGGCATTGAGTATATACAATACATGGGTAACACAATTGGTCATGCAGCCGCCGGGCGATACGATGGTGGTATCAGGGCCCAGCAAATGCTGGTTGAAACCGTAAATAAGCAGGGGGATATCGGCAGCGCCGGTGGTGGACAACAATACCTTGCGGGCGCCGGACTGCAAATGCAGGGCGGCTCCGCTGCGCGACGTGAACTTGCCCGAGCATTCCATGACAACATCTATTCCCAGGTTTTTCCAGGGCAGGGCCATGGGGCTTGGCTCCGAAAATACCGCCACCCGGCGTTCGTCCACCAGCAGGTGGCCGTCGGCAACACTGATACTGCCCGGGAATGTGCCGTATACGGAATCGTATTTCAGCAGGTAGGCCAGGTTATCCACGTTCATGATGTCATTTACCGCTACCAGCTCCACGCCTTCCTGCTGCACTAGCCGCCTGAACAATAACCGGCCGATGCGCCCCATTCCATTGATTGCAATACGCATTCGTTGATTCTTTAAAATGAGGTGCAAATATCGGTGAAAAGGAAATGAGAAACAGAGAAATAAAAAATGAGAAATGAGAAAGTAAGGTAACCCGCTGTTAAAATTAACACAACGATTAGGAAGCTATAGGGAGCCGCCCACTTTCTCATTTTTTATTTCTCTGTTTCTCATTTCTCATTTTTCAAACCACTTCCTGAAGTCAGCCGCTTTTTCCTTGCTCACGATAACCTCCTCCATTTTTACCCCTTTAACACGCACGTGTATCTTGCCGGCGTCGTCGCAGCGGAAACTTTCAATAAAAGAAAGCTGAAGAATATATTGACGGTTGGCGCGGTAAAAATCGGCGGGATTGAGCAGGTCTTCCACTTCGTCGAGCGATCGGTAGTCGGTAATCAGCTTGCGACCCTCATGATTGAGCAGGTAGATGATTTCTTCTTTTATAAAACAGGTCACTTCGGCCTGGGGCACGAGCATCACCGATCGGCCCACGTGCACGGTAAACCGCTCTTTGTATTTTTTGCTCTGGCCAAAATTGCCAAACAAATCCATCAGCTGGCGCAGGTAGCCGTCGTTGCTGAACTTGGCCTGCAGCTGGTGAAATTTGTGAAATGCCTGTTCCAGCTCTTTCTTCTCCACGGGTTTGAGCAGGTAATCGATGCTGTTTACTTTAAAAGCGCGGATGGCATATTCATTGTAGGCCGTGGTAAAGATGATGGGGCAATCGGGCTTGTTGTATGAAAACAGTTCCAGGCTGATGCCATCGGCCAGCTGAATATCGGCCAGGATAAGATCGGGCGATGGATGGGTGGCCAGCCATTCCCTCGAAGCCGATACCGTGGGCAGAGGGCCATAGAGTACTGCACCGGGTTCCAGCTCCCGCACCAGAACTGAAAGGCTGATGGCCACCAGGGGTTCGTCTTCAATCATTAAAATCGTCATAACAAAGGCAGGTTAATCTCGAAATATTCACCCCGCTCAATCACGGCAACCGGGCGGGGCGTCAGGAAAGCGTAAAGTTCCTTTAATTGTTTCAAACCGTGCTTATTGGATGTTTCCATTTGTTTGCGCAGCTGCCGGTTGTTGTGAATGTGCAGGCTGTCGCCCTCATCCCATATCCTGATGCGCAGCGGCATGCCGGGTTGCAGGCTGTTGTGCTTTACGGCATTGTCGATCAGCATTTGCAGGGTGACCATTACAATGCCTTTTTCGCGGCCGGCCGGGGATATATCCAGTTGTACGTTAAGGGCATCCTTGTAGCGTATTTGCAGGAGAGAGAGATAATGGCCAATAAAATCGAGCTCCGTTTCGAGGCTTACCACTTCGTTTTCCTTGTGTTCCAACACATAGCGGTACACCCTCGACAGGTGCCGCACAAATTCGGAGGCAAGGGAGGGGTTGGATTGTATAAGCCCGTCGAGCGACGTCAGCGTGTTGAATAAAAAATGCGGGTTCACCTGGTTTTTGAGGTGATGGTATTGCATCATCGACACCTGTTTTTCCAGTTGTGCCGCTTCCAGTTGCAGGCGGGCCTTCTCTTCGGAAGCAACTTTGTTTTTTGCAAACAGGTCGTACGTATAATAGCCAAAGGTCATGAGCATGATGGCCACCACCAAAATAGCCGTGAGCAGGGCGATGTACCGCCGGTCGACAAATGCCGGCAAATAAGGCCTGCCCAGCAAATAGCTGAAATAAATTACCGGCGATATCAGCACAATGGTCACCATCACCTGTAACAATATCTGTGTGCCGGGGCTTTGCTCAAATGAAAATTTTCGTTCCAGTCTTTTATTGATAAACATTATCAGCTGCCAGATGGACGACATAACGGTGAACTGCGCAAAAAAAGCAATCACATGTATATACACAGGCAGCATGTCGAGAATAATGGCACGAAAAATCCCTATCACCATGCAAAGGATCACAATAAAAACATAGGGGGAATATTTGCGTGGTATGGTCATGCGCGTATGATCTTTCCGTCCTGCATTTCAATGATATGGTCGGTACCGGCGGCAAAATCGGTGTCGTGCGTTACGGTGATGATGGTTTGCTGGTTTTCTTTGGCAAGGCGGCGGAATATTTCGAATACTTTTTGCGAATTGGCTTTGTCGAGGTTGCCGGTAGGCTCGTCGCCCATAATGATATCGGGATCGTTCACCAGCGCCCGCGCAATGGCCACGCGCTGCTGCTGGCCGCCCGATAAACGGGACGATAATTTATGGGCAAAACCATCCATATCCACCATCCGCAGCTTTTCCATGGCACGTTCTTCTATTTCACGGCGGGAATATTTGCCCAGCTTCAGCGCGGGCAGCATTACATTTTTCAGCGCGGTAAACTCGGGCAGCAGGTAATGGAACTGGAACACAAAGCCCAGGTGCTCATTGCGAAACTGCGCCAGTTTGTTTTGACTAAAGCCGTTGAGCCGCTGGCCCCTGATATTCAATTCGCCTTTGAAGTCGGTGTCCATCGTGCTCAATATATATAAAAGCGTGGACTTACCGCAGCCCGATTTGCCGGTGATGGCAACGAACTCGCCTTTGCCCACGGAAAAACTCAGTTCCTTCAATACCTCAAACGGCTCGGGGTCGTTGAAATACTTAATAATGTTAGTGGCTTCCAATATCGTTTCCATACAATGCGTATTAATTGCGAATAATTTTTACCGGGTCAACCTTCGATGCTTTCTTTGACGGAAAATAGCCTGCAAACAGGGTGGTGAGAAACCCAAATATCACACCCAGTGTATAGTGCAGCGGTTCGAAATTGACCGGGAAAGTACTGATACGGAAAAACGTGCCTTCGGGGAAGGGAGTGATGGACAGAAGATAACTGAAAAAGAACCCGACCAGCAATCCCAGCAACCCGCCCAATATGCCTATGATAACAGACTGGAATAAAAATATAGCGGTGATATCAGCCCCCTCGAAACCCGTGGCTTTCAGGATGGCGATGTCTTTCATTTTGTTGATGATATTCATGTTCATGATGTTGTAAATGCCGAAACCGGCTACCAGCAGCAGGGTGAACGACACCACGGCCGTCATGATATCGCGTATTTTTTCACCGGCCAGGATGGAGGCATTGGCCTCCTCCCAGTCTTCCATATACACATCGGGCAATTGTTTTTTCAGCTGCGCACCAAAAGCTTTGGCCGATTTCATATCCTTCAGCTTGATATTTAAATCGGTGATATAGGCGGGATCCCGTTGCAATATCTTTTGCACCGTGGCCAGCGTGGCATAGCTTTTTGTGTCGTCGAGCGAGCTGATGCCATACGAGAAAATGCCGGCCACTTTCAACACCAGGGTATAGCCTTCGGGCGTGGTAACGCTTACACGGTCGCCTGCCTTTACACTTACTTTGGATGCCAGCCCCCGGCCCATGATAATAACATCGCTCCCCCGGAGCAAATCGTCGAGGCTGCCTTCGTCCATTTTTTTATCGAGGCTGAACAACTGCTGCTGCTTCTTTACATCGATGCCCGAAATGCTGCCCTGAATCTGCACCGGGCCATTGTTGAAAAATACCTGCGAGGTTACCTGCGGCGCAACGCCCGCTACCTGTGGCAGCTTTTCGAGTTCGGAGGCGATGAACTGCGCGTTCTTTATTTTAGGCAAATCGTCCTTCGGCCGCTGGTGGTAAACCAGGAACCAGCTGTCATGGGCACTGTCGCCCGCCGCCTTGCGCACAATGGTGGAGGCGCTTACCACAACGGGATTGTAGATGCGGATATGCGGGGTATTGTCCATGGCCATGTCTTCCAGGAACTGGTTCACACCGGTCATAAAACTGATCATCACCAGGAACATGGAGATACCGAACAATACCCCGAGCATGGCCACCATGCTTTGCTTTTTCTTGGTTACCAGGTGGGTAACCGCAATTTCCAATGCCAGTTTCCAGTTCATAACTGAATGATTAAAACAGATGAGCTATTAAGGCCGCTGACCACCTGCACATATTCATTGTCGGACGCCCCTTTTCTTATTTTTATTTTGGCGGTTCTCCCGTCTGCTTTTACCAGCACACTGTCGCCGGGCAACAGGGCTTTTTTGGGTATCACCATTACTTTTTCCTTTACGTGCAATACGATATTGGCCTCGATGTTGAGCCCGTACAGTTGTTGTGACAGGGGTTCGTCAAATTGGGCGTCTACGCGAAAGGATTGCTCCTGCCTGTTGAGCAGGGGATATATTTTAGTGATATGCGCATGGAATATTTTATTGGGATAAGCGTCCATGGTTATCAGCACCTCCTGCCCGGGGTGCACTTTCGCCAGGTCGTCTTCATCCACCAGCAACTTTGCGATCATTTTACCGCTGCCCAGCAGGGCCACGGGCTGGTTTATGGCCACCAGGTCTCCGGTTTGTTTGTACACATCATATACCACGCCGCTGGTATAGCTTTTCAGCAGTCCATCCTGTTTGCCCGTGCGGGCTATTTCAAGCTGGTTGCTGGCCTGCTGCAATTGCAGGGCGGATGAAAGGCGCTGTTGCTCCAGTTGCTGCTGCAGGCTTTTCACATCGTTTTGCGAGGCCTGGAATTGCAGCTGGTACTTTTCATACGCGCTGGCGGAGATGGCCTGCTGGTCGTAGAGATTTTCATAGCGATGGTATTGCAGCTCGTCGTTTTGCAGGCGCGCCTGTGCCGTGGCGAGCCTTGTTTGCAAATCGCGGATGGCGGGCGCATCGGGCGCGGCCACGGGTTTTGTTTTGGACACCAGTTCTGCGGCGGTCGACACCTGTGCACGTTGCAGGTCGCTCGAAAGCGTAAACAGGAGCTGTCCTTTTTTGACGGTGTCGCCTTCTTTAACGAGTGATTGCTGCAGGAAGCCTTCGGTAGCCGATACTACCTTGTATTCATTTTCGGGCACCAGGGTGCCGGAGGCGTAAACGGCATCGGTGAGCTGCCGCATTTGCGGCTGCACTTCCTGCTTTTTCGATTTACAGGCAGCCAATACCGTTACGGCCAGCAGCGCCGTTAACACGCGATGTTGTATCATGATGTTTACCATTTTTGAATCAATAAAAGTTGATAGATGATCCCGTCGCTGCTATTTTGCAGGAAATCCATTTTTGCCTTGTTGTATTCCTGGAAAATATTATTAAATTCCTCGAATTCCATTACACCTTCTTTCATATTGAGCTGTGCGATGCGCAGGTTATCGGCCGCTACGGCCATTTTTTCCTGTAGCAGGGCGTCTTTTTTGAGGGCGGCATTATAACCGTTCCACCATTCCGATTGCTGCCGCGTTAACTCATTGGCCGTTTGCTGCCGGTTGAGCTTCGCCAGCTGCCATTGCTGCTCGCTTTTCTGGCGCGACGTATTGTAGAAGCCCCCCTGGAACAGCGGAAAATCCAACCGCAGCCCTATGCTGCTGTAATCAAAATTCACCTGCTGGCTGGCAGATGGTTTTAACTGCCACTGGTAAGTGTATCTGGCATTCAACGCTATTTTTGGCAGCGCCGCTTTTTGCGATTCCTTACGCTGTTGTTCCGCCACGGCCACGGCGGCTTCGGCCTGCTTCCAGGCGGGGCGGCCGCTAAGCGGTGCGGCCTGGGGCGCTGCCTGCCATTGGGTGATGGCAAGGGAATCGGTTAACAGGAGCGGCAGGCTGTCGGGCACGTTGAGCAGCTGGTGCAGCACAATCAACGCCTGGGTATAATTCTTTTCGTATTCCACGCCGGCGGCCTGCATGTCGAGCTGCAGGTTTTTACTGCGGTTATAATCGGCGGGATTGAGCACGCCGTTGCTTTTTCTTTTGTCGAGCAACGTGAGCAGCTCATAGGTGATTTGCTGGTTGGATTGGTTGAGCTTTACCAGTTCCGCCGCCAGCAGCGCCTGGTAATAGTATTGGGTAAGCTGTATCTGCAAGGCTTCTTTATTGGTTTTGGTGCTCCAGTCCGTTTGCAATGATTGCAGGCGGAAGCGTTTCAGCTGCTCCCATTTTTCGAGGTTAAGGGCGGGGATGGACAGCTCTACCCCGCTGCTGAAACTATAAGGCAACCCGAACTGCACCTTGGTGTATTTATCGGCCGGTCCGCCGAAAACAACGGCGGGAATCACCTGTGAGCTGATGATGGGATAATAGTCGGCGGTGCCAAACAGGTTGATCTTTGGAAGCAGTCCGCTTTTATTGATCGCCTCGTCTTTTTGGCTGATGCTTACCTGCAATGCCGACTGGCGGCTGACCAGGCTGTTTTTATCGGCGTATTGCAATATTTCCTGTAAGCTGGCAAAGCGCAGCTGCGCCGAAGCGGCGCCGGCGCACCCAAGCAATAAAAGTAGACCTGTGACAACTTTCATACAATGAGATTATACTGCAAAGGAAGCACCCGCCCCGGTAGCGGGCAAACCGCATACGCCGAAGCGGAAGAAAAACACCCCGAAGCAGGTTATCCGCCGGTGCGACCGTTATTACCGGGTTTTGCCCCGCCGGGGCAAAAAATGCTGGCGATACCAAGGGTTATTGGATATATTCGACGGGGGACTGCTGCCATCATGACCGCTGTTTTCGAGGTAAGCTCGTCCTTCGCTCGTCCTTTACTCTTCCTTAGGTCAGGGTACAGTGGTACACCAGCGGGATTTTGGGGGACAAGTGACAAAATGTCTTCAAAACAATCGATAAACCATTCGCTATGGCGCAAACCCTTAACACTACCGGTACCCCTGCTACGAAAAGCCTTTTTACCGCCATCCTCATGACCGGCTTACTGGCCGGCAGTTTAGACGCGCTGTCGGCAACGGTGAACTTTTGGGTTCACGGGCAAAAAGACTCGGCAAGAATATGGAAGTATGTGGCCAGTGCTGCCCTGGGCCCTTCCGTGCGCACTGGCGGTATGGGCATTGTATTGCTGGGCTTATTTTTTCATTACCTGGTGGCCCTCTCATTTACCACCTTTTACTTCCTTATATACCCGAAAATGCCGGTGCTGGCTAAAAACAAGGTAGTAAGCGGGCTGCTCTATGGCATATTTGTGTGGATAGTCATGAACCTCGTGGTAGTGCCGCTCTCGTACATCGGCAAATTCCCCTCCTCCCTTGAGTCGATCATAACGAATATGCTGATATTGATGGTGATGATAGGCCTGCCGGTGGCATGGGGCGCAGCGCGGTATTATGGGAAGAAGTAAGCTGCACATGATGCACTCGCTCGCCTCCGGCGAGTGAGGCCTACTTGATAGCCTCCGGCTATCCCTGTGAGCCAAAGGCTCACCTCCATTGTGCACCTCGAAAGGAAAAACGAAGCAAACGCAATTGTGCCCATTGTGAAAAACCCCA
>Ga0307509_10012243_pt1 | contig 10287 bp, 12 predicted proteins | sample 10_EM_MG_FD_202245 | JGI IMG/M metagenome (GOLD analysis project Ga0307509, IMG submission 202245) | Populus trichocarpa ectomycorrhiza microbial communities from riparian zone in the Pacific Northwest, United States - 10_EM | ecosystem: Host-associated > Plants > Roots > Unclassified | place...
ACCACCTGGCAGCCCACCACCCACCAGGGCATCAGCATCTGGGGCCACACCCGCGTCGGCCAGACGATCGTCGACAAGCTCGACCAGTTCCGGCTCGGTGCCCGTTCCCTGGCCCACCCCGAGAAGACCGTCCCCGCCCTCAGCGGCGCGGGTATCCCCGACGACTGACCGCCGGGCCGGAGCACGCACGATCCTGGGCGGTGCCCGCAGGGACAAGGCACGCGTACTCGTCGGGTCGACACGAAGATGCAGTCTCGGCGGCCCGGGCCATGATCGCCGACCCCTTCCTGTTCAAGAACATGCAGGACCCCATTCCGGGGCGGCCAGTGGGCGAGTACCGCAACGGATACATCGCCCGTTTCGGCGGCAAGCCGATCGACTGCTACGTCGAGCCGATCCGCATCCAGAAGAACCACATGCCGCAACGGACGGAGCAGGCGTGAACCACACCCCGAGCGACCACGAGCCTCACGAGCCCCTTGGCGCCCGCCTGGTCAGCCCGATCGCCGAAAGCAAGCCGGCTCCGGTACCGACCACTTCGGGAATCTTCCCGGTCCGGCTCCGCGAGGACCTGCCGCGAGAAGCCGCCCTCCAGTACTGGAAGGGACCGCACGCGCAGATCGTCGCGCGGCTGCCCGGCATCGCCGAATACCTCCAGCACCACTTTTCCCTACCGATCACGGCTACTGGCCCGCGTCTCCCACGGTGGGCACCGTCGTCCCCCCGAACTGGCGCTGTGACGGCATCGCCGAGGTGCGGATGGTGAGCATGGCCGGCGCGCTCACCATCCCGGTCCACATGCGAGAGGTGTACCTCGACGGGCAGAACGTCTTCGACCGGGTTCTCGGAAACCTGACCGGCCCACGAGCAGGCCGCTGGTGGACCGAAGGCCACGACGCCGCAGTCGGCCACCGCACCGTCCTTCTGCTGCGCCGACGTCGCGGAGTGAGCCGCCGCGCGTTTCGCGGATACGTCCACGACCGCATCGGCACCGCGCTCCATGAGGCCGGGGCGCGCGACCTGCGCACCTACACCTTCCTGCCCTGGACCTCGCTTTCGCACCCCACACCCGGCATCTCGCACGACAATCCGACCTTCCGCCGCTACCACGGTTGTATCGTCCTCGGAGCCGACAACCGCTCCGCCGTGGACGAGATCCTGGCGTGCAAGCAGGTCGCCGGTCTGGTCGCCGATCAGCACACGGTCATGACAGCCGTGCACGCGTTCACCGTCGCGCACACCGAGCCGGTCATCAGGACGGGCCCCCTGATCCGGCCCTGACACAGGCCAACACAGGCCAACACAGGCCACCGGCGGGAGAGGAACCGGGGCCGGGGCCGACACCCGTTCCTCCTCCATCTCTGGGGAGACCGCGTCGCCGCCTTCCGCGGGCGGCTGCATGACGCGGCTCAGTTCTTCCACAGCCCAGTGCATGGTGTCCCCGTCATGCTGGAGTTGCGGTGGGGGCTCACGGCTCACGGCCATGATCCGCGTGCCGTGTTCACCCCGCTCACCTCCATGCCGGCGCCCGTGACGATGCCGTGCCGCGCGCGTGCGACGCCGATCGCCGCGTTCTCCACCGAGAGCGACAGGCTCCACTCGGGCTCGTGGCTCATCGCGTGCACGAGTTCCCGCCACGACATGCCCGTCCCGTTCGTGTCCTCGGGCAGCACGATGTCGAGGAAGAGCGGCTGCCCGGAGCCACCCGACTTGGTCACCGGCACGCCCGCACGGCGCAGGACGTCCCCGTTCGGGCCGCCGATCCGTACGGCCGCGGTGAGCGGCTCGGCCGGGTTCAGGTCCAGGGTCGCCGACACGCGCAGGTCGTCACCGTCCAGGCCGAAGCCTTGGACGGTCAGCCGCGGCACGGGCGGGTTGTCGGCGCGGTGCCGTCCCGGGCCCCGTACCCAGGTGACCTCGTCGCTGTCCGCCCGCTCGCGCTCGTGTGCGTCCCAGAAATCGTCCAGGTACTCCCAGGGGTCCTCCCCGGTGTCCGCCAGTTCCGCCTCCGTGCGGTCGTCCAGGTAGCGCGAGTGCGGATATCCCGCGATACCGGTGATGTCGGCGGGGCGGTCCAGGGGGTCGACGAGCATGCGGACGAGGAACTCCGCGATCCCGTAAGGCAGTTGGAGTGCCGTCCCGCTGCGATGGCCCGCGACCACCACGGGCCAGGTGTCCGGGTCGTTGCCCCGCCTGCGCCAGAAGAGGTCGTGGCCGACCGGTGTGGTACCCCAGCTCAGCAGCGCTCCTTCGGCGGGCCACGGCGGAAACCGTACCGGTCCCCCGAAGGTCCGCAGCTCCTGCTCGGCCACCGGTGACGGCTCCCGCGATTCGGGGTGCTCCACCTTTCTCCCCAGGCCACCGGGAGGGCTGACACCGAGCAGACCGTCGAGGCTGCCGTAGCCGTAGGTGTCGACGAAGTCCCTGAAGTCGCGGGGCGGCAGCGTGCCGAACACGGCCTGGAGCCGTTCCCAGGACTGCGGTTCCACTCCCGCCTCGGGTGGCGGGAGCAACTCGGTCAGCCGGCTCACCATGTGGTGCAAGGGTCGACCTCTCGCTGGACGCCGGGGCTTGGCAGTCCATCGTGGCAGGACCGCTCTGCGCAGTCCTCAGTGCCTGCGACAGGCGTCGGCGTCGAACCGGCTCGGGTCACACGGGCCCGAGTCCCGAGGTGGAGTCGATGGCCGTCCGTACCGCTTCCAGCAGCGCGGGCAGGCCATGGGCCTGCTCCTACTCCGCGGCCGTGTAGAGGACGCGAACCCGTCCGCCGGGGAGGGCCGCCACCAGCCAGGCGTGCAGCACGTCGAACCGGACGACGCCGTACGGTCGGCCGGGGCGGCGCTGCCCGCGTGGCGCGACACCAGTCCCGCCGTACGCGGTGAACTCCTCTACCGCTGGGCCGAGTTGGTGCGCGAGCACGACGACGACATCAATCGGCTGGCGGCGATCGAGGTGGGTCACCCGGTCGGCCCCTCCCCCATCGCCGCCCGGCTGACCTACCTCGCGGGCAAGGCCGACAAGGTCTTCGGCGACACCCTGCCGACCCGCTCGCCGAACGTCCTGGGCCTCACCCTCCGCGAGCCCTACGGCGTGGTCGGCGCGATCATCCCCTGGAACGCGCCCGGCCCCATGACCGTCTTCAACACCGCCGCCCCGATCGCCGCCGGCAACACGGTCGTCCTCAAGCCCGCCGAGGACGCCCCGCTCACCGCCCTCTGTCTGGCCCGGCTCGCCCAGGAGGCGGGCATCCCGCCCGGCGTCCTCAACGTCGTCACCGGCTACGGCGCCGAAGCGGGGGCGGTGCTGCCCGCGCACCCCGGCATCCGCAAGATGAGCTTCACCGGCTCACCGTCGACGGGCACCGCCGTGATGGAGGCGTGCGCCCGCAACCTGATACCGCTGCAACTGGAGTTGGGCGGCAAGTCGCCGCAGATCGTGTTGCCGGACGCCGATCTCGACAGGGCCGTACCGGCAATCGTGCGCAGCATCGTCATGAACAGCGGTCAGGTGTGCGCCGCCGGATCGCGCGTGCTGGTCCACTCCTCTCTGCACGGCCGACTGGTCGAGGCGTTGGCGGAGCGCTTCCGGGCCGTCCGGGTGGGCCTGTGGGACCAGCCCGTCGACATGGGTACGCTGATCAACGCCCGGCAGGAGAAGCGGGTGTTGGACTATCTGGCGATCGGGCGCGCGGAGGGTGCGGAGGTCGTGGTCGGCGGCGGCAAGCTCACCGAACCCCCGTACGCCGACGGGTACTTCGTCGAACCGACCCTCTTCGATCAGGTGCGCCCGGAGATGCGTATCGCGCAGGAGGAGATCTTCGGTCCGGTCCTCTCGGTCCTCACCTACGACGACGAGGACGAGGCGGTCGCCATCGCCAACGGCACCCGCTACGGCCTCACCGCCACGGTGTGGACGCGGGACATCGGACGCGCGGTACGGCTCGCCCGCCGGGTCGAGGCCGGGCAGGTCGCCGTCAACACCGTCGGCGACGGCGGGCCGACGGGGTCGATCGGCACGCCCTTCGGCGGCTACAGGAACAGCGGGTTCGGCCGCTCCATGGGCCCGGACTACCTGGAGGACTGGACCCAGGTGAAGGCGGTCGTCATCGACGCGAGTTGAGGCCCGCACCTGAGCCGGTGGTCCGGCCCCTGTGGCTCAGGGGCCGGACCATCACCTGTGCGTGCCTGGCCACCGTTGCCCGTATGCCGCACCTCGCCCCCGTTCCCTTGTCCTGTTGCCGGGCGACCGCCACCGGCACGGCCGTTCGGTTCAGTCCCCGAGCGCGAGTCGGAGGCCGAAGACGGCGATGGCCGCGCCCGTGACGCGGTCGAGGCAGCGGCGTACGGAAGGCCGTTGCAGGCGGCCACGGAGCGCACGCGCGAAGGCGATCAGCGCGTAGGACCAGCAGACGGCCAGAAGAATGTGAACACCGGTCAGGAGCAGGCCCGTTGCGAGGTGGGGGGCGCCGGCTGGGATGAACTGCGGGAGGACCGCTACGTAGAAGGCACCCATCTTCGGATTGAGGAGGTTGGTGGTGATCCCCTGCCGCCAGCCGCCGAACACCGTGTCGTCGTCGGCGCGCGGCCCGCTGCCGGCCTCGGTCGTGCCCGGCTGTGCATGCTCGTCCGCCGAGCGGCGCCAGGAGGTCCACAGGAGTCGGCCTCCCATCCACACGAGGTACGCGGCCCCGGCCCAGCGGAGTACTTCGTAGGCGAGGTGAGAGGCGGTCAGGAGTGCGGTCACACCGAGCGAGGTGAGCACGCCCCAGATCAGCGTGCCGCACTGGATGCCGAGGACCACGCCCCAGGCACGACGGCGGTGGCCGAGTCCGGCGGTGCGCAGGATGAGCGCGGTGTCCAGTCCGGGGGTGACGGTGAGCAGTCCCACCATCAGGGAAAAGGTCCACAAGGCAGCTATGGCGATCACGAACGACGACCATAGGCTGCGGCATCACGCCGCCTCCACTTTTCTGCCCGGAATCGGGCAGGATTACTCGCCGGTGGTGCCGTCGATGGCCTCGCGGAGGAGATCCGCGTGGCCGACGTGGCGGGCGTACTCCTCGATCACGTGCTCAAGGACGAACCGCACGTCGGTGTCACCGAATTCCGGGTTCGGCACGATGCGCGCGAGGTCTGCCGTCACCCTCGCGAACACCTGTCGTGACTCCTCGCACGCCTTGAGGTAGTCCTCGTGGACCTCGCTGGCCGGCGTTGCGTCCGACTCGTCGTACCACTCGTCGCCGTCAGCGGTGACGTAGGTCCGATACGGGAAGAAGTGAGGTGTCGCACTGGCCAACGTCCGCTGGAACCAGGCGCGTTCGACCCCCTGCAGATGGCGCATGAGCCCCAGCAGGGTCAACGCCGAGGACTCCAGGGGGCGTAGCCGCAGCTGTGCGTCCGAGAGGCCCTCGCACTTCCACAGGAAGGTCGCCCGGTGGTAGTCGAGATTCGAGGCGATCACCTCCAACCACGGGCCTGACACGGTGCGTTCGGGCCTGACGATCTTCTGGACGACGAAGTCATGAGTTCGCATGCCCAAGAAGACCGCTCTTCGCATCGGAACTCATCGCTCGACAGCTCACGGCGCGGGACAGTCGGTCTCGATGAAGTGGTGGATTTCCTGGAGGAGTTGCTCGTCCTCCGGTGCACCCGGGGGCAGCAGCCCGTGCGGGGCCGCTTCGAAGACGTGCAGGTCCGCCGGGATTCCCGCCGCTCGCAGCGCGCGGTGCATGCGTACCGCGTCGGACAGGAACAGGTCCTGGGTGCCGCTCACCAACAGGGTGGGCGGAAGGCCCGGGGAGAAGTCGCCGGACTCGGTGAGATCCAGTTCGGGGCTGAGGAGCAACGCGGCGGCCGGCAGGGGGAGTTCCTCGTCCCTGGCCCGCAGCAGGAGCGCGGCGACGACGTTCCCGCCCGCCGACGCGCCTCCCACGACGATCTCTTGAGGGCTTCGTTCCTTGAGCAGGGCCCGGCAGACGGTGACACAGTCGTCGAGCGCGGCCGGGTAAGGGGTCGGGCGGCGCGCGGGCGGCATGCGGGCGGGATCGGAACGCCGAGCCGGATCCCAACGACACCTAAGTCCCCGGCGCCTTGCGCGACTTGCGTGGTCTGTTCCAGCCCCCCGCCGGCCGGTCCCGGTCCCGGGTCGCCGTCGCCGCGTCGAACTCGGCCTTGCTGATCACCACTCGCGGTTCGGCAACGAGGGTGGTCGCAGTCGATCGCCACGGGACGGCCGAGGACCAGCCGACCAGGGGCATGGTCTCGTCGTAGTGGGGAGCGAACCGTGCGACGGCGATGGTGGGCATCCGGTAGCGCAGGCCGCGGACGTGCTCGACGAACGCGGCGGGCAGCGCGACGTGGTGTGTCTCCACGTAGTGCGGAAAGTCCAGGCGCCACAGCCAACTGCCGTCGGTCATCAGCGACGAGCAACCCGGAGAGTGCCGGTGAGGGCTCCCGGTGAGGACGTCGACTCCGCCTTCCATGACGTCGAGGAGGACGTGCCCGCCGTCCAGGTAGGCGACCAGTTCCCCTTCGTCCGGTTCACCGACCGGCCGGACGGCGTCCCGAATCGGTCCGTTCGGTTGCGCGGACCTGTCGTCCAACTCGTCGTAGAAGCCAAGCAGTCCCAGCACCATTACTCCTTCGACTACTCTTCCGACGTCCTTCAGGACGCGCTTGCCGCTGCCGGCCGGTCCCGGCTGTCGAGGTCACTCAGCTGTGGGTCCAGGAACGGGCGGCGGCCGACGTCCGGCGATGCGTTCGACCAGGAGATCACGACCCGGATCCTGAGCGATCTGGCCCGGCTTGCCCGCGGCGTCCGCAAGCAGGACCACCGCCTGTACTGCCGGATGGCATGGAGATGGCGGAGAGACGGAGTAAGCATGTGGGACGGCCGCTGTTCCCTCCGACCGACCTGACAAGTCACAGAGCGCCACAGCCGACGAACGACAGGCCCCGCTCACCCGCCCTCCCCCATCCGCGGATCCTCCACCCGCGAGAGCCACGTCGTGAGCAACCCCTCCAACGCCTCCGCCTCCCCCGGCGTCAGCAGGCCCACCAGGCGGTGTTCGTTGCGGATGTGGTCGGTGAACGCCCGGTCGATCAGGTCGTGTCCGGGGCGGGTGAGGGCGACGATCCGGCCGCGCTGGTCGTCGTCGGAGCGGCGACGGGTGACGAGTCCGGCTCGCTCCAGGCGGTCGATTCGCTTTGTCATCGCGCCGGTGGTGACCATGGTGTGGGCGGCGAGTTCGCCGGGTGCCCGTTCGTAGGGCTCGCCGGCGCGGCGCAGTGCGCACAGGACGTCGAACTCCCCCTCGCCGAGACCGTAGCGCCCGTAGACGAGGCAGAGTTCCTCGGTCAGGTGGTCGGCCAGGCGGTGCAGTCTGCCGATCACGCCCTGCGGGGTGACGTCGAGGTCGGGGCGCTCTCGGCGCCAGTCGGCCTGGATGCGGGCCACACGGTCCGGCGGGTGGGGGTCGTCCATGCACGCCACGATACCTTCCCAGGAAGCTATGCCGGCTCTATATTAGCTTCCATGGAAGCCAATATGCGATGGGTGGCACTGACCGCCGTCGCACCGGTGGCCTGGGGCGCCAACTACTACGTCACCCACGAGTTCCTGCCGCCCGACAGCCCGCTCTACGGCGCGGCCCTACGGGCCCTGCCCGCCGGCCTCGTCCTGCTGGGCCTTTGCCGGCAGCGACCGCGCGGCGCGTGGTGGTGGCGTTCCGCGGTGCTCGGACTGCTGAACGTGAGCGTGTTCTTCGTCCTCGTCTACGCCGCCTCCCAACTGCTCCCGACGAGCATCGCCTCGACCGTCATGGCGGTGTCCCCGCTGGCGATGATGCTCATCGCCTGGGCCCTGGTGTCCGAACGGCCCGGCCGCGCACACCTGGCCGGCGCGGCGATCGGGCTCGGCGGGGTGTGTCTCATGCTGTTCACGGGGGCGGGCGGGGTGAGCGTGCCGGGGGTCCTCGCCTCGGCCGCGGCGATGCTCGTGTCGGCCTTCGGCCACATCCTGACCAAACGGTGGAACACCACGGGTACCGATGTACTCGCCTCGACCGCCTGGCAGCTCACGGCCGGAGGACTGTTCCTCCTGCCGGTCGCCGCGGTCGTGGAGGGCCCGCCGCCCGCGCTCTCCCCCTCGGCGCTCCTCGCGTTCGGCTACGTCACCCTCGTCGCCACCGCGCTGGCCTTCGCCGCCTGGTTCACCGGGCTGCGACACCTGCCCTCCGGAACGGTGGGCCTGATCGGTCTGCTCAACCCCGTCACCGGCGTACTGCTCGGCACTGTGGTCGCCGGAGAGACCCTGACGGTCCGTCAACTGTGCGGACTGGCACTGGTCCTGGCCGGAGTCGTCCTGGGCCGCCCCGCCCGCGCGGGCCGCCGCGGCACCGGCCGGACACCGCCCCACCCGGTATCGGACGAGCATCCCGTCCGCGAGTCCGTCGCCGGCGACCCCCGATGAGGGTCGGTTCCGTACGGCCGGGTGCGCCGTCCCGGGAATCGCCGGCGCTCTTCGATGTGATTCCGGGTGATTCCGGGCCCGTGCCGCCTCAGTGCCGCCACGCCGTCAGCGCGCTGCGGAGTCTCCGCGCGGAGTCGTCGAGCAGCGCCGGATCGTCCTCGGTCTTCTCAGCCTTCTCGGTCTTCTCGGTCTCTTCGGTCTCTTCGGTCTCTTCGGTCTCCTCAGTCTCCGCAGGCCACAGATACGGCATCCGGTCGCCCTGGTAACGCGGGACCACATGGACGTGCAGGTGGAACACCGACTGCGTGGCGACCGCCCCGGACGACTGGATGACGTTCAGCCCCTCGGGGCGGTGGGCGGCCCGTACCGCGTGGGCCGCCCGGAGCACCGCCGTGCCGACGGCCGCCGCCGTCTCCTCGTCGAGCTCCCAGATGTCCGCGACATGACGCCGGGGCACGACCAGAACATGCCCGGGGTGTACGGGTCGTACGGGCAGGAATGTCAGGGTCTCGGCGGTGTCGGCGACGACGCGGGCCGGTTCGGTGCCGGCGGCGATACCGCAGAAGACGCAGTCGACGCCGTGAGGATCCACTGTCATGGGTCGACAGTAGGCCCGTGCGCGGGCGGAGCCGTCGGCGGACGGCTGCGTCGGTGTCCGGACGCCCGCGCCAGGCGGGCCCTCCGCCCCCCCGTCGACGTGCCGGTACCGGGTCACTGAACGCACCACGCCACCAGCTCAGTTGTCCGGGACCGGCTCCCACCACAGGACCCCCGACGCCGTCACGGCCCCGCCTTGTGTGACGCCGAACTCCCAGCCCTCCTCGCCGGGCTCGCACGCGACGTACGCGGGCGGGTCCCAGTCCGTGAACCGGGCGGCCGTCATACGGCAGCCGGTCAGCCGGCCGGAGGTGTCGCCGCTCGTGAGGCAGACGGCCTGCCGGGCGGCTTCCAGGAGGACCATGCCGGGGATGTGGTCGCTGGGGTGGTCGAAGAACAGCGGATGGCGAAGGTCGGCCGGTGCCACCCGCAGGGAGCCGGTTCCGTCCCGGGCCACCATCACACCGCCGGAGGCGGAGGCCGACACGACGGCGGGCGGGAGTCGCCGTACGTCCTCGCCGGAGGGCGGAAGCGCACCGGCCCGGGCGCCCCGCAGCGCCCGGTACTCGTGCTCGGTGAGAATGCGGGCCCGGCCCTCGGCGCTGCCGAACTCGGCGTCGCCCGCCGCCAGTTCGAGCCGGAGACTGAGCGCGACGGGATACGGGACGCCTTCGACGCGACGGACGTCGTGGACCGTGGCGCGGCAGGTCACGTCGGTCGCGCCGTAGCCGACCACGGGTTCGGTGGCGGGGTCGAGGCGGAAGCCGATGGTCTTGATGACGGCCTTGCTCCGCCTGGGGACGCCCAGGAAGCGCTGGCAGAGGTAGAGACAGCTCTGCCGGAGGGTTTCCGCGATCAGCAGCGGGTCGTGCCGGTCGCCGGACCCGGGCCGGAACGTGGTGTGGGAGCGTGACCATTGCGCGGCGAGCAGATACCGCCCTTCGTCCAGTGCGTGTCCGTCGGTGAGCAGGACCTCCGCGATCGACTTCCGGTGGACGAGATTCCGCGGTACGGAGCGGTCCCAGCTCAGCGTCGGGACCGCCGCCGTACCGAAGGGGGGAGATCCGATTGATTCCTTCATAAAATAATAGGATGCGTGATTCTTGTGGGTGCGGATAAGAAATGCCGCAGCGTCCGATAGATTCGCCTGAAAAGACGATTCAGCGTGAAGGGCAAGGGTCGTTGAGGGCGATGCAAGAACGCGCGGAAGCCACCCGACAG
>Ga0307509_10012244_pt1 | contig 10286 bp, 11 predicted proteins | sample 10_EM_MG_FD_202245 | JGI IMG/M metagenome (GOLD analysis project Ga0307509, IMG submission 202245) | Populus trichocarpa ectomycorrhiza microbial communities from riparian zone in the Pacific Northwest, United States - 10_EM | ecosystem: Host-associated > Plants > Roots > Unclassified | place...
AGGGGTAACAATGCGGTTGGACGCCTTGTCAGCGAAGCCGTAGCCTTTGGCGAACACCAGCCGGTCTTCTACAGTTATCGCAAGTGAGAGGCCGGGTACGGAATGTGCCGAGATGTAGGATTGAATATCGTTGTTAATGATCTGCAAGTCGGAGGCCTTCAGGGCGACGTTCTCCCAAATAGCAGCATAGCGATCGCTCTGTCCTAGATCGTATCCGCTGACCAACTTCAGCTGGTATCCTTGATAGTAGTTGTTGTCAAACTCGACCTGGTAGGCGGTGCTCGTCATGCCGTGTCGTGCGACCCAGGGGCCAGATGGGGACTTGTCCCAGATGGCAACGTAGTAGTCCACATTATTGACTTGGTAGCCGTTGACGAGCACCAGCCTGTAGCCTTGGCCAACGTAAGTATTGAACGCGGACTGGTATTCGGTCGAGGTCATTCCGTGCCTTGCAACCCATGCGGTCGTCCCGGTGACCTTTTCCCAAATGGCGGCGTAACGAGCTTGGTTGCCAATGGCATACCCACTTACGTGCTTGAGCCTGTAGCCCTCACTTGTATACTGGTTAAATGCGGCCTGGTAGCCAGCCGAAGTGAGGCCATGGCGGGCTACCCACTGGCCGGATGGGCTCTTGTCCCAGATGGCGACATAGTAGTCGACACCATTGACAGTGTAGCCATTCACGAGGACAAGGCGGAAGCCTTGAGAGACGTACGTGTTAAACTTGGATTGGTAATCCGCAGAGGTCATGCCGTGGTGAGCGACCCAGGCGGGAGAGGGTTTCTTCTCAAAGATGGCGGCAAAGCGAGGATCATTGTTCATGGTGTAGCCGCTAACCCAAGTCAGGCGGTAGCCTTGGGAAGTAAGGGAGTTGAACGTGGTTTGGAAGTCAGCAGAGCTCAAACCGTGTCTAGCTTGCCATTGAGCGTGGACTTGGACACTGAAGAGGAGGGTCAGTGCCCAGATGAAAATGGAGAGTTTCATCTCTATATGTCTCCTGTATAGAGTCTATGAGCGAGACTGAAAATGGTCGAGCTGCGTTAGCGGGTTCCATGTAAACAGATTGGAATGGTCCCTACTTAAATACACACATCCTACAATTGATTGAAGATGATGAGAAACTCGAAGCTTCTCACCGTGCCGATGAGTCTACGGCCGTAAACCATTGCTAGGCATAATACATGACTTACCGCTTTTTGTGTTATGAGCCCATGATCTAACCTCAGACAAGGGTGGACGGTGCGAACTTGATTATTGATGGCGTAATTCAGTAAATGGTATCAACCTGCAGGACAGAAGAGCAGGGCTGCGCGCCACAACTGTACATACTGTATGGGCCGCACACTACGGGTACCCCAATCGTATCGTCAGGTCTGGAAATACGGACGCGGTACTTACGGGTAGAGTCACAATACCAGCCGCCCTCGACCTTTGAGAGTTGGAACTCTGAAGACACGGGAATTTTTTATATGTGCAAGTTAGCGGCCGCCTGCCACCAGGCGATAAACAGGGATGTACGTTTTGAGTTTTCTGTAACAGATAAGGGAAAGGTGTATTCTCGCAACCTATGACGAAAAGGACGTGGGGTACACGAGTCTGGCGCAGAATTTGTCGGGCACAGGTCATGTCAATGTTATATTTTTTCGCCGAAAGGCGGCTCGTCACGTGCTCCTCCCTTCATGACACTTGACTTGATACTGTAAACGCCTGCAGGAGGTCAAGGGAAAAGATTCTTCAAAACACCTGAACTGATTGCCAGGATCGGCCGGTTAGCTGTGTACGTCCGTTCCTGAAGGTTGACCATTGCATCATTGAACCTAATCCTATGTCCCCCCAGAGGATTGCAGAATATCATCGACAGCAAGTCTGGCAAGACCAGTGCATATCTCATGGCCAAAAAAGACGCCAGAGTGATTCACGACGCGAACACAAGCATCGACAAGTTACTTCAGTGATTCATTGTATGTCTCCTCACTTTAAATTAATTTATTCCGTTTACTGAGCATCTATCGGAGCTTGAGAACCACATTTCCGGGAATACTGGCATCCACGACATCTTACGTACGGTTAAAAAAAAGCATTAGTATATATTTCCGCTGCTTCTCCTTACTTGCTCACTAACACGTAATAGGATCAAACCATCCGCAATCTCAATCTCCGTCAACAGTGATTCTGCATCCCCAGGAGTTGTCCTCGGTGAGTCCAAAATCGCTGCAAGTTCAGGAACACCTGAGGGGCGATCTATTTGGAGACATTCAACAGGACTTAGAAGCAGCTGCTGAGCACGGCAGACAGAGGCGCTGAGGATTCCAAGTCACATTGCTTGCCAAACGATGGCGGTAACCTGAGCCATAGCCGTAGGCAGAATTGGTCGTCCTGCTTGCTGAGAATCTTAATCGGTCGAGACGCACTCCAGAAGTCGACGCCAATGCTAAAGGTGGTTGAACTAGAGTAGAATCAGGAGGTGGGACGTGGCTATCAGGTACGCTTTTAGCAAGCAATCCGGGGAACTTGCGGGAAATACTAGGCACCAGGTTTCCATATTTGTCGTCAGTCAGTGAGTTGCACAAGCTTCATCATCATGATGGCAGTCGTGGTAATAGATTGGAGATAGACATTATGCGGTAAGATTGAATACACTATTATTAATATTAGTAATTAGTAGTGCAGCCGATGTGACGCGTGATGCCTTTAAGTTTGAACAGATGAAACAACTGTTCTGAATCTGAGTATTCAAAGTCGTGATGTGGGTGTGACATCTCACCAGAACTGATTGACATTACTTTTTTGGCTAAGAATCTTCAGTGTCGGCTATGACTTTCCCCCATGGAGGAAGTTATTCCTAGTCCAAATTATACTGCTTCCCCCATTTGAGATTTGCCTTTTTAAAGTTTTTTGGACAATTTGTCACCCTCCAAAGTGACCGTGACAGGCCCAAAAAGTAATGCGTGACCAAACACAACAACGCTTCGGAAGACTGGAGATGGTATGACACATTAACACTAGAGATAAAACATTGTCCAGATCTTGTAAGTAGCAGTTACATTTGGTTCGATCTGTAAACGAGAATCAGAGTGAGAGAACCCTAGGCCGCGCTATGTAAACTGCGTAGTCTATCAGATACGGCATGAAAAAGGCCAGTGGGCCGAGAGTTTCTGCAGACGCCGCCTTAAACGAACAGACTTTCAACACGTTATGGTGATTTCTTTGCGTTATCGCCGAGCCAAGTAGGAATTTACCGGTAATACTTCCATCTGGGTTGGCATAACGGAGAACAAAGGCCGGCGAATCGTCCCCGAACGCGTACTCAAGTGCTTGAGTTGTAAGATAGGTGTTGTTGGAAGGGGGGGCAGTACTGATGTTAAAGAAAAGGAAGGGGTTTTCTGTATACGTTCCAGAAACGTCGGAGCAGATTTCCTCTGGGTTGCTCGCGGTGAGATCGCGCGGTGATGTGTCGGAGAAGTTTTTTGAACAACCGAAGAATTTGCTGTAGTTAGTTTGAAGGAACAAAGTTTTGATCGATGGCTCGAGCTCATGGGACAACGCGATGTTCTCCACAGGTCGATATTTCAAAAGAGATATGTTGGTATTGGCCAAGTGCCAGAAATCATAGTCGTACTGATGCTCTTTGCCCGAAGAGGATGGTTGACCATTCAGTTGCGATTGGAAAGCAAAGGATATTGTGGACGATATGTTTGGATTCACCTGTGCGCTGAGAATAATTTCGATTGGGAACGATGAACAGTCATTGTTCCAGTGGGTCTGGGATGAAAGAAGATAAATACAGTAGAGGATGGGGAACAGGGAAAATTCTTACATTTTGTAACATTGGCAAAGCAAAGAAGGGTGCAAAAAAGGGAATTCCACCAAGAAGGAGAAATCCGAAACCAAGAAAACGAAATACCAGTCCGGGTGGTTGTGCTTTTGGTGGTTCTGCTTCAGCGGGTATTTCTGCTATGGGTGATTCTGCTACGGCAGGTATTTTTGCCATGAGTGGCTCTGCTATGGCGGCCCGGGGTATTTCTGCTATGAGTGGTTCTGCTACGGCGGATATTTCTGCTATGTGTGGTTCTGCTACGGGCAGTTCTTCTACGGCGCATGTTTCTGCTACGGGCAGTCTTGGTACAGGCGGTTGTAGGAACTTTTCTGGATATAGATAGTAATCGAATGCCACAACAGTGACAAACAAGCAGTATATGCTAACAAGGAGACTGAAAACATACACTGTAACATCGCTCGTCAAGAATAACCCATGGAAAACAGACGGAAAGGCACTGACTTGAAATTGAGAAAGGTTTCCAATTCTTGTGAGGTTGGTTCGGTGGAAAACGAGTATTAGGCTCGCTTCCGGCCTTTGTGTACGACCAAACCCAAGTCGAATATAAGCCCAATGCTGTAATCCACCCTGTCAAGACTTAATGGAAAATTTAGAAGATAATCACAGAGTCAGGTGCGATGCACGTACTTATAATCCATTTGTACTTCCAAGAGAAATAATCCCGATTCTCCGTATCTTGATCTGTCCATTTCCGATTCCCGGTCAAGATGTAGCAGAGCCCATCAGAAAAATACTCGTAGACGTGCATAGGTATCTGGGCGTTCTCAACTTGAGGTATTTTCGAACGAAGGTTGAACAGGGCAATAAGACACGGGATACAGGCGCATGCTGACAAAATTTGACCAAAACCCCAATCGAAAGTGGCGGCCGCGGGTTTTAATATGCCAGACATCCAACTCCAATGAAAGCACACTACAACACAAACAACCAACCCCAAATGGTTGTCGCGTATGACACTCCTATCTCAACTATCAACCCGAAGCTCCAGCTGTTTATCATAGGAAGGCTCACCAGCATGCTCTGGGTATGTGAATTACCATGAGAAGGTATCGCAATACTATACTGGCAGGCACCCGACGGGCCCAAGCAGGATTCGGAACCTCATAAAAAAGTTCCAAAAGCCTTTTGATGATCTCCTCACGGCGGCGCACAATGAAGATACACCACGTATAAAGGCAGAACAGAGACACAAGACCAAGGCCTTGACGATTTATCAGGTCGTCAATTAGGTCCCTTCTGCCCATCACATCGAAAACGTTCATTGTGGAGACTGCGATGAATTCGAGCCATCGATTGAACGTGGTGTGCCGGCAATGATTGCTGTTCCTGTAGGCAGTACTCGAAAGGGATGTTACCCCACTCGTGACACTCCAAAGAAGTAGTAGAAGGACTCCAAAAAATGCTACAATCCACTGATGGTTGGCGACAAGAATTTTTTTTTCGAATAAGAATGTCTTGACCCCGCAACAATGTAGTAGGGAGGAAAAAACGACATATGCTGACAGTGGCGAAGCACAAATGGCTACTGAATAGTGCGCATCAAACAGGCTTAAGTTCCTGCTATGCACACTGGATAGCGTAGCGAGAAGTATCGGTATTGTGGTTGTGTATAACAGACCAGTGTACGCCGCGACGTCCTTTTCGAATTTAATAAGGAAAGCTTGTAGAAGCAAGGTATGAAAACGTGAAGGAATACAGATAAAGGAGTGTTAGCTCTTACGCAGCGCTAGGTTAATCACAATATCTAAAGAAATGATGTCAGGAGTTCGTCGATGATCCAAGCAAATCAGTGATACTTGCTAGATAAGGCAACCAGAAGTCCCCCTATGTCGGGATTGAAGTCCCCATTGTCATAAGACCATAGGTATGTCTGCGCATCAAAACAGGTGCCCGCACTTGGCTTGAAAGTTAAGTTTCCTGAGTTATCCATGTTTTGGTAACCACATCCTGGCGAGAACCATGATATATATACTATTTTCTTGTGAAGGTGTGCAAATCAAAACACTACGGCATAGATAATTCAATTAAATATAAACGATCATTAGCGGCATTGCGCTCCCTTGATTCTGGATCCTCTTGTCTTTTCGCGGTACAAGTCTAGAACAGAGGAATGTATTTTCACAGCATGATTATGTAAATGGTATAAAATTTCCTTTCCTGGATCTTACCGCATCAAACTCTCAACGCTTTGTGCCGTCAGCTGATCCCTGTATGATCTGTATTCTATGCCAGGGCTCTGCCCCACTTCAGTGGATAATATTTTCTTGGCAAGGGACCTGGAGAACACTTGATGTGAAAGTTAAGCTGTCAACGTTTCAGGAAACAAGGCGATGCGCTGGAATGGCACTCTGGTTGGCGCTTGATCACTGCTTATTCGTTTATAATAATAACCGTCAAGAGAGTTCGAGTCAATGACCCACCACAAGGAAAGGCATGCCAGCGTTTGCGCCTAGGGGTGACCAACTTCATGTGAAGACCAAGGCCCTTTGACATGCTTAAGCGCTTAACCCCTGTCCGCGTTTGAAATCAGAAGGTTTTTCGTGGAAATCTCAGGTCCATTCATGGTACATATGAAAGAAGGCTATACAGACGTATCTTTGAATGGAGGTACAGTGGATTTTATTTTTCTAACCGGACTGTCAGTCTGTCATCTATTTGCCCAGTTTGTTGACCGCGCACGGCCTTTCCTTTGTTGCTTAGGGGTCAAGAATAGTCGCATAACTACAATCTCCTCACTCCCATCACACTCCTGGTAAGCGCTATCGCGATCCAACCACTGCCCCTATGCTTTGCTGAGGCGATGACGGTTGAATGAAAGTATTCATTGAACATCAGGTCAAGTTGGTGAATTCAGAGTACTAAGGTGCACCGTCGTTATCATAAAAAGAATTCATTTTGGGACTCAATCGACCAAAGTAGAAAATCGGGAGACCTTCAATAAAATGATAAACGAGTCGTACCAGACATACTGCAGCCAATAATAATTTATTTAGTAACTGGAACTGCCTAGAACATGTCTCTGCAGGGGTCCTGCATTCGTGTGCAATAAGTTACATCAACGGCATAGTGCTATCGTTGGTGAAGATGATTCAGGGAATTTGGGTGATGTAGAATTAAAGACGAGCGGAAAGACGGAAGATGGATCCAAAAGTTCGTTCTTGGACTTCGTGGTCTTATCCTACTTTGGCTCACTTCCATTCATAGATGAAACTGCTTCGGAGGTCAAAATTGAAGTTCCCGTCGCCATGTGGATATGTCGTTCAACATGAGGCAAACTTATTTTGTGGCATCATAAGTGTTCGTCCTTCTGACTACAGGATTAGGATTTTATTCACTTGTGATCCAAGCCTATCGCTGCAGCTTGGCTGCAGCCTGAGGAAAGAAATTGGCGCGTACCAGACTTGCGTGTTCAAGTTGGTGCCGAATAGTTCTTTCGTGAGTTTTTTTGATGTTAATTGTCAAACCATTTTCCATTGACAGTTTCGATTCCAAGCCCCAAAGTAAATCAAGTGGTTAGCCCCCCTGACCGCGAAGTCATCTGGCCCGAAACAATTGACATACCTCAGGCTTCTGCCTCTGTAGTACCGTATTCTCCTTGGCACTGATTACGGAAAGCCTCGGCGCTCTCACACATGTGTATCAACCAACTGTATTTTTCTCCAGGCTCCTAAAAGCTACATAGGTAAATAGTAATTCGCTGCCGTTGAGCCGTCAAGGAAGCCACGCAGCCATCAACGATCCCCGAGATCACCGGATCCCATCTCGTATTAGTATGTATTCGTGAATAATTCTATCTAGTGTCAGTGTGTTCGGGAACAAGTTAATAAAAATGGAAGTGTCACATCGCGCGTTAGAACATCGCACCCTATCGCACCGTGGAACTCCTCGTCGAGTTCGTCCTTCTCCATGCATGCTCTGGCCAACCGCAAGGACGACACACCCTCCCGAGTCTCGTTGAAGGGTCATCGTCGTTTTCACCTCCATCATCTTCTTCGTCATTGTACTCATGCTCCCCTGCCAGATGCGGCGCTCGTTTCCGTTTCTTCACCACTGCTCTTGTCATTAATTTATTCCGTTTATCGAGCATCTATCGTGGCTTGAGAACCACATTTTCGGGAATAGTGGCATCCATGACCATCTTACGTATGGTTAAAAACAAGAGGAACACTCATTGGTATATATTTCCGCTGTTTGCTCACTAACACGCAACATGATCAAACCTTCCGAAACCCCGTCAATAGTGATTCTGCATCCACAGAAGTCGTTCTCGGCAAGTCCGAATCCATGCCAGTTCAGGAATAACTGAGGGGCGATCTATTTGGAGTGATTCAACAGGACTTAGAAGCAGCTGCTGAGCATCGAGGATGCCAGAGGGTGGTTTGACACCTGGATGAGCAAAGATGGCTGATATTTTTGTTGGATAATCGACGGGGGATAGCTTCTCGTGTCGCATACATCAAAGGGCGAGAAGACGGTCTGAAAGACATGGCCATTGAACCTGTCACGCTTGGTCGACGAGCACGAGTCGCATGCGAGGAGGATACGGAATCTCTGACACTCTCCAGCGAGTGGAATGCCGCATTTACACCGGATTCAACATCCAATGCATCATGAGCGAATTCATTACGAGTATCAATGTTGGTGACAACACTTTCAAGCAAAAGGCGTTGAGCGAAGTTCAATTCGGGCCATGCCATCCCTAGTGCTCTCGAGATTGTTCCCTCGCCTACGGTAGACAGAGGTGCTGCCAAGGCTCCTACGTCTTCCATTCCAAGTCACGTTGCTTGCCAAACGATGGCGGTAAACTGAGCCATAGCCATAGGCTGAATTGGTCATCCTGCTTGCTTGATCGATCGAGACGCACTCCAGAAGTCGACGCCAATGCTAAAGGTGGTTGAACTAGAGTAGAATCAGGACGTGACTATCAGGTACGCGTTTAGCAAGCAATCCGGGCAACTTGCCAAATTTTTTCTTCTGGAGACGTTGTGCTAGGCCCCTCGATTCATCTTCGTCTTCGAACGCCTGCGACGCGACATCACCCTCTTCAAGGATAGGAGGTGGAATGGTGAGTTTTTTTCCGGCAGAAGTCGAATAGCACCTTTGCGAGGTCCTCCGTCTCGTCCTAGGAACAACGACAGTAAGGAACCTTTTTGTCGGAGTTAATCAGCATTCAGAGGATCAGTCAATTATGTCTGCATGCCTCACCTAATAGCCTGAGCGTAATTAGACCAGTATACCACCGAAAATGTGAGGCAATTTTGTCGCAGCGGCCGTTCAGCCAATGTCAGCTGAATCTGGTAATCAGAAAGACCATTTGCTTACATGCACCCCCAATTATAGCACCGGCAACGCCTGCGAATCCCCAGCAGAACCTTTAATGAACAAGAATTCTGAACATGACCCAAGAATAGCATAAGCCAGCCTTTATATCGTGACGTTGACGGGCGACTCCCACGGCCATGCCACTAGGATAAAGAAATCAATTTCCTGGTAAGGGAGCTAAGACATCAAGATCTAGTACTATCTTATCAGTGTTATCACTCTGCTCCCTCAGAACGTAAATTGATTGCTTTGTTCTTCTGTTTCCTGGGGCAGAACTGATATCAAAGGTGTACAAAACCTTATTGATGCAAATTACATTTTCAAATCTGAGGGAAAATTTAACCTGCATCTTGTTACCTAAAATTGACCGTCGAACATGTTTTCGGTTTTCCTGTATACTTTCCTTTTCGGAATGGTGACTTTGCGGAATATTTATCCGGCTACGTTTACGAATGAGACATATGCATCATTGATGCATGTCAATGATGTCTCATATTGATCACTGCCGACCTAGGAATACATACTCACCCCGGCCCAGAGTACTAGTTACTTTAGCCCATCACAGCACAAAGCACTTAACATGGCAAACCAGCCTCAATATCAGCCTAACACCATTGAGATGCCTAGTCCTGCGTACTATAAGCCTCCTCGTGACGGTGATTCCTAACTTCGTTTCGATCCAGGTGTTTTGTTCTGATAATTTTGTAGACCAGACGCAAATCCCACCTGGGGGTTTGGGACCAGGACCAAGTTCGGTGAAGATGCCAGCTCCCCAGTATTCTGGTCAACCACAACCGATGCATTATGTGGTTCAGCCCCAACCAGTTCGACAAGAGTCAGCTGCGGATGATGTCTGTTGTGCTTCCTGTGCATGGTGCGTACAAAACCCCTCAATTGATTTGGGCGGTAATCACATTCGATTTCAACAGTCTTGCGGGGTGTTTAGCAGCTGTTTTCTGCTGCCCTTGCTGCATATTTTGCTGACATCTCCCTTACGAACGCAAGTCCAATTGCTACTTTGATCCTGACTCAGATGGACATCTTCGAATATTCATAATTTACATCTTTATATCTAAATAAACCGTACAGTATGCGGATTGTACTTTATGATGATGAATGCTCAGCT
>Ga0307509_10012245_pt1 | contig 10284 bp, 15 predicted proteins | sample 10_EM_MG_FD_202245 | JGI IMG/M metagenome (GOLD analysis project Ga0307509, IMG submission 202245) | Populus trichocarpa ectomycorrhiza microbial communities from riparian zone in the Pacific Northwest, United States - 10_EM | ecosystem: Host-associated > Plants > Roots > Unclassified | place...
TTCTCCAGCTGGGGGCGGTGTGTTGCCTGGGGGAGTGGCTGTGATGGCAGGTCTGCCGGATCCGGCGGGAGTGGTCGTTGTGATTGGTCCGTCAGATTCATTGGGGTCGGTTGTCATGATGGGTCCGTCGGATTCGTTGGGGACGGTCGCAACAATGGGTGTGTTGAGTTCGGTGATAACAGTTGTAACGACAGGTTCACCAGGCTCAGGTGGCGTGAGGTTGGCTGGCGGTGTATTGGATTGGGGTGTGCGAACTTGTGATACGTCGACCCGGAGTGATTGTAAATCAGGCGCTCTACTAACTTGGGGAGCATTCTGGCTCGTCGGGCCTGCGGTGTTTGCTGGAGTGCGTTTGCTGACACGGGTGGGGTGTGGCCTCGCCTCGCGAGTCTTCCGGATCGGCCCAATCGAACCCGGCACTTGTGTAGGTGAAGCTTGGGGAGCAGTGGATGGCAGTGGCTGGGCAACTGCCATGCCCGGGATCGGGTCGAGCGTATAATGCTGGCGGGATTCTTTGGCTAGAGTGCGCTGTGAGTCAGAATAGATGGGCAATGATGGGACAAGAATACGCACGGAAACAGAGCTTGAGGTATTCGACAAACTTGTGTGAGACCTCTGTCTCGTAGGACTCGCCACAAAATTCGGAGAATGACAGTTGCTTGTGCGTGGTGCCTGGGGACTCAAACCTGTGGGGGTATCGTCAGCTAATGAGATGACAGCAACCCGAGGTGGCGGGACTCACGTGAAGCTTGAAAGCCGTCCACCGTCACGAACTAGGGGACCCCCAACGATGATCGTCGTGTGGAATCCAAAGTCGCGAAGCATATTCGCACACAAGTTTGTTAGCGAGTTGCTCAACTTCGAAAAATTCCTAAAGCAAAGAGCTTAGTGCGATGGGCGGCAGAAAACTTGGGGGACCCACTCATCAAAGCGTTTCATGACGTGCAGCCTCTCTTCGTCAGTCCTGAAGCTCGTTGTCGATGTAGCGATCGCGTCTTGTTTCTCCTGCTCACGGAGGCGATCAACTTCTGCCTTGACTTCTTCAGGCTCGGCCTCATAGAGCTTGCGACCGACTTCCATCCGGAACCAGAGAGGTATGTTCTTCTCCATCGGGGTCATGGCCTCCCACGCGACTTGGTCCTCACCATTCTCTATCTCACCGAATAGGTCCGTCTCAGGGGTCGGCGCCCACAAATCAATGACTGCCTGTCTGATCTTGCTCTCCCAGAAGTACTTCACGTATGCCTGGAGAGGGGCCTTCTTTTTTGGTGGTCCTGCGGTGAGGTTCAGCTTTGCGGAGGAACCTTGGCCCTTCACGCCGTGCTTCGAGCGGTTGCGGTTATGCATCAGACGGTAGATCCTCTGTTGATGATCATTGTGATTAGCTCGCCACTAATCGACCTTGTCGAGTCAAAATCACGTACGTTTTCTTCAATTTGCCGAACTGTTGCAGTTGCTATCATGACGTCGCCACCCGCTTGGTCAATATGTTCTTTTGTAGGAGTTGGTCCCCACTTCGAAAAGTATTCCTCATAGAGGGGAGGGAAGAATTGACCGGCGGTCTTGTTGGCCTGGTGCTCCAAAAATATCGGGTACCTGCTGATGAGCCACTCACGCCGAGGGTCCTGCTTGCGCTTTGACTGCTTAGGCTAAGATCCAGTCAGAGGGTACCCCAGGAACAGACCGGCACGGTGGACTCACGGGGTGGGAGCGGGGAGAATAGCGGGGCATCCGGTAAGTGCGAGTAACGATGGTAAAGGAGAGAAAGCTTTGTGAAAATGGGGCGAGAACTTCACGCTCTATTGCGCAGCGTATTTTATACTGGGTCGTCAGCTGGGAATGCCCCTGACAGGGTGTTTCTGTCCGTGGTTCCCGCCTGTGGATCCGTCCGTGGTTCCCACCCATGGTTCCCGCCCGTGGTTCCCACCCATATATCAGCAACGAAGGTGAACGAACGTTTCGCCCACCCCCTTTTGGATTGGGACCAGGTGCACCCTTGCGGCAATCATGTCCCAACGCTGGAACACTCGTTGCACCGGGCGGCACTCATCTTATCGATCGCATCATTTTCCCTTTCATCCACCCTCTCCCCTCTCCCCATGACGAACCCTTCAGCACGTTCACTTGTAAGACTCGTCCGTGCTTCGTTGAGGCTGGCAAATGACTCCATGGAGTCGTTGACCACCTCCCAGCTGTTAGCGATCCAACATGAACTGCGCGGTGCACTCGCGATTGTTGATCGCAAAATCAAGGATAACCAACGGTCCCCAGGTGGGTTCTCCTCGAATGTTCGGCACGGTTAAAAAAATTCATCCACATCCCCCAGAAAATCAGAAGGACGTGATTGACATCATCGATTGGGAGGATAGCGACTCCAACGACGACGGTAAGCGCACAGGATCATGGTGTCACCTTTTTTTTATCTCACGAGAGCTGCAGCCGACGACGAGATGGAAACCAGTGAGGAGGTGCACGGCCCCCTCTGTACGTCCTGAGGTTCGGTTCCAAAGTTTTGGCACGGGGCCTGATTCTTCCCTCACAGCGATACCCGACCCCTACCCGACAATGCCGCCACCAGGACAGGAGGCCGCCGATGCATACTATGTTGTTGACGTTGGCCGCGATGTTGGAATCTTCACTGACAAGTGCGTTGTCTTTACGCCCAACTTGATTGTCCTCACGTTCATTCCCAGTGTCTTGTCCACCCGTGCCGTCGTTGGTGTCCCAGGTGGACACCAAGTCAAGGTAAAGAGTTGGTATGATGCAGCAACACTTTACAACTCGCTCTGGGATCAGGGCTTGATTATTCGAGTGCGCCCTTAGTTCCTGTCCCTAAGCCACTATATGTGAGCCCCACAAATAAATGCTTTTCTGTTGAAATGTTGAAGAATGAAACCCTGAATGATGTCATTCCCTGTCTCGCGCGTACTGAGTATTTTACCGGCACTCAAAAGTGCACCGGTTATATTGCATTTTTTAACATACAAAAAGGTCCGTCGTGGTTTCGTGGTCCTGTACTACATATCCCGTTGTATCCGAAGCATTTACAGTTTGACGATGTGAGGGAAATGTGTGCGACCGAGAATGCACAGATCGAAGTACAAGATCGTGGAATCACATTAGTCACAGGTTGAGATCTGGGGTCGGACCGTGCTCAATGTCCTCGTTGTGTTAGCACAAGTGGGTCTGTCATTCTTTGGGGTATACCAGCCCATAATATATTTCAGGCAGCGTCCCGATGTTGTATGTATGGTGTGAGTAGCATACTATTCGTTGTGTTACAGCCTGTTGACCCATGTCAAAGGTATGCCTCGTCACGCGGTTAACATCTCTTTCCCTTTCCTCCCCTCATGACCAAACGACACGGGGACCCCGCCTATGGTGTCAAGGTCAGGGTCAAGAAGCGAAAAGGTATCAAGGTTCGTACCATCGCCATCCCGGACTCGGACGACGAAGGTCCTTCAAACGTCAACACTGAGTATGCGAGACTGTTGAAGACTCGCGCCACAACCTCTGGCAAGGCGGACAGTGTTACAATGAGCTCCCTCCCTCTTTTTGAAGTCAAAAACACCACCCATGAAGACGAGCCATTGGAGCCGTGTCTCGATAGTGAGGAACCCGACAGAACCGTTGCAGAAAACACGCCAGTCGCTAGCAAGCCAGCGAAGAAGCGGCGCAAGAAGGCGAACGACAGTGTACGTTGTCCTACATTTACTAGACACCCTCCCCCCTGCTGAACGCCCTCCAGACCAAGATGAAAACCTTCCTGGATGTGCGACCAACCGTCCTCGATGACATAGTCACCCTTGATGGCCCGGGCGGCAAACGGCTCGATTTGTGTAGTTCATGCAGGAGCGTCGAGGCAACGCCACTCTACCGCTGTCTCGAGTGTTCGTACAGCCTGCTGTACTGTAGGGAGTGTGTCCTAAAGTTGCATGCCGCATTGCCGCTGCATCGGCTAGAGGTAAGCTCAATTTTCTGGCCTCCGTCTCAACGCTCACTATGCCCAGTGTTGGAAGGACGGCTTTTTCGACAGGACATCCCTCCATTCACTTGGATATGTCTGTCACCTTGGACACAATGGTAACGTGTGCCCCACAATCTCCCCCCGCCGTCAACTCACCATCGTCGATGACAATGGTTGGCACAAAGTACAAGTCGGGTTCTGCAAATGCGGTGCGAGCGGCGTCCCCCACGAACACTTCCGCCAACTCCTTCATATGCGTTGGTACCCCGCGTCCTTCAACCGCCCGAAAACGGCATTCGCTTTCGACCTCCTTGATACCTACCACAAAGTAACGCTACAGGGAAAACTCAACCTATACGACTTTTACCACGCCATCATGCAGAAGACCGACAACCAGGGACGTTCGAAACCGCTCGTAAGTCCCCCGGACAACTGAAACAATTTTTATTGATGGGGATCCCAACAGTATCGCTATCATGAAATCTCCCGGTGTGTGCGTCAGTGGAGGAATCTAAAGGGCGCCAAACGCGGGGGTGGTGCTCACCAAACACATCCGCTGTCTGCAACGGCACCTGGATCGTTTGCGGTTGAGTGTCCCGCCTGTCCTCACCCCGAGCGCAACCTTCCGGAGGATTGGAACAGTGTCTCTGGTGCTAACGAGTAAGCAAATTTATCAAACTCTTGGCATGCTTAGCTGATTCATTCTTAAGGTGGATTTACGCTCAACTCATCGCCGTTGATGCCAACTTCAAACTCAAGTTGAAGAACCGTCGAATCGACGATCCGGAACTCGGACCCGGGTGGTCGTACTTTGTTGAGAACTCACAGTATATCCGCCACATCGCAAAGAACCCCCACGAGAAAGATGTGCGTGTGCCTTGCTTATTTATCAGCCTTGTCTAATGGTGAATGCTGTCTAGGTTGAGAGTTGCGGTACTGAGTTCCACGCGGTCAATCGAGCAAACTCTCGCGGTGGAAAGGATTACATAACCAGCGGAGTTGTCAAAGTGGTCTGCGCCCGCCACTGCTTTGTCCTCCCGAACGCGGTTGGTGATCTCCAGCGTGGCGAGCGGTATGTACTTCCTCTAGCACTCTCTATACTGGTTATTTATCTTAATGTTAGATATATCAACACCGATTACATCATTGCCTCGTTTCTTCGGCACTGTCGAGTTCGCGATATCAAGATCTCGTACGACATCGCGTGTAAATGGTGCATCTATCTCCGCGATCGTCTCAAAATGCAACACGAAGATATTGACTTGGAGAAATTCATCATTACGTACCTCATTCCGAAGTTCCATCTGCCCGCTCATGGCACAAAATGTCAAGCTCAGTATTCGTTCAACTACACCCATGGTGTAGGGCGAACGCACGGGGAGACTGTAGAGCAGGAGTGGGCCTACATCAACCTCGCAGCCCTATCGACGCGAGAGATGGGTCCGGGTGCGAGACACTCTGCACTTGACGACAGCTGGGGTGGCTGGAACTGGAGGAAAGTTCTTGGGCTGGGTGTGTACTGTGGTTGTTTTTTATTCCCCAATCCCATTCTGACTATTTCTGACAGGTCAACTGCTCGAGGTGAACCTTGTCAAAGCGGTGGACATGGCATCCAAACAACGCAAAGTGGCTAGTGATATTACAGAAACTTTCCCCCCCGACACCATTCAACAGTGGAAGCGTATGGTAAGGGAATGGGAGGAAGATTCCTCACGTCCAAATCCGTACATTTCAAATGACCGTGGTAGGTTCTCCCGCCCTGCTTCAAGTACCACGGCTCACATATGTTTTCACAGCTTCAAAGGTGTCTGAAATCCGGTTGCGACTTGCCCAGGAAGAGGCCACCGAGGCAGAAAAGGGTCAACGACTTCCCCACCAAGTTTCTCCATCAGTCTTCATTCGTAACGGGCTTGATCTCGAAGACCAGCAGTAAGTCTCTGTTCCACACCATTGTTTCTACAGCCCCTAATATCGTTTGAAAAGGCATGCACTTTCATCAGCATTTACCGAGAAGGCACGATCTAATGCTCAAAAAGCCGCCCTCCTTGAGCGACGCAACGCGCTTCTTCATCAGATTAGGAAGTGGCGTGAGTTGCAGGCTGTGTATATGCCCGGTGTGTCGGATGCCACCGAAACCGGACCTTCACCACGGGAGAAAGCGGAACTGATCAAACTATGGTTGCCCTCCCATCTTGACATGGCTGAACGGGACTCTCTGTGCTCGGGAGGTGTTGTCACCAGTGAGAGAGAACTCCGATTTGGTCAAGTCCACGACTCTCTCAACGAACTCTGCAAGGCGCGACGTATCCGCCGCGGTCTCGTCGTGTTCCACAAGGTTCAACTTGCGGGCGAAGGTCAGAAGACACAAACGCAGTCCCGAGCAGTCATGCATTCCATTCAAGAGCGTATTGATCGGGCAGTCCGCCGTTACCGTGTAGCTCGAGCTGCTTTGCTTTGTTTGGACCCCTCTGGAAGTTGGCAAGAGCTTTACCGTACCTTGGATGATCGCGACAACCGTGGTCCGGGAAAGGAGCCAGAGGAGGCACTTGCTTCCGACGGCCAGTATTTTCCTTCCTGGATATGGCTCACGAAACCAAATACGACTGCAGGAGATGCCGGGCAGAGTACCATCTCCCCGGACGAGGTTAACGAGGATATGCGAGTTGAGTGGGCTCAGTGTGTCGCTCGTGCGGAGCGTTGGGAGGAGGAAGTTGTTCTCCTCCAGGAGGAAATGCGACGGGTTGTCTGTTTCTTGGAGTGGAAGTCAAAGGATTGGGTCTCGAAGGCAGACGCGAGGGCCAAAGTTGTCACTCCGGAGGTCCGTTCCGGACTTTCCGCCTATGCGCACAAACAAGGTTCTGTCTTCCATAACCTTGCGATCCGGTTTTGTCAGCGCTGGCATTCAACACTCATCTCCCTCTCTCTTCCCCATGCCTGGGCCACCGAGTTCTTTGAGACTCAAGGCATGCCACCCGTTGACCCCAGCCCCAGGAGGTATAACCCCGAACACCCAGAATACGAGCCCCCCAAGTCCTCCACCACCCCTGATCATCACACCGAACCCCCCACCACGACTGCTGCCGCCACACCACCCATCCAAACCAACCCTGAAACCAGTAATGACAACCCTGAGACTGGTAGTGGTGCCCACAAGACGAGTGATGATGACGGTGACGAGCCCACTGACAACTCCGATGTGGATTCCTCGGAGTCCGAATATGAACCTGGTGGTTGGTAGGAGTATTGTACTTGTCCCTCCATACCTCGTGTGTCCCGGTCTTTTTTCTCTCTATACAATTGCGCAACAGTCATCTGTGGGGGATCTAGGACTCGGGTGACTGCCTTGAAGTGCGGTGGACGTACGAATTGATATAGCAGTCTCAGTTGTGAACGCTTGGTGTGAACTTGGGCATACCATACAGTGTGCTTTACTTAGGGTAGTTTACTCTAAGGATAATTGTATTATTTGCGGAGAGTACATTCTGACCAGGGCGTCGTTGAGGGGACTGTCCATGAAGCAGCTCCACGCATCGGCTAGTTGGGGTGGTAAGCGCGGCCTTGGCTCGTGATGGGCACGTTGATGACGACTTACAAGGCCGTCAAACGCTGGGAAGAACTCGGCCAGATGTTCTAATGTTACCTGTACCCCAAAATACCATTCCCCTATTATACAGCACATGCTATGAGACTACAAACGCAGGTCTAGACCCAGGAAAAGGGCGGAATATTGGATGACAAGGGAAGAAACATGATCGAGGGAGGGAGCGGAGAGATCGGGTCAACGCGGAAGATCCGGGGCAAGCGGTGAGGATAAAAATCTATCGATATAGCATCCCGTGAAGCTAGGGAGGGGTAGAGGAGAACTACAAACCTGCAATGGAGGCACCCCACCCCGGCCAGCCACCAGTGGGTCAGTTGGTTGTTTTGTGTGAAGTCCATGGTACGAGGAGGGCGGAGTGTCGTCAAACAGTGGCGAGAGAGTGTGGGACAACGTTTAGTAGTAGCGGTGGTGAATTGGGCGATGTTCAAGGCGGTGGGAGTGTGGGGAAGATCGGGTGGGGCAGAGATTGGGTTAGTACAGCAGATCTGGAGTGAGTGGCGGGCTGAAAATCTGTTGCGAAGTCAGTAACACAGAACATTGTTGGAGCGAATGAAAATCAGGGAGAAAAACGTACAAGTCACACCCTTCAGCCAATCAATGGCGGAGGGTGACCTTGGGGTGATATTCGGAGCGTTGGGGGGGAGTGATTTGGGGAGGGAGGGGCGGACTGCTCGGCCTGATGTGGAGGACCTTGAGTTCGCGGCAGGCTGAAATGTTGGGAAAAAGTCAGTATTCGGGTCCTGCACAGATTGAAATAAGCGTGGAGGGGAAAGGCGTACCGGAAAACCATATGTCCTCTATTGTGGCTGGTGGCAGCGGAAATCGGCCGGTTTCCCGCAATCCGGTGACCCGTTCCGTGCGAGAATCAATGGACGTGTGTAAGGCAGTGTCCTACGCGGTCCGGAAGTGTTTGCTATGCGACAGCTGAAGCGGTTTGAGGTTTCAGTGCGGGAGTGATCGGAAAGGGAGACTGTTGGGCCTGATGCAGAGGATCCGGAGCTCGCGGCGGGCTGAAACGTTAGGATGAATGCAGTATTGAGGTCCTGCGCAGATTGAAATAAGTGTGGAGGGGAAAGGCGTACCGGAAAATCGAACATCATCTATTGTGGCTGGTGGCAGCGGAAATCGGCCGATTTCCAGTGATCCGATGACCCGTTCCATACGAGAATCAACGGACGTGTGTGAGGGAGTGTCATACACAGTCTGGAGGTGTGTGCTGGGCGATAGCTGAAGCGGCTTGAGGTTTAAGTGCGGGAGTGATCGGAGGGCGGAGAGGGAGGCTGTTTGGCCTAATGCTGAGGATCCGGAGCTCGCGGTGGGCTGAAACGTCAAGACAAAGTTAGTATTGAGGTCCTGCATGGACTGAAATGAGAGTGGAGGGGAAATACGTACCAGGAAACCAAACATCCTCTAGCCTGGCTGGTGGCGGTGAAAATCGGCTGACTTCCGGCGATCCGATGATCCGTTCCATGCGAGAATCAACGGACGGGTGTAAGGGAGTGTCTTACATGGTCCGGAAGTGTTTGATGGGCGATAGCTGGACCGGTTTGAGTGCGGGAGAGATCGGGGGAGGGAGAGGGAGAGGGAGACTCTTCGGCCTAATGCGGAGGATCCGGAACTCGCGGCAGGCTGAGACGTTAGGATGAAGTTAGTATTGAGGTCCTGCACGGATTGAAATGAGCGTGGAGGGGAAAGGCGTACCGGAAAACCACATGTCCTCTATTGTGGCTGGTGGCGGCGGAAATCGGCCGGTTTCCGGCAATCCGATGACCCGTTCTGTGCGAGAATCAACGAACGTGTGTGAGGGAATGACCTACATGGTCTGGAAGTGTTTGCTGGGCGATAGCTGAAGAGGTTTGAGGTTGAAGTGCGGGAGTGATCGGAGGATGGAGAGGGAGGCCGTTCGGCCTAATGTGGAGGATCCAGCACTTGTGGTGGGCTGAAACGCGAGGACGAAGTTAGTGTTGGGGCCCTGCATGGACTGAAAAAAGAGTGGAGTGAAAGGTGTACCGGAAAACCGAACGTGCTCTATCCTGTCCAATGGCGACCAAAATCAGCTGATTTCCGTCGATTTGATGACCGGTTCCGTGCGAGAATCGGCAGATGTGTTTGAGAGAGTGCCCTACATGGGTCAGCAGTGGAGAGGATTCTTGTGGTAATATTTGAAGCGCCAGGAGCACGGGAAGGATCGGGGGAGGGAAGCAAGCAGAGATCGGTTTGTTGCGGGCGATTGCGACAGCCGTTCAGCATGAAACTTGGGGTATAGGTGCATAGGATTGTTGTCTTGTCAGTTGGGACAGTTTGAGGGCAGGAGCTGGAGTGCGAGAAGTGTGAGAAGGGGGCGGATGGTGCGGAGGGAAAATTTAGCATTTCTGACAGATCCAGAGCCATCTGAGGACTGAAAATCTGTGGTCAAGTCATTAGCGTTGTCCCCCATACAGAAATGTGGAAATGGAGGGAAGGTACATATGTCAAGTCCCAAACTACCTGCCAGCACACCCAACGAACCGGGGCAGATTCCAGGGGATCCCGGCCATCGGAGGAAGTCGGAGGTTCCACAACACGGCTTGTAATATTAAGTGCAGGTCCAAGGATCGCAAAGAGGGGTGAATAATGAGAGGAAGGGGTGCCGGTGCAATTGAGGAGGCGGGCGGGTAGCGAGAGTGGGCACCGGACAACCACGGGAAGTGTTTCCCACGGTTGCAACGGTTCCCAG
>Ga0307509_10012246_pt1 | contig 10283 bp, 12 predicted proteins | sample 10_EM_MG_FD_202245 | JGI IMG/M metagenome (GOLD analysis project Ga0307509, IMG submission 202245) | Populus trichocarpa ectomycorrhiza microbial communities from riparian zone in the Pacific Northwest, United States - 10_EM | ecosystem: Host-associated > Plants > Roots > Unclassified | place...
TCGTCTGCCACGAGAAGATAGTGAGATTAGAGTCGCGCATCGCTAAGAATGAGGCGACGACGAACTGCGTGTAGGATCCAGAGCCTCCTCAGCTGTTTCATTCATCTGCACATCTTCGTCCGTGATATCTCAAGGCAACTCATCAGCGAACAGGGTCTACGCCGGTGGGCGTATCACAACTTCGACTGGTGCTGGCGGCGGTTGGGATGGTGCGCTCGGAACCGAAGCTGGAGTTGGAGGTCGTTCTGTAGAAACATCCAAACTCGACAACACATCAAATTTTCAAATCTAATCGGAGGTTCGACGAAAGGCGACGGCATCGATTGCCACATCTTCTGAATCAGCCGTCACTGGTGGTGTTAGTGATTCATACTACCTCGACACGACCCTCCTACCCATGGGTGCTGAGATACCACTTGCCGCCACTGCCATCTCATCCCGTAAAACCTCCGCCGGCGTTGCCAGTCCAGGCGCTGCAACACTGTTATCCTCCTGCGTCCGAAATGTGATCAAAGAAGCGGCCAAAGTCATCCAATGGAAGAATATCCACCACGACCCCGTAACTTCATTCCTCAAATAACTGGAAGCTGCACAATGGGAGTTAACGCTCGCGGAGGAAGTGATGGGGAATGGGTTTGTCCTTGGCAAGTCCAAATACGAGTTTTTGGATGACGCACGGTACCTTAACTCAAGGGGAAGCGAAAGGGCAGTGACGACGATGAGGGCTATGAGAAAGGTGGTGAATCCACTGGCAGAACTATCACAATTAAGAGCGGGTTCTCACCCCTCTCCTACTAGGCGTGTCCTGTCCCATCCCGTCCGTCGTCGCGGCAGTCGAATCCAGGAAGCTGTAGCATAGGTACATTAGCACACAATTTCACTATTGATGAACAAAAACTGACCTTAATTTTTTGGCAAGTAAAATGCATGTGTTAGCCTTTGCAAGCGACGACAACAGTGAACGAGGAAGGTAGTAACGAAAAAGAGGGATGGTATAGAAAAACCACAAACGAGTATAACGTGGGGGTGAAAGGGTGGTTACGACGACGATGAGAAATGTGGTGACTCCACAATTATCAACCCGATCGAGAAATAGAGTTGCATGTGACGGTGCTCGACTGAGCCAAAATGTGCTGATGCTCAAGGGATACAATGCTCAATAGAGTCGAAGCGACGAGAAAAGACACGCTCTGCTGCTGATAGGCATAAAATGGGAAAGGGGGTGTAGAGGAAAAGATAGGGTGACGACTTACCCTGGAGGTATTCCTGCACACAATGATTGACCGTTGCGGCTACACTTGTGGCGCGTATCGATGCGGCTTAGAGTGCCGAGCTGTGTTTGACCTCTGTTCGGTGGTGGGTCCCTGTTGGGATAGAGTTCAACGTTCAACGTTGTCGTATTCTTGCTGCATTTCGTGCTTGTGTGTTGATGGGTAGTTTTGCAACTGACTTCGCAGTGTTGGTGTGATGCCGGTTTGAACTAGTTGGAAAATTTAGCACGTCTGCCAAAGTTCTGCGACGGGCATCGCGGTTATCGGTTTCGTGAATGTGGGATCTGGAAGTGATCCGCTTGAGGCCATGGCGAAAATGTAAAGAAGATCCGAGACGAGGTGTAGGGACGTGGAGAAAAGGATGCGTGGGATACTTCCTAATTAGGGTAGCATGTCGTGTGCGGCAGGCGCCTTGGCTCACAACCCTGCTTGTCGAACAAGGTTGTGTGACTACAAGGCTGGTGAGTTTTCATCCATGCCACTTCTTTTCCGTGAACTTACCATCGTCCAAAGCGCCGTCATCATTTCCTTCACCTTCTCGCTATGCTTCCGCCACCGCCTTTCGTCGTCTCCATTGTCGGGCCTCGGCAAACCGGTGAGCACTACCCATCTTATCAGGAGTATAGGAGAAATCTATAGCTTATACGGCCTCCAATAAATTAATTAACTTACTTTGGATCTCACTTCCCAAGCCATAAAAATACTTTCGTCTTGAAACCCATTTCCCCCGCTAATAGTAATAACGAGCCCGAGCACAACTGTAGAACCATGCCACCACAACAGTGTGTTATAGGCAAAAAAACATATATTTGACCAAGTATCCCAAGTGCATACAAGCTGAGAGAAAACGAAATTGTCTGTCTATTAGTCTAGAACCCTCTTGCACGCACGGACACAAACTTCAATTCAAGATTCAATTCTTGCTTCATCAATGAGTCTTGCAGCATTTTCGTTCCGGACGGTGACCACACATAAGAATTTATCAGGTTTCCTATGAAAGAATTGATCTGTAAGTAACGGGTCGGCACTGAGGAAATTTTCTACTTACCCGACGAAATGGGGATAATTTGGCACAGGTGTAATCTCTTTCCCAAACTCGTCTTTAGCTTTCTTAATGTCCAAAGTCGCAACCAAGTTGGCGACGGTAAGCCAAATAAGCTGCTCTGCGAAGAACTGACCAACGCAAATCCTACGACCAAATCCAAAAACGAAATTCATCGGATCAATCTCCTTGAGTCTTTGTTCGTCCAACCCCAGGAACCGCCCGGGTTCGAATTCAGACGCGTTGGGGTACCAGTCTTCGTACCGGGTCATAGCCCAGATATTTGGGTGAAGGATAGTTCCAGCCGGGATGTGGTATCCTTGGTACTCATCATCCACCAGAATTTGATGGGATGGTGCTGTTTTTGAAAGTTTAAGCACCGGACGCGGTGGACGGGAATGTGAATAAATTCCTTACAGAATGGTGCTGCAGGATTCCAGCGCAGAAGTTCTTTTACTAGGGCACCAACGTAAGGTAGTGATGCTCGGTCGTCAAACGTAGGAAGACGACCTGTCCCCACTACTCGATCGACTTCTTCTTGAGCGTGCTTGAGCTTCTCGGGGTATAATGTGCAAGCCAAGAAGTACGAATTCATAATAGCGTACGTCTATAGAATCGTTAGCACGCAACAGAACTAGAAAGCCGTAGCAGCAACTAACGGAATCGGTTCCAGCTTAAAACAGCGAAAGGTTAACTCTCCATTTCAGTGGGAAAAATTAAGACGGCGCTTACCAGCATAGAGGACGGCAGAAGTGTGCTGCACGATCCTTTCATTCTCTTTGGTCATAGCTGTTCCACCAAATTCTTCAAACAAGCGGGTAACGTAGCAATCGGCCGCATTCCCAGAAATCTGCGAAGGAGATATAATTGGTTGAATAATGAGCTAGAAGGTTGACGGGCGCTTACCCAATTATCTTTGGTGTATTTAAATGGACCTTCAAGAACTCGTTTGGAATATTTTCTTCCTTCCTCGGCGAATTTCTGGAAGGAAGCACCGGGAAACCACGATGGGACTGGGAAAGGAGCAGATTAAATGGGGAGTCGTTGAGGACATTTTTTTTCTGATCCTAACCGTATCTTACTGTGGAAATAATGGTAAGAATGCGATTACACCAGGCAACAAAAGAGTCTTACATATGGGAAGCTTATCAACCATGAATCCAATTCCTTGCGATGTGACGAGGGCATCAACGGCCTTCTTAATTACGGGCATATATTCGTCCTTCTCCTTTAGCTCGTAGCCATAAGTACTGCGAAGATGAAACAGAGGCACTTCAGACACATTAATCGTTTGTGTCGGCGCACTCACAATGACATGATGGCCGATCCCGCGAGGCTTAACAGGCACATTAACTTCTTTTATCGAGGTAAGAAAAAGGCAAGTTACTGTTCCACTCGATGCAGCCAATCATTCGGATCAACCATCAACTTCTTCAGGAACTTGTTCGTCGCTTCCTGTTGAAGCTGGCGGTATTCCCAAACAGCGCGCTTATTGAGGTTTTGGTGCATAACCCTGCGATGCTCCTTCCACAATGCACCATAGTTGTAAAATGTCATGTTAAACCCCCATCCCACTCTGACTAATGGTTTGGATATTATCTCGTGAATATATGACAGACAAGGAGCTCACAAATCTATCATTACACTTCTTGGTCTGTCAGAGTATAGAAGCGACCGCTTGTCTAGCAGCGCAAAGGCGACATGTGGGTCGTTTATGACAATAAATTTCGTTCGGAAGATCGTGAAATATATGAAGCCCCCTAGCAGGTATATAAGCCAACAATCTTATGATAAATTCCATATAGCTTACCAAAGTTCTTTCCCCACTTGTAGAATTCTATCCACGGTTTGTGGTGAGGAATATCCCTTGCGTTCCCGTATAGGAACTGCGGCTTGGGTCCTGGGGGAAGGGGCAAAGTACGTCTTGACCCGAGAATGTTTTTAAAAAAGATCACGTAGGCAGCGGTCGCGACACAGAGAGAGACTGTCAAGTAGGAAACCATGGTTTGTGCGAAAGATTCACTGTTTGTGGGAGGAGGGCAACTGTCAAGATGAATTTCCGACCTCCAGCCAGATAAAGTAATCCACCCATGTGCCAAACCTTCGACTTACAGCCATTTTAATAACGTCATAATGATGGGCCTCACTGCCACTGATAAGATTTCGACGCACACCTGGGACCCGATGCACGCCCCGGACCTTCTGTGGCTGCGGCCTTCCACGCAGGTCGCTCGCCAGACCCTTCTTTGGCACCAGATCCCCCGATAGAGCCAAACAGGATATAAACGAGCAGGAATAGTCGGGGCCTATCGTTATGAAAACGGCTGTAATGATGATTCGGGCAAGTGGTTGCCCGGGGTTAACGAGGCAATCCCATCTAATCTAATCAATCATTTTAAGAATCTACGTATATTTTTAGGTCTCTTCATCACTTCCGCTCCATGTCACTCGTGCATGCCCAAGAAGAATACATGACCCCAAGTCAAAGGCCGCTTCGTTTCCGCTTTTTCCACTCACCCTGTGAACCCACAAACCGAGTCTGGGTCTGAAGAATTCGAAGATCTCAAGCACAATCCCCAGATCCCAATGTCCATGGAGGAGCAGGTGTCCCAACTCACCGCACTCATCACGAGCTTCACTGCTAGGATCGATAACACAAGCGAAGGACTCCCCAGTAGTGATGATCGCCCCTTTCACCCCGCCGGCTAATACGCAACTCGGTGCGTCCCCGTCCCTTCGCTCTCTTTTTCCTGAAATTGAGGCGGCGAATATCACGAAAATAATAACCCACGAATATCGTGGGGCTGAAATTTGGAAGCTTGACTCGCGTTATCGGGATTGTGTACGCAAGAAGGAAGGCCTGATATGTGCTTCCGATAATAGCAGGCAACGGAAGTGATCAAACATGCATCCTTATGGTTGCATTGACACGAAAAAAAGCAGTTGGGCCCATCACTTACATTATACTTAAATCGACATCTGAGATTCACATAGTATGAATTGACTACCATTGAATTGGGATTTTTTCGGTTAGTTCCATCGGTGGTAGCCCTTTCACAAGCACCATCGAAGCTGGTTCGTAAGGTCCTTATATTTCTTGTCAACTGGGGAGCGTAAAAGGATTCCTGGTAGAATTTACCAGTCCATGCGAATACGAAAATTATTGTGATGCGTGAATGAAAGATACGAGCGACCAGCAACAAAAAGTGCATGGAAGGTATCAAATCAGATTTCTCATAGCGTTCAGAATTCAATTACTGTTCATCTTCTCTGGAACTCTCAGTAATAGTGGGGGCAAACCGGGATTTTCTCCGTAGGATGGGGCCATATCTAACGAAGTTAGTGGCTAGACTCCTCTGGACGAGGAACGGATTCACTTCATGAGAACGAATGGTATAGGGATCAAAGCTACCGCAAAAAATCCAAGGAGTGAGGATGCCCATCGAGGACCTAGCTTGTCGTACATATTGCCTGCAAATAACTTGTGCATTATATTTGGAGTTAACATGTTATCTGATGGGAGGTGACCACAGAACTAACCGGGAACGCGGCCCCAGAAACACTGCGACATATGATACTTCCTGCTATTGCGGATGCAGCAAATGATAGATAAGCATCGATAATATAGTTGAATAGACTCAGCTGTAATATTTCTTATTTTAGGGCAGTAACGAGGAACTTTAGATGTATATCACCTACGAATATCCAGCTTATTGAAAATCCCACGGGCAATCCAGACATCAGCGGGGCCCAATATGGGACAGTTGGAAACGACGTCCATCTGCTTAATTGTTGAGGACAATAGACACTTGAATAAAATATCGTGCTCACCCAAACCAGAAAAAAGACAGCGCGAATATCGGACCCGAGATAAGAGCCATTTCTAATCTGAATTCGGGAGGAACCGGATCTGGAGCACATCTCTTTGCTTCTCTCTCGTATCTTGGATTAAAAATGGAAACATACTAAGAAGAGGTGAGACGATTAAATATGGATAGGGTCAACAGAGAAAACATTACAAGGACAGCCGAGATGACCCCTCCGAGAGCAATCGGGAGGAACATCAACCCGGCAACTCCAGGAGAGAGGTGATGGGGATATGTGAACACGATAGGGTATGCTTCGAACATGAGATACAGACATCCATATGCAAACTACACACTTATGACATGAGTACTATCTAGCATTAAGAGGAAGGCACTCACGCTCAGATAAGTGTTTAGAGCAATTAGCATAGGCTCCTGAAACAGCATTTTAAGGGGCCGCGCAAGTACTTTCTCAAAAATTTGTGAGGGACGTGGTCGATCTCTCTCTAGAGCAGCATAGAATCTGTTGTCCCCTGTTGTTTTTCTGATTTTTTCTGCCTTGTGAGACAAGATTATGGGTCTAGGAGAAAATTCACATCGAGACAAGAATGAAGTCACGAATGCCGACTTACGCATAAGTTTCTGGCATCGTCGTGATAATTATAACCCAGCAAACGGCAGCCTTATGCGAAGGGAAAATGAGTTAGAGTTCATAAGGACGAATCTTTGGAAGACGGCGAACAAATATTGTTAGAAGCCAAAAAACCCATCGCCAAGAAGTCTTTTCACTGATGATACCAGCGACTGCGGGAGCGAGAGAGGGTCCTGCAAAAGGAGTGATCGCAAATATCGCCAAAGCCTTCCCTCTTGTCTCTGCATCCCATATGTCAGATATCAATGCGCTGTACCAACAAATGAAAGGTAGTGTAAATGCAAATGAGCGTGACGTGTTTATCTCAACCACTCACCCTGAGTTAGAGAGAGGGCAGGCTGCAAATGTTCCCCCAAGAAAACGGAACACGAGGACTGATGGAATATTTTTCGCTAGAGCCGAACCAACTTGAGTACACTAATGTGTACTCCAGTAAGCTCGAATGAAAACAAAAGACACTACTATTCAGGCTTACTATGCAGAGAAAGAATGCAAGGATGAAAATTGGCCTCCGCCCATATCGTTCCGATAATGGACCCCATAATATCGGCCTGAGTTGAGCCATTTCTTAAAATCAGGGATGAATTCAATTATAAATCGTGCTCACCCAACACAATATCCTGTAACAAAAAGGGAAAGAGTAAGAATAGCCTCCTTATCAGACATGTCAAACTGTTCAGTCAGTTGAGTGATGATACCGGAAGCTACGAAACAAGGTAAGTATGAAAAGGTTCTGGAGCAAATAAAACCACCTCCATACGTGTGGAACTCGCGAAGGTCCTGTATTATCACTGAGTACGAGGCCTGTAGTCCAAGAATGATTGAGAAATACTGACGCATTAAGGACTAACAGGCCACTCGTCAGGGTCAAGTACCACCTTTTGACCTTCGACCAGTTCTATATCACGGTGAGACAAAAAACAGCCTCACATAGAGATAACGTACGTGGGGATTGGCGGGGTCACCAGTGTCAAATTGAACAAGGAATGGATCACAGGCGCTCTCTTCAAGCGACTGTGAAGTCCTTAAATCCTTCCCTGAACTTGGAATCCCATTCATTGCCAAAGTGTCTGTACTTGGCTCCATGACAAAGAGAGTGGTCTCGTTGGCGGTTTTTAGGAGCCCCCTTTATAGGACTCGTCTTTATATGGGACGAAAACTACCGAAATTTTTCAGAAAGTGGAAACTACTGTGCGATCGTAACGGCGGCAGTTGCCACCGTTCGGTTCAAAGTGTTTGGTTCAAAGTGCACGTGCATCTGGCGTTTGATGCGTCGCGGGAGGCAACGTCAGTCACCAACCTCTCCAGCATTGGAACTGGATTTTGAGCAAACTGCTAAGCATGGAAACGTGCCCACCTACAATATATATACTATTATAAAATATGCTGTGTATATATTCGCAAATTCTATTCATAAGAAATTCCAACCTTATTGACTTGAGACTCGGAGCATCTAGGGAAAACACATTCCTCCCCAAAATTCATAGGACGCACCACTGATTTGGTGTGATGTAGTCTCAAAGTTCTACATTGCTTTTCTATGACGGTCCCAGCCCACCTCCTGGGATATTTGACGACTTCCTAACGATTCCATCTGTCGCGAAAGATGTTTCGACACGAATTTTCCTTTCTCTTGTTCAGGCTTTTCCGGATAGCGGAGCATCTAATATTCGGTATGTATTACAATCACTTTTCCATGGTTCCTTTGCGCGTAGCCGTTTCTATTTTGTTGGAATTACACACATAAATACCATAGTATAACTTACACCTACCCCAGATCGGCTCACATGAGGCCTAGTGTCAAAATAAGAAGAGTGGAAACGGAGACGTAGGTCACAGCACCATGGTACATTATGAAACCCGTGTGAGTTGAAAAAAGACATTCAAGTTGTAGCACGACTAATAGTCAGCGGGCATACTGGGCATTAGCACTATACGGTCTAATACATACATGACTCCAATTTCATGTGGATAGGGATAGCGTGAAAGTCGAATGTACATACAAATGCGTAGCACCACCTGTGTCGAAGTCGAACCTACCCAGCATAGTGCGAGTCACTCCACAGGTTAAGAAAGAGGTGAGCTGGTGGTGACTGGAGAGGGATTATATACTTCATTGGATTGACGATCACGCTGCATGTCCCCACTGTGTCAAGTCTGCCCAACGACATCAGAGTACAAAGTCTCTCCCGGCGGATTGGATGAGCTTGGGGTTCATAACGGGGTGGAGGACGACCATCACTGTGGAGGTATGTAGATGACGCAGAGGAGAGATAGAGCGGTAGGCGCCAGGGATGATCTCAGCCAGCAGTACAATAGTAGCGGCCCGCACAATGTATGAGCCTTATATTGAAACCCACAGTGAATCATCTAAACACAAAAGAGGAAGGTTATCAAGACGAAGGTTCGACATTTCATGATTCGCAAGCAGATGAATGTACGACTCGGAGCAAGCGAAGTTAGGAGGCGTAAGTACGGAAATAATTGTCTTGGGGGGGACAGTAAACGTTTTCGCCGTAGTTATACTGGTGGAATTGGTAGCAAGTCGCCATATATTGCACTTGTGGTGCTGAAAAGTGATTGGGCCGGAACCTTCGCAGGACCTAGCATCTGCAGTAGAACTCCCGCGGCGAGTTGTTCACCACCAATCTACGTCACTTCCCTCGTTCTTCATTACAGAACATTCGACCAACCGTGCTTCTTAGAGTTCACCATGGGCGATCGCGAGCTGAGGAAGAAATTCCAGTAGGAAGTCAGTAGTGAGGTTGGCGGTGGCGACACAACAGAAGACGAATTATTCGTGCCTTACTTGGACTGACGATCACTTTTTGTAATTGTGGGTGCCCCTATGCCAACCACGTCGATAACCTCATCACTCAACAGCGTCGGCAGATGGGTGGGTTATGCGAGTGTCGATGAGCAACACGGTGTCGGCCTCTGTGCGCACTGGGCAAACCATGTGGACCGGGCAGCAGGGGACCTTGCGCTTTCTTCGTGAGTAGATCTTTGGTGAAGAGGAACGTTGTAAATAAAGCCAATAGGGACTCTTCGATCGACACTGATGCCAGTCACGGTGACCGAGAGCGGGAGACTCGGAGGCGAGAAAATCTATGGTGCCCCATCAAGAAGATAAGATCTCCTATCCTTCAAAAAAGCCACACTCTGTGAAAAACAGAGATCGTGGATAATCGGCCTGAGTCTCAATGAACGCAGTTGTCTCTACGAAGAAAGTTGATTTTTCGAACGGTGCTGTGTTCTTCCCACGCTGTGTGAAGTTGTCTGGGCGGGACGTTATGCATAGACACCAATAGGAAACCCGGACAATTGAATCAATCGCACTGCTCAGATTTCGAGAGATGGTACATGCGGCTGCAGAAACATGACGGTAGTACATACTCTATGGTGGTAAAGCCATTTTTGATTCCATTGTTACATAAGCAAATAAACCAAGTCATCGAAATTGGCCACCGAATCGACTCCAATGATGACAAGAGGCAGCAACCGTGGGCATA
>Ga0307509_10012247_pt1 | contig 10282 bp, 10 predicted proteins | sample 10_EM_MG_FD_202245 | JGI IMG/M metagenome (GOLD analysis project Ga0307509, IMG submission 202245) | Populus trichocarpa ectomycorrhiza microbial communities from riparian zone in the Pacific Northwest, United States - 10_EM | ecosystem: Host-associated > Plants > Roots > Unclassified | place...
TTTGCCGGTGAAGGTAGGGTAACTTGGGTTCCTCAGTAGGGTAACTGGGACCCATGGGCATAATGACCAAATTCCCAAGGTAGGGTAACTTTGCCCTCTTATACCTTTAACCGCTCAGGAAGCCCTCTAGTCGACCACAGAAGTCGTCTTGGAGGTCCCTGTAACATTCCCATACTTCTCTTGACCTTATACGAATGTTCTCCCGAAAGGTTACCCTGCCTAGTAGAGTACCTCAAGGCAACTCAACTATTCCCTAGGTCTTATCCTGGGTTTACTAGCCATTTGTATAATATATATAGACGAGACCATACCACCTCTGGTTACCACTTGGTATACCATTTGGGCTAAGGTGATAGTGATTGTAGCTACCTATCGTAGGGTTATTACAATTGCAGAAACTCAGATCCTATTGATGGAGTTAAGTGTACCCGAGTTGGTCCGACACTTCCGGCAGGATAAATCCTGATGCAGGGTAGACCTCGGACAAACCCTGAGCAGGACAGGGTGCTCGCACAAGGTCGGAAGTAGTGGTGAATGTCAAGGCTTAAATCTGATATCTACTTAAGTTTAAGCGTTTGGCATTCTACTTCAACAACCAACTTTTCCTCGAGAGAACTAAATTGAGTGAAGCTTCGAGCTTAACCATATTAAGTTTTACCGTTAATTCTTCTGAATTATTTTACCTCCTCTTTATCTTCTACTTTGAGTGTTTGGTGCAGTCGCAGCCTTAGAGTTCACCTCTCTACAGGGTGCCCCCGTTACACGGTAGTGCAACCACAGACTTTTCCTCGGTTGAAGGCAACCACCACCACCACATTCCCAAAACACCGCGCGCCGTCAGTAGAACGACACGAAGTGCTATTGCACTAGTAACGCACAATCCGCCCAGCTCTGAGAAGCTGAAAACTCTCCTTTCCATACTCTCAGATGGGTTCCAGCAGACAATCTCGGATAAGGTACTGGCGGAGGAGAGTTACAAACAATATCGCGACCTCGTTGGTGGAGCTAAGATGGCTAAAACTTCTGACCGGAGGAGGCTTGCAGAACCTACAGTTATTACAACTGAAACTGTAATCCAACTCCGGGAGGAAAGAGAGAGGGTTGATGCTGCCAAGGCAGCAAGACAGGCCAGAAAACTTACAAAGGTTCTAGATGCCCTATCTCTAGCTACTACTGTGGGCATTCCTAAAACACAGGGCACAGGCAGTGGAAAGGGAAAAGGAAAAGGAAAAGCTATTGGAGGGGGAAAAGGGACAAAGGTCGCCATTGCGGATGATATTGTGGGGGGTAGTGCTTGCCCAGGGGGTCAGGATATTGAGTGGGAAGATGGTACAGAGAGTGATGGTAGTCAGTACATGGGGCGGGCATTTAAAGCCAGAAAGTCTGTGGATATGGATAGTGATCTTGCAGTGGAGTCTGGTACTCCTCTTGGGAGGATAAATAAGGAACATACAGGATTGGGGAAGTCAGGAAGGGTTCTCCGCTCACAGAGAGTATAAATGTAAGACAATAGGATTGCGCCATTTGAGGCCCGAGCGAGATCTACGTCCCGATCTGGTTCACCGTAAATTACGTTATAGGTCCGCTCTGGGTATATTACTGGTTTCAATAAATGTTCAGAGAGTGTTTACAGACTTATAGCCTTTGGCTTACGGCCCTGTCTTCTTTTTGCAGTTCGAATTGGTGGCATTTCGCATAGGTTTTCCCTCTATTGTCGTATTCAAAACAAAAAAAACAATGAAAATTGAATCACCTCGACATTCACATTCAATTTTAGATACAGAGTACTCTCTACTCCAGCTTCGTTCCTTCTTAAATTTCTCCTAGGTATCCATCTTGTAAATCATACTTCAGCTCAGTTCTCCTCCTACATACATTTACTTTGAGTCATTTTCATTGTGATTTCCTTTACCTTTCAAATATGAGGACTGGAGAATTTAAAACAAACTAATTACAGCAGTCACACTTCTCATATCATTGAGATATTCAGCGCTTTGCTTTTCTTGGCCTTCTGCAAGAAAAACTGACTCAACCTCAAGTTTTATATCGTCTGTCCACAGAATCTAATTTCGGAATCATGGCCGGTCACTCGTCTTTCCCAATCCTGTCTCGCTTAACACAGTTATGGAGATAAGGCCCCTACGGAGATAGTGGATTTCACCAGTTTTTACGGTACTCGAGTAAGGGCAGGTCACGTTTTACTCCCACACCGGTATGTGACAATACCTTGGCATTCCTATTAGATGCGGAATCTGATATTGCTTGTAGAGGAGTAAGATACCGGTATGTGCGCCGATTGCTTTAGGCTGTGTATGCACGGCACTCTTTATCCTAGGAAATATCACGAGTATAATAATTTGAGAAAACAACTATTTCATTAACTTAGCTGTATTTTAACTCCTTGAGAGGGCCTCCCTACTTGTAGATACCTGGTGAAAGAGAAGAAATAACAACCGACAAGACAGAACAAAACAGAACGCAATGCATTACCATACCATACCGTGTCAGACAATATAAGGATATCGGAGAAATTGCAGGAAAAAAAATCGTCAGACCCGGACGCGACATGTTCTCAAGGAAAAATCAGCCAAAACAAAAAGGCGAAACAAGAGACGAAAAAAACCGAACAAAAGACAAATCTGTGCACCAGGCCCCCGAACCGACCCTCCCTAACTAACCCATAATAATACATTCCATGAACCCAAAATCCCATAACCCCCCGCCCCTACCACCCTAACGGGAGTAAGAAAAACCGTTGTATAATAATGACATATCAAGAAGCGAAGAGCGGCTGCCGGGGGGGAAAAGCAGGTGCAAATGCAGTGGACAGCTAAAATTGTGGGCACCATGCGCTCTCCTAAATGTGTAATCCATTGTCGCTGGCTTGCTGATTGCACCGCTGTGGTCATCGTGCATGATTTACGAGCTCCTCAAAAAGTTCTTCTGGGATCTTTCGCACTAAGCTCACAGCGACACTGACAATCATTTTGGCGTTCAAGGGCGGAAACTGCCGTAGAAGTTTCATTGGACTGTAGATGCAGGGCGGGGAGTTAGCATACAGCATACGTTATAGGAGGTTGTGGCAGTAGTAGTGTGTTATGAAGGGGGCTATATACCTTTGAGCGACGAGCAGCTCATCTCGCATCAACAGCATCTGCGCGACTACGCATAAAATGTTGAGATGGGCCCCATATGCCAGAAGGAAATCCCATAATTTCAGTACCTCGGGGAGTGGGGGTGTACATGCTGATAGTGTCAAAACGGCTACAAGCAATCACTGTTAGCTTGGAAATTTGGTGCTGGGGATGGGACTGTAAATGCCCAGATGAACATACAGGGGAAGGCATATAACTCTGCGGAGAGAAACTTGGACTTTAAGTGAGCATATAATTTCGGATCGACGGTTTCTAAGCATTGATCTACCAACTATATCAGAGTTAGCATATATTGGAAAATCAAACCAAGCGGCTGGTAGCGGATCTTGGGGACATATATGCAACTTACTTTGAGCCCACGGTGGACACCCTCCATTGTTGGTTTGACATAGCCTGGGCACTCTCTCTGGATAAACACGGAAAAAAGGGAAAAGGCCTCCACCTCACTTCTAGCGGCATAGAGGAATGGGGCGGCAATAACGTTCATCCCCTGGACGTATTGAGCATCAATACCAGAATCTCGCAGCTTCCATTGGAATGCGTTTAAAAGTCGAATCAGCGAAGCTTCAGAGACCCTCCGACGAAATAGGGGGTCAGTGGCAAGAGTTCTGAAGGTATCGTTGCGGATCTTGGAATAACTGCTAGAAGCTCCACGGCGGACAAGAGAAACATAATCGCTGGTGCGCATTGGACTTACGCCCAGCAGTATCGACCAGATGTATATTCTGAGGGGGGACTGATCACACAATAATCAGCATCTGATGTTCATGCGAGTAATCTAGCGATAAAAGATCATACATTTCCATCATTATCCGCTTGTATCCCTTCTGTAAGAATTAGATACCGTAAATCTTGCAAAGCCTCGACGAGGTTTGCCGGGGGCCTGCTTATAAGACTTTCGATTGTTGCTTTTTGTTTTGGCACGAGTTGCGCGCTCGAGGCAGCCTTACGTGCATATCGTTGATTGTTGTTTACCGGGTATTTGGAACTGTCAAATTGTGACTGTGATTGAGAGCGCGGGCGCTTGGGTGCCAGCGGGTGGTTCGTAATGTTCGCAAGAGATTGGCTAGCGCTTTGTGTAGTGCTTAAAACAACCGGAGAGGGAGCTGAATTATGATATTCACTCTCGAGAACAGATGAGGAGGGGAATTTTTTGACGCGGCGGAGCCCAGGGCCCGTGGGGTTTAGCATGTTTGTTTTGGTTGAGGGGAAGCGGTATTAAAGAGTTTGTGGATTAGGATAGTGGAAGAAACATAGCGGTGGTAGGTAATAGTAGTGGTAGGGTAATAGTGTTTGTAAGAGGCAGTCGTGTCTTCTGGTCTTTGGTGATTGTTTGGTGGTGGCCCGGGGAGATTAAACCTAATGGGGGGTTGTGTAACAGTCACGATTGGGCTTGGCAATGATCAACAACAAAGAGGAAACCGTACCGTAGGGTGGCCACCAGTGGCTTGCGCTCCCGCCTCGCCAAGAATTACTTACCCAAACCCGTATCACGCAATCGGGACGCACGACCAGCTTGCCTCCTTCTGTCGCTAGTAACATCTTTAATTTTTACTCAATTTGACTTTACTAGAGTCGCGTCAGGCCAAAGAGGGATCAGCGTGCTCTACATGGGAAAATGTCTTAATTCCCAGTCTAGGGTTTCTGCCCTCGCCAACGAGTATGTAGGTATGATAATCACCCAGTTGTCCTTTGCCCTTAGAACGTGCTCTTAGGGTGTGGGGTCTGTCTTGTCATGGCTTGGTATGTATGTATGGGACAGTTGTAAACGCGGAAGCGTATCAACCGACTCATATAGCTTACCATTTGAGAGATTAGTTTCCGAGGATCATTATAGGAAAGGCTTGGTCAGTTCCCCGAAAGGGTATACCGTGTATATGGAAGCTCTCGGGCTCGTTTTTGTGAGCCTGTCATTTACACAATCCGCAATGAGAGTGCGAAAGCCAAGGGAGTCTGATACAGCCATCTATAATCACCTCCAATCCCACATTCTCGAGAAGTCGGTCAATTGGGCGGCTGAAATTGCGGACCCAGTGGAAAAACCGCTCACAAAGGAAACAGTGCTCTAGAGGGAAACTACTCTTCTCGATGGGTATAGAATTGCTCAAATTAGGATTACCATACAAGAGCAATCATGTTCCGAGCGAAGAACTATGTCCTTTTGCTGAAGAAAATTACTATTTCCAAAGAGGCCAAAGCTTTAGCCTCGAATTCTGAATTTGTCTGGATCAAATCATATCTACTAAACAATTGTTTCGAGCGAGATTTACCCAGAAAACTTGCCATCGCCTTGGACGAAATTTGAAGAAGGTTTCCATCCGGTATCCGGAAACATATCTATTCTGTTCTACCTACTTTTTAAAGATCATGTACATACCAGCCTTGAAATTCTACAATACATTATAGCAACATTATCTCTGGTGGCTGGGGCACCGGTGAAATCAGCTCCTTTTCCTCTCTTCTTATGAGTAGTTATTTGATTACTTTCATATAATTATATGGGCAGCACCCCCTCACCCTTTTCAGCAAGTACTATTTCCTCATTCCTAGAATTGCCCTCACAACTCCCCGGATCCCTGCCGGGAAACCTGATTTTATACAGACTTTATCGAGCCTAATACAGTTTTGTCCTAGTACTCGCGCAGTGCGCGATAAATGCGGGTATTGGTTTATTCCGCAAGGCAACACGACTTGCAGTTAGTGCACCTCCAAATAACCATTGGCTGTACTGAACCTCCATGCCGGGAGTAGGTAGATAGGCTTACTGTGCTGTTTTTCCTACCCCCATTTCAATAAATCACCGTTATCCTCCACCGTGAGCTGTTGAAGGAAAAAGGGTTAGTTTCTAGTCACAGTTTACCACTCGTAAGGTACTAGGTGGCAAGGTACGAAGTGTTATTTTACATCGTGTAGTTACTCACGCCGTCATATTGCTCGGGCGGAACTTAATGTAGGTGCCGGGTCTTGGGCTAGTTTGGAGTAGCGCTGGTGGGACATCTGGCCCTGTCCTCACTCGCATGGTCCTTTCCCTCGGCTATAATTCTGGCGATCAGACAAATTCAATTCTGTATGTAGTGCTAACCCCACTCACTTCATTACTACAGTAGTTGTTTTTCCTTAACTTGTGCTCTCCTATCTAGCTTTAACCAGTGGGGATCTATGGAAGACATTTTCTGGACAGGGGATTCTTGGCTGAAGGTACGGTACATCAGAGACCACGTATTGTTTCTAGGCCATATGGTGCATACGGGGGTGGGGTTCACTTGTAATTTTATTACTTAAATTTAGTTTACAATTCTACAGAAACAAATAGGACTGGAAAAGTGAAAAGTACAAGAAAGCAAAAGATCGAACATACGCAGAAGTCTCTTACTAGCTTCAGGTTGTGGGTTCTCTGCGACAAGAAACAAGCCCAAATTCCACCCATAATAGCAGAGAAGGGGAAAGAAAAAGAAATCAGGTTGGCATTTGTACAACCAGCTATCCGGACATTTTTATCTCGGGGCCTCTCATATATCGCTCAGCCAAAACCCATTCCACAATTCCACTTCCGGTGTTACTATCTAATTAATTACCTGCTATGAGTAGCCATAGAGTCTAAATGCTGCTTGATGGTACCTCTGAATTTCTGCCTTGCCTCAGCAAGCTTGGAATGAATAGATTCTGTTGCGAATTGTATCACAGGAAGCGACAATGTTGTATTGCTAAGAGAGCAAGAAGGGAGGAGGGAAAGACTTGAAAACAACACAGAAAGGCAAACACAAGGAAACCATCCAACTGCAGAAAAGCGTACGCAGCACCACCACCACCCGGTACATGTTCTACGCCCATCTACTGTAACAGATTCCCTCTGGGCATTGCTTAAATGGTGCCCAGGCCGCAACCTTGGCACGATTAACGCTGATAATTGGCCAGTAAAAAGGCACGGGAAAGCTGGTTGGATGGCTGAATTTGCGACGTCTACGAGTGAGGGGTTGTGACGGCAAGACAAGGATTTTTTCAGCAAGTATGATATCATGTATACAAAAACCATTATATTACTGAAAGGTTTCCCGCGAACTTTGTTTTCATGCTAACCGTGAAAGGATATGAAAATCCTCCCTATTCTGTTAAGGGGCACTATGACCACCAGGAGTCTACCAAACAAAAGAAAAAGTAAAAAAGTAAAAGTAAAAAAGTAAAAGTAAAAAAGAAAAAAAGTAAAAAAGTAAAAAAGAAAAAAAGTAAAAAAGAAAAAAAACTCCAAGTAGAAAACTAAAATGAAAGCTAACTTTAATACTCAGCCGCTATGAGATAGGAAATTGTTTTTGCTGTCTTCTTGCTTGAATTCGACAAAGTGGTGGATGAAAGAAAGAAGGGGGGGTGGTGGTGGGGGAAGTAGGGATTCAATAAAAGGAGAGAAAATCATCAAAGCAAGAAATTAGCAACCACAATTGCGAAAAACACCCCAGTGAGCACCCTCCAGGAAGGCTTCAACAAATAAATACCACTGCCGTAATCTACCCCCGTGCACTCAGGACAAAGATTCTTGCACTCCTTCTTTACGGGATTGTAGCCACCCATATTCGCACTTTCCATAAAGGATTTTGTCTCCTCACATCCCACACCTAGCACCAAACTCCAATCAGCACTTGCATTCCTAGCAGAGGAAGGAAGAGAGAGAAAAGAAAGAGCTTACCACAACAGCAGGGCATCCCCTTGCTCATCCACTCAGTGTTTATTCCAACATCACAAACAGGAATTGTGAACGCGCCCTCTCCAGCTGCACCCTTTGAGAACCATTGCTGGTCAGATGGGAGTCTTGCCGAAATCTGTAACTCTGAAACCATTTCTTCGGCGGTGTACTCCAAGCCATGAGCTAGATATGCCTGCACGCTGGACTGGATCATGTCTCGTGCTGTGATGCCGTATCTGGGTTCCTTGAGTTTTTCAACTGCCATGAGGTCTTGGAGCTGGCCATTGTCCAGACTATGGTAGAGGGGCTGTCAGTTGATTGGGGAAATATGCCATGAAAGGAAAGTGGTAGGGATATGGTACCGATAGAGGCTGCACACACGGGTTCCTTTACTGGTTATGTATCTCGCTCCTAAGGGAGATTCTACGCTGTCTGGGTTCGTGCTGTTTGCACAGAGGATAAATGTTTTGGTGTGTTTTCTGTCGCGAGTGTTAGTAATTGCTGGGATGTTGGATTGGAGAAATGAGCTCATACCTGATTTCACTATTGACGAACCAAGCTATAAGTCGTTTCTTGAAGAAATTTTCTAGGTCCGACCTCGTGAATTTGTCCTGAAGAACAAATCGCCCACCCCGGAGGTAGTCCCTGCCCCATGTTAGACATTTATAACTAAATCACAACAAAAAACATGGGGGAGCGAACAAAATATCCCTTCCGGACTTATCCTTACCCCCTTTGAATATCACGGTAGACCACCTCCCCAAGATATCCCTCGCAGTAGAGCAATAGTCTTCTACCAACTTCCCCATTTCGCCCAATTTCACCATCCGTTTGACACTGACCCCGCATCAGCCCATGATTACCCACACCAGAAACAATACAAGAACAAAAATGAGCTCAACTAACATTGGCCTGATCGCGGGATCACCGGCAAGCTCCGTTAACAATGCTCCCCCAAATGCACTCACAGCATTAACGACTCCAGAGGTAAGCGTCCCTGCCATGGGCACTAGCTCAACGAACCCAGCGGCGGCGGACATCCCAGCGTTGAGCCATGGTACTGCTTCCTCAAACTTTGTACGACTGTTTTCCCAGGGAAGGAAACTTTGTGCCACCTCTTCGCGTAGGGATTCAAAGTCCAACTGACCATCTCCTATTCCATCCTTTGCAGAAGTTAGTATGATAAGTATCATAATTAGACGAGGTGGGATCGTAAGATGAATGAGCGTACATGGAGAAGTCTCATGAAACGATTTAGATTTGATATCGCGACCCGGACAAAGTAGGTCCATTTCGGGTCCCCTGCGTCTAGGAATGCTAAACAAAGAAGCAATTAGAACAAATAACTCAAGATGGATGGGAGAAATAGTGTATAAAACAAACCTTTGCAGCTCGGATTAACGCACTGGTCCTCTGTATCCACTCCGCAGGCAAGATTCAGTTCAAAGTCTCCAAAAGCCTTACCAAACTCAGAGACAAAGTTCCCGCTAGCCTTCTTCGACTCCCACCACGCCTTAAGGTTCTGATCAACCTTCTCCTTAATCCATGCATCCACAGTTGGTTTCCACGATTTGTCGGAACAATCAATCACTGTTCGTGTGGTTGTTGGCTTTGGTGGTGTCGTAGTAACACCTTTCTGAGTGGTGGTAGCCTTGTTCGTAGTAGTAACCTTTTTTGTAGTAATAGTAGTAGCCTTTGGTGTGGTTGTAGTAGCCTTTTTCGTTGTGGTAGTAACCCCTTTCGCAGTCGTAGCTGAGACCAGAGCTGCCCCAGTTGCAACATTAATACTCCTTGAGCTAGTAATTCCACCTGTACCCTGAGGAAGGGCGAGGGAAAATGGGAGCGCTATCAATAAGAAGAGCAAATAAACCATCTTCAGTATTTTCTCTCAAGAATGCGTCCCCGTTGCTGTGTTTTCTTCTTTTCCCTCTCTCGGTCTTGAGCGTCCCGAAAGTATCAAAAATGCTAAAATGTTGGAAGACTTGAAATTCTGAAGCTCTTGAAAGTTTTAAGAGTAAGAAAACTTCTTCGACAAAAGGTATTAGAAGTCTCTCTTATAAAGTAAGGTAAATCCATCTGTCACACGAAACTATAAGGGAAATCCCAAACTCTAAATGATAGAGCGAAGAGTGGGAGCATCAAAATGCTCCCGAACTGGCCATATCTCGTGAGGCTCGGCTATCAAGTTAGCCAGCAGAAAGCCTGTCCTCGTCTCGGTTGGCGCACACAAAAAAGCCCAACCCAATGCACGAACTGACAAACTGAGACATAAAATGAGGTATCACCCCAAGATTTTCTTTGAGGCTCGCAAATGGTCTGAGAACCTACCGCAAGAACTCGAATAATTGGACGTCGTACAGAGCGGTTAATTTAAGGTGTGTATTGCGAATGATCATCTTGTCTCAATTAATATGGGTTCGTTATTTCTTGGCAGCTAATCTTGCAGAGTTTT
>Ga0307509_10012248_pt1 | contig 10282 bp, 6 predicted proteins | sample 10_EM_MG_FD_202245 | JGI IMG/M metagenome (GOLD analysis project Ga0307509, IMG submission 202245) | Populus trichocarpa ectomycorrhiza microbial communities from riparian zone in the Pacific Northwest, United States - 10_EM | ecosystem: Host-associated > Plants > Roots > Unclassified | place...
CTAAAAAAAACTCATTAAAATAATTCTGAAATGAGTATCTCATATTTTTATTTTAATCAATAAATTTAATTTAATTCAATTAAAAATAACAAATAAAAATATTCTAGATAATCTAAGTCATTTTTTTTAAATTAAAGAAAAACTCTATAAAAAGCAAAAATAATTATAATGGAGCTCCTCTGATTAAATAAATGCTGAAAGATAACACTGAAAAAACATGAGCTTAAAAAAAAAACCAAAGCAAACTTAGGCAATTGTTAAAAATTGAAAAAATCACAGGATTTCAGTTAAACAAATTTTGTTTTTAAGAGTAATTTAGTCATTTTACTGTGCTTTAAAATTGTTAAAAAATCGAGCTATTCCTGATCAATCTGATAATGACTAATTAACCTTGTAAAAAAACAATATTACCCCTAATAGCTAGTTCAATGATTTTGTTTGAGAATGATAAAATCATCATTATATTGTTTCATTCCACAATATAATAAATTTGTGTGTTCAGTTAAACTCTAATTTTTTTTTTAATTTAATTTTAATATAAAATAAATTTTGTCTCCTCCTATATTTATTGGTTACTTTGAAAAAGTCACCAGATTTCAGTTAAATAAATTTTGTTTTTAAGAGTAATTTAATCATTTTATTGTGTTTTAAAATTGTTAAAAGACCGAGCTATTCTTCATCAATCTGATTGTCGCACGTCACCCGCGCGACGTCCGTTAGCGATTTTTGTTTTTCGTTTGATTGATCCCTAGTGGAGTCGTCATTCTGTCGCACGTGTGCGGAGTCGCGACGATCGTCCACCCTCATGTATGGATATATATATGGTAAATGTGGAAAAACAAGGAATTCTTGTCTTTTATCAGTGGAAAAAATGGAATGGGAGTCGCCACCTAGTATTTTGGTCACTAGGAATCCTAACTGGTCTCAAAGATCCGGTACGGAGACTGGTTGCGTAAAGGGAAGGTATTAGAACCCCTAATACGCCCTACCGAAGGTAAGCTGCATTGTTTTATTGTCAGATAAAAACTAAGGTCTTCTCGTGTTCTCTAATTTTTGGTATGTCTATGGTTTAAGAAAAGTCTTCCTCGATAAGGAGATCCTTATCTTATCAGGTAAAAACCTAACTGTGTTAACGTCAAATAAAAAAACTACCTTTTTAATATCGGGAGTACGTTTTACGTATAAATTCGTAATCCCGGATATTAAAAGAAAACAAAATATTTTTTGGGTGTTTTTTGAAATATTGGTCTAGTTCTCGTGACTTTAATAAACTGGTTATTAAAGCCAAGATGCATCCTAATACATATTTTTTGAATTTTTGTTGTATGAAAATATGATGTGATTTTTTCTTTAAGAGACTTGGTCGTATGCATGAAAACAAAAAAATATTTTTTTTTAGTTTTGACGAAAATCGGGTATTTTAATATTGCATTTGTGTTTTTACGGTATATAAAAAAGGAACCGATATTGATTAAAATGGATAGAAAAATATGCGATAAAATCATGGATGTTTTTGAAAATGTAATTTTTTTTTTGTAAATTTTGAACGGGTCGGACCCGGAACAAAATTGGAATGGGACTGACCCGAATAAAACACAAACTACCTTATATTGGGCTGGACTCGACCCAGCCGCGTAGACTAGGCTGATGATCCAACCCGGGCTGGTTACTGTGCCATGCACAGTAACTACCCAAATATAATTATCTGGTTACTGTGCTCATGCACAGTAACCAGGTAATTATTTTGCCTTGCATTGCAGAAACGTGCACAGTGCACGTTCTGCATGCAAGGGAATGAAACAGGAAAACAGAGATGAAAGGATTAGAATTACCTGGAATGGAGGCGCTCTGGTAGCTGAGCTGACGGTGGCTGGTGGTGACGGTGGAGTGGTGACGCTGGTTGCTGCAAGAAGAGGAAGAAAGGAGAAGAAATCTGCAGAGGCTGACGATGGTGACAGTCACGGTGGCTGATCCGCCTCCTATGAAGATCTGGGTTGGTGGATATGGAGGTGGACAGACCGGTGGTGGTGGTGGTTGTGGCAGGAGGCTGCATTGGAGAGAGAAATAGAGAGGTTATGCTGGCAGCAGAAACCGGGTTAGGGAGGTTGGTTTTTTTACTGTCTTTAGACAGAAATTTCTCCACCCCTGAAGCATGAAGATAAAATATATTTATAGGCGGTGGAAGAGGGACATTTTCTCTCTTCTGGTGCAAAATCTCAGCCCTTGGTTCGACCCGAAAGCATCCCAACCATCATCTCAAAGTAGCAATGATGAACTGTCAGTTTTGTGCAGGAAAATGGTTGGTCGGGTTGGCCAATATGGGGCGGTGCCACCACCTTTGCAGCCTCGATCAGCTTGAACGGCTTACACTAGTGTGTAGTAAGGTATCACAGGATCGTTTTCGTGTACGTTTTGTCAAATTTTGTGAAGAAACGAGGCGCCAAATGCCTTGGGAAGGTGGCCACCCAACCAGCCTCGCTGGAGAAGAGATGAACAGTACCGTACGATTTAGTCCTTCAATTTGTGATTTATTTCTATATACACCCCTGATTGGCTTCAATCTTTTAATTTTGTTCAATTTTACCCATGAAGAACTTCAATTTAAACCCCAGATTTCGGCGCATTTTTCCCTTTGGTCCTTGGTTTCGGATTTATATAATTTGACCCTTAATTGATCAATAAACTTCTAATTTCTTCAATTTGACCCATGATTTGGTCAATTTCAATCCCTTTATTTACGCGCCTTTTTCAATTTGGTCTTTGGTTTTGGATTTCTTCAATCAAGTCCCTAATTGGCCATCAAACTTCAATATCTATGCAATTAAGCCCCTGATTTGACCAAATCAACTCTCAAAAATTCTACTTTGACCCTAGAACTTTAATTTCTTCCAATTAAAACCTAAATTGACTTAAAAATCATTTTTTCTTGTAATCAAACCCTATATAAATTCAATTAAACCTCCAATAAAATTAATTGAGTCCATAAATATCTGATTTTGGATTATTTTTTTCTCAAATTGAATTTTTCTTTGTCAACAAGGCTCTTCATCTGTAAAAAATATACTGTCAAATTTTAATCTTTGAATTTTTGAGCCTCCTCAACCAACTTCTAGCCATTTTCTGGACGTTCTGACATCCTCTTCTCACTGTTATTATTTTTTTGATTTTTTTGTTTGTAGTTCGAATATTTTTTTGATTTTTTGAAAGAGAAAAGGTGAATTTCAAAAATAACCTAAAAATGGGTTATGACACTGATAATGACTAATTGACCTTGTAAAAAGATAATATTACTCCCAATAGCTAGTTCAATCATTTTGTTTGAGAATGATAAAACCATCATTACATTATTCCATTCCACAATGTAATGAATTTATGTGTACAGTTAAACTCTAATTTAATTTTAATTTAATTTTAATTTAATTTTAATGTAAAATAAAAATTTTCTCCTCCTTCTGTATTTATTGGTTACTTCAAATCGACTAATACCTTAATTTCCCACAAAAAAAAAAAGCATCGAATTTGAGATAGAGAACTCATTACCAAATTGTTTAAATTTTATTTCCTCTTCAAATCTATGGCAGGGATGGCGAGCATAGGTGGTAAACCCTTCTTACATGGGCAGGATTTTAGTTGAATTATATATATATATATATATATAAATTGAAATGATTAATTAGGTAGGTAATATTAAGCTGGTCAAATAACCTAATTACTTGGGTGCTTTTCTATATCAGTATTCAAATTGAGCAGGATGGCTATGATGGCGAGGTTGTCCCTTGTATGATTACGATTTACCCAATTATTGTACACTCGTCTTCAATGTTAGAGATGTATAAAATAAAATTCTCTTTGATTGGCTGGGTTTATTTGTGGGGCTAATTCATGGGTGTTGATAGATCAGCCTTACAGTTCAATTGAATTGAATTCACGACTCCATTAAATTTTATTTTATTTTATTTTTTTGGATTTAAAGGAGAGGCATTATAATACTTCACATGACTTTGGAGCGACCACACCACAGATATCTTCTAACAAAAGCTGAGACAATAAAGATGCTTCCTAGGAAACTCCAACGAGCATGAAATGTGCATTATTAGCAAGCCAATTTACACTCCGGTTTGCTTCTCTATAGACGTGACGTGAGCTATTCTTGTGGATATGTTAGTTCACAACTAGAATTTCGCATCATATCAACGGAATAATTTGTCCGAATTTAAACACTGATTCAGTCAGCAAAACATTGATCGACAGAATCACATTCAGTAAATGGTTGTTAAAAAATCTATCATCAATTATTTTTATTATATTAATTATTTTGTCAGTAATATAATCATCAACGGATTGATTAATTTTTTTGAGCTCTCTAGAATTTTTTGAGGGACTTATTCCGTTAATGATTCCATCTATAATTATCAATGGAAAATCCTGTAATTTCTTTCCAACTCTTTGAAACTTTCCGAGGGATTTAGTCCATCAATAATTCTGTCTGTAATGGTCAGTGGATTTTCCTATAATTTTTTTTTAACTCTCTAAAACTTTCCGAGGGACTTAGTTTGTCAAAAATTTCATCGGTAATTTATTTAATATTTTAAAAAAAAATTTAAAATAAACAAAAAATAATTAAAACTAAAATAAAAAAACCATATATTTATTACTAATTTAAAAACTATCAATTTGAATACAATTTATCTAGAAGATAAAAGCTGAAGGATGAGGAGGTAGAGGCGGAACTTCATCGGGACCAGATGGGCGACGAGGAGGACCACATGTACCACTGAGGTTTGACAACAGTTTCACGTGCAATCCCCTAAGTTTGGCTATTTCACACCTATGTTGAGTCATCTCAGCTTTAAGTTAAGAAGTCGGGCCGTCTGAGATTCAACTTGTTCTTGTACAATCGCCTGGACAACTGGAGATTAGGAACTCGAACCCGATTGTGAGGAACCAATGGTCGATACACTACAACCCATCTGCATATCCTTGGTTGTAATGTTTGAGATACCGTAAACCAGATTTCTATCGGGTTCACCAGATGATCTCGTCTCCAACCACAAATCCAAATCGAGTTCCGGATGGGTCAAAAAATTATCCTCGTATCTCTCCTGCAATCGGGTGGTATATGTTATTGGAAAAAAACAAGTCAGCTAATTTTTCTGACGGTCATGTGAGTTCTACAATAAGCTTCATCGATCTTAGTTTGCGTCAAAGAATCATAGTTTGCAAAAGAAAGCTACTATTAATTAAATATTTTCGGTCATCGATTTATATAACATATGATGGCGGCAAGGAGGGCACAAGTGACTAGTATGCAACCACTAAACAATACAATCTTAATTATAAACATGGGAATGCGGCATACGAATTGCATCACTCCCTACCTCAATCTCTTACATGCAAACTGTGCAGTCTCTCATTGTCCCCGAAACACTCTTTCCAATGCATTAATAGACGACTTGGTGGCAGGAATCGGTCTCGCTTCAGTCTCCATTGATTCCCTCTCAGCTCTTGCGAGATCTTCTTCACTATGAACACCCCTCCAGTTCTATATACTGCGGCCTCTATTCTAACAGACATATGGAGGAAGCACTATAAAATATCCATGCCAATAGCCTTAGATGCAATTAGTCTAGTATCTTTGATTGTTCGGATTCCGGGATGTCCAACGAGGTCAAGATATCTTTAAAATCTTGACTGTGATCAAGCAGTGAATCGCTAAAAGGAATGTGAACAAGTTTGCTTCTTATGAATGGTGGTTCTTTTCTTCTGAATACCATCCTCTCCCTTCACTATTGTGAACCAGGTAATGGATCTCATATACATGAAGTTTACAGGGAACTTTGTAAGTTCTCCGGGGAAGGGATTTAACTCAACATGAAACTTGCATTTGAATATAGGAGCTTGCATGATTGAATTCAGAAAGAGAGGAAAAATAAAAAAGCAGACGGTAGGGTTTGTTAAGAAGTAAAACCAGCGAAAGACAGAATTAGAATGTTGCAGCAGGAAGCAGGCAGTCTTCTATGTTTCTATATGCATATATAGATTTTACACACTCCTCAGGATGGTGGTGTACAGAACTTCTTTTTTAACGAGGATTTAATTATTCAAATTAAACTATATTTTAACACTAATATTTCAGAAATGAGAATATTTGAGGGAAAGTTGGGAACTAATACTAAAATTTAGTTGCGTAAAGGCTAATAAAATTGGACTCGCCTACTTTCTAGGTTAGTCTGGAGGGCCTAAAATGATATTAATATATATATAAAAAATCCATGTACGTTTCTTCCACTTAATAATGTTAAACTGTTTTATCATACTTAGTTCAAACCTTCTTCTTCTTCTTCTTTTTTTTTTATATATTTTGAAACAGTACTCTTCCATTAAATTGTTGAAGCACCCTTAAAATATCTACTTCTGATGGTAAATAATATTGTTCAGCCCGATAATATATAGGTTTTAATTAACTTCCTCCTCGAATTTTTGATGAGGTAGTATATATCCACATCAATTAATTGGATTGGTTGTGAAACAACAATTATAATTACAAATTATATATATATTTTTTGTGGCATGGTGATTTGACTATGAATTCCCTCATATTACACTATTCACTGGAATAGTGCTAAGATTTTTTTTTTTGTCACATGAGTATTTATTTTGATCACCAAATTATTATTGTTTTAATTTTATTCTTGTAAATTAGATAAAATGAGATTTTAAGTTCATAATTTATTTTGAATAGCTTCTTGTATGGTTCTCGAGGAGTCGAAAAGATATTCCAGCATTAAACTAATGTTCAATTTGATAAGATAGAATTCAATTTTTTTAATTAAAAAAATTAAAGTTTTGAAGATTAAATTTGATATAAAAAAATAAACATGCAGTCATTTTTTTTATTATTATTGTGTTGTTAACATCTTTTCTAAAAATACCTTAAGATTTTTTATATTTTTTTATCCCTTTAGTTTAACAATTATGTGTTTTAATCTAAAACTTCATGTCATTTACTTATCAACCCTTTAGTTTAAGGGATGAGAGAGAGTATTGCCAAAAATAGGGGGGACATTAATTTGGTTGATAAGATTTTGTTAACAAAAAAAATCAAGGTTGGTGAGATTTCATTAACAAAAAAGCCAAGTTTAGTGTCAAATTATTTTTATTGATGAGGAGTGTTATTTGAGGAATAAGTTATATGCTATACTGCTGGAAAAAAGCACATCAAGTTTGAGTGATTTTTTTTTTAATTTTATGTTTTTAATTGATTTAAGGATTTTTTAAGTTGATAAATTAAGATTATAAGAGTAATTTTAAGTGTTTTAGGGTGAAAATTGATTAAAAACTAGTTTTTCAAGTTCAAAATACTTTAGCCTGATTTTTTAACCTCATCTTCAATTATTGAAAAATTGCCAAGCAAACGATTTATCTTCTATTTATTAAAAGTAAAATGAGTTGACGGCGTGTTTTTTAAAAAAAATCTAGGCTCAAGGGCTTGGATTCCAAGACTTTGAGATTGGCCATATTAGTAATGGCCCAGGCGCACTAGGCCTAGGCCACTCAAGGTGGCGCACTTGCTAATTTTAAGGTTTTTTTTCCTTAAATAAATGTTAAATTTCTTTAGAATGAATTAATTTAATATATATTACATATATTACTTTGTTGAATTCTTAAATTAATTCAGAATATATCTTATATATGATTTTATTAAGTACAAATCAAATTTTACTTTCTTTTAATAAGGTTTTAGTAGTCATTTAATAATATTAACAAGCATTCTTCTTCTTCTTTTTCCACCCATCATGATATATATTAACAAGCATTCTTTGTTTAAAAATATTATTTGGTCGTCTATTATGTTTTATCATATTCTTAAATAAAAAAATAGTATAAAAATAAAATTATTAAACCCAGTTAGATATGTGATTCGAGTTATGGGTTTGGCGGGTTAACCAATGATAATCTAAGATATTTGCATCAATATTTTTTGAAAACCTATTTTGTCTTGAGTTTTGTTTTTAGTCAAATTATGTTTTTACTAGTTGTTCAGGTTGCTTTTAGACCCGCTAAGTTGACCGAGTTATATCAGGTTAGCTCCCAGATTATTTAATTAAAATTTAAGCTACATAAAAAGTCAGGTCAAAAGATTTTAAGGTTGACCCACTAAGTTAGGTCTAACGACACCATCAAAGAGTTCTTCTCGACAACACGCGACCGTCGTATTACTCTTATGTTTTGAAATGCAATCGTATCAAAATTATTAGGATGTTATTTTTTTTAATTGAAACTTGATTTTGAAATAATGATAGCTAGAATGTTGTTTAAAAAACAAATATTCTGATAAAATATTTTCAAAAACAATTATAACGTTTAAGGAGACAAAGTAGTTTTAGTTAGAGATTTTATCTTTATTTTAAGTTGTTTAAATTTTTTTTAGAATATCTTATGATTGCTTTTGGTTTTTATTAAATAAATAACATATACCAAAATATTAGTTTTTTTAAAAAAATTAAAGATATTAATAAGAAAAACAAGAACTATACTAGCAACTTAGTTTGTTACAATGGAATTTAAATTATTTTTTTATATAAAAAAATTAGTGTCATGTAATTAAATCAAGCACAGCAGCGCGAATCAATTAACCAATATATTCTAAACTTCAGTTCCACGTAAATGTAATGGAGATTGTTTAAATATTAATAGATCATGGGCCAGGAGCAATGTTCTCTTGCATGGACTGCAAGTTCAACTTATTTGTACACTCATTTCCTATAAAAATAAAAATAAAATAAAAATGAACAATGCGAAGGAAAGCTAGCTGGTGTTGATGAAGATCATAATTCACCGGGCATATGATGGCGGCAAAGAGGACACGAGTAACTAGTCCGCAACCACTGAACAATGCAATCTGAATGATAAACATGCGAGCACGGCATCCGAGTTGCTTCACTCCCTGCTTCAATCTCTTCCATACAAACAGTACAGTCTCTCGTTGACGATGAACCGTCGAAAACCACTCTTTCCAATGCATCAATAGAGGACTTGGTGGCCGGGATTTGTCCAGCTTCAATATCCATATTTGACTCCCTCTCAGCTCTAGCAATATCAGCTTCTGTAATTTCCTGATAGGTCCCCACCAATAATTCAACCTCCATGAAGACGCCACTAAAAGTACCCTTGCTACGGGCAAGCGATGCCATCTTTCTTAGTATCTTCGATTGCTTCCTTCCAGGGACTCCCATCACTGTCAAGATCTCTTTAAATTCTTGATCATGATCATCAACCAATGAACTGGTGATAGGGATGCAAGTCTCTTTGCTGTTGATTTTCACCGGTCTTGTTGTGAACATCGATCCACCAGTTAAGTTACCAAGGAAGTAAAACTTATACAGCGAGAATAAAACACGCAACATCGAATCTTCCTCGTGCAGGGGCTGGCCATTGATCATGTGTCGTTGTGATTCTTGATGATTTTCTTGTGGTTTAAAGTTTACACAAGAACTGTATTTGATCCAAATAGCCATGGTTTAGTTCAGAGAGCAAAAGCAAAGCTGGTAGGGTTTGTGAGAAAACAAGAGACAATGATGGAGATTCTCTAGCGGCCTATTACAAATCAAGAGGGCATGGTTCACAGTGTGTGTTCTTATATACACACACGCGCGCATATATATATATATGTTAATCAAAATTAAATTTATTTTAGAGATTCAAATTTACGATTCATAGCATTGTTAGGTTTTTTTACTGCAAAAAAATAATATAAAAAAATCGGAACTCAAAATATTTTTAATGCCAATATTATAGCTATCAACTCAGTGGCATCAACCAGCCAAAATTAATAAACTGCTATTCCCAATTCCCTAAGCTATACTTGGGCCAGGTCTATGTTAAAGGCCTGAAACTGATTTATCCTTGGAAAAGCATCTAGTGGTACAAAGTCACAAGTTTATGTTATAAGAAAGTCCATTAACAAATATTGGGCCAAACCCTTTTTTGCACTTTTTGTGAGGCCCTGAAGTTTGGGCTGGCCCAACCTAAATATACATAAATAAATAAAAAACAAAATAAAATAATCTCCATTGTCTTAATTAGAAAATACTGCTACTGTTATGATTTTCTACTTTATTCATATCAGAAGACGACGACGTTTTCCTTTCTTTCTTTATTTTCGTTCTCTGTCTGGGCTTCTAGTCTGCATCTTGATAACTGAATCCCATTCGCAATCTTGAGTATCTACTCCATCTTCATGTTATTAAAGTTATTAGGGATGCCAAGATGTAATTTTTTT
>Ga0307509_10012249_pt1 | contig 10281 bp, 10 predicted proteins | sample 10_EM_MG_FD_202245 | JGI IMG/M metagenome (GOLD analysis project Ga0307509, IMG submission 202245) | Populus trichocarpa ectomycorrhiza microbial communities from riparian zone in the Pacific Northwest, United States - 10_EM | ecosystem: Host-associated > Plants > Roots > Unclassified | place...
ATTCAATGGTATAAGGCTCGAAGCTGTGGCATGCTTGTAGCACTCTGCATTAACCAATCTGTAGGTACCTGCCCGGAGAACAAAAGTACAAACTCGATGATAGCTCCACAGCCAGCGGTCGGATCGGATCGGGAGGCGTACCATTTGAATCCGCCGGATGAGACGAATCGAATGGTATAAGGCTCGAAGCGGTGGCATATCTATAGCAGTCAGCAGGTTCAAAAGGGTGATAGCACCTCAGCCAGTGTTCCGCCAGGGTCGGGAGATAGCTCATTAGATTCAGCTCGACGAGAGGGATTCAATGGTATAAGGCTCGAAGCTGTGGCATGCTTGTAGCACTCTGCATCAAACAATCTGTAGGTACCTACCAGGTGAACAAAAGTACAAACTAGATGACAGCTCCACAGCCAGTGGTCGGATCGAGTTGGGAAGCCGACCATTTGAATCCGCCAGACGAGACAAATCGAATGGTATAAGGCTCGAAGCGGTGGCATGTGTGTAGCTCACAGTAGGTGATAATAGGTTCCCGCTGGATTACCAGGCAACAACACATCGAGTAGTTGATAGATCCAGGAGCCTGCAGTTGGAACCAACTTAGCAGATTTCCTGCCAAGCGTGTGAACTTAAGAAGAATCAAGGTGGTATCGGAGGCGGTTACTGGGACAATAGAATCTTAGTAAGCTTCTCCAAATAGGGGGTATCTTCAGGAAGCAACAACCTTGCACTGGGCGAGAAGGTCTTTTTTGCGGATGTTGCGGGAGGGATAAGGTAGGGGGCAGGTGGTCCGGGTGCTGGGAGTTCGGGATGGGGTACGCCGGATGTCTTCAGACGAGAGCAGTAGATCAGAAAAAGGATAAGGGCGCGGTCGGGACGGTCGGTGGTTGCAACCAGTGCGCTGGGTGCATTGGAGGGGGTGTAAGGCCGTTGGGAGGCACCAGGCGCATGGGTTGAGAAAAAAGGTCCGGTGGACGGTCAGGGCGCACCGGAAGCATAGGGCAGACGCAACCCGTCCAGACGCGGGTTGTGTCCGCCGGACGTAAATCCTTTTTTTGCTGATATGCTAGTATATAAAACCAGATGCGTTCTACTCAATCAAACAACAAACTCTTCATCTTCACCATACAAAATATTGCTTTTTCATATGTCCTAATCCCTATCCTATACCTTTATCAAACATCCAGCATTCAAACATGTATAAACAACTACAAGCCAATTCACGCAGCCAACCTACTCCACAGGTAACCAATCAGAATGCATGTAGACGTGACATTGTACAAGTTGATAAGGCACCCAGATCAGAAACATGGCCAACCAAATCAGGCAGCACTCACAGTCCACATTTAGCGGCTCAGAAATCTTCCCCACGACATATTGTAAGATATCTTCTGACACGACCAGCAAAGCGCTTCTGAAGGGACATATTACACACAGTAGCATATAACAAACATGAGGTTGATCATGATAGACAACAAATAATGAAGAGAGTTTCTCTCAGCAATAATAGCAGCGATAAGTACAAAAACTTCCAGATATTTGATAAAACAGAATTGGACACAGAGCCAGACACAGATAAGAATGATAATGTGAATGACACTACATCAATAACATGACATCAATCATGTGCCAGGGAGAAACTAACCAACAACCCAGTGTCAATTGTGAGAATTTCAACTACCTCAGAAGTGCTAGAAGCTGCACTCATCAGGCATGCCCCTGCTGCACTAGTATGTATAATAAGAAATAGTATATACACTCCACCGACAATCTCAGCATCTGGTATATTGTGTTATTCATCGCCATTGGCTACACACACAGCTATAACATCAGCAGTCTAACACTCAAGTCCTCAGGGCGAACAAAGCACATCACGACATCACACATATAGCCCGATACTAACTCATGGTGCAATACCGCTATAGGAGCAGAGGCAGCCATCGTAGCGTGGGTCAAGGGACTTATTCTCCTATAAACCCTTTTTGATGAACCACTCCTGGGCCCAGTTGCATTGACAATACAGATGCACCGTATTTGGCTTCAGGCGCTCAATCATATATCGGATGCTGTGAATATCAAAGCATCTAAGGAAAGCGTAAAATTGTAAGTAGATATCAACCAATTTTAGAAGATTTTTTTAGATGTTGGAACTAGTACCAACCTTTCCAGATGCACCAACAATACTCAGGAGTAAGATTCCAGTTTGTCTACTATGTCAAGCATGAGATTGTAAAATTGTACAATCTTCTGGAAGACTTAATAGCAATTACTTGCTGGGTGGACTTCCTGCTAGAAAAGAATAGATTTATCTGCTCCCCAAGAGGATATGAGGTGCGTTTTTACACTAATTATCCATGCGACCCGTCCTCTCGCAACTAATTAGTGTAAACTTGACACAGAAAATAACAAATTCATTTCTGGCTCCCCAGATCCCTGAGGCCATATGGGGAAAGTACGTTGAGGGTAGGAAAATATGTGGAATTGTCCATCCGGCATTTCCTAAGCTCATCAACAGTACCATAATTTGTTAAAGATGTACTATAATCTGCCATACACTGCGAGCATGGCAGATAGGAGTATATAAGGATTAGGGCAACTCCAAGCCCAAAGCCACCGGAGGTGAGCCAGAACCCTGACCATTTTCCTTTCCCAGAAGACCAACCTAATCACAACTATTGAAAATCATTTGACGTGTCAGGGGCAAACATGAGCATCATGCCCAGACTCAGTTCAAACTCTGATTCTCGACAAAGTTTGTGGGACTATCTGTGCAAAGATAGTGCCGGAGCATGGAGGCTGCCAAGATTGGGCTTTACTGATGATCTGGCTAGTGTGGTAGCACAACTAGAGAGTTAAAGTTCGACCAACCCTCCTCGATGGACAGCACGACGAAGTCTATCTCCCAATAACCAGCATCTTCCTGCTCTGCTGGAGAGCGAAGACAGTTCCAAGACTGCTGAAGAGTCGTTCAATTTTGGCTCTGTGTCAGCAGTGGGCCTTCTCACATATCTAGCTTCCAATCCTCTAAGTCTGAACTCTTCACCAGAGGAGACAGTGGGGCTAACATTGGATGCCACAGTTAGCCCAACTCCATTGTGTCAGCTCTCTCTAAGCCTTAAGATCTTGAAACCAGAACCCGAGAAGACAGTTCATAGTAACCTGGGAGTGGAGGAGGCCAGCAATGAAGCGAAGGTATCAAAAGGTATATAGAAAATAGTGTGTTTGTAGAGGAAGATGTCGTAATAATTATTTTGTATTCCTAAGAAGACAGAACCAAAAGTGGAAATAATATAGCTCATCGCCAGAGCGTAAGGTGCGAAAGCAAATGCATTCCAGGAGACATTGTGATATCGTCAGAAGTAGTTTATCGGGCTCTAAAGGCCATCATACCAGAGTCAAGATATCGCAACACAGAGTCTGAACATGTCATGTAAGAATCAGGGGACGCACCATATTTGGAGTAAAATCAGGAAGAAGTAATCACACATCTCGAGATGATAGATCAGGACCACAGAGCAGAGATACCTGGACAGGACATGGCTAGATGAAAGAAGCCCAGACTACGGGGGAGAGAGATCTGGCATCAAGACACAAGCTATTTTGCTGATGTATACAAGAAAAACTAACACAGTTATTTACAGCAAAACTTACAGAGTTAAAGATCTTCCTCCACCACTTCATAGCCATCCGGGCTGTCGTGTCAGAGCTAAAAATGAAAAAACAAAATGGAATGCGCTAGGTGCCGACTCTGGCTAAGGGCTGAGCGAAGGAAGGGCAAGCGGGCACCATTATCTTCATTTCCCTGCTCCTACCGTCTTTATCATCTGTGTTCAAAACGTTTTCCAGACTATCATCCGGAATCGAGGATTACAGTCCAAGAAATTTATAGCAGATCATTTCTTTTTTGCGTTACTATTACCACTTCTTGGCATGCATTAGGGCGGCTTCAAGTTTGACAGTGTCATTCGTCCAAGGGATATTGCATCTTCTTGGCGACCGGATTATTTTTATTTTGCCCATTCCAGGTAGCCCCAATATCATGATACATACAAGTAGCAATTCCATCAATATTAACAGAGCCAACAAAGGGTTCCTTGCATAGGCTTCTGCCACCCCCTCCCTACATGTCCCAATACTTCCCCTACTCCGAGTACCGGTACTGTACCTTGCTATCAAACTGTGGCTTGACAATCGTAACAAAAAACCATCTCATGTACTATATGAGGATCGAACACAGGTAGACTCCCCGACGCGTCCCCCATCCCATACCAACCCTCTATTCACGACCGCCCATCTTCCCACCCTGAATCCTAGTCCGCAACCTCACAACCTCCGCTTCCAGCGCCGAAATCTCCTCTTCTCTCATCAGCAAAAGACCCAGAGAAATCTCCGACTCCCTCCCTCCCCCCTCCCCCCAATGGGCCATTCGGAATCGCAGTAAAGAAATCAGCAGGAAAAAAAAGATATCACATACTCTCTTTCTCACACTTAGCTTCCTCCTTCTCCATCTTCACCCACGCCCAATACGTAACCTGATAGGTAAAGAAGGCCATCAGGAAAACCTTCGCAATGGGTCTTCCGAAATCTTTATAGAACATTATCTATGGGTGTGGACGAATCAGCCCTTCAAGGTTACCGTGATCGGATTTCCATCGCAGGTGGGAAGATGTGTATGTAAGTGAGTGAATGGGTGGGTGAGTAGGTAAGTAAAGGGTAGGTTACATGCGGCGACGTAGCCCTTCCATGAATGTCTGTGAGTGTCCTTCGGCCGTGGTAGCAGTGGAGTGAGACTGGCCTCTTCCAGGCTGGAACACGTAAGAGGGCTCTTCCATTAGTGGACAGATTCATCGTTTCCTTTTGTTTTGTCGTTTTTTTCTTTTTCTTCCTCACCGATTGGGGGGGAGGGTTGATGCAGTTGCAAGTCCCGCGGGCGTGGTAATTCCTCCGGATGGGAATTGCTGGGCAGGTGGGGGATACCGGCGCTGTAAAACTAGGCACGACGGGCGGACAGATGAGATGGTGGCGGATGAAATGGCGGGGTTCTCTTTTTCTCTACCCTTTTCCAAATGTAAATTTCGCATTGTCTTGGCAGGAGTTGGTGGTGAAATGACATGGGAACAACCCAAGAGGGTTTAGGTGGCCTCACGGGAGGACAAGTTAGCGTAACTACATTACTACCCTTTTAAAATCTCCAGCTCCATCCAGTCTTATCACCCTCTTTCCTTCCCGCACATCGAAGGCTCACAACACAACCCTTTTGCTTGACACTCGGTCGTACGCTTCTTTCGAAGGAAAAAAAAAGAAGAAAAAAAGCCTCACGCTCACCGAATTATTAACCTCCCATTTACCTCACTCATTCGTCATGGTGCGTCTCCCATATCCACTGCAGAACCTGCCAAAGGACGAATCCTAGGACTGACCGACAACTCTTGGGGGGGGGGGACAGGCACAAACGCCCCAACAACGCAAAGCAAATGAAAAGTTCGTCAAACGCGAGGAAGCCAAGCGTGGCAAGCCCGAGAAGTCGGTCAAGAAGCAAAAGTTCAAGTCGCCGATTTCTCAGGGTTGGTTGAGTATGTTCTTCTCTTGCCTGCCCTAGCCCTACCTGCATAGGGTGCTAACGAGCGCAATAACTGTAGTCGTTATCGGGTTCGCTGTATTCGGGGGTATCGTTTTCGAGCTTATCCGGATGTTCTTTTAAGTGGGGTCTATGGGTTGGGAAAGTTTGAAGAGGTGGGAGTGGGAGGTCGCCGCTGAAGAAGAGATCTTTGTCCGCCTTAAATAGTTCGAACTAAGCGGTTTCTGCACTGTATACAATCGTTGCTGGTATGTGGGAACGGGTCGCGGCAGGGGGAGGGAAGCGTGTGCGCATTGAGGGTTTATAACTTCTTGCCCCCGGATCATTTAAATCTATGCTGCAGTGTAAATTTACGAGTTATCATAGCTCAAATTTATCGTGGAATTGTGTCCCCCCAGGTGCAAACGCAGGCATGCTCCGGGCACCATACACCACCACCAAGGAAACGTGAGACTCCCGGGAATAATCTCTCAAAAACATTCACAAGCTCGCGTACAGTAGTTTTCAAAACACCCATTACTTTTTTGTCGCAGCCCTATATAAATACCGGTATACCGATTTCTACCCCATACCCCCAACTTTTTGTTGTCATCCTATCATAGATGGGGAACATTAATCAACACCTCATGCCAGTAATCAACCTCCATCGTTTACTTTGATATATCATATAAAAAAAAGAAGAAAAACAGGACCTGCCCTATTACGCACCAAGGCCCCTCCGGTTCTTCTCTGCCTTCATCTTAAGCCCAGCATCGTACTGCTTCTCAAGTTCTTTCTCTCTAGTCTTCGTAGACGACGACGAAGCCGAACCATTGGTAGTTGGTATCGCTGCAGCCAATGCGCCAGCGCCAGCACCTAGTAATCGCAGGAACTTTGACTTTCGTTGATCATCGCCAGGGAGGTCTGATGCTGCTGCGGTCCATTTCAGCTCTGCTCCTCCTGCCCCTGCTAAGGCTTCCTAGGGATCGTTAGAGCAGAATGTTAAAATGTAGGATTGGAAAAGGCTAACCGTTTTGGATTTCTTGGGCTTTTTTGCGGACGTGGAGTGCGTGTATGAAGAGGAGGGCTTTCCGGAACTATCCTTTTTTGACTTTTTGTCCTTTTTAGGCTTTGGCTGCTTGGGTAGTTGGTGTTGGTTAGTTTGCCCACGGGAGGGAAGAGACTTTTATGGTACCTTAGATCTAGAAGTACCTTCGCAAGACTCCACATTGCCATTGAGAGGGTCCCGGGCTTTCGCAGCCTTCTTCTTTTCCTTCTTTTCCTTCTTTTCCTTCTTTTCCTTCTTTGCCTTTTTGGCGGCTCTCCTTGCTTCTTTGGAGAAGTTTGGGTCGTCGTCTACCGGTAGTTGCTCTGATGAAGAGCGTGTTCCGCCGATGGGAGGGGCTGCCGCTTCTTCTTTCATTTCCATCGCACGCTTTTTGGCTTTTTCCACTCTCTTGTTTTTCTTTTCTTTCTTCCTAGGCTTCTCCTTCTTGTCCACAGCTGGGATGCCGTTGGTAACAGCAGCGACACCGTTAGCCTCGCCGCTCTTGCGCTTTTTGGAGGTATCGGGTGGTGAGGGTCCAGCCGCGGGAGTATCCTATACACAATCAGCAAATACCATTCCGTCGAAAGGAATGAATTGAAACCTCGTCACTCCTTTTCCTCTTCCTTTCTTCCCCACCCACACCATTCGCACCACTCTCGGCCGCAGCACCACTCCTCCTCTCCTGGCTCCTCTTAAACGCTAGCCTCATCTCCGCTCCCGAGAGTTGTTCCTCGGCGGGCGTGGACTCTTTGGTCCCGCCGGTTGCTGTAGCGGGAGAAACGACACCTTCATTAAAGATAAATCTTCGCCCGTTTGCCTGATAACCTCCCCTCCCACCTCCTCTTCCACCACCATCACCGCCCCTTCCGCCTCGGCCCCGTCCACGACCTCGACCTCGACCGGAGAAATCTCCCAGGGCGGGGTTTTCCCTCGCCCGGAGCATTGCGAGGCGCTCAGGGTTTATACCGGCAAATCTTTCTTCCGGAGACATTTTGATTTTTTCTCCTTTCCTTCCCTTATCGCTTCCAATGGGAGAATTGAAGGTTGTGGTTGAAAAAAAGTCTATCGTCCCGATTTGGTTGTGTGGTGGGGAAAAAATGTGTGGAATATTTTTCCTTCGGTTTTTCTGTTTGAACAGGGATATGTGACGGGCCGGTTCCTAGTGTGGTTTGTGGTGTGCGCTGGGTGTGGGGAGAATTGAGACTGGTTATTGCGAATCGGGGGTTGATTAGTGGGCAAACTGGATAAGGTTATCTTATCTGGTGGATCGATGGATCAGGTCGAGGTGGTGGGTGCGGGCGGGCGGGCGGGCGCCGCTCGGATAGGTGGTTGGGATGTTGAATGCAATGAATGCCCTGCCAAGGGTGACTAATGTGCTTGGCCCGAGAGGTTCCATGTCCGGTTCTGCTGCGGTGGAGGGAAGGGCCTTTCTGCGTGTTCAATGTATCATAAATCTATTCAACCGGGGGGCACCACCTATCCAGGCTGATGGCTGAGGAGGTCAAGTTGTGCTAAGAAGGGTTTCCATCAATACCCACACTTGTAGATTTCTGAAAGAACCCCGAATACACCCAATAATTATCATGCTATGTTATCCCGAGAGGAATCAGCCTCAGACCAAAGCTGGTCAGGAGGGAAATTATCGCTGCACGGATTGCCTTACACTCCTTGAACTTCTCCGCTGACATTCGGGACCTGACGTATGGTAATTGGGGACACTGAGCACGGAGCGAGCTTGGAGAACAGTGGGGCTATCACAAACCCATAGATGGATAAAGGTTACCCGGAAGCCGATAGGTACTATATGAGGGCAGGGCATCCACATACCAGTATCGTACTGTATTTAAGATAAACTCTCATAACTTAAGCGAACTTGACCCTATCGTGCAAGTTTCAGCCCAGTGCTCGTCTTTGTTTGCCTCTGTGGGCGGAGGTTATCGACGCCGCTCATCTCAACCGCCGTGCTCGCGCGGCCGAGTCGAAGCGGGACACTTTGTATGGGAATCGCCACCCCAGGTGTCCGGCTACAATTCGGTGAAGCGAGCGTGGCATTCTGGCGAGGTCCGATTGGAAGGTGAGAAGTGCTGTAAGAGTGCTGAAGCGGCCAAGCCAACAAGAGGTCGTGAAGGCTGCTTCCTCGCAACCCGAATAAACATGGAGAAACGATTGGTGAAGTTTACGGAAATCTGCTGTAGCCCAAGCCCAACTTTTGCCAGATTATCGTCGTAATGTAACTCTCACACCCTTGCGCGTGCCATGTCACATTTCTGCTGCCTTTATCGGGCTTACGTCATGAGCGATCCACTTTTAACGTGCTCTATGCCGCGGGGCTCTCATCATACAAACCTTTTCGGCGATCAAGATGAGTAGATAAGGCCTTCTATTTCATTTCATTCTATATTTCACTCATCGCCCACCATTCCCCAAATCACACTGCTGATCAGCAAAAGACATGCACGAAGATGCCCAGACCGCGGACCTATCCCCCCTACCATTCAGAGGGCTACACAATAGCTCACCCCACCAGCTTAATTGGTTCCCTTTGCCTACTGTACTCGAGTACACTCACATCCAAACCCCAAGACGCCGCCCCGGAAGAACTCACCTGCAGCAATTCTCCCTCGCCAAGACACCCTTCTGGTCTCATCATCACTCGCTCCACTCCATCCCTCGTCCCCAGCCCCCCTTTTGTGTCACGCACACACTGCTTCTTTTCTTTTTAGAGGTTGGGTTAAATTTTTAGGCTTATCGGGAGGGGGTCTGCTTTCTTGCATATTTTCAGGAGTGGGTGCTGTTTTCTGGACCCGCCCCTCCAACCAGCTCCATACTCGAGTACTGGCATCGGCGCGTTCCCTGGTACCGTACCGTACGATGTGTTCAGGGTACACGGACGGAAATCCGGGGCGATGTGGGCTGCCTTGTGCCCTTCAGCTGACAATGGGATCCATGGGCGGTAGGTTTGGTGTATCCGGTGGGTCTTAGATTTCGGAAGGAGGATTTCTACCCGGATTACCTAGAGAACTCGAATACGGTAATTGGATAGAGGGACGAAAACATTGCGAAAACCGACCCTCTCAGCCCCAGCCCAAGACAAGGGAGGAAGAGGAAAAAAAAAGGAGCGCCGGATCTGACCACTAAAGGCAACTCTAACGTCCTCGCGTGAGGTCTAATCGTGCGAGTCCTTGCGGTAGAGTGTAAAGTAACGTGGTCTCGCTAGGCACTAGGTATGTATAGAAATTTACTCGAGCATATATTCGAAAGAGAGTATGGGGGAAGTGTACGCGGACGGGGAGGGCACGGTTTTTGTGGGGGGTAACCGGTTCAAGCATCGCTCCGACAGCTACGGTGCCGGTGGACTGTACCGGTAGTAGTAGTATTATAGTAGTAGTAGATTTGTGCAATAATTTGGAATCATTTGAACAAAAAAGTGAATAAGCATGGAAGGAAGAAAAAAAGGTCATTTATTCACTTCCACCGTGTATGATATTGTAATATTGAGGCGACTTAGACGAGCTGAGAATGATCGCCTGATAGGGCTAGGCGCGTTTTTGCACTTTGGGTTGGGTGCGCGCAAGACTTTTCTTCCCCTGATCCAGCGCGAACGAATGGAGAAACGGAGGGGCTGGGAGATGATTATCGACGATTGGGGATCTGAATGCTGCGGGGGGGGGGGGGGGGGGTT
>Ga0307509_10012250_pt1 | contig 10281 bp, 9 predicted proteins | sample 10_EM_MG_FD_202245 | JGI IMG/M metagenome (GOLD analysis project Ga0307509, IMG submission 202245) | Populus trichocarpa ectomycorrhiza microbial communities from riparian zone in the Pacific Northwest, United States - 10_EM | ecosystem: Host-associated > Plants > Roots > Unclassified | place...
CACAGTTGGACGAGCGCAGGACTTCTGCGGCTATATCAGGAAAGGTGGCGGCAATGGTTTCCCTGTCCGGGTGAGGGAGGGGATCCTGTCTGGGTGCGTAGAATCTCCTAGCCGCAGCTGGGAGAGTAGAGGGCTTGGAGGAGGAGGAGGAGGAAGAAACCGGAGAGGAGGAGGAGGAGGGAGGAGAGGCCAAAGAGGCAACCCCCTGGGGGGAGGACTTCTTTTTCCCCTTCGTCGGGGGGGCTGCGACCTGTGCGTAGGTGAGCCGAGGGCAGGTAGGGTCTTGCACCCCAGGGAGGAAAGCGGAAACGGCGGGGTAACCCCCGTTGGCGAAGTGGGAGGCTTCCCAAGAGGTGGGGTGGGACTTGGCGAACGCCTCAGGGTTGCCATAATACTTGTTGGTGGCGTGGTCATGCCTGGGAAAGTCGGGGTGTAGGCCGGGCGTGGGGGCAGGGGGTCTTTTAGCCGGGGGGGGTGGGGCAGGTGCCTGGTTGGTCGGGGGGGGCACAGGTCGGTGCGGCACAGGTGCTGTGCTGGCCCTATGTGACAGGTCACGAACCGAAGAGATGATGGGGGCCAGGGAGGCGGTCAGCTCATCCCTGTTGGGGACCGAGTTTGCCACCCAGCTAATGCAGTCATGGGTGTGTGTGATGCGGTCGTTGAGGGTGTCAACCCTCTCGAGCAGAGAGGCCAATGCGTTGATCGTGGAGCAAAGGAGCGGGAGAATAATGGATTCGCCCGTAGAGAGATCCCTACCGAGCTCAGAGCTTGTGGGGAGGGGGACCACATCATTGAAGCCTAGTTTGTTGAGAGTTTCCCCAAGGAAGTTCCTCACATAAATGATCTGTTCCGAGGGAGGGGAAGTAGAGCTGGGCCTAGACGAGGGCACCGAGGAAGGAGGGAGAGGGAAACCCTGAGGGGCACCATGGACGGACATTTCGCAGCTCACGAAGAGTGCTAGGCGAAGTGCAGCTCACTGAGAGTGCAAGAGGAGGCAGCTCACTAAGAGTGCAAAGTATCGTGAGATTTTGTACCAGAAGCAATGTGGTGTTGAGAAATGTAGGGGTAGGGAGATAGCGGAGGCGAAGCTTGGCCAGGCCACAGTCGAGCACGGCCGATATATATACCAGTCACGTGGGTTTGATAAGAAAGATTTGGTGCAAGTTCTGGTTGCAGAGCGTCGAGAGAAAGCACGTGACTCTCATATCTATCCGGCACTCTCGGACAGTCTGCCGGTACTACTAGTATAACCTGAGTGGTGGTCAAAAACAAATGATCGGCCAAATGTACCGGCGGTGATTTCTTTCTCCTCCGCCTGTCGTCGTAAAGGGCTCCAATACTCGAGTACAATACCGATACGATAGCTCATTTAAAATGTTATTGTGAGTGATAACATCCCTTCCTGTAATCGGCTAAGATATTTACAGGATTATTGGTAGAGTGAAGCTATGGGAGTTAAACAGCTTTCCCGGCGGCTCGGGCTGGACCACGCCCATAGCGACCATCATGCTGGTATCGCAGAAGAGCTTTGATAAGGTTAGGATTCCACCACTCCGCAGTGGGAGACTCATCACTAAGCATGGAAGAAATTCCTTCCCCTGGCTAGCTCATTGAAAGAGCATTCCTGTTTCACAAAAGGGAAATAGGTAGTGAAGTGCCACTCGAGTACACTACTTGTACTCGAGTAGAGGTGGGCACTCTACAGGAAGGGGGTGTATCTCCTGCAATTCAGCCACCCTCGGCTAAAACTGGGTCAACCGTGAAGGGAGATAGTCGTGGAATAAACAAAACACAAGTAGTTTAACACATCGGAAACTTTCTAAGGGACGGATTACCCCACCTTTTTCTCCATTCCCCTACACTCTTGTGATATCAAAGCAAAGGCATGTCGATAATTTACCGCTAATGGACGAGAACCCTCTGTCACACTCCCCGGCGGTCTGCAAGACATGATCGGCAAGACTCCAAAACCTCCGGCTCAAGTAAACCTTGTAAAAATATAACAGTTACTGTACCTTTGCGATTCGCTACCTCGGTTCCGGTACTGATATCCTTCCAGATCGCGACATGGAAGCATGATAGTTTTAACTTAGCAATTTAATAATTTAATAGCATTGCGGATACCAGTTAATGAGATTCGGCACAGACAAATGACATAGGCTATACCGTGTAGGAATAGCCCCTTCCTTATCAAGAGCTTTAGTCCCTGAGGATTGAGAAATACGGCCTAACCTAGAGGAGATGGAAAGTGGAAAAAGAAGATAGTAAATACCGTACCGTAGAATTCCATAAATCATCCGCGCGGCTTATTTTAAAGATGAGTTGAGAATTATCTAAAGGGTGATACTCAAGGGGGCTAGATTTTGGGTGATTGAGGGCTACGGTATTCGAGGTGTGGTTTATTTTTGGAATTCTACTGATACAGTTACTTGTGAGGCTGTTAACATGGGTGGTGAAACCGTCGCAAACCACGGTACCGATACAAAACACAGTGTAATACTGTACGAGTGCTTGAGAACTTCAGCATTTTCAAAAGTTTTCGACAATGAGGACTTTGGCGTGGCGTTAACTGAAGTGTTGCGGTCTCGTGAAAGGAACCTATCCTCCACATTTCCGGAAGTTCTGCCATGCGCAAGCACAAGTGCCAGGGGAGTGTTTATTCTTAGAAACTTTATTCCTATACCTTTTTCAGCAATAAAAGCTATTCATAATAAAAGATTATTTTCGTGCAAGGGTGAGGGAGGTTATTTCCTTGGCATTGAAGCCATTGGCAGGGGTTCCCTTGTAAGACAACAACCTAGCGACCACAAGAATTCATTCCCGACTTTTCTTTGCTCAGGGGGGGGGTTTCATCAACCTCTTCCAGAAACCACCGAACCACTATACTGTACCATCATCTCGCCTACCTCCTACAGAGCCTTATCCGCTATGAGCACATTGCCTGCAGAGCACGGAGGATCAAGTCTCAGAGTCGATTCTCGGCACTGTGGCATTTCGGATACCCGCACCGGGCATAACCTAACCAATAATATTCATAATTACTCGAACACGAACGTTGGGAATGTGTCAAATAGCTATAACACCATAAATGTGGGAGTAGGCGAAGAGCCCTCGCGGATAGAAGCATGGTTATCGCCACTCGATTTCGACAGAAGGCATCGAGATGTTAGTAACCGTCGGCTCGATGGTGTTGGGGATTGGGTTTTGCGCAGGAATGAGTTCGAGTCATGGCACAGAGGCCGGGATGGCTCGAGGGATCCTACCTTGCTATGTTATGGGAGTCAAGGGGTTGGAAAAACCTTTATAAGGTACCGTGGCAACCTCGAGCAGCGCTAGAAAATGCTGACATGAAGTAAAATTAGTTCATTGGTGATAGACACCCTGCGCGAGCAGACCTGTGGAGGGAGTATTGCCGTTTTATCTCTCTATTGCGACTACCAAACGCAGAAGGACCAATCTGCCGTGAACATCATAGGGAGTCTACTCAGCCAGGTTGCGTTAGGAGCCGGGCGGATTCCATTCGAGATACAACGCACTTTTGAACTGAAACAAAGAGGTCGCCAGGCTCCTCGGTTGCCGGATATGCTGAAATTATTTGTCAAAACAGTCAGTTCCATCGAACGCGTATACATCTGCTTCGATGCTATTGACGAGTTACTGCCACAAAATCGATCAGAGTTGCTGCGAGCCTTACGGCAAATTGTCCGGGATGCACCGAGTGTCAGAATATTTCTCACGGGAAGACCACATATCCGAGGGGAACTTGACAAGTATCTCACGAAGGAGGCCTATATCATCCATATTGTGGCCGACCAAGGGGATATTGCAAGATATGTAAACCAGAGGATCGAGGATGATGACGGAGGTTCAGAATTGATGCCAGGTGGTCTGAAAAACGATATTTTGAAAACAATGTTGGAAAAGGCTTCGGACATGTAAGTAGGAGAAACTCGATTTAGGGGGGCTTCGATCGCTCATTGACGACTGAAAAAGGTTTCTACTTGTTGCATTGAACGTCGATGCGATTTTAGGCGAGACCTCCCTAGCAAAGCGAAAGAAAATGCTGCTAAAGGTGGCGACGACTGGCGTAGACCTGGAGGGTGTGTACGCCCAAACGCTGCAACGAATAAGAGAGCAGAAGGGGGACCGATCGAGGCTTGGAATGGAGGTCCTAATGTGGATATCCCACGCGGAGCGGCCATTGACTATTGACGAACTCCGCCATGCCGTGGCTATCCAACTTGGGTCGAAGGATCTGGACCCGGAGAACATTTGCCCGCCAGATGCAGTCCTCCGATCGTGTTTAGGGCTTGTCGTGATTAACGAGGAGGGGGCGACAGTTCGGCTAATCCACTACACACTACAAGAATATCTTCGACTTCCATATATCCTTCCTACTGCCCACAATACCCTCGCGTTGACATGTTTGGCTTATCTAAATTACGACCAAGTCAAACGGTTCCCTCCCGATAAGGTCCCTAGCCTTCGAGACATGCCCTTTATCGACTATTCTTCTTTGTACTGGGGAGTCCACGCAAAAGAAGGCCTCTCAGACGGCGTGGAATCGCTTGCGCTCGAGCTGTTAAACCGGTACGATATCCATATATCTGCTACCTTACTTTTCAACAGAATACAATCCTACGATGATCGCTTTGTGACTTCTTCTCTATTTACTGGCTTACATTGTGCATCCTACTTCGGGATTGCTGAGGTTGTGGAGGCTCTGATCCAAACGAAATGCTGCGATATCAACCAAGGAGATAGTGGGGGGTTTACCCACTAATGTGGGCTATTCTCTCGGGGAATGAGGGGGTTATGCTACTATTACTCGCAAAAGGCGATACCGATCCCAACAAGCCTGAAAACCGTGGTCTAACGCCGCTCTCATTAGCTTTAAAACATGGGCAGGCCGGGATGGCGAGACTACTTCTCGCAGAGGGCAATGTCGATCCCAACAAGCCGGACATCAATGGACGGACACCTCTCTGGATGGCTGCTGAAGATGGATGCGAAGAGATTGTGAGACTTCTGCTCACAAGGGACGACGTTAATCCTGACAAGCCTGACAGGTTTGGCGTAACACCGCTCTTGTGGGCTTCAGCGTATGGGAATGAGGGGGTAGTGCGACTACTGCTCACTAGGAGCGATGTCAACCCCGATAGGCCAAACGATGATGGCGAAACGCCACTCACATTTGCTTGTTTCGGCAAGCATGAGGGGGTGGTAACACTACTGCTCGCCAGCGGCGATTTCAATCCCGACCTGCCAGGCAAGTCAGGTCAAATGCCGCTCTGGCGGGCTTGTTTCGCTGGGGATGAAGGGATGGTAAGAGAACTGCTCACAAGGGACAATGCCAATCCCGAGGAACCAGACAGCAATGGTCGAACACCACTCTGGTGGGCTTCTTCCCGCGGGCATGAGGGGGTCGTGAGACTGCTTCTCGCAAGGGGCGATCTCAATCCTGACAAGCCTGGTATCGAAGGTCGGACGCCTTTCTCGCAAGCTTCCATGTATGGACATGAGGCGGTGGCGAGGCTCCTTCTCGGAAGGGACGATGTCAATCCCGACAGGCCAGACAACCAAGGCAACACACCATTCTGGTGGGCCTGTGAGAATGGGCATGAGGGGATCGTGAGACTGCTACTCACAAGGGGCGATGTCAATCCCGATGAGCCAAACACCGAGGGCATAACACCATTCTCGCAGGCCTCAATGCGTGAGTATCTGGGGGCGGCCAGACTACTGCTCACAAGGGACGATGTCAATCCCGATAAGCCTGATGAATGGGGTCGAACACCGCTCTGGTGGGCTTCCAAGTATGGGTATGATATTACGCTTCATACACACTCTATTTTCTCTGTACAATACTGGCCTTACGTGTTGAAAATTCACGAAGGTTCCATATCTCGGACATCACTGAAACCGTGATGGTGCACGACTGAGAAGTAGTTTGTTTGAAGAGAGTTGCACGATAGTATTGTATCAGGAGAGTGATAGTATGTTTCGTTGATGAGTTAGACGGAGTAGGAGTGTTTTGCATGGTTTAGTATTGGGCACTAGCGAAGATAGGAGGTTAGGGATTAAGGTTTACTGGGGGTTGGGGCAGACCAGTGTCGCACTATGATAGTTAGGAAACGGACGGATGTATGAGAACAGCAAAGGTTTGCAGAGGATGGGGATAACCGTGTAAGAGGACGAAACAGAGAAAAGGGATTCAGGGAATGGGAGTTTCGGGAAGCTTCTAAGAGGTTGTGTGGATGGAACGAAGAAAGGAGGAAATGGAGAAGGATGTTGGGGACGAAGAGTTTTTCTATGGAAGACAATTTTGTATATATATAGGACACCGCTGGCGGTACAGAAAAGAACAGGAATCCCAAGGTACTCTCGACTGATCATAGCCAAACTTTTTGACATACAAGATAAACGAAAAAAAGCGATCATACAAGAAAGCGCAGACCTATAACAAGAAGCTAAAAAGGTGAAGATCAGTGAAACGCGAGAAACCTTGCCAGAGCGAAAATATGATCGTATATAAGTTACCCTACCACCTGCTGACTTCAACCGCCAACAATGCAGAGCCACAAAATCAAAATGCCGGAAAGTCGCAGCCAATCGCACACATTCCTTACGTTCTAGAGACATGAGGCTTTAGACATGGGAGATCTTCAGGTCTAGGAATAACCAGAAACCGGGAAGGAGAGGAAGGAGAAAGCGAAGGAAGAGGGGGAAGCACGGCCGTGCCCGGGCTCCTGAGGTTACAAGATGAAGGAGAGCAGGGCCGGTAATGGGAGTATGGAGTATGACTCTAAGCATGAGGCTAGGATAGTAGAGAGCTGGGGTTGAAGAGTCGAAGGGGGCAAAAATAGCGCGTAACTAGTTGACCTCAAACTAGGCAGCGGCGGTTGGCTTCCAAGCCTGCGGATACATTGGCCAGCCGTCCTTATCCCCACGCCAGCACTTGGAAGAGTGACTTATGATCGCATCTGCCTGACCTATGGCTCTCCGATGGTGGCAAGCTACCGTCCCCATAGCAGCTTCACTATTGCCCGGTGTCCCTGCCCAGCAGCCAGCAAGGCAGGGGTCTTACCTCCGTTGTCTTGCCGGTCAAGATGAACGTTTCCAAGGTCCAAAAGTTGTTTCACCACTGACTCGTGCCCGTTAACTGCCGCACAAGAAAGTGGTGTCCTGCCTTCATTATCTGGCTTGTTGGGGTCAACGTCCTTCCGATCCAGAAGTTGTTTCACGACTGATTCATGTCCTTCGGCCGCAGCGAACGAAAGTGGTGTGGTGCCCTGATTGTTAGGCTTATCGGGGTCGACGTCTACCCGGTCTAAAAGTTGCTTCACCACTGCCGCGTGCCCTTCTGCTGCAGCCACGAGGAGGGGCGTATGGCCCCCGGGAATCGGCTCGTCAGGGTTGACGTCTTCTTGGTCCAAAAGTTGCTTCACCACTGACTCGTGCCCTATAAACGCAGCCATCAAGAGGGGTGTAATGCCCTCGTTCTCCGGCTGGTCTGGTTTGACGTCCTTCCTGTCCAAAAGTTGTTTCACGACTGACGCATGCCCCTTGCAAGCAGCCCACCAAAGTGGTGTACCGCCATCGTTGCCCTGCTTGTTGGGGCAGATAGCCTCCAGCCCCAGTAGCAACTCCACCGCATCCTCATGTCCGCCCCGAGCAGCCCATATGAGTGGCGTTATGCCAGCAGAATCCCCCCGGTTGGCATCACAATCACCCACTCCTAACAAAGCAGTCATAACATCAACAATCCCGAAAAAAGATGCACAATGTAGTCCACCAAACAGTGGAGGAGCACAGGCTCTCCGGATATCATCCGGATCCAATATTTGTTCAAAAAGTGCATTAGCGGCAACGTGGTCCTCGTACTCGCCCATGAGCTCCATTGCGAGCAATATCGTGCGGTCTGATAATTCTCTCTTTGCGTGTGTTCCCCAATATCGCGAACAATATTTGAGGAAGGGTAAGCTTGAAAGGTCAGGTTGCGGCGTAGCCGGAAGGTCCTTGGCCTGGACCGAATTCAGATAAGTCAAGCAAGTCTCCGCCATCGTCGAGTGGGATCGGGGGAAAAGGTTATGATTAACAGAGAGGTGCTCGCGAAGTGTGTGGTGCACCAACCGGAACGTTGAGGCTTCCTTATCTACCGTGACTAGTCCTTGACAGCAGGCAAGCAACGTCTCTACCGCAGGGACATTGCCGTTATCGAAATATGTAGATCCAATTTCTACGGCAAGAGCATGACACAGTTCAGCTACCTGTAATGGTCTCTCCGAATGACATATCCACATAAGCGTGGCCATGGCGAGCTTTGCTTTCTCCTCTCCCTGAGCCCCTATCCGTTCCAGTGTCGCTGCATATGCATCTCCCAACCCTAACCCATCCCTCATTGCCTTAAGCCTATTTCGCCTGCGAGATATTGTCGTTTCTCTCAGGATTGTTTCGACCTTGAGCGAAACCAGTAGGAATCTAGATTTTCATCTGTCAGTGTATGAGTTATTAACAACATCCTGCGCTGCTACGTACGTTTCCGAGGAATCTCCGGGAATGCTCTTCATAATATCATTCTCCAAGAAACTGTCCATCGCTCCCGGAGTTGTGTCCTTCCGAAGTCTAGTGCGCAGATATGTAACTATATCACCATCCCGGGGTTTAATCAATACGCTTGCTGCCCTTCTACCCAGTCCCCTCTCAACCACCGCCCCGATATGTGACCTCCCGGTCATGAACACTTGAACTTTTGGCGACCTCGAGAGAATTTGTTCTAACGCATCAAGAACTTCCAGTTGATGTTCCGGAAGGCATTCGTCAAGAGCATCTACACATACAAAGGTGCGCTGTGAAGCTGAAATAGTCGCGAACATTTTCACAAGATCGGGAAGTTGTAGTTTTCGACCACCAATCACCTTCTTCTGGCTGCGGAATTTCTGCGCGAGATCCCCCGGCATTTCTCCTAACCCAGTCAGAAGCTGTTTGACCAGAGAGCCGAGCATATTTGTTGGAGTCTGGGCTTCCCGGGAAGCAAAGTCGTAGTAAAAACAGGCCACTGCCATATCTTGCTCGATGGCCTGGTCGCATAAATAATCCACAACAACGGAACTACCATCGCCACCGGTCAACACTAATGTCTCTTTTTTGTTTTCCACTCATCATCCCATACCAGATGTAACTCTTGCCAACTCCCGGGTCCCCATAGCAGATCAAGGCTGAACGATCAGACCCGCCCCTCCCAGTACCCTTATACCAGCTTCTGAACTCTTCCGTTTCCAATAGCCAGTCCCCTATACCACCGACCCGTTGGTTGCAAATATCCTGATGCCGCACATGGGGTTCTAGAGGGGACAACCAGGCCATTATTTTGGACTCATCATCGGCAGTGGTAAGGATAATGTTATTCGAAACACTATTGAAAGAATTGATGTTCCCTGTAAAAGCTTGAGACATATTTGGCTTAAATGTTGTCGGGGGCGATTTGTTGAAGATTTTTGGATCTGTTAAGAGGTTTCGCTGCGTTTAGGTAAAGCGGGGCTACTTGGTCTGTTTACGCTTGACTAATGGCAATCAAATTCAGTAGCGAGGAATCTGTGCAACCAGCAGAGGTGAATTCAGAGCTCTTGCCTTCTCGAGGGTACCTGCAGATTATGTAACTGCTACAGGGAGCCTTACTCCACTGCAACCCGCCCGAAATCCTCACACCCTAATAACTAAACCCAAATAAAAGCCTTCACCTCGTTGACTTAGATAAACTGTAACTATCATAGCGTATACTGAAAAACAAGAATCTGACCAACGGCGTATCTACTCTCTAAGACGGGAGGGGAGGAACTACAACCTTGTATCCTATGCTGCCAATATATGGGAACTTCTTTCACACTCCCAAAATTTTGAACTATACTCCCCTGCATTGAATACCGATAGGTTCCCCAAGTTACCACTCCTAGAAAAAAACAAAACCACCCGTTCCTAATGCTAGATCTCAGCTACCATGGAGCCGTTTCATTTTTGTAGAATTCTGACTTTGTCGATACCCATCCGACTTCATGCACGGGTCATTTCGACGTGAAAGCTCTAAGCAACTTACACTGTACGGTACTTCAACGAAGAAAACTGGGAATAGTGTATCTACTTTTCGAAGCGCATGAAACTACAAGGGTAGATCATGAATTCATGGTACAGGGCAGGGGTGGTCATTCTCCGTTGGTGATGGGAACTTTGGAACACTCAAAAAAGTATGTGTACCAACTTGATGTGGCGGTGGTGAAAAGTGAT
>Ga0307509_10012251_pt1 | contig 10281 bp, 14 predicted proteins | sample 10_EM_MG_FD_202245 | JGI IMG/M metagenome (GOLD analysis project Ga0307509, IMG submission 202245) | Populus trichocarpa ectomycorrhiza microbial communities from riparian zone in the Pacific Northwest, United States - 10_EM | ecosystem: Host-associated > Plants > Roots > Unclassified | place...
AGGCGCGCTCGAAAGGAGGTAGGGTTAGGAAACACACTACCTTTGATGGTTGAGAAAAGGTGGTGGAAAAATACAAAGAGATTTTTTTTTGTGGCTTAATTCTCGTGGGCGGCCTGCCTAGGTTAAAATTTCTCAAAGGTGAAAAATTTCCAAAATCGATTTCAAACTTGGCTATTTCAAGGTGGCCTTTCATTTGATGGATCTCGTCAAAGATTTCTCTTGCGAAGTTTGCAAAACTCATTGTCCAATGTCTCAAAGTTTAGATGATATGCATGCATCTTTACCTGATTTGAAATATAGGCTCCCATTTCTTCTTAATCTTCTTGTTTGCTTGATTGATGACGACTTGCTATCTCTGATTTGGGTCATATTTGTCATTTAGCTTTAGCCTACTCGAGGTGGCCCATGTAAGTCTCTTCCTAGATTTGTTTACACAGCTTAGCCTTTATGGTGCCCGTCGTGGCCCACTTACTTGCTAGAGATTTTTCATCTCGTCAAATAATTTAAGAGGATCATTCATTAATCCCCGTCTCACTTTTAAAAACATTCGTTGTCACTTGCTAAAAGGATCAAGTTGTCTTTTATAAACCAAGATGCCCCCTTGTCTTGTTGTAGGAAATGTTCATCTCTCTTTCTAGAAGGGATCGATTTTTCCTTCTAAACATAATGTTGCACCCTTGTACTGGTCATTGCCTTTAGGTGTGCTTTGTCAACAAATCTGCCAAATAATGGTTTTTTAAGCGACCATTTTCTCATTTCTCCCATTTTTTGTTTGGTGAAGGAATATTTGTCCAGAATGAATCTTGAAATCTTGATCTTGCATTTTGAAAACAAAAATTGTTTTGATGTAAGTTTAAAAGCATTTACTTTTGAAATCTTGCAACTCCTTGATTTTTTCTTGGAAAAGAGATTATTTGCTCTTGTGTTTGGTGTTATTGTATTTGGTGAAAGTACATCATGAGGTGACCTTCTGTTTCTTATGAGTTTCCAAAGTGAAGGGCACGAGAAAAAGCTCGAGGTTTTGTTTGAGAAAAACTTGTCTCTTTTTGAACACTCATTTTATCGGCATGAATAATAATGAATAGCTTGTTCTCAATGTCACGACTCTAATAAAGAATTACTCTTTGCATTTTGAGAGCATTGCTTACTAATCCAGGTTGTTTGCTTGCTTGATTACAAAGGACTTTTACAGGTATGTAATGTAGGTTGTGGTTTTTTGCTATGAAAGAAAAGGATTCATAAGGCTCAAAGAGTGTTTCAGGGTTTCAAAGACTAAGGATCGCTATCACCAGTTCGACTCATTGTGTTATTCATCTTTTCTTTTCCGCTCTTTTTTTGTTTGCTTTTTCATTGCTTTGCTAGGGCATACTCACTTTATCTTGGTTATCACTCTTTCTTGTGATTTGGGCATGCCCCCTAGTCATTGAGTTTCTTGGGCTCTTTTTCCTTTTCGGCTTTCTCACGGTTTTTTCATCTTTTCTCATTGAGAATTTCACTTGCCCCCAGTGTGGGACGTGATCCTAGTCGAGATTTTTCATGAAAGAAACATTATTCAGGCTTAAAATAGGACCGCAAGGGATATACTCTTTTAGAATGTGAAAGTAATAACAAAGATGACCTTTCCTCATTTCAAGCACAAGCATTTAAGACCAATAAACTTTGACCTCGTCCAGTGTGATGATTTGGAATTTCGCAAAGAAATGCATTTCATGAGTCTATGAACAACAAGTCCACTACATACCATTATGCATACATTTAAAACACATGGTTCAAGAGTCACGGGGTAAGGGTGACGTTTCATTTTTTATTTGTGCACTTTGGTTTAGAGCTTAGTCACCTCAATAAAGGAGTTGCTTGATTCATATGTCATTCTTCAAGTAGAATGTTAAAAATATCGTTTTAAATAACCATCAAATCATTTTTGAAATCAAAATGCAAGTTCAATTTTTCAAAACTCCAATGGGGAAACTGATTTTGGTAAAAGAGGTGAATTGAGTCTATGAGATCACGCGAGGCTTCAAAAGTGTATTTGTGAGTTCTTAGAGGAAATCTTTTTCAAGATATTTTGGTTGTAAATCAAAGGAAGATAGACAATCAAAGGACAAACTCATTATTTCATTGAAATCCTAAAAAAGCAACAAAGACCTTATACTAGCAAGGTGACACATAAAAGGGCTAAACACTTAGCAATCATCGATTGGAATTTCTGGAATCTTCCAACCGTCCCTCTCCTATGAATTCCTTGACAGGAACACCTTTCTAATAGTCAATTGAGGTCACACATAGACTAGTCTTGGCCTAATGACAATGTAGCTTCGTCTTCAGGACGAGTGATTTCTAGATGTCTTTGTTTTGGTAGTTCTTTCTCTCATTTTGGTAACTACCTTTGACATTGTGAACCTTGGTTTCTTTCCTTTCTCTAGTGAAACGTTTCTCCTCAATCGAGTCAACAATCCTTCCTAAATGGATGGCTTGTTCAATCCTCTCAGCTATAGTAACGAAGTCAGAAAAATGTTGTGTAGAGCTTCCCATGAGATATTCAAAGTATGGTGCTTTGAAAGTGTTGACAAACAAATTGATCATCTCCTTTTCCAACAAAGGAGGATTAGCCTGTGCAGCTGTCTCACGCCACCTATAAGTGTATTCTCTTTTGGACTCCTTGTTGTCCTTTTCCATAGCTTGCAAGCTTGACCTATCAGAGCCCGCATCCATATTGAACTTATATTGCCTAATGAAGGCATCAACTAAGTCCTTCTATTTTTTTTATCTTGGTATTGTCTAACCGCATATACCAAGTATGAGCAACGTCACTCAAACTATCTTGAAAGAAGTGAAACAACAGTTTCTCGTCATAGACCACCTCAGCCATTTTGTTACAATAGGCCTTTAGATGAGTTACAAGGCATTGAGTTCCTGTATATTTGATAAATTCTGGCACCCTAAACTTCTTAGGAATGACTACATTAGGTACCAAACACATCTCGACAACTTTTATATGGTCATGTAGGCTAGTTCCCTCGAATGCCCTCGGCCTTTGTTCCAGGGCAGCCATTTGTCCAGGCCATCTTCTTTTTCCATCTTGTTCTTTTGAGATTCCTTTATTGTAAGGTCAATGGTAGATGACATTGTTATGGGATATGCTTGTTGAGAAAATTGGGAATACATAGCCTATTGAGACACCTTATTTGCCCCCAGATTCTGTGGATTTGCGAGCATAGGTTCAGGCTGAGCTGTAAATTTTGCTTCGTCAGGTTTAAATCTCAAGGCCTGTTCGAGTAGGCTAGTAAGCCTTGCGACTTCTTCTCTAAGACTTTACATCTCTTTTCGGTGTTGGGCTTCTAATTGGGTTTTTTCTTCGTTTTCCATTTGTCTTTTTCACAGTCGAGTGTTATAGGTGTGTTTCAATAGGGGAACTATATTTCGCCTGGAGTGCAGTATTATGTCAGTTCATTAGTGTATTTTCAAACATGCATGAAGATGAATGCAACATATTAGGTATGGATTCGCCCTTTAAGGGGTGATATAATCGATCGTTATTCTATGGATGTGTGGTCAAATCAGAATCCGATATTCATTGCAATGCCGAGAGGAGATCTATTTAGCCTTTTGTCATCTAAACTTTTAGCCACATTCTGGGTGTCTTTTATTATGCATCTAATGTCTTTGAGTAGCGGTATCTCACCGACATCCAGTCTAGGACAGTCTCCCTCGGTCATTTGCATGGATTTAGACTTGAGTCCATACTCAACAATTGTTATCTTAGGAATAACGGCCATTATGTCACCCGAAAGCCTTGTAATAAGGATGCTTACACGTTTAAGCTTATCTCAGTGAAATTACGCAGGGATCAACCTAAAGGATCGGTTCTAGTCATTAAATGCATTAGGGTGATTTTGCTATCGAGTCCCAACGGTCTTTCGCATGCATAGTGATCGTCCTCAAAAGGTTGATATGAGGTTTACAAGCAGCATGAAGATAGAGGCCCTGAATAATATCTGTTCGACATATCGACCACTGTCGAGCAAACAATCATGCGAGAGTTGGATAGTTTCGCGAGCCTTACCCAGGCTACAGCCATTGGAGTGTCATTACTCCTCCACTTATCTTAAAATTGATATCATGCGTATTTTAAAAATGAGATGAGTGATGTGTGAAGGCCTTAGATCCATATCCAATATATATGCATGATAAACATGAATAACTACTATGCATGCTAAAACAGTAAAAAGAGCAAAAATCAAAACATGATAAACTCAACATAGCCAAAACATGAAAAAAAAAAAGCATTACGACAAATATTGTTTAGCAATAAAAAGACAAACACCAAAGCTTAGTCCTAAAGTCCCTAGTGGAGTCGCCATTTTGTCACACCCGGACATTACGGCGACCGATTAAAAATTATCCCTCGATATGGAAAAAGAACAGATCTCTGCCATCTTGTTCTTTTATGGGAAAAAGGTTTTGTTCAAGGAGTCGCCACCTAGTGTTATGGTCACTAGGAACCCTGACTAGTCAATAGAGATTCTATGGTACGGGATTGATTACGCAAAAGGGAAGATGCTATCATTCATGGCTGAAACAAGAGATCACAATGAGCCAAAATTGGGTTAGAACAAATGGAGTCATCTCCTTAGTCATGCGTAAAAAAAGTTTGTTTAAGTAAAAGATTTCAAATGCTATGAGATCATGCGCTTTATAAAGAAAAGGTTCTTTACAAAGAGAATTCATAGCCGAACTTTATTTTATTGATTGGGAAATTACAGAATACATCAAGCGTAATATTTCTTTACAGAATCAGAATTCACAAGTCTAACTAGATCCTCTCCATCCATTCTAGATAACAGCAAAGCTTCTCCCGAGAATGCTTTCTTCACCACATATGGGCCCTCATAGTTTGGCGCCCATTTACTCTAATCTTCTCCTGGTAGAGGCAATATTTTCTTCAGTACAAGATCTCCTTCGTGGAATCCTCGAGGTCGGACTTTCTTGTCGTATGATTTTGCCATCCTTCTTTGGTAGAGTTAATGATGACAGATTGCGGCTATCCTCTTTTCACTAATCAGATTCAACTATTCATATCTAAATTTTGCCCATTCTACCTCTTCCAACTCAGAGTCTACCAATACTCTCAATGAGGGGATTTCCACTTCTAAAGGCATCACCGCCTCCATTCCATATACCAACGTGTACGGGGTGACTCCTATTGAGGTTCGGACTGCGGTGCGATACGCATGAAGGGCAAATGGCAACATCTCATGCCAATCCTTGTAGGTGACTACCATCTTCTAAATAATCTTCTTGACATTCTTGTTAGCAGCTTCTACCGCACCATTCATCTTTGGTTTATACGACGAGGAGTTGGAATGCTTCATTTTCCGTTTAGCGTAGAGTTCTATTATCATCTTGCCATTGAAGTTTTGGGCATTATCAGTTATAATCTTTTCTGATGGACCATATGACAGATCAAATCTCTCAATAAATTTCTTCACCACTTTTTGCGTCACATGAGGAAATGAACAGGCTTCTTCCTATTTTGTAAAGTAGTCAATAGCCATGAGAATAAACCTATGACCATTGCTGGCTTTTGGGGTTATAATCTTTTCTGGTGGACCATACGACATATCAAATCTCTCAATAAATTTCTTCACCACTTTTTGCGTCACATAAGCTAATGAACAGGCTTCTTCCCATTTTGTAAAGTAGTCGATAGCCATGAGAATAAACCTATGACCATTGCTGGTTTTTGGGTTGATAGGTCCAATCACATCAATTCCCCATATCGCGAAGGGCCATGGAGATGTCAAGTTAAATAGAGGAGCTTGAGGGGCGTTGATTTTGTCACCGTATACCTGGCACTTCTGACATTTTCAGACATAGTCGATGCAATCCTTCTCTAATGTCATCCAGAAGTAACTGGCTCTTTATATCTTTCTAGCCATCACGTGTCCATTAGCATGGGTTGAGCAAATCCCTTCATGGACTTCCCGTAACGTGTTTTTTGCCTCAACTTCATCCAAACATCTCAACAAAGTCCCGTCGAATGATTTCTTATAAACAATCTCTCCATCAAGATAAAAATCCATTGCCAGCCTCTTCAAAGTCTTCTTGTCGATTTTGGATGCCCTCATGGGATATGCCTGGTTTTGGATGAAATTCTTGATATCATAGTACCAAGGGTTTCCATCTACTTCTCTTTCGACTAAGCAACAATGAGCTGGGTTATTTCTGATATTAATGTGTACCGGCTGTACCTTGTGCCCAAAGTCTATTCTGGCCATAGATGCTAGTGTGGCCAAAGCATCCGCAAACTGGTTTCCTTCCCTTCCTAGATGGGTGAACTCGATTTCCTCAAATTCTCCAACTAGTTTAGACAAGTATTCTTGGTATGGCCTTAACTTCTCTTCCTTGGTTTTCCATTCTCCTTTCACTTGGTAGATGATCAGCATTGAGTCTCTATACACATCTATCTTTCTAACGTTCAGCTCCAATGCAGCCTCTAAACCGAGAATGCAAGCTTCATACTCAGTCGTGTTGTTGGTGCACCCAAATTGCAACTTAACTAAAACCGAATATTGTTTCTTATCCGGAGAGATTATCATTGCACTAGCTCCGTTACCACATACATTTACAGCACCATCAAAGTACATAACCCAACAATCTAATTTCCCTTCCTCAACTGAAATCACATCTTCATCAGGAAAGTCAAAGTGTATTGACTCATAATCTTCCATAGCATGGTCGGCCAAGTGATCGACAATAACACTCCCTTTTATGGTTTATCTTGTCATATATACTATGTCATACTCAGCCAATAGAACTTGTCATCTTACAATTCAGCTCGATAGATAGGGCTTTTCACAAATGTACCTCAATGGGTCTAATTTGGAAATTAACCATGTAGTGTGATACAACATATACCGACGTAATCTCTTTTCAGCCCATGTTAATGCGCAACACAGCTTCTCAATCACAGTATACCTAGACTCACATTTCGTGAACTTCTTGCTTAAGTAATAAATGGTCTTTTCCTTCCTTCTGGTTTTATCGTGTTGTCCAAGCACATATACCATTGCTGTTTCAGTTACTGTTAGGTACAATATCAACAGCTTTTCTGGTACAGGAGGAACAGGCAGGGGTGGATTCAGCAAGTATTGTTTGATTTTCTCAAAAGCCTCTTCGTATAAATGGTCTTTTCCTTCCTTCCGGTTTTATCGTGTTGTCCAAGCACATATACCATTGTTGTTTCAGTTACTGTTAGGTACAATATCAACAGCTTTTCTGGTACAGGAGGAACAGGCAGGGGTGGATTCAACAAGTATTGTTTGATTTTCTCAAAAGCCTCTTCGCACTCTTCATTCCAAATTCTAGGATTCTTCTTCCTTAACAAATGAAAGATTGGGTCACAAGTCGTGGTTAATTGGGATATAAACCGAGTAATGTAATTTAACCTTCTTAAGAAACCTTTCACATCCCTCTCAGTCTTGGGAGGTGGCATAGATTGAATAGCCTTTACTTTGTCGAGATCCACTTCTATCGCTTTGTCACTCACCACAAATCCCAACAACTTCCCCGATTTCACCCCGAATGAACACTTCGCTGGGTTAAGCCTCAACTTATATTTCCTTAGTCTTTCAAACAATTTCTTCAATATTTAGACATAATTCTCTCCCTCTCTAGATTTAGAAATCATGTCATCCATGTATACTTCAATCTCTTTGTGCTCATGTCATGAAACAAAGTCACCATAGCCCTTTGGTAGGTGGCCCCGACATTCTTTAAACCAAATGGCATGACTTTGTAGCAAAAGGTTCCCCATGGTGTTACAAAGGTTGTCTTCTCTTTATCCTCTTGCGCCATTTTTATCTTATTATAGCCCGAAAATCCATCCATAAAGGAATATGTGGAGCTGCGTGCTGCATTATCAACTAACATATCTATGTGTGGTAAAGGAAAATTATTTTTAGGGCTAGCCCGGTTTAAGTCTCTAAAGTCCACACAAACTCTGATTTTACCTTCCTTTTTGGGTATCACCACTATGTTTGACACCCATTGTGGATACTTGACTACTTCAAAAAAATCAGCGTTCCATTGTTTTTCGATTTCTGCCTTTACTTTGATTAAGACCTCCGGATGAGTTCTCCTCAACTCCTGCTTAATCGGCTTGCATCCTTCCACCAGCAGTATCCTATGTACTGTGATATCTGTATCCAAACCAGGCATATCCTCGTAGGACTAGGCAAAGACATCTACGTAATCTTGGAGCAGTGCAGTCAACTCTTCTTTCTCTTCAGGGGTGATCAAAGTCCCTATCTTCAACTCTCTCTTGATTTCTTCATTGCCCACATTTATGGTTTCAAGCTCCTCTTTAGCGGGCCTCCAAGCTTTTTCGTGCTGGTCTATTAATTTTGTGAAGTTCCTAATGTTATTTTCCTCCCATTCTTTCTCTTCTACAACTACTATGTGTTCTTTAAAGTTTGGCCATTCATTCTCAATGAAAAGTGAAGGTGTCGTTGTGGAAGATCCGCTTTCAAGGTTCCTGAAAGCGGGAAGTGATGTGTAAATGCACAGTAAGACATCAAGATGAATTTTGAAAATGCATGATCTCATTAAAAGGAAAAGATTGGCTTAAGAACAAAGATAAAATCCAATTGACATCTTGAGCCTCGATTGTCAATAAATAAAAACAAAACAAAATGGAAAAAGGCAAACAACATAGATAATATTATAATCCAACAATCATTGTTGATTACATTTTGAACACCAATTGAGCTTCTTGGGTCTCCTAATTCTGGAACTTCTCTCATTCGGCTAGCTTTCGAACGAAAGTCCTGGCGGCAACTTCTTCCACAGTGTAGATGGTTAATTGCGGTAGCTCTTCATCCTTTCTTCCGGATTAAATCTTCTCAGCAATGTCCTCGACTTGATCTTCCTCCAAAGTGTTTATGTTCATTGAAGAAAACTTCTGAAAAAGGTTTCCATGTCCCTTATCACGTTGCATCACATATGCGGCCTTTGGGAATGAAATCCTGATTTGTGGGATGGCTAAGTTTTCTTCTTCAGGCTTCCTTCCTTCAATCCTAGCCAATCTCTTCCCCCTTCTTGCACCAGCAGCTTGCTTGTAATCCTCTTTCTTAGGCTTATATCCAAGCCCAAACCTCTATTCTGCAGCTTTTAGCTTATTATATCAATCCATTCAAGTCTTCCTTTCTCGACGTCATGAGGGAAAGGAGTCTTGTGCTTCAAAAAGCTTTAAGGGACCATTTTGGTGGCCTCCGAGATTTCTGGTTTCCTCACCATAGTGTTCTCGGGCACCCACTCGGTATTCACAACCTCAAATGCATGAAAGTTTCCATCCCTACAATCTTCAGCTTCAATGAATGGAACCACCACATTTCTTACCATTGATATAGTCTCCTCGGCCTTAATAGTAACCAGAATACCATTGGCAATGTACTTCAAACATTGATGCAACGAGGAGGCGACAGCTCCCACAGAATGTATCCATGGCCTTCCTAGCAATATACTATAGGAAGGGTATCCATCACTTGAAGGGTTACTAGGAAGACTTGTGGACCCACAACTAGTTCGGCCTCAATTGTTCCTATCACTTGCCATGACGAGACATCGTACGCTCTAGCTGTCATCACATTGGGTTGCATGTGTGAGGGATCTACCAGCATTTCATCCAGCATATGCCTTGGTAACACATTTGTTGCTACCCAATTTTTGACCCATGTTTTGATAAATTTTCAAAAAATAAAAATAAAAATAAAAATAATAAAGGTTTACATGTGGCGATAACATAGAGCATCAGGGCTAATATTAAGGAAGCAATATGTCAAGGAGATAATTACTGAATCATATATAATTATTGTAATATAAAATACCTTAGATATTTTATAATGATGCTCGTGCCTGTTGTGAATGGTGCAACGCAAGATTATCAAGTTTTTCGGGGAAAAGATGGGGTGGCTTGCTATGTTAGCAACAGAAAATTTAGAGTGCCTTGGTTATAAAGGCAATCTCAACGCTCTCCAATGCCTTTGAATTTTAGAAGTGATTTGGAAGGTGTAGATGCTTACTATTTCAATCTATTCTATAAGACACTATTATATATATATATATCTTAAATTCTACTTCATTTAAAAAACAAGTAGTCAAGTTTTTCGTTGATGGTTAGAGGAATCTAGCCATTGCACTGGTTAAAAATGTCTCCAAATGAAGAACTAAAGAAAACTAAATTAGATAATTTCATTGCTAAGATTAGAATATGATTTGATT
>Ga0307509_10012252_pt1 | contig 10280 bp, 6 predicted proteins | sample 10_EM_MG_FD_202245 | JGI IMG/M metagenome (GOLD analysis project Ga0307509, IMG submission 202245) | Populus trichocarpa ectomycorrhiza microbial communities from riparian zone in the Pacific Northwest, United States - 10_EM | ecosystem: Host-associated > Plants > Roots > Unclassified | place...
GCCTAGTAGAGTACCTCAAAGCTACTCGACAGTTGCCTAGGCCTTATCCTAGGTTTACCAGCTATTTGTATAAAGTATACGAGACCATACCACCTCTGGATACCTCTTGGTATACCATTTGGGCTAATGTGATAGTGATTGTAGTTACCTATCGTAGGGTCGTTACACTATCCTCGAGCTCTCTGGAACCTTCCATAGACCTAGCCCTTGCCGGTCCACCACTAGTCCTCTATTCTACCCTTTTCGTTAGACACGAGTAATCCTCTTACAGATACAACTCTCCTCAAACCCCTCTCCTGGGTGCTGGGTGACCCAAGTTCTGCCATGGGTTCCATATAGCCAGAGGTAACATTCATCGGTCCAAATCTCCTGGCGCCAATTCTCTCTTGTACAGTGCTGGTGCCAGAGGGCAAAGGCCAAGAGTTGCCTCTTGTACCGCTCTTCAAGAAAGGGTTTTTTCTTGCACCCCGGCGGGAATAACCTTTGAGTGAGAAGGCTTTTTGAATAGTCTTCTCACTCCCTTGAACTCAACAGAGCTCAGCGATCTCCATCAGGGGCATCCAGCCATGGGCAGAAGACATTGTCGCTGTGGCGACAAGGTGGTGCCGTGTGGGACTATCAATTGAGAAAGGGTGACCTTTTTTGTTTTTTGGTGTTGCGGGGGGCTTGCAGATATCATGAATAGTAGTAAGGCCAACGTTTTGGTCCTCTCCAATCTGCTGGTATGTCCATCCAGCCCGAAATCGCAATGCATGCAGCTTGCAGGGCTTCTTATATGAGATGTCGGCAGGCATCTAATGTACCCAAGGTCGAAGTGAGGCACCAGGTGGAAGCGCGACAGGGTAACCCAATGGCCACAACAAAGTAAAACCTATAACAAGTTACTCAATTCTGATCCAAATTGAACCAAACAAAATGATTTTAATGGAGAAAGTTTAGAAGAATTAGCTGGAGTACAAAATGATAAGAAAAAGCAAAACCAAAGTAAAGCAAGCATTAGGAAATGTCAAGATTATCTAAAAATATGAGAGAAGAACAGAGTGATAATATAAAAAATGAAGATAATGAAAAACCACCTTCATGAAGTATTAAAAAAGTATTCTAGTAGTCAGAATCATAATAACCTCTCACAGGAGAAAATTCCAGAGGGTAAAGTCGTTGTAATTGCAGGCAATAGGAACTGTATTATTATAACTAATTATTGTAAAGCTATTACAATAGAAAGTGATATGACTAGAGTAAAGGAAGGCAATTAAAAGCTAGTAGAAAGTTAGAAGATGCAAGAGATTGGATAGTGAGTAGTTTCATGAAGATTTAGGGATACCTGAAGTGCTTGATAGACAATATTGTAAGTCGTATTTACTATCATTCATCACAAACCCAGAAAGAGCCAAATACCGGATTAATTTTATCAATGATTCAAAGAATCAATGGACAAGGTTAATTTACACATTTAAAACAACAAGGTACTATGTGGTAGCTGATTCCGAACTTGAGTTACATAATATCATGTTTAAACAAATTGGCTTTTCAAATTACTTCAATTGTAGAGAGTTGTTTCCACAATTAGTCTGCTACTCATTTTCTAATACAAATGTATACTTTACTATTCTCCTAGTTCAAATATGATCTTTTTCCTCTAGTTTAACCACCTTTTATCAACTATTTGTCTAATTCAGTTCATGTACTATTCATAGAATATGGAATCTTAATACACACTTATTTATACAACAATGCCCTCTTAGTGAGAAAATACATACACAATACTTCATCAGAACTCTAATAAGGTAGTTCTACCTAATATAAGTAAGGTTTTGTGCTTAACCCAGAAAGCAACAAGCTAATACTTGATTTTGGTATTTTCACATAATAGTTTAGAATTCTATTCAAATAACAAAGAAATAGATTTAATTTAGATACTGAAACAATAGATCCATTGTCAAAATATCAAATATATCTTATAGGCAGACTCTAGATACTACAAACAGTCAAAAAAGTGATAAGGGCTTTCTAATTTACAAAAAATAACTATCTGTATAAGATAAGTATATGAAAATGAAGATATGCTTGACTATTACTATTAATCTTTCACAAACTATGCTGATTTGATCCTTTTAAACAAACATATAGTCTGTCATTTGACTATTATTAATTACAAGATACCTATTATGTTCTCACTATCTGAAAATCCAAATTAGCAGTCTTTACATTTTTCCTGTTATATTTTCCACTACTTTGCCCTATTTGCGACAGCTTCCCTTCATTACCCATCTCCCATTTTATACTCAATCATTCCACAAACTAGAATGCTACTTACAAATCTTTTCCCTATCATTTTTCATAATTGTACATCTTCAAATTATTACTTTACTTCTCTTTCAATATCAACTAGTGATTTCCTCATTTCCCCTTGCTTCCTTTACATTTATTTTACTTTTTCTTCTTCTTTTAAAATTGGCCTGATTCTCCTACAATTTCTCAATTGAAATCATTTTGTTTGGTCCAATTTGGGTTAGAATTGAGTGGGTTGTTACAGTTTTTACTATGGTGTTGCCACTGTGTTACCCAGTCTCGCTTCTACCTTGGGTACGTTAGACACATGTAAGTATAACCATCTTCACATTTTTGTCATACTCACTTGTTTTTATTTTAAATATTGTTTTCATGTCAAAAAGTGGCTCTTTGAACAAATAGGAAAGTGTTAACTAGCCGGAATGGTAAGCATTCCGGCCTCAACAGCACTTTTATCACTATGTACACTGGCCTCTCAGCTATGTACACAGGCCTCTCAGCTAACTTATGTCTTAACCCCCTGAATTATCCCTGCAGTATCCCTGAATTATCCCTGTTTTCCGTCTAAATTTTCGGGTACTTCTTGCCTGGGACAAGTATTCGGATGCGTGGTTTGAGTCCTGGTTTCTTCGTGTGAAAGCTCGGGTCGCTTCCACTGCTTATTTTAACCTCTTGGCGTGAAAATGGGCTTCACCACCAAAACTTTCCCCAGCTTTCCCAGCCCATCCCTCCTTCCTGGAATTGTCCTAGGGTATATTGTGTCACATCCTAGCTGACGTAAACATACCCATTGAATCCGAGTTGAAGGTGAGTTATGTGAGGTGGTCGGTCTCAGATATCAAGTTAATAAAAGGTTGGAAGGAGCAATTTTAATGTCAACCGGAGCATTCCCGTGGGGTCAAGTCTAGTTGGAGCACTTCGGCTGATCTGCCATAGTGCTCAACTGACAGCAGCCTGACACCCTCAAAGCCTTGGAATTCCGCTTACCGAGTCTTCTTGTATTAGTATTTCAAATGTCTACGAGTACGGTACTCCAACCGTTGATTTCTTCTCTATTGCTATTAATGCAAGTCTAGTCACATTGTGGATTGAGTTGTGCATTTTTTTTCAAACGGGATAAGGATAGGCCGGCAAAGCCATCAGATGCTCAAAAGGAATACAGAGGATTAAGGCGAAACCTACTGTTGCCTCGTAGGTCCACCATGGACAAACATCTTACTTATCAGTGGCTTCATTTGCCTCCCAGGTACCGTGCCATATTCCTCGAGAGTTTTCTTTGACCTCGGCCCCCTTCTATCTTAGTCCCTGAGAGATCCAAGCTTGGCAGAAGTAAAGTCTCACGCTTGACCCCAGGATATGCGGACAATACCGCCAGTTTTGTTGTAGGGAAGCTTTTCTATTAATCCGTGGTTGAGTTCGGGATCCAAACGAAAAATTAAGTCATGTCCAAGCACACCCACTAAACCATTACTGAACCTCTCTAGCTCGTTCCTCATTGTCGGAATTAAGATACGGTAGGCCTCCAGCTATATCACACTACCGCTGCAAGAAATCTCATAAAAGGCCTGGTACAATACAGGGTATCATTGTGTAATCCATCATAGTAATACAATTTTATTTTTTCTATAATATAGAGATTTATGCAACTGTAAATGTAAGGAAAGAAATGGCAGAATAGGAAGCTTGTTTTGTTTTCCTGCCGGCAGGGCGATAGCTCTCCAAGCACTTGGAGTGAGAATACTGTCTGGGTCCCCGGTTTGGCTAATGATTGATTTGGATTGATGGGAGGGGAGATAAGCAAGTTCTCTTTAACTACGGTGAGAGCAGCGATATGGGAGAAGTGTTGAACCCCCTCGGCTACCGAGTGTCTTGGCTGGAAATCCCAAGCCCAGAAACTTGGTCACTGAACTTTTTTTTTCCAAAAAAAAAAAAGCAAAGTGCGGGGCTAAGCCTCCCCTCCACGGCATATCTCTCGAGTGCATGTCTTGTGAATGCATGTCCCCGGGCAATTGGAATTGGGCTTTCTCCATGAAATGCAGGTAAGGGACATTTTTCACTCAAAAACTTGGTGCAATGCAGGCTAACTTGATTATTTCTTCGAGATCAAAGGACTACTTGTACTTGGACCGGCATTTGCGTCTAACAAATGCCAATTTGCTTTCTAACTTAAGCATTACTTGAAGTTAATGATTGGGCTAGCGCAAACTTGTGCAACGCCATAGCCTCATGCGTTACCCCACCCACTTTCTTCGATCTCGGAAGGTTTAATCGTGCTTCAACAGAAGTTTCAGCATACAGAATCCCTCTATAGCTCTCCCCGAGGAGGGGGTTCAGATTAAGAGAGCAGCGGAATACAGGTAATTTCAACATGTCGAACAGGATTGACTTGGGCAATTATATTGTCGGCTCTGAACAAGGAATCGCCGGGGAGCATCAAATTCTGAGACAGGGATCTCCACTCCGACCACAACACCGGCACCAATGCAAGCCAGCCGAGTAACTCGCACGAGTGGGAAACGGGATGCTAGAAGCTAGGAGGCCCTGAAAATTTTACGATACGGAAGATGGTTGATGGTGGAGTTGAGCAAGTGTTGTTCTGTTGCATGAATCTGTGGGTGGGGAAAGCGAATTTGGGTAAGTAGGGCTCTTCTCTGGAGAAATATAATGCAGATGTCACTGAAGATTAGTAAATAGTTGTCCCCTGGATAGGTACTCAGTGTGATCAGGCTAGGGAAAAGACACTACCGTCATGGGGCTAAATTGCAATTTCATTCCCCAACAGGAACGGTCCACAGCCATCAGGTGGGGCGGCATGCTCAAGAAACATGCCAACAGAGGAGGAATCCCGCGCGACATACAGGAGGATTCTCAGAAGGACAAAAAAGAGTTTGACATGTGAGGTCTCCTGCTTCCCCGTGTGTTTGAAATTCTGGAGAAGACGATTACAACATTGCCCAGGACATGCATATGTATTCACGCTTTAGAGCAACCCCATCCCCACTACCCGCCGGAGGCTCTAGAGGCACTGTGAGATATCATCCGAGCGTCACCAAACACCAGAATTACCTATCCTATACCGAGAGACCACATATCGATGATGCAATTGAGAGAGGTTACAGAGAGAGGGGTTAGGATTCCTCCCAACCTCTACTCAGAATGGTATTGGAAGTTATCCGGACATGAGGTTGGATGGTTGCTCTGGGCCTAATTCAATCGGAAACCGTCTGCTGGCAGATATTGTGAGAATCGTTCCGAAGGAGATTGCCTAAACGTAGGCAGCGATTTTGAATACATTGCCAATACAGGTCCCGGTATGGGTTACTAACACGGGTGTCCAGTTTACTTCTCGTTTCTCGATAGGTTGATACACCCCCCGGCGGGATTACTCGGCTCTGGAGAAGATGGAAGTCTGATGGAATGGCGAAAGGTGAGGGTCGGGTGGCGGTCATGCTTCAACCTTATATCCCTGAGGTAGAAAGACTACTAACATTCTCACACTCGCTCATCACTTCCGGTAAGTCCTTGTCTAAAGTGGGGCCCGCCCACTACTTTGTGCGAGACTACCTCTCCCATAACCCGAACTTTCCCCGCTCTATGGCTGCTGGCGGTTTGTTAGACCTGCCTCAATGCTCGGTTTCTGACGGGCTTTCGCCCTCTCCTCACTCTATCCCACAAACCACCCTGCTTACTAGGTATACGTCTTGTTTCCACACTATATACGATATATTTTAGACGTTGATCGACAGCGACCACGAAACGACGAAACATCTAGAGTTCACACCTAAAATGATCGCACACTTAGGAGTGGGGAAGTTCACTTCATTCAACGACAACTCTCTCGATAACTAATAGCTACAACAGGAGTATATATCAACCACGAATATCTCCTATCCATCCATGAACCACTACAAATACCCAGAATACTCCATCTAACCATCCCCCTCCTCCTTGCTGACTTCCGGGCGAACAAAGGGAGACAAGCAACCACAGCCCACAGACTCCGGGCTTCCAGCACGCTGCCCTTACAGTTTTCCCGGTTTTTTCACAGCGCTCCCGCTCGCGTCACAGGGTTCCCGGCGACTGCACGGTTCCAGAACTATGGCGCATTCCTGCCTTCGAAATGATTTCCACAAACACATGTCCGATTCCAAAACATATGCCCGGATCCTAAGCCCATTTCCGAAGCGACAGACAAGCGCGTTCCCAGAACCTCTCAGAACAACAAAGGAACAATAATCCGAGCACGCCGAGCAGCACCTCCCTATTTCCAACGATTGACGGAAACACCAAAACTATGTAATCGTTTGCATTGAAACTACGCGGCGGGTACTATGAGGACATTTCCCAGATGCTATTATTATGAAGGATGCGTGGGTTAGTGTTGACAAAACTATCTTTGACAACAGCAAAAATTAGAGGCATGCTTTCAACATAATTCAAAGCACAAGATCTGAGATGGAAAGAAGTCGGTCCTCCGCAAGTGCATCCTTATATTTTAAAGGTTTTCGTGATCTCCCAACCACCACCGCCGCCACCGCCACCGCCACCACCTAGGCCTCCACTCTATAAAATATCAATCTCTTTCATGCACCCCCCCGCGAGTGAGCCAATAATCAGTTCATCTGAAAAGGGTTTCCAATAAGCCATGGCATTCTAATCCATTCTACTCCATGCGAATAAGGAGGAAATAAATAAAGAGCTATCGTACAATACAGAACAAACACCCACCACCCAACATAAAAATCCGGATATACGCTCTAATTTAACCCAAATCTATTCTATTATTGAGCGAAAGAGTGAGATTTTTTGGGAATGAGAGAAAGTGTAACTTAAGAAAGAATCTTGCACTGTAAATTAATACCGAGGGCGCTATAGGGAAACTCAAGAAGAAGAAAGGTCAAAGAAATCCTAACAAAAAAGAAAAACTCATTCATGTGACATAACTTATACCAACGGCAATTTCGAGGGGGAAAGGTCATAAACTCTAGGGAATCGGGCGGGGACTGGTTCATGGCATAGATGGGGGATGTCGGTCCTGTAGTAGTTTTGCGATTCTGTGGTGGCCTTTTCTGGTCGCCAGCATAAGTGGAGTTTCACCCCATCCAATGGAACTATTGAGGTTCACATCTTTCGGCTTCCAACAGTAGCTTCACTATTCCCTCATGGCCATTCTCGGAAGCCCACTCGAGTGGTGTTCGACCGGATTTGTTTGAACCATTAGGGTTGACCTCTTTCCGCCCCAACAGTAGCTTCACTATGCCCTCATGGCCATTCTCGGCAGCCCACGAGAGCGGTGTTTGGCCAGACAACGTGTCTGGGGTATCAGGGTTGACCTCTTTCCGCCCCAACAGTAGCTTCACTATTCCCTCATGGCCATTCCCGGCAGCCGACGAGAGCGGTGTTCGTCCATACCACGTGTCTGGGGTATCAGGGTTGACCTCTTTCCGATCCAACAGTAGCTTCACTATTCCCTCATGGCCATTCCCGGCAGCCGACGAGAGCGGTGTTCGTCTATGCCACGTGTCTGGGGTATCAGGGTTGACCTCTTTCCGATCCAACAGTAGCTTCACTATTCCCTCATGGCCATTCTCGGCAGCCCACGAGAGCGATGTTCGGCCATACCGCGTGTCTGGGGTATCAGGGTTGACCTCTTTCCGCCCCAACAGTAGCTTCACTATTCCCTCATGACCCTTCTCGGCAGCCCTCGAGAGCGGTGTTCGGCCGTATTTGCATGAACTATTAGGGTTGACGTCTTTCCGCGCCAACAGTAGCTTCACTATTCCTTCATGGCCCTCCTTGGCAGCCGACCAGAGCGGTGTTCCGTCGTAATTGCTTGAACTATTAGGGTTGACGTCTTTCCGCGCCAACAGTAGCTTCACTATTCCCTCATGGCCCTCCTTGGCAGCCGACCAGAGCGGTGTTCTACCGGATTTGCTTGAACTATCAGGGTTGACATCTTTCCGCGCCAACAGTAGCTTCACTATTCCCTCATGACCACTGCGGGCAGCCGACCTGAGCGGTGTTTCACAGGATTTGCTTGAGCTATTAGGGTTGACGTCTTTCCGCGCTAATAGTAGCTTCACTATTCCCTCATGACCACTCCAGACAGCCCACCAGAGCGGTGTTTTGCCATACCACCTGTCCCGTGCGTCGGGGTTGACATATCGCTTGTTAAACAGTTTACCAACTACCTGCGGTGCTCCCCATAGCCGACCTATCCTCCCAGGATTGACAAATTGCGGCTCAAGAAATAACTTTACCACTGCCTCATGTCCGTTTCTAGCGGCCCATAGCAGTGCTGTTCGGCCCTGATTCTCGTCCCGCATGTCAGGCTGGATATCCTCCTGTTGAAAAAGCAACTCCACTACCTTTTCATGTCCACAGCTTGCGGCCCATATGAGTGGCGTCATGCCCCCATCGCCTCTCTGGTTCACATCCCATCTGTTCGTCTGAATCAGAGTATCCGCGACTTCGGCGATGCCGAAGTAGGAGACACAGTGCAGCGCAGGAAATGGTTTATCATGCCTCCTAGGAATGTCGTAGTAATCAGGCAATCCCGTAACTGCCGACTTCCAAAGGGATTTGACAGATATGTGACCATCCCATTCGCCAAGAAGCTGGAGAGCCAATGTCTTTGCTCGATCTGAGTGTTCCATTCGCATGTGGGTTCCCCAATATAGAGATGAATATTCAAGGAAGGGTGTGTCTCGAGGGTCAGGGGGTGAATCGGCTGAAAGATCCTTGACGTTCTGGAAGTTGAGATATGTCAAACAAGTCTCTGCCATTGTCGAGTGCGCTTTGTCAAAGAGTTGGGGATGAGTGCCAAGATACTCTTGAAGGGAAAAATGGATCAACCTAACAGTCGCGGCACCCTTATCCACCGTGACGAGTCCTTGACAATAGCTTAGCCAGGTAGATATTGGCAGGATTCCATCGTTATCGAGATCCTTTGACCCTATCCGGATTGATATGGCGTAACATAGTGCATCCACCGGTAATGGTCGCCTCGAATGGGAGATCCACATGAGAACGGCCATCCCGAGTCTTGCCCTTTCTCCACCCTGTGCCTCTATCCTTCTTACCATTGCCCCGTATGCGCCCCCCAAGCCTAAGCCACTCTCCATTTCTCTAAGTCTTTGTCTCCTTCGATATATTATCGTTTCTTGTAGAATGGCCTCGATGCCTATGAAGACAAGCAGGAATCTAGATACAATATCATTAACACAGAGCTTTAGGAGGAGATGTTGCGAGTGTTCCCTTCATACTTACATTCCCGAAACCATTTTGGGAAGATTCCGTATAATTTCCTCCTCTAAACCCTCGTCCATCGCATTCGGGATCGTATCTTCCTTCAGCTTCGCGTGAAGGAATATGATGATATCGCTCTCGGAGGGTGTTATTGATCTTGTCACTGTCCTCCTCGCAAGATTCTTGTTAATCTCATCTCGGATATGCGGTCTTCCAGTCAGAAATAGTCGCGCCCCGGGAGCCTTTTGAAGAACTTGGTTGAGTAGGTCGAGAAGCTTCAGGCGATATCTAGCCGGATACTCATCCAGGGCGTCCATGCATATATATGTGCGTCGTGCACACATGATCTCCTGCAAGAACCCTACAATCTCCTTGAGCTGTAGCCTCTGGCCACCAATAACCTTCCCTCGATCACGAAAAGCTTTGACTATTTTTTCTGGAACCTTGTCCAGTCCACCGACAACCTGTTTCAGCACCAAACCCAGAATTGCCTCCAGGGATTGCTCCTTAACGGCAAAGTCGAAGTAGAAGCACGCGACGCCAGCGTTTCTTTCCACGGCGTGCTCGCATAACGAATCTATCACTAATGAGCTAACATCACAGTCTATTAGTTATATGGTTCCGGCAGTTCAAAAAGGGAACCTCAAATTTCCTATTTTTCAAACCCTTAAGGCTAATTAACTACAACTCATTTAATTAAAAAATGTCCTAGTTTTAAAACAGAAGATGCAGAAGAATAT
>Ga0307509_10012253_pt1 | contig 10280 bp, 15 predicted proteins | sample 10_EM_MG_FD_202245 | JGI IMG/M metagenome (GOLD analysis project Ga0307509, IMG submission 202245) | Populus trichocarpa ectomycorrhiza microbial communities from riparian zone in the Pacific Northwest, United States - 10_EM | ecosystem: Host-associated > Plants > Roots > Unclassified | place...
CCAATCCAAGAGTTCAGAGATTCCCCGGTGCTCTCTGAATAGCTCAATAGCTATGCGAACTCTGGCTTGGAATGCTTCGATCAATTCAAAGAGGCGCTCAGTATTCATGACTTCTGCCGCCTAACGTTTGACTTAAGCGGCCTGCCGTAGGCAGGTCCGCTTGAAGGAAGGGTTAGCCCCGCGCCCGAACACGAGAAGCCTCAATCTGTCCGAGCAACCACTGCAACCCGGCAAGGTGTTGCTGATCGTGGCTGCACAGATAGTGCACCAAACTGCGCAACGACAGCGGACCATAACCTTCGAACACCGCGGTGCGATTGAACTGCTCCGGCGTCAGACTCGCGAGAAGCGCGACTGTCTTTGCGCGGGCCTCGCGAAACGCGGCGAGGGCTGCTTCCGCGCTTGAAGTGCTGTACGAGCGCTCTTTGGCCAAGGCCTCCGTGTCGATGGACGCCAAAGTAGGGTTGGGTTCACTCAGAGTGCGGTGAAACCGGACATGATAGCCATCAACCTCGATGTCTCGGACATGGCAAACCTGTTCGATGGCCGTGAGTGGCTCGCTGGGCACACCTTCCCACGAAGGCGGCGCCCAGTTCTTGAACTCAGGAGGGATTGCGGCGTAGTGCGCTTCGAGCTGCTTCGGAAAGCTTTCGAGAGCGCTGATGGTGATGGTATTCATTCAGGCTGCGAGTATGAATGAGGGGCTAACGTTTGACTTAAGCGGCGTGCCGAAGGCACGTCCGCTTGAAGGAAGGGTTAGGCCACGCCGAGCCTGACTCGCATTGTGTTGAAGGCATGAGGTACTGGATTGTGGTTTAGCCAGCCGAGCAACCCTCAGGTTGAGATGAGCGGATCGATCACGGCAAGGATTCGTCTCGGCTTGAGGGGCTCAATGTCGTCGAAGCTCAGCAAGCCCCCTGCTCCTGGGCGCACAAGTACCAACCGGCCCGTGTGGACTGAAAACGGAGGGTCACCGGGAAGTTGCACCCATTTTTCGGCTGCGTGGGACCAATGAGCGCCGTCAGCACAGCTGTGTCAGGCTGGACAAGAATCTTGCTAACCAAAGCGACGTTCTTGTCCAACGCACCGCCTCGCCTTAGCGCGTAGCCTTTGTCAACGACCTTGCGGATAGAACCAACTGCAGATTTGCTCTGCGGGTCGATCGAGTCTTCGAACGCATAGGTTAGCTGCGGCTTTTCCATGTAGGACGACTCAAGCCGTTCAATCGCTGCCTTCACAGCCGCCGCACGTTCACCATCACTCACAGGCGGAATGGTTCGCTTCACGCCCCCCATCGAGTCGGCCAGCTTCTCAAGACCCAACTTGAGCTGCTCCTTGAGGGGAATCGAATAGTCCATGACAACTTCTTCGTCCTTCCCGGGGAAGGCAACCATGGTGGCAGACGCCTCCACCCGAACCCCCGAGCGTGCATCAGATACCATCATTTGCAGCCGCGATACTTCTAGACTTGGGCTCAGCGGGCTATGAGTGCGGAACGCCGCCACTGCCTCTGCTGGCAGCGGGCGCTCAGCAAAGACGATGTCTATGGGACCTGGGTGATGCTCTACCTGCAGATCAGGGCCATGCATCGCGTTGCACAGCGCCTGACAGTTTGACCTTAGCTCGGCCTTCGCCGGAGACATTGTCGAGCACCTCGCATTGCAAGACTGAAGTGTGTCCGGAACGCTAACTAGCACGGTGTCGCCTCGTTGCCGATACCGGTCCGCAAGCGAATTCACCACCTGATCGTGAGTCACGCCGGGAATGATGACCTCAGCCGTATCGCAGTAAGTGTTCGCCGGCTTCGGGCCAGCAAATGCAGTTCCAAGAAGGAACGCCAACGTAAAAGCCAACAGCTTGTGCAGTTTCATGCTGAAGTCCCCATTTTTTTGCCAATATGGATACGAGCGTAACCCGTCGGCCTCGCTACCGCTGAGCGTCTCACCCTCGCGGCTTACGAGCATGGCCAGAGCGTTGTGGCCATCTGCAGTGGTGTACACGAGTGTTCCAGTCAGAGATTGCGCTTATCGTGCGCGTGAGAAGGATTAGCGACTTTCGATGCCTAACGTTTGACTTAAGCGGCCTGCCGTAGGCAGGTCCGCTTGAAGGAAGGGTTAGGCGTCGGCGTTGTGGCGTGCAAGAGCCCACCATGCGAAAGCAGATGCTGCAACGGCGACTGCAAGGAACGCAAGCGGCATGACTGGCCAAGACTGACTACCAATTGCTACCTCTCGGACACGGAGAAGCGGGCTCAGAGACTTTGGCGCCAGCTGGTGGATGGCTGCGCCAATGCATAGACTACCAAAGACTGTGCCGACGTAGGCTGCGACCACTCGGCCGACGGAGCCGCCAAGGAACAGGCGACGCCTTGCGAAGAGCAGAGTCTGTAACGCTAGCGCCAGTAGTAGCGGCGGAGCAAACAGGAACGCCACAACTGCGACGAACTCGCCCGGAAGCATGTACTGGCCGTCGTGCATGAGACGCCTAACGTTTGACTTAAGCGGACCGCCGAAGGCGGGTCCGCTTGAAGGAAGGGTTAGCCATCACACTCGCTCCAAGACCGGCTAACTTTGGTGCGCCTCGTTAGCGGTTCGACATTCTTGGTGTGCAGGCTCCAAGGTATTGGTACTCCTGCAACATTCGGACTTGCACTACCTCTCCCTTCGCGTTAGTCGTTGCGGTCTCCGTGAGGAGAACCATTCCGTCCTCCGAGAAGGTGTTAATAGTCTCAATCTTCGTTCGTTCACCGGCAGTAGCGCAGTCAATGGTCCACGAAGCCACCGCGGCAGTGATGCTCTGCGCAGCTACGGAGCATATTCCAAAATTGGGTTCAAGCAGTCGCCGCTCCCGCTCGGGGTTCTGGAAGGGATTGCCCTCAAGATACGAATTCGAGAAGCATTCTTGTCGTTTCTCGTCGGCGAGAACCTTATAGGCGGGCGTCGCCGCACCGCGCACAAAGCCAGTTAGATGAAGATCCCATCCACCTTGCTTGATGTCTGCGGCTGCATGAATACGACTCAAGAAGAGCAGAAGCAATAGAAACGACAGCGAATTTCGGACTGTGTGGGATTGCATGGCGCGGGTCGTACTGATGGCTAACGTTTGACTTAAGCGGCGTGCCGAAGGCACGTCCGCTTGAAGGAAGGGTTACGCCTCGTGCGATTGGCTCATTGAATTGGCTCTACCAGGTGCTCTCGGTTCGATGGTGCAGTGTAGGGCTCTGGCCAGAACTCGACCTGCTTCGTGATCTTCCCATCGACAACCGTGAAGAAAGAGATGCAACGAGCGTTTTGCACTCCGTCGGTGACACTCACGTCTGAGACAGCTTCGGTCTCGCTGCCAATGATGCGATGGATTTGGAATGACCACGGCCCGTTCGATGGGTACTCGGAATTCATTTTCGCGAAGCGCTCTGCACCTCGAATGCGTTCATTCGTCTGGGGCCACTCCAAGACGTAGGCCGGAGAGAGAACAGCTGCCACGGAGTTGAAGTCGTTTGATGCCATGAGGCGCCAGAACTCGTGAACTACTTCTGTGGCTGTATTCATTGGGATTCGAAGATTCGGACGGCTAACGTTTGACTTAAGCGGCCTGCCGAAGGCAGGTCCGCTTGAAGGAAGGGTTAGGCGCCATTCTTTGAAGGCAAAACCATGAGGTCAGAGACTGACTCTAGGACGATTTCAGGAAAACCTTCTGCGATGGCTTCGGCCATCTGGCGCCCGGCCTCAGGATCGACAGATTCGAGAGCGAATGCCTGTTCTCTGGCTTCTGCGCTCGGCCACTGTGCATAGCTGTACCACAGACCATCGGGACCGCGGTGCAGACGAGAGCCAAGCGAGCCACGCTCAGAAAGCAGAAACTCTGAAACTCGTGTCCATGCTCTCACAAATGATTCTTCGGTGCCTTCGTGCAGACGCCACCGATACAAAACGGCAAAACCTGGGCCTTTTGAACTCACGTGTTCACTCTCTTGGATATTCATCGAACGCTTCTTCGAAGGGAGCAGTTTGCCACTGACCATGCTGCGCATCGCTCATGCCGTTCGTCGAACGCCCCTTGCTTTGCAACGGTGCTGCAGATGGCGCCTAACGTTTGACTTAAGCGGAGTGCCGTAGGCGGGTCCGCTTGAAGGAATGGTTAGGCGCCGCTCCGGGCGCAACAAGCTCTACGGTGCCACCACAACCAAGCGTGGAAAGTAGCCCCTATAAGGAGTGGGGTCGCGAGTAAGTACGCTCAGGTTCGCTACTGCTGCGTGAGCGCCGATGTAGAAGTCGGGCATTGGCTTCAGCTTCGAACCTCCTCTGCTTCGATACAGCGCGAACGCCGCAGCTGTCAACGCTGCGCATGCCCAAGGGAGAGGAGTTCGCAAAGTGTCATAGACATCAAGCAGCGCGTCCAGAGCATTGATATCGGGGCCAGGAACTAACAGCTCGGTGTAAACAATCAGGTTTACATGCAGGGGGGATCGTTCACTGAGTCTTTGAAGCTGCTCGATAGCCCATTCGTGCCATGTACTATTGGCGTCGATGCAGTCGATCCAGATGTTGGTATCTACCAGGGTTCCGGCACTGCCATCGTAGTTCGCGAGACTAGCGCCGGCCACGGCGTGCAGGAGCTGGAGCGACCTCTTCGCCGCGGAGGAAGGTCATGATCTCATCGGCTCCGAGCTGCCTAAACTCAGGCTTCAGGCTGCCTCGGACGCGAGCCGCCGCTGCACGCAGCTTCGCGCGGCGGTCTTCTTTGACCCCGGTGCCAACTGGCGTGATCACGATCCTGCTGCCTTCCAGGCTGAACGACACCTCGCTGCCGGGGGCGACGCCCGCAGCTATGCGGATGTGTTTCGGGATGGTGACTTGTCCCTTGTCAGTGACGTGCATACTACCTCCGGTAGGAATTCTAAGTCGGAATCCTACCATCGACGGCCTTCGATGCACAACTCGAACGGATTGCGACGCCTAACGTTTGACTTAAGCGGCCTGCCGAAGGCAGGTCCGCTTGAAGGAAGGGTTAGGCGTTTGCTGTACCACCGACCTCTTCGCCTTGGATGCCGAGACTTCTATGGCTGGACGCCAAGGCTGCGAACGAACGACCTTGAGCGACGCGGAGAGAGTGCTGAGGGGAGGCTGGGTGTTTGAATGGGTTCGCATGACGACGCATTGTGACTTCAAACGCTGCGAAACTGGAAGCCGCATGAAGTGCTCAGAGACCGGCGCATGAACGGCCAAAATCTCGTGACTGAGGGCTGCGATCTTGCTTGCGTGAAACGTCCAGGCCCGCTTGCTCGATGTGCCGGGCTTTGATGGGAGAGTGATGACAGGAGGACTGCCGTGCGCTGGCCGCCAGCGAAGCGGGACGGACAGCCCGCGCCGACCGTGACTGACAACGCCGTGCCGACCGAACTTTTCGTGGATGCGGGCTACTTGAGCAGAGCGAGACGAGAGCGGGAACGAGGCGCGCCTGAATTTGCAACGACAGAAGATCGGGAAGAACCCATAGACGCCTAACGTTTGACTTAAGCGGCCTGCCGAAGGCAGGTCCGCCCAGTACGTTCCGTACCACATGCAAACCGAGGACTCCCAGGTTTCGTTCGGAAGTCCGATGAGGGTTGCGCCATAGCTGCGAATGGAATTCCGGATATGAGGTGCGGTCTCGACCGAGACTTCCTCGACTCCCGGGATAGCGGTTTTTAGACGGTAGTCCTCTTTGGCGAATGCGCTCACCACGTCTTGGAGCACTGATCGCCAAGAGGAGGGGATCTCTCGCTCGATAGTGCCGTCCTTGACCGCGACGATGTTTGGGCTTGAATTCAGGGCACTCATGGTTCCGGAGGTTCTATTGCGACGGGCGGATTGTCAGGTGAAGTGCAACACCTTCGAGAAGAGGGGCGGTGAGTTGGAGACTTGCTGCTTTCTCTTCCGGCCAGAAGGGTTTGCAGCATGGGATATCACCAACTCACCAGTAGGGAACGCTATCTGATTGCGGAGCACAAGTCCACGGGCAGGAGCTTGAGGGAGATCGGGCGAGTGCTGTGCCGCAGCGCATCGACGATCAGCCGAGAGCTTAGGCGCAACGCGTGCAGTAGCGACGGGCGGTACCGCGTGGAGAAGGCGCAGAGCTACGCGCGGGCTCGGCGTAGCCGGTGCCGACGAGGCACGCACTTCGGCCAGGCGGAGGTGGCGCGAGTGCACCGGCTCGTGCAGCAGCGTTGGAGCCCGGAGCAGGTCAGCGGCAGATTGCGCAAGCAGCGGCGGCTGCGCATCGGCACGACGACGATCTATCGATGGCTGGCCAAGGAGAAGGCGCAAGGAGGCAGCAGCTGGCTGCAGACGCGGCAGCTGTCGCGCAGGTACCGCAAGGGCTACCGAGTGGTCGATCGCAGAGGGAGGATGAGCGGCAAGACGCCCATCAGCGAGAGGCCGCAGCAGGTGGAAGACAGGAGCGAGCTGGGCCACTACGAAGGCGACACGGTGATGGGCCGAGACGGAAGGCACTGCGTGCTGACGCTGGTGGAGCGCAAGACGCGGCGGACGCGCATCTTGAAGCTGCCAACCAGGCAAGCGGTGGAAGTGAACAAGGCGCCGATCAGGGAAGTGCGCGCGGGACGATTGCAGATGAAGAGCCTGACGCTGGACAACGGAACCGAGTTCCACGGCTTCAAGGAGCTGCAGGAAAAGCTGGGCATCAAGATCTACTTCGCCCGGCCGTACCACTCATGGGAGAGAGGGACGAACGGTAAGCGTGGCCTCGAGGCCCTCTTGACGTTGGAACCGCGAGGCGGCTACAGCAAGTCGCTTTCACCATCGTTGACCTCGTCGATGAAGAGGTCGCCAGACCAAGCCAGGCCGATGGCCTTGTCCAGGCGCTTCAGCAGCGCGTTGAGGCTCTCGCCATCGCGCCGCACGAGTATGGCCAGGCAGTTGCTGCCATCGGCGGCCGTGGCCACGCACTCGTGAGGTGGCAGCGCGCCGAGCGTGATCTCGCCGCCGTCCTCGATCAGGGCCTCGATGTAGTTCGTCAGAGCCACTTGTCGCTCAGAGCTTGATCGCGGCGAGCCGGTCGTTGACCTCGATGGTGTCGAAGGCCGCGGGATCCCAGGAGTCGGTGCCGATCCATTCGGCCAGGTTGTCGTGCTTGGGATCGTCAGGGTCCGCCATGGCCTGCACGAACTCCGCATAGCCCGGCACACCCCCGCAATCCTCCGGCGGCGTGGCATAGGCCCCACCGATGCAGAACGGCAGTGCCAACCCCGGAACCGGCGCGAGCGTCTTCTCGACCTTGATGCGGTGCTCCCAGTAGTCACCGAAGTCGTAGACGTAGTTCAACGTCGCCTTGCGCAGTGCCGTCATCAGCCGAGTGTTCTCGCTCGTGATCGAGCCAGGGGAGTCGTACATCGGATCGGGTGTGCCATAGCGCTCGCCGTCGCCGGCGACGAACTCGTGCATGTGCGAGTGGCCCCAGCCGAAGGCGGCCTGGATCACCAGGTGCAGGCGCAGCAGGGTGATCGTGTCGGGCACCAGCACCCGGCGCCAGACCTTGGGCTTGGTGCCGCGCAGTTCGATGTGCAGTTGAAGGATCGCCGCCGGCGCCTTGATCCGTTGTACCTTGGTCGCCATGCTCAGGCTGCTTGTCGTTGGTCTTCGGCGTGTGCGCCGATGTTCCACGGCAGCAACTCGTCGATGCGGTTGATGGGATGGTCGGCGATGCGCGTCAGCACCTCACGCAGGTAGCCTTCAGGATCGAGCCCGTTGAGCTTGGCCGTCTCTACCAGGCTGTAGATCGCCGCGGCGCGCTCGCCGCCCGCGTCCGACCCCATGAAGAGGTAGTTCTTGCGCCCCAGGCTGACACCACGCAATGCGCGTTCGGCGGCATTGTTGTCGATCTCGATGCGGCCGTCGTCCAGGTAGCGCGTCAACGCCCGCCACCGCGTGAGCGAGTAGCCGATCGCACCAGCGATCTCGGACTTCGCCGACACGCGCCCCACCATGCTGCTCAGCCAGGCGTGCAGTTCCTCCAGCAGCGGCCCGGCGCGTGCCTGGCGTTGTCGTCGTCGCTCGTCGGGCGGCTGACCCCGGATGTCGGCTTCGACGGCGTAGAGCGCGGCGATGCGTTTGAGCGCCTGTTCGGCCACCGTGCCGGGCGCACGCCCAGAGCTCAGGTGCAGATCCCACCACGGCCGCCTCGCATGGGCCCAGCATGCTGCTTCGGTGACGCGCCCGCTGTCGTAGAGCTTGCCCCAGCCGCCGTAGGCGTCGGCTTGCAGGATGCCGCTGAACTTCAACAGATGCTTCTGCGGGTGCTCGCCCTTGCGATCGGGCGAGTATTGGAACCAGACCGCCGGCGCATCCTTGCTGGCAGCCGAGCGGTCATCGCGCACGTAAACCCACAGCCGTCCGGTCTTGGTTCGGCCGCGACCGGGATCGAGCACCGCCACCGGCGTGTCGTCGGCGTGCACCTTGGCGCCAGCCAGCGCGTAACGGCCGAGCGCGGCCACCAGCGGGTCGAGCAGTGCGTCGCCGTTGTCCACCCAGCCAGCCATCGTCGAGCGGTCGATCTGCACGCCGTCTCGGGCGTAGATGCCGCTCTGCCGGTACAGGGGAATGTGGTCGCAATACTTCGACACCATCACATGCGCGATGAGCCCCGGGCCGGCGATGCCACGCGCGATCGGCCGGCTCGGGGCAGCCGCCTGGAAGATCGCCTGGCACGCCACGCAGGCGAGCTTCGGACGCACATGGCGAATGACCTTAAAGTGCGCGGGAACGTACTCGAGTTGTTCTGAGACGTCCTGACCGATCAGGCGAAGCCGGCCGCCGCAAACCGTGCAGCCGCATGCCTGGCCCTTCGCATCGTGGTGGTCGTCACTGGCCTCGGGCCGGTAGACCTTCGAGTCACGCGGTAGGTGTGCCGGCAACTTGCGATCGACCTCGGGCGTGTTCGCAACGTCGGCCTTCGCGGGCTTCTTGGGCGCCGGAAGTTCATACAGTGGTACGCCTTCGATCAGGGCGATCTGAGGGTCGTCAAGCTGTTCGCTGGAGGGTCCGAACTGTGCGCGGACCCGACGCAGCAGTTGCAGCTTGAGCTTGTCGATCATCAGCTTGAGCAGCACCACTTCCGCCTCGCGTACCTCGATGACGCGCAGCAGCGCATCGACGGTGTGGGGCGGCGTGGATGGGGTCTGCACAGAGACCTACTGTGCCGGGCTTGCACGGTGCCGACTATTGGTGGCGCACCGGAGGCGAGTTCATACAGTGGATCAGGCTGCGAGTTCGGGCTGATGCGTTCGCATCGGCATGCGCCAGTCGATGCCTTCGAGCAGCATCGACAACTGCGCCGGCGTCAACGACACGCTGCCCGATGTGGCCTGCGGCCAGACGAAGCGGCCGCGCTCCAAGCGCTTGGCCAGCAGCATCAGGCCCTGGCCGTCGAACCACAGCACCTTGAGGATGTCGCCGCGCCGGCCACGGAAGACGAAGACGTGACCGCAGAACGGGTTCTCGGCGAGCGCGGTCTGCACCAATGCAGCCAGGCCGTCGAAGCCCTTCCTCATGTCGGTGTGGCCGGCCACGATCCAGATGCGTGTGTTCGACGGCAGACCGATCATGCGAGGCTGCGCAAGGCCGTCAACACGCTGCGCAGGCTGGCGTCGTCGACTGGCCCGCGCAGTCGAACGCGGGCACTGCCGATCTCGATCTCGATGGTGCCGCTGCTGGACCGCGCCGGTGGCGCCGGCGCGACGCAGTGAACCTCGCGCGGGCTGGCCTCGATGGACACCGGCAGCAGCACTGCGGTGGGCGAACGCGCAGGTACCGGTTCGGCCTGCGCAAGAGATTCCAGATGTCGGCGGCGCCAGCCGAACAGCAGGTTCGCGTTTATGCCGCTGTCCATCGCGATGGCAGCCACAGACACGCCAGGCTCCAGGCTGCGTGCGACCAACTCGCGCTTGAACTCTGCGCTGTGCTCTCGGCGCCGACGCGGGGCCCTTACGACCTGCTTGTCCATGATGTGCATTACCTGCTTGATGCACACCATCGCAGGCGCGCTCGATCAGGCGATCGTGCTCATCTGGTCCTCGACGGGCAAGAGGGTCTTGAGGCCACGCTTACGATACTTCGTCACCCACACAAAGTGGTATTCGATCTGATATACGGTATGGCTTCCATGTCTGTAGTCCATCGCGGCACCTCCGGTGCCCAATCTTGGAGCTAAAGCTGACCGGCTGAAAGCCGGTGGCTTGAACCCTATGATGGATAGTCAAACGTTAGGCGGCGCGGACGCTATGG
>Ga0307509_10012254_pt1 | contig 10279 bp, 9 predicted proteins | sample 10_EM_MG_FD_202245 | JGI IMG/M metagenome (GOLD analysis project Ga0307509, IMG submission 202245) | Populus trichocarpa ectomycorrhiza microbial communities from riparian zone in the Pacific Northwest, United States - 10_EM | ecosystem: Host-associated > Plants > Roots > Unclassified | place...
GGGGCTCCCGGGTTCCTGGTGTGGAATTCCGTTACCTTTTCTGGGGCATGGGCAAGGTTCTCCGAGTATTCCCAGGTGTTTCCCTCTATTCCATAGCCCTCCCATTTGACTAAGTATTGGAGCTTCCATCAGAACATCCTACTGTTCAGGATTTCTTCCACAATGTACTCCTCTTCTCCATCTACGAGTTCCGGCGGCGGTGGTGGGTTCCGACGTCTCCCGACGATCGGATCGTCGGGAGCGGGTGACAACTTTATGACATTAAAGACCAGGTGGAGGCGTCTCATCGGGGGAGGGAGGACCAGGGCAGAGGAGGGAGGAAGGATAGGGCATACAAGGGTGTACCCGAAGTTTTTTTAAAGTTTTATACTTACTCATTATGTGAAGAACCCAGGCATCTGGGGCCTACGTTTCACTGCCCCCTGCACCACCAACCTTTCCAAACCATCCCTTCACACACCAAACATCACAAACACACCCAGAAGGGCATGTTGTGGGTGTTCAGCACAACCCCTCCCCTTTTCCTTTCACCATTACCACCCCCCAACTGCCAAACATGAAATACACACCCTTGGGGGTGTGAATTTCATGTTTGGCCCATTACCCACATCCCTCCTTGTCTCGAACACCAGAACGAGCCCACATGGGCACATTCTGCTGTTCGGGTACCTTCTGATGTTCATGCATGTTTCCTCCCCATCTTGAACAGCAGAACGAGCCCCTGTGGGCTCATTCTGGTGTTTGGGCATGTTCCCTCTCCCCTCCCATTCTTGAACATCCTCTCCCTGTCTCGAGCAGCAGAACAAGCCCCTGTGGGCTCATTCTGCTATTTGGGCATGTTCCCTCCATCTTGAACACCAGAACACGCCCTTGTGGGTGCATTCTGCTGTTTGGGCATGTTCCCTCTCCCTTCCCCCATTCTTGAACACCAGAACGTGCCCTTGTAGGCACATTCTGCTGTTCAGGCACATCCTCTCCCCATCTCGAGCAGCAGAACGAGCCCCTGTGGGCTCATTCTGCTATTCAGGCATGTTCCCCCCATCTTGAACATCAGAACAAGCCCTTGTGGGTGCATTCTGCTATTCAGGCATTGTTCCCTCCCCATCTCGAACAGCAGAAGGAGCCCCTGTGGGCTCGTTCTGGTGTTCAGGCACGTTCCCTCTCCCTTCCCCCATCTCAAACATCAGAACGTGCCCACAAGGGCGCGTCCTTGTGTTCAGTCATGTCCCCCTTGTCTCCAACAGCAAAAACATACCTTATTAAGCATGTTTTTGCTGTCTGACATGCACATACACCCTTCTGTGCTTTTCAGCATACCCCTACCCTTCCCCTCATCTCGAAAACCTCAGATCTGCCCAGATAGGTAATTATTTCTATAATAGTGTAATTTCCTCATTTGTATTTACTTTTTATATTAAAATAACAATAATTGGTTTAATTCTTTTTAAATAAAATTCTATACCAAGTTTAACATAGATTCTGAGCAGAACTGGTTGGAATCTGCTCAGATCTGGTGGGGCACAGTAAAGTACTGGGTTCAGGGGTATCGTCCCTGTTAGCGAAAGCATCTACACTTCTGCTACTGGCTTGGTCTTGGGCATGTTGCTCTCTTCGTCTTCTCTCAACCTCAATCAACTGACCTGTCCGCAATTGTGTAAGGACAGATCCTTTCTTTGTTGCAGTTTTCGGAGGTTGGCAATACTGCTGTGATAGCTTAGGCCTTTCTGGTTTGTTGTCCATGCTGGGCACAATGTATGCTAGTTCTTCCGGTCTAGCAACTGAATGCCAATGATGTTAGGCAGGTGACAGTTCTTCTGGTGATGGCAGAAGAGAGAGTAGGAGCTTATTATTTTGTTATGCACTAATCACCTGAGATGCTCAATCAGCAAAGACTTAGTGAATAGACCTGGTTTGCCTCTGAGCATGATTCTCAAGTTAGAACAGGTGATAATAAGCTAAAGATCTACTGACATGAAGTCCAGGCATTTATACTACATAACCCGTATTACAAAGCATAGGGAACATATCATGTAAGAATGAGGAATTGTCTAAGTAAGCATGGTCTGTAAGCATGGTCCATAAGCATATGGCATGATGTGAGGTAAGAATAGCATAATAAGATGCAAGGCATAATGGTGATGTGATATGGCAATATATGAAACATCAAAGAACAATAGAAAAACAGATGACAAAGAAAAGTAAAAACAACTGTAACAAATGCCCCCAACCTTCAGTCTACCCCCTCAAACCACTAACACATGTGGGGCTGCAGCCCCCCCAACTTCCTGTAATATCCTTGCACCAACCTGGCGACTTCTGATGCTTCTGACAACTTTCATGCATGCACCTGCAGACAACCGACTTCACTGCACTGGTCTGGTGACTTCCTTGCACCGACCTGACATCTTTCATGTGAGCCAACCTGGCCCAACTTCCATGCTCCAACCTGGAGAATTCATTGTGCTAGGAGACTTCCGATCTCAAGCCCATACTGACATGTGTGAGACAATGCAACATAGCCATGAGATGCCTTGACTGAGGGCTTCTGACTGCCGAAAACGACTGCAACTAAATATAAGTGCATGCCAAAAATAGGCGACTTTGATCAAGGGTGCCTGACCAGGTGACCAGTGTGCTACCTTGACTGCTTGAGGACTTCTGAGAACAATGCAAATGACGAAGGAAAACAATGTGCTGTGAAAAACAACAAGAATGTTGCACAGCAATGATGTGATCATTAAGACAAAAATGTGTCGACAGTCAGTGTATTATTAATAGCCCCACTGGGCAACAACTTGTTTGTGTAGAAATTCGACAACAAGAAGGAAATGTTCATATTAGGATGGATACAAACGAGTGCAGTATAGTATCTATGTAGCTACTTCTATGTACCAGATAAACTACCAAATAGAAGATAACCTTAACTACAGAATTCCAAAAACATGTGGCATTTATCACACCAAGCTCAATTTCCAACAACAAGGATGTCCCTTTTGGGCTGAAGTGGACTGTGGGAATTTCAGGCCACTGCTCCAAGGCATGCATTGCTCCAAGGCATGGGGCATATGGTTGAGGCATGGGCCATTTGGTCTGAGGCATGTTGGTCCAAGGCATGTTGGTCCAAGGCATGGGCTGTTTTGGTCTGAGGCTCAGAGTGGAAATGGTCCATGGGATAGGCTTATGGTAATGATACATTACACTTCCTTCAGCTGTCATACTTCAGAATGGGCTTTTCCACTCACCAGAAAATGTAGTGCTTCTGAGAAGTGAAGCTGCAGATAGGTTTTTTGAAATGAAGAGAAGTTGAAAGAATGTAGAAGGGATTTTGTCTGCTGTCAATGCTGACAACAAGTGAGGAGGGGGATTAGGATGTTGAAGAAGTGGAGGTTTGGTGAAATAGATTGGAAAAAACAGAGAAACAAGAAGGAAGACCCCATCCAGTGGAGAATAGCATTGTCAGAGACATATGCTGCTGTAGGAGGAGGAGGAGGAGGAGGATGGAGTAAGGCTAAATGGGAAGCTGAATGGTTGGAGAATTTCTCCAAGAATGTAGATGAAGTGAGGAGGAAGAGGGAGATGACAATCACAGAGAAGGACTTCCTCCTCCCCAGGGCTTGAGTGCTAGACAAAATGACAGGATCACTGCTGTTCAATTCAGATGGGAAAGAAAAAATAGATGGTGATTCAAATCTTCAGCCAACCCCACCAAGAATTCAGCCTTTCTATACTGCTGGTGCTGCTTTCAATCCTTTGCATTTATCTTCTTTGATAGCATTTTCTTTGTGTCTTCTTTGTCCACTCAAGACAAGGCTCAGTGAGTCTGTGTAAGAGATCTGGGTGGCATTTTATGAAACCCAGCTGAGGTTGGCTTTGCTTGATGGTTTCTGCATTGGTGTTGGTGTTGGAGCTGGTTTGTTTTCTCAATGATACAATGATAATGATATTTTGTTTTTTTCTGGCTTGCTTCATTTTTCCCTTGTTTACTCCAAATTCATACCTTCACTGTACAAACCCAATGTATGTACACACATTTTTAAGTCACAACTTGGACCTTTGTAAAATGACTCCTGTATATAGATAATATATATATAAGCTGCCAATTTTATACATAATTTTCTTTTCATAAATACAAAATATTCATCTGAAATTGATGGTCCCAATTACTACAGAACATGAAAGTGGAAAGTGTGCATAAATGGATAGTGTCACTAGATTGTTTTAGAGCCTGAGGTGTGAGCTGTTAGAATTTATAAAAAAGTTAAAGTATGTCACAACAGAATATTCAATTCAACATACGAAGGAGATGGCAAAGAATAATTTGAATAATGTTATTTTTGTATGCCACTTGTTTGGCTTGCAATTCTTCCTCAGCTTTTGCCTGTCTTTCAACTTCAATCTTTTGCTGGGCTTCAGCCTGTTGCTGGGCTTTTGTTTGATTGGCTTTCTCTGTTTTGAAATATGACAAAACATCTTTTTGGTTGCCATCTGGAAAGTTGAGACCTGGAGTGATACCCTTGTTGTTTGAAAGTTGAATTTCAACTTCCATAGGATACTCTCCTAATGCATTTAAAGCAGTCTCAACTAGCTTCTTGGTCCCAGAGTCCACATAGATATTGAAGGCATTTTTAAAAGCAGTGAAAAATGAACCATTCTCAGGCTGGCACCAAAAGGAATTCTCTGCACAGACAAGCAGCACTAAAGAGTATTGAAATAAAACATTAACTGTGAATAGACTGAGAGAGAAAAAAGCCAAACCAGCAAGCAAATAAAGTGAGGATGACTGAAAAAATGTAAAATTGGATATCATGACTAAAATATCACTTACTTGAAAGACATTGAGAGTTGCAGAGTAGATATTAACACAATTGGACATCTAATAAACTATTAGTTTGTATAGAAAGGAATGAAAAATAGACATACAAACTATTAAAAAAAGAGTCAAATTTAGTGTACACATTTGATATAAATTTTATTTTTACAGCCTAAAAAGAAGACAAATTTCATGTTGTGTTTAAGATGGAGTAAGATCTTTTCAGATCAATTTATTTGCCAGAAGAAGCCAGAACACACATACTGACATATTTTCAGAAGGAGCCTCATTAGTCATGCAGCTTGCTAAAAGAAGCCAGAACACACTCACTGCCTGGACACATTTTCAGAAGCCTTATCGGCTATGCAGCTTGCCAGAAGAAGCCAGAACACACTCACTGGCTGGACACATTTTCAGAAAGGAGGCTCATCAGGCATGCAGCTTGCCAGAAGAAGCCAGAACACACTCACATCCTGGACACATTTTGAGAAGGAGCCTCATCAGACATGCAGCTTGTCAGAAGTCAGAACACACTCACTCGCTGGACACATTTCCAGAAGAAACCTTATCAGGTATGCAGCTTGCCAGAAGAAGCCAGAACATACTCACATACTGGACACATTTTCAGAAGAAACCTCATCAGCAAGGTAGCTTGCCAGAAGAAGACAGAGCACACTCACTCGCTGGACACATTTTCAGAAGGAGCCTCATCAGCCATACAGCTTGTCAGAAGAAGCCAGAACATACTCACTCGCTGGACACAGTTTCAAAAGGAGCCTTATCAGCCATACAGCTTGCTAGAAGAAGCCAGAACACACTCACATCCTGGATACATTTTCAAAAGGAGCCTTATCAGCCAAGCAGCTTGCAAGAATGCCAGAACACACTCACTGCCTGGACACATTTTCAGGAGCCTCATCAGATGTGCAACTTGCCAGAAGAAGCCAGAACACACTCACATACTGGACACATTTTCAGAAGGAGCCTCTTCAGTTATGCAGCTTGCAAGAAGATGCCAGAACACACTCACATACTGGACAGATTTTCAGAAGGAGCCTCATCAGCCATGCAGCTTACCAGAAGAAGCCAGAACACACTCACAATCTGGACACATTTTCAGAAGGAGCCTCAGAAACCATGCAGCTTTCCAGAAGAAGCCAGAACACACTCACTTGCTGGACACATTTTCAGAATGAGCCTCATCAGCCATGCAGCTTGCCAGAAGAAGCCAGAACAGACTCACTTGCTGGATACATTGGCACATCAGCCATACACCTTGCCAGAAGAAGCCAGAACACACTCACTCGCTGGACACAATTTTGGAAGAAGCCTCATCACCCACACAGCTTGCCAGAAGAAGCCAGAACACACTCACTCGCTGGACACATTTTCAGAAGGAGCCTCATCAGCAATGCAGCTTGGCAGAAGAAGCCAAAACACACTCACTCCCTGGACACATTTACAAATGGAGCCTTCTTAGCCATGCAGCTTGCCAGAAGGAGCCAGAACACACTTACTCCCTGGACACATTTTCAGAAGGCCTTGTTAGTTACCAGAAAAAATTGAAATACACTCACAACCTGAACAAATTTTTTGAGAACACTTATTAAACATTCATCCTTTTTCAAAGGAATTAAATATACTTACAGTCTGAAATCATTATTTTGTGATTTTCTTAGCCCAGTATAAGGACTAACATTAAATTTTCATACCTCCTTGAATTGGTATCACAATATGGTCTATTTTGAAATGCACATTCTTACCGTGCTTTCCTACAAAAATTGTCTGAAACTCTTGGTATCTGGCTACAATATGTCTTACTCACATACTATTAGCAAAATAGTTAGGTCAATTTTATTTATCACTTTATGGCAAATGAATACCTCACTTTCTAAACAATTGTAAGGTCCAATAAAACTTTAGTATTAGTCCATACATAAGACTTTTCTCTTTTAGTGTCCAAATTGATTAAATATAATTATTGAGCTCACATTATACTGTATTGCATGCAGTAATGTCAACCAACTAGCATAAGAATTAGATTATCAACCCACATATGAATGGCGAAACCATATCAAACAATCCTTAATAACCTGGGAAGATTTGAGCATTGGACATATGTAGTCTGAATTGAGACACAAACATCCATTCTGTCTTTTTGAAAGGGAACAGCACTGGAGAAAAGATTAATACTAAGTAGAATGATGAAAGAAGCATTGTACTCACAATTTTATTGCAAATCTGATACACAATTCTAGGTTATTCTGTTGGACAGAAACAAACAACATCTTGAGGGCTAGATTGTCAAGAGAATCTGCTGTTTTCTGGATCAGTTCTTTTACCTGATCTTGATGTTTACCATCATCTGCTTGCATATCTGTTTGTTTTGTTCAGCAAGCATCACAGGAAATCATCTGCAATTATACCTTCAAGGCGTATATATTCCCTTGGAGGAAACTTGAAGTTCCGTAATGGTGTGTCAAGTTTGTCGTCCCACAGCTTACTTGCCTCTTCACGACTTTTCTCCCACCCCTTTTGCCTTGTAAAATGCTGTACAATCAAATCATCAAACTTGGTGGCAATTGCAATAACAGGAACTAAGAAGAGTAATAGGTCAGTGGTTGATGCTTCCAATAATATATAAGAAATGATAAGTTAACCATCTCCTGCTATCCCCTCCTCAAAGAATCTCTTGTCTGAATCCAGCAGCGGCCTTACATCATTCGGCTCAAAGCAGTACCTATATCAACAAGTAAGACTTGATGAGAGAGCAAGAAAGTAGACTGACCAAATGGCATGGAGTTGATCATTTACTTCGGTGGATCTGGCACGCTCCGCAATGAAGGTCTGGACTTGCTCCAGCTGCGTTTTGTCTCCAGCCTCAAGCCCAGGAGAGTCATGAAAGATGAATTGCGGGTTGGTGGTAAAGGCGAACGAACGATTGATATCGTGAACTCCGCGCTGGCAGAAAAGAGGATCTAAAGTCAGAAAGTCGAAGTCGAAGAGTGGAAAGAAGGTAGCTACATCTTCAGTTGGCTTCAGCTAATTATAATGGGACGATTAGAACTGGGATTATGCAGCGAATAAGCACGAAACTCACCAAATCGTTGCTGTGTTTGTCGTAAATGCATGGCTCTTCGGTTGTATTACAAACTCGCTTCAAGAGCGTCGTCTTGCCAGCGTTGGCGCGTCCGATGACGAGAATACGAAAATGTTTATATTTCTTTCGAAGCTCGAAGGCATCTAGGGAGTTGCTCATGTTGGTGGTCGTTGTAGAAGGCAAGGAGATGATATCGATTGATAAGAACTCTAGCACCGGACCCAAAGAGAGCAGGACCCAGGTGTGGGCCGAAGCCTTGCCGCTTCCCACGTCCCAAGGTTCTGTTACTGCCATACCCTGAATCGCACCTTCCTGTGAGCTTCGTCAAACTACACCATTTCTTTCGATCCGAGGTACACCGTCTGCCTATAAACCATTATTAATATTAGTGTTGCCCTACTGAGTCTTTGTCGAATGACGCCAATGTTCATGCTGGGCCTAGCAGTGAATCCTTTATGTCGTGAAGTTGGTGGCGAAGACAGGTGACCGTCTGCGGGGCCCGTCTCTTGATCGCGACTTCGCTTAGAGTCTAAAAAAAACGTGCACCTATGCATTCGAACAATCAGCTGGGTAAAGGGCAGAGACTCACGCGCAATCAAACCTCCGACACCACAGTGCACATCTCCGAAATCGACATGATTCATACGCTTTCTTCGAGCACACAGGTAGCCTTCACCGTCACCTTCCCCGACCAGATTATCAGACTCGTGGACAAGACGGCCGGGTTTGGTGCGAAGATTCGAACTGTATATAACGGGTGATGCGGTGTAGACCTGCAGCACAAGTGGACGGAGATTTCTAGACTAAGGAAGAGGGGTGGGACCTTGCTGCGTTCGGTGATGCCTGCCGATTCGAGAACCCAAAGGAGCCAACGACAAAGATATCGTAAAATGTGCGGCGGTTAGGTGCGCTTCTGGTTTGATGACGTCCGAAAGAGAGGATGGACTAAACCAACGTTATGCTACTACTTATCGACCGCTGTCTACCGCTACTATTCTTGATTCTCAGGTAGTTGAGGCAGAAGAGGAGGTGATAGATATATGGAACTTCATGGAGCCGGCCATGTCGAGACGGGTTGTTGGAATGTCGTAGGTAAGTTATGTATTTGTACATTAGACATGACCTCAACTGTTGCAGGATACCAAGCTGTCTTTTGCTGTTGGTGTTTGAGTTATGTACATGTTCCGTTGTAGTAAAATTGTGGGCCCTAGTATGTAATTGTGAAAATCGACAAACCAGATCAAGTGGCTCGCTCGTTTTGCGATGGGGTTGTTTCACGTCAATCAGGAATGTTATGCTTTACTACCTTTTCCCCTTCTTCCCCTTCTTCGCAGTTCCAATACCCGTCATGTCATCCGTAGCCGCGGCAGAATGAGGTGGTGCATCTGTGTTCACAGGACTAGTAGGAAGAATGCTGGACGACCGTCTAACTGAAGGACTCCCAGCTCTACTCGTACATCGGCTTCCACTAGGCTCGATTCCATCCTGCCTAAGCGTACGATTTATAGTAGGAGGAGGTGTCGTTAACGTGTCAGAGCTGACGAAACAGCGCTGTTGAGTTCACTTGGGGATTGTCTCCGGTTCTGGCGGGATGATGACGAGGTCGTGGTTTCAATGTGCAGATCACGTTGTACTGGGTGATGGGTGGTAGTACCGTAGACGTTGGTCAAACCACCAGGTATGGTGTGACTCGTCATTATGGATGAAGGTCTTGAAAAACCTGAAGGCCCGTTTAAAACAGGGACATGATATCGGGATGTGGGACTTTCACTCGCTTGGGATGTCCTATGTGACGGCGGATGGGACTAGAATAGAAAAATACGAGTCAGTCAACCAAAAGTGTAGTTTCCGTTCTAGGAGAGATCTTTACCGGAGGTTGGATATCAATCCCAGGAGGAGTGCTGGAGTTCGATAGTTCTTGCGGCGGGTTCATATGCGACGTAATGAAACTTGATCTAGACGTAGGACGGTGACGACTTGCACCTTCCGATATGCGGTAACTACCAGCAGGACTGTGGCTTCGCGGTGGTGGTTGATGGAAAGAGTCGTGCTAGGAAATTCAATAGGAACATGTAAAACAAATGGGCCTGTGAAACCTAAAACTCACCAGAGAGGGTTGATGTCGCATGTCATGCTCACCATCAATCGATCGCGGAAGTGGACTTCCTGTGTATTGACTCATGACTTCGGGAATAACACTCATCGGTGTCCGCAAGTTCCCTCCGAATGGTTCATTGATTATGTCTAATGCTGACAGGGACGATGAACCAGACGATGAGTTGCGTCTATGGCCCGGTCTGCGATGGTGTTGGGAAGCAGAGGGTTGAACAGGAGGCGGTATTGGTAAAGCTTCTTGACTTGCATTGGAT
>Ga0307509_10012255_pt1 | contig 10278 bp, 4 predicted proteins | sample 10_EM_MG_FD_202245 | JGI IMG/M metagenome (GOLD analysis project Ga0307509, IMG submission 202245) | Populus trichocarpa ectomycorrhiza microbial communities from riparian zone in the Pacific Northwest, United States - 10_EM | ecosystem: Host-associated > Plants > Roots > Unclassified | place...
CATCTTTACCTCACCTTTTGTTTAATCTTTTTCTTGCTCTGTATTGTCTCTTCTGCTTGTTAGCAGCAATCAAGGCCATCAACACATAAGTACATTATGCACATCATCATCACTCACTGGCAGGACCTTTGAGCTAAGAAGATGGGTTTTTTTTTTCTTTTTCTTTCACAAGGCAGCACTAAAAATTATTGGGGAGGGAGCAGTAAAGCTAAACCTTATGATGTTTATGCATTACCTCTCCATTGATTAAACAGGGATTATGTAAGCTCAACTCATCAAAATTATCTATTAATAGTGAAAGAGATTTAATCTTAATATATGGAAACCGATCCGAGAATATATTAGTTTTTTAAAAAAATATAAAATAATGAAGCTGATGGGTAATAAATCACAAGAATTATCATTCAATTTGTTTACTTTGGTGAAAAATGGAAATAAAAATAACGAATAAGATTGAAAGCCAACCCAGCTAACCTTTTTTTTTATTTTTATTTTTACATTTTTCCAATTTGTTTAATTTTTTTTTATGATTCTCGTGCGTCTTATTAAAAGTTATTTATTAAGAGGAGATGGCCCCCTTCTCTTTCTCTCACTTTCATGTCCCTTTATTATCTCTTCTTGTCTCGGGGCCCGATAAATGTACTGCTACAGCCTGTAGGGTTGCACTGTACATGTGAGCCCTTCAACAATGACAGGACACTGGGTGCAGAAATGGAAACAAAGCAGCACTATAAGCCTAAAGGACAAGATTCCGACACGTCAAGTGAACCACAGAAGCAGCAGCAGCAGAAACCAATTCCTATGAGTTTTGGCCCTCACCAGCTTCTCTATCGTGCTAACATCACACCATAGTCATGCTCACCACACCATTCTTTCCACCCTTCACCCTCCTCTATCACAGTCTGTCTAGACCTTCAAAGTTTAGCCCATCTGCTATCATGCACCATAAAAGAAATGAAAACAACTCACCAGTACAGCAGTTTGCTTTCATGTGTTTGAGCAATGGTTGTAAGGTCAAATATATATTTGATCTTAAGTAGGACTCGCTTCACTGTCCTTCCTTTTCATCAAGTGAACTTGTCCTCTTATCCTCTCTCTGTCTCTCTGTCTCTTCTTTTCATGAGCTTCGACCTTTGCTATACAAAGTGAATATTGCCCTAAGTTGTAATTTTCATTAAAACTCCAAGCTTATCAGGATAATACTTCGTGATGAATGAACAGTAACTCAACTAGTATTATTATCTTTCTTTTCTCCTTAAAAAACCTTGAAATTCAACTTTTTTATTTTTTAATAAAAAGACCTTATAAAACATTGTCTTAGCAAGTAGCATACTTAAAAGAACATGGGACCGGCTAACTCAAATCCAATTCCGGTTGGGTTTTATTCTTAATCAATCTTTTTTCATCAAAACAAGGTTATTTTAGATTTCTTAAAACATAGTTATTTTTAAATCATAATCTTAGTTAATTCGCTAACTTGCAAGCCAATCTTAGGAGGCATAACCTTTAGTTAGTCAATCCTTATCTATTTATATATGTAGGGCAATATACAATAGTTAAGGTAGAGATTATAATACTAGAGTAATGCTTATAATATTTTCTATATAGACATTCTATAATATGCCCCCTCAAGCCGAGGATGGAGGATCGATTCAAAATTTGAAAAGAAAAGCAGTAAAAGAAGCAGTAGGAAGTGGTTTAGTGAAGACATCTGCAAGTTGATCTTGGGAGGAAATAAAATGAATCTGAATCTCCTTCTTCACAACCCTATCTCGTACAAAATGATAATCAAGCTTAACATGTTTTATGCGAGCATGAAAAACAGAATTTACAGATAAGTAAGTGGCCCCAAGATTATCACACCAAATGGTAGGAGCATAAACAAAAGGAATCTGGAGATTTGACAATAAATACTGAAGCCAAATAACCTCAGCAGTGCCATCTGTTAAGGCTTTATACTCAGCTTCAGAAGAGGAGCGAGCAATTGTATATTGCTTACCTGATTTCCTCGCAATCAGTTTCTGACAAAAAAAACAAGATAACCACCTGTAGATTTTCGATCATCAATATTACCTGTTCAATCTGCATCCGTAAAACCATGTAACACAAAAGAAAAACTACGAGTAATATGTAGGTCATATATTATTGTACCCTGAAGGTAACACAAAATGCATTTAACGGCAGCTCAATGAGAATCTGTAGGAGCATACATAAATTAACAGACTATGTTAATAACAAAGCAAATGTCTGGTCTCGTAAAGGTGAGTTATTGAAGAGCACCCATAATTTGACAAAAACATGTAGGATCAGAAAACAAAGTATTTGGCAGTATGATAACTTTGGAAGTAGAGATAGGAGTATCAACAGGTTTGCAAGATATCATACCAGCCCGAGTGAGGATGTCAGATGTATATTTATGATGTCATAGCATCAGACCCATACCGGTGGATTGAACATCAATGCCCAAAAAATAATGAATAGTACCTAAGTCGTGAAGCTTAAACTCTGAGCTCAACAACTGTATTAAGCGTTTAAGCATAGTAAAGTTGCTACCTGTAAGCAGAATATCATCAATATAAATCAAGAGATAACATATATCAGTACCAACATAGAAGATAAATAAGGAGGTGCCAACCTTAGAAGCGCAAAAACCAATAGAATGCAAAAAATCATTCGGAAGAGTGTACCATGCCTGCGAAGCCTATTTTAAACCATATATAGATTTATTCAATCTACACATGAAAGGGAAGGGCAGAGTTAACAAAATCTGGAGGTTGTTTCATATAGCCTCTTCGTCAAGAACTCCATTGAGAAAGGCATTATTGTGGATATCAAACTGATGAATCTTTCAATCATGCGAAACCGCAATGGAGAAGATTAGTCTGACGGTTGCTTACTTGATAAGAGGACTGAAAGTTTCAGAGTAATCAATACCTTCTTGCTGAGTAAAACCTCTAGTAACTAGGTGCGTTTTATACCTCTCAATAATGCCATCAACCTGGAATTTTATCTTGTACACCAATAGACTACCAACAACATTCATCAAAGGATGAAAGGGAACCAAGGTTCCAGTTTTGTTAGCACGCAAGGTCTGAATTTCCTCGCGCATAGTACTATGCCAAACCTCATACCTGTTAGCATCAGTAAAAGCAATGAGTTCATAGGTAGGAGGAGACGCTACCCGACATATTGAAGCAGCAGTGACAGTGGCATGCATTGTTAACAGTGTTATTTTCAGTTGTCGAGGACGGAGGACCTTGTGATGCTGACAAGCAGCAGGTCGAGAGAGAGAATAACTAGCTTGTACCTATAAGTTGTTGGAGAGGATACGAATAAAGATCAACATAAAGTTGTAGATTAACTAGTGAACTTATCGAGGGGCCAGATTACACAGCAGACAATAGAGAACCTGTTGCAAAACTGGTCTGTTCTACAGTAGTAGACTTGGAAGTATGAACTTCTGTAGAGGGAGATCTTATTCCTACATAATGATCATTAGAAAAATAAGCAAATGGTGATAGTATGGCAGGGCTGGGTGGCGATGAAATGGTTGCAAACCTGGTGGGCAAGTGGTGGGTTTAAAGGGGTGCGACAGATGACAAGTCAGAGTGCTGGTTTGATGAGTTTTTAAGGTATTAGGTTGGAATTTTTGTGGAGGATTCAAGGTTAGGAGGTATGTAGGATATGTATAGGTAACCAATTATTGTGCTATCTATTCAGAATTCATAAAAGGAAACACATCTTCATGAAAATAAACATGATAGGAGACATAAATAAGTTTGATATTAAGTCAAGACAACAATAACCAAGATGAGAAGAACTATATCCTAAGAACACATGTGGAGAGGAATGAAAATCCAACTTATGAGCATGATATGGATGTAAAAATGGAAAACAAAGACACCCAAAGGTATGCAAGAAGTTATAATTATAAGTACGATGAAACAGACACTAAAACAAAAATTTATTTTCGAGAACAAGAGTAAGCATGCGATTAATAAGATATACTAATGATTCAAAAGCATAGTTTCAAAATCATAACAGAGCACTACATTGTCCTAGAAAGGTAAGGCCAATTTCGATAATGTGTTAATGACGACGTTCAAAGGTGTCATTTTGTTCATGAGTATGAGGACAGATTAGCCTGTGATGAATTCCAATAATCTGAAAGAACTGATGTAAATTATGATATTCACCACCCCAATCAATTTAAATAGATTTAATTTTACATGAAAATTGATGCTCAACAAGTGTTTGAAAACGATGAAAAATAGAAAACACATCAGATTTTGCAACAAGAGAGTAATACCATATATGTTTGGTATGCGCATCAATAAAGATAACAAAGTAACAAAAACCATTAGAAAAAACATAAGAGCAAGGCCCCAAACAACACTAAATATTAAATCAAGTGGGCAGTAGTATTGTGACCTGTAGGTCGCAATGACAAACGCGACGACTTACCTAATGAACAAGTTTGACATTGAGTAAGAGAGCGTCTAAACGTACAAACTATTTTATTTTTGGAAACTAACAAATTTAAAATGTGGGAAGTTGGATGACTCAAACGACGATGTCACAGATCAACAATCGCGGAGATGCAAGGAGACCAATACACTTGAGGGATTGATGTGGCAGAAGACTTATATAGGACATAGAGACCATCATTACTCTGACCAGAAATGAGCACTTTTTTGGTGATGAGATCCTTGACATAAAACACAGAAGCGTGAAACTCAAAATAAACATGATTATCACGATAAAAGTTTTAAACAGAAAGCAGCGGTTTGGTATTACGAGGCACATGAAAAACATTAGATAATTTAAAAATACATTTTGAGGAATGTAACATGGTATGTCTAATATGTGATATAGCAAGGCTCTTACCATCACCAACATGCAAATGATCCTTACTAAGATAGGATGCAGAATTGGTCAAAGTTGCAAGGTCAGGTGTAATGTGTTGGTTTGTACCGGTGCTCGGGAACCAAGTAGTGACAGAAACGTTCCCAACAGCAAGATGAGGAGAGGGTTATTGAGTACTGTCATGAAACTAGACACAATGTGGACCTGTGTGGCTGAAGGTTGAGCATAATCGACACTTGACATTCTATTATCCAAACCCTGTATTGCATTTGTTTTGCTGCCAGTTGTTCTGCCTCTAGTCTACAACAGCTAAGGACCTGTTCTAATAATTGTAACGGTTATTGTTGGGATGCTAGTTGCACGAGAACGAACCCTGTTACGGCTGAAATTAGGATTGTGATAAAATGTAGCAAGATAAGTAGAGGGTGTTGGTAGCAGTTGTGGCTGCGACGACAGAGGTGATGACAACAAAGATGAGTTTACATCCATGAAATTAAGGGAGTTCTTGTGCAGAAATTCATGGGTAAAGAGGTGGTTGTGAAGGTCGGCATATGACAACAGTTCTGTCATGGTTACAAGACTAGTTATCAAGTCTTTGAACTCACTACGAAGGCCATGAAACACATATAGATTAAAATATTCAAGAGATATAGGCCGACCAGCAACATCAAATTTGTCAAATAACGGTTTTGCTTGCTGCATGTATATAGTAACCGATGCATCACCTTGCCAAGGATCTTGAAAGGAACCGTAAAGTTGTATAATGGGAGAGTTAGACGGGGATGCGAGAGCTTTTTTAAGAGTGCGCCAAACACAATACGAGGTATGACAATCTACCACGAGGTGCAACACATCCATGGAAAGAAAAGAGAGTAATACGCTCAAAATAAGTTGATATTGTTGCTTCCAACGAATAAAAAAAGAGTTGATTGTCAAAAAGGAACCAACAAAACTGTCAGAAACATGAGATGGAGGACATGACATTGAGCCATCAACAAAGTGAAAAACACCTTGACCAAGGAGATATGGCTTCATCTGCATTCGACAATAGAGATAATTTATATTCACAAGTTTCAACGAACTTGTTAGGTGTTAGACAAAGCTATTATAGCTGGAGTTGGTATTCTCATAATATTAAGAGGAGCGACAGAAACATGAGAAGAAGAGTCATTGATGTGTTCTGCAAGCAAAGAAGGTTGTTGTTGTGGAAGAACACCACCATCAGCAGCTTGTAGCCGGTTGGTCTGCAATGCCAGTATGGAGGGAGAAGTCAGCAGTAGCAGCAATAGAATCCATTTGGGAGAGGGAGAGAAGAGTTCTAATGACAGAAGGCTCTGATACCAAGTTGAGAAGAAGTAAGAGGCATAATCTTTAGTTAGCCAATTCTTTTCTATTTATATGTGTAGAGCAATATACAATAGTTAAGGAAGAGATTATAACACTAGAGTAGTGCCTATAATATTTTTTATATATACATTCTATAATAACCCAGAACTTAAATCTTGGACTAGTTTGATCTTGTATCTTGGATCAAGTAATTAGGCTAGACTACCACTGAAGCTAATTGTCTGATAAATATGATGTTACGTATTAACAAGTGTGTTTGCATGGATGACGTGGTTACTGGAGTTGATGACTTGAGGGGCAGCATATGGATTCGTCGGCTGGAGTGGCCCTGGCAAGTGGCAGACGCAAATATATGGAATATGAAATTCCCGACGACTTTTGCCTCTCCATTCCCGACGTCAATTATTGGACATGCCCATACCATTCACGGGGCCTCCTTTTCTCCTTAGCTTGTTCTATATTATATTATACTATATTATATTTTATTCTATTTTATTGGGACAATGAAGCCCATCGTTTTGGTTGAATATTACAACAAGAGGAGGAGGAGGAGACGGATTCCAACTCATTCTTCACCTAGAACGATCTTACTAGGACAGAGAGACAGTGAGAAAGAGAGATGTTCCTTTGAATTTATTCTTATTGATGAGTGTTTCTGCTTGCATTCATGAACCAACACTATATATATATATATATATATAATCTCAAGTATCTCCCCCTTTGTACCCTTTGCTTTCCAAGATTTACAACCGTGCCATTCAAGATTTTGACCTACAAGGAAAATGATTTACAACCGTGCGTCGAGGAATTTATTTATTTTTTCTCTATGATTTCATTCCAAAATCTTATGACCTAAATACAAGACAAGACTTCATATTGTAAGTTTCGTAGTAATAGGTAATTATTATTATTTTTTTTAAATTAGAAACTTTATTAATCATGTCACGTGTTTTTATATAAAAAATTAAATTCATATATGATTTCAATTGTGTTAAAACTATTTTTCACATATAATTGAATGATCTAGATATAAAACTTTCATGATAGAAGTTTCTAACTAATTATAACAAATTAAATTTATTTACTTCAAAAAAATCCCTAATATTTTGTAGCAATATTAAACAACTTCCTTGATCCATGGTTTCTAATAAACCAATTAAAGCATATTATATATTTTTATTAAGATTTAGTGTTAAATAGAGCTAGTTTTGTTTTTTATTTAACAATTAGGGATATGATTCTCAATGTAACAAAACTACTTTTTTTCAAAAATCGAGTTTGAAGCATGCCCTTCAAACTAAATATTATTTCAAATTAATTAATTATTAGTTGCTTTTTTGACAACAACTTAAAAAATATTTCCACGTAAGAAAAAAAAAGAAAAGAGAAATGAGTGCCATATGTAAATTAATTAAAGAGTTGAGAAATTAAATTATTTAAACTTTGATAGGATTATAAAAGCTATTTAAACATTATTTTCACATCGAATTAGATGGAGGAGGAGGAAGGGGCATATATATATATATGGAACGTTAATGTAAATAAAATAACAATGTAGGACCATTATAGTAATTCAAACCCTCTTATCTTCCATTAAATACAAACTATTGTGGTACATCAAAACAGTACATCTACACCCTCCAAATTAACAGAGACATAGAAAGAAGGAAGAAAAGAGAGAGACAGAAGCACAATGGAAAGTGATAACACAAACGATCTGTACAAAGAATGCCTAAGAAACCATGCAGCCAGTCTTGGTAGCTATGCCACAGATGGGTGTGGTGAGTTCACCCTAGATGATACCTCATCACCATACTCCCTCCAATGTGCAGCCTGTGGTTGCCACCGCAACTTCCACCGCAAAGTAACATACAGCAACAGCAGCAACAGAAGGGATCACATAATGCACCCACCATCATCAGAGACAGTGGTGATGGAAATGATAGACTACGCAGAAGGGAATAACGAGAGGGATTTCAGGCCACCAGTGATGGTGGTGGAGTCAGGTGAAAGGAGTGGAAAAAAGAGGTATAGGACTAAGTTTACACCTGAACAGAAGGAGAAAATGTTGGGATTTGCAGAGAAGTTGGGGTGGAAGTTGCAAAGGAAAGATGAAGAAGATGAAGTTGAGAGCTTCTGTAGAGGAATTGGGATAAGTAGACAGGTTTTTAAAGTTTGGATGCATAATCATAAGAATTCTTCTTCTTCTACTTCTGCTTCTACTGGCAATGCATCTTCTCTTACTACTCAAGAAGAAGGAGGGTGAGAGGAGAGGAATATTTTTTTCCATGTATATTTTTTCCACTTTATCTTTGGTTAATTTTATTTTATTTTATTTTCTTATCTTTTATTCATGCTTGGTTGTCATTTATCCTTGCTTTTCCTTTAGATGACAGGCTTTCTTTATTATTATTTTTTTTTGTTTCATTTTAATCCCATGATTATCTGATAAAAAGGAGAAAATTTCATGCAATTTCAGAAAAAAAAGTGCTATATTATATTGACCGATTAGATTGTGGGATCTTGAAAAAGAACTTGAAAGCAACTAATTGTAATTTTATTTTCTTAATATAACAAATTCTTTTGTTAATTAATAATGCATGGATGTATGGTACAATCAAGATGAGGTAATGGTTCTTGTATTGCTTGTATAATTAATTGTCTAGAATTTATGGCAATTTAATTTGTGATCTTAATTATTATTTGAAGTAGTTCTCTCTTGTAGAAAATTGCGTGGGAATTTTGGGGGAAAATTGATAATTATGCTTAATAGCTTGATTTTGTTCTCCAAACCCCTATTTACTGATGAGATTCAAGTGATTATTTTGATATTATATTAAAAAGTTAACTAAATATAAAAAATTTAAATTGTTGAATACTATTAAATAATTTTAAAAATAATTTTATATTACTTTAAATACTGTGCAATAGTTGGCTTGCAAATTGCAACTTTTCCCTTCAAAGAATTTGAGATCTTTCGTCCATGTATTGGACACTTGATTAATGCCAACGGCTATAGGGAAGACAAATGTATGTTATGATTGGTTGTCAGATTCGGAGTATTTTGCTTTGGACAATATGTGTGGACTTACTATTCCCATAGCATGCCTTCTTTACTTTGAATTATTTTTTTTTTGAAAAATTACAAAGTTACAAAAAAAAAAGGTTTTAGGGGAATAATACAGTTTAAAAAAGTTTTAGGGGAAAAAGCATAGTTTGAAAAAGACCTGTTATGGAATCATGCTTTTAATATAAATCGTGATCCAGATTCACGAGTTTAATATATCTTTGAATAGCAATTATAATAAATATATAATCTCTTTTCTTTTTTTTATGGTCACTGCTTTTGCAGAGTAGAAAACCTTAAAAATCAAAAACCTCAGAACAAAACCAACCTCCAATCGCTCATGAAAACAACCTTCAATCCTCTATCAAAACACCATAATCATCTTCCCAATGTCTCCACGAGTCTTTCTACTATTTTTTTTGTTGCAAATTGCAAATCCAAGCTTCTGTTGACAGCCTCCCCGCTACCACCACTGGTTGAACCGCCACCTAGACATCAAAAAATAAAGGTTAAATAGCTGCATTGTCTTTTAATTTTATGAGTTTTATTATTGAATTGATAAATTTTGAGTTTTGATTTATAACTATTTGTGTTGTGTTAGTTGATTAGATATTTTGTTGATGTTGAGATAATTTTGGGTTTTAAATGTTGCAATTACATGTTTTTAATATAATTAATGTTATTTATAAAATCAATTAGGTTTGAATTTGAGAAATTAGGGTTTAAATTGATTATTGGGTAACTTGCTATATTTAATAATATTGTTTGAATTGAGATAAATTTTATTTTAATTGATATAGTTATATAGACTTTTAATCAATTGATGTTATTAATAAAGTTACAAGAAAAATTACTATAATTGGGGACTTTGTTCAATTGAGATCATTTAGTTTTTTATTATTATTATTGATGCAATTAGATATGTTTTCATTTATATTATTAGGGTCAAAGTAATAACAATTAGGGTTTGCGTTGAATTGTGAGATAATTTGTTTTTT
>Ga0307509_10012256_pt1 | contig 10278 bp, 2 predicted proteins | sample 10_EM_MG_FD_202245 | JGI IMG/M metagenome (GOLD analysis project Ga0307509, IMG submission 202245) | Populus trichocarpa ectomycorrhiza microbial communities from riparian zone in the Pacific Northwest, United States - 10_EM | ecosystem: Host-associated > Plants > Roots > Unclassified | place...
GCTTTTTTTAGATATTACAATATTTATAGGGTATTTTAAGAAATAGTTGATATAAAAATAGAAAAAACAAAATAAAAACATTATTAAAATTAAAAATATGTTTTTTTTAATATATATATATATATATATATATATATATATGTTATTTCTAATTATTTACTACGTGGTGTTTGATACCATAACTATGTAACTATGATTGATGTTGCGACTATAGTTGTAATTAGATAATAAAATTATATTAAGATTAATTAAACATTATATTATATATATATATATATATATTATTTTTACTTTTAAACATTAATATTTTATAATAAATGTACTATAACTTCTCCTATTTAAGCCTAATAGGACTAATGTTAGCAAGCTTCAAACTATGAGGGTAGAGTTGACTGTTAATGAATCTATAATTACCAAAATTAGTTTACCAACCAGGCGCACCAAATTTGTAAAATAAATATGGATAAAACAACAGTTTCTTATCCTCTGCAATAGCGCTCATCTTAATATTCCTAACATCCTCGTGAGTACCGATAGATTGGAATCTCTGACGGTAAAAGCGAGGGCTTACCGTTGTGGCGCATACACTGAATAAATCCTTAAAATAAAAAGCCAATGGCATCGTGCTTTTACTTCGGGAACAAGTGTTCACTGTGCAGGGTCACGGCTTCCTTATTTTTGAAGGATGGTATGGGCTTACATCTCAACCCCTCCTTCAAATGACATAATAAGTTCACGCGCTGTTTAGAGGTGTGTGCCATAGGAGCCGTTGATGAGTAGCGATACAATTAGGGTGCTAGGTGATGGGTGACTCGTGAGAGAGCAAAGGGTGCCGCGTTGATGAAAGAGGGAGGCCGGTGGTGCATGCGCACCACGCTGTACTCGTCACATGTTAAAAAATGTGGGAAAAGTTTTTTAAAAAAACAAATATATATATACATATATATATATATATATATATATATATATATATGTATATGTATGTATGTATATGTATGTATTAAAATAATTTTATAAAATATATTTTTATATAATTTTTTTATTTTAACATAAAATATTTAAAAAAAAATATTAATTCAAAAATTTTATAAAAAAAATTCAAAATTCAAAATTCAAATATTGTTTTAAGTAGTGTTTAGTATTGTAATAACAATTATTTTTAAAATATTTTTCACTTGCAAAAATATTAAAATAATTTTTTTATATTTTAAAATTTATTTTTGATATCAACATATTAGAAAAATTTAAAAAAATTAATTTTAACATACTTTTAAAAGTAATGCGGTTATATTATATTGTGATGCAGTTGACTCTACATATTATCAATTGCTCACTCTTTCTCTTTTGGATCATGGATAAGAATTTGATTTTGGAATCATATATTTAAAATGGACATCCTTTCATTACACCAACCATAAGGACTTTTAAGGTGCTCTTAGTATGAATTTTTTTGTCTTAAACAATCATTTGTTTTTATTACTTTTCTTTTTCAATTTCATTGTCTTATGTTATGTTCAAACAATTTTAAGCCTATAATTTATTTTAATTTATATGCTACATCATATTTGTGATGTTAGAAAATATCATTACATTAAATTGATGCTTAATTTAGTAAAATAGGATTTTGTCTTTAAATTCAGCAAGGGAATAGGAAAAACAGTTCTTTTTTTCACTATTCATTGGATAAAAAAACTTCACTTTGGTCCTTGAAATTTAAATTTTTTTTCACTTTTGGTCATTGGTTTTTAGGATTTCAAATTGCAGTCCTAAACTTTATCTTTTTATATGTTAGCCGCTAGAATTTAAGAGGAGAGAGAAAGTGATCGATCGACTACTTTTTGACCACCAAAAAGTCGATCATAGTGTCTATGAGTTCATTTTTGAGACAGAGATGTTTGTTTGGAAGTGTGGTAAAGGTTGTTTTTCAAAGTATTTTTCATTTGAAAATGCATCAAAATAATATTTTTTTTATTTTTTTTAAATTTTATTTTTAATATTAGCACATTAAAACGATCCAAAAACACAAAAAAAAAAACTAATTTGAATCTAAAAAAATTCAAAATTTCTCAAAAGTATGATTGGACCATAATGTCAAACAAAACCTCAATAGTGGTGTGGTGTTTTCCCTTAAACATATTGTAAAAAATAGACTGGACCTGTGATGTTTTTTTACCTGGTTATTATGGTTTCTTAGAGTGATATATAGGATTTGTTTTTGTTTGGAATGGTTTGTTAAGATGTATTAGTGTTTTTAGGTGAACAAGTTGAAAATTGAGATTTTTGCATTTCAAGACTCCGACCCTGACTTTTCTAATGATCAAAAAGTCAATTAGAAGGCAACACATCGTCTATTATGTATATAAAAAAATTAGGTGCATACCTTGGATTTGTCGTTGTATTTAAGAGTTAGGCTATCACATCTCAATACTTTAGTTATGACATAATCTTTGTATTTAAGTATGACGACTTGTTATGTCTAGTGCCTTTTAGACCTAGTTCATCTTCAGAGAAATATAGATAGTTGGTAGCATGGATTTTTCCTATCAAATACTCCATGGAATCGAATGTGATATCCTAAGGAACAAATACTTTGTTATCTCCTATTATTTTCCCAACTTAGTCGTCAACCATACACCTAAAAAGTCAAACCATTCATCTTCCTTAAAAACCGAGACCTTTCATCTCCTCCACCACTGGTCATCAACCTTATACAACCAGCACCATCACACCAAACTATCGTTGCTTAAGCCTCTCTATTTTTTTGTTCCTCCTCTATACTTAGCAACTTGTGCCTCTTCTCAACAAAGTCAAAACATACCTCATTATACCTCTCTAGTAGCTTTCATCAGCCTCAACCTGCATCTCTCTCATCAATGCTAGCTAATAGCTCAGTCGAAGTAACCTCCCATAGCTCATGACCACCATGAATTTACCCATCACCATCTCTAATGATGACATCAACGATCATAACCTAGACTTCCATCTTTTTTCATTAAAAACAATCAAGACCCATATTATCTCTCCATTTCATTATTAGTGTACACATACACAAAACCATATTACTAGTGACCTCATTCACGACAACCACGCCACCAGCGCCCAACACCTCAACCTTAATTTCTTATATAATTGACGCCAATAACCAATTGAGGAGAAGAGGAAACAAAAACAAATAAGAGAGGAGAATAGAAACAGTAAAGAGAAAGAAAAACCAACAGTTTGAGGGCCTTAATCTCTCTCCATCGATGATGGTGGGCAACACCACTAGTATAGGGAGGAAGAAAAAGATGTGGTGCATTTTGTAGGACCATGCATATTTCATTCATCCTCGTCGATACATGTAAGGATGTGCACAAAATTGACTTCTACCGTGCACCACCTCTGCTCTACCACTTCCAACTTATTCTAGTTTTTTCCCATACTATTAAAGGTTGAAATTTTAAGCATTAAAAGTGTAGCATCCCTAAATTTTTAAAACATAAATCAACATATTTATCATTATAAATATATGGAAAAATTAGGGATTTTTTCTCTACCAAAAATCCGGTAGAGTTTCCCCTAAAAATATCAGTACCAAGTTATCGACATCACAACAATCATGCTTTGTAATTATCACATCAACAAGTCCAACTATCTTTGACTTAATCCACTTCACTAATCAAGATTTGAATACCTTTAATCCATTCAAACAATTCTCCAATTATTCAACAATCTCAATAACAAAGCTTTTATGATAAAGAATATACACAAGTTATATAATTTATTTGAAGTAAATTCATGTATTCATAATATAATGAGTTTCTAATACTTTATAAAATTTATAAGAAAATACAAATCACAAAATTACATGCTTTATTTATTCTAATTTTTATTTACATGCTAATGTTAATCCTAAAATTATATTACAAAAATAAGTTAACACTTTATGATTGCATCATTAACATTCCCTTAATAAAAGATATATTAAACTAACTATTACTCCGTATGAGGTTGTGATGAACCTAAAATTAGTATAACATGTAACATAAAAGAAACTATAAAATTTAACCGTGCAATTCACACAAATAAATTACTTTGATTCAATAATCCACTTTTAAGTAATTGAACATATTTTTATATTTTTCCTTTCAAACCAATTTTTCCCTTTTGAACTATATATAAAGGTTTAACAATAGCTTATCAAATTAACTTCATTCATGCCACGAAGGCCCCTTAAAGTAATTGATCAAATTAGATATCCCAGTCATTAGTTCCTTTGAAGCTATTAGCACCGTCTAGGGTAACTAGTTAATTGAAAACCCAATCATCAAAAAACCTGATGCCATTAGCCCTACCCGGTAACTAGTCAAATACATTCCTGGTCGTTAGAAAAATTAATGCCACTAGCCCACTCATGGTAACTAGTTGAGATACATTTTCTAGTCATTAGACAAACTGACGCCACTAACTCATTTAGGGTAACTAGTCAAATAAGTTTCCTGGTCATCAGATAAACCAATGCCACTAACACCGTCCATGGTAACTAGTCAATAAAATTTCTTAGTCGTCAGATAAACTGATGTCACTAGCACCTTTCGGTTAGCTAATCAATTTCACCACTTTTACAATGCTTATGTCACGATTAATATTTATATGAAAAAACATTTTAAAGAAATTACAGTTATATATCATTTTAAATTTATACATAACAAATAGTAGAGGTGCAAAACACCTACCCGATATCTGTACTCAAGCAGTAGCCCCTTATTGTTGGATGGCTCCCACGACCTTTGTTGTATCAACAAGAGCATCTCATTATATACAATACAATCCATGGGGGAATCCAATTCAAATTCTCATTTCAAGTTCAAGTCTCAATTCATTGGTAAGGAAAACTTAAAGTTTTCTATGCATAAATATTTTTCTTTTCATTAACATACCCATCAATCTACTATTTCACTTTATGCATGTAGCATTATATATTTTCTACACCATTTAAGTCCCTTATTCTCCATTTATAAAAAGTAGCCAAACATTCCTTATTAAAGAAACATGTATTTTCTTTCTCATAACATCTTTTACCCCTAACTAAACTCATCCAAGGAAACATATTTTCATTTATTAATTCCACTTAAATTCATCAATTCATAAATTTCACGTCTCACAAATCAATTACATAACCACAATCATTTATCTCATCATCTCACCAAATTCAAATTAAAAGTTTGTTGGAAATTTAATCACAATTAGGTACAATAATTAAATCCATTTTAAATCATCAATACATACTATGTAAGATCAGGAGATAGAGAGACTTGGGTGGATAATTTTGTTAAATAGTACAAATATAATATGGATATGCCACCAAATTGTTCTAGCTTGCAGAACATGAAAAAAGGTTGTAAAGAGTTGATTCAAGAATACACCCTGAAGTGGGGTGAAGTGAAAGCCCAAGTACATACATTACTAGAAAAACAAATGATTAGCTTGTCTTAAATAAATTCAAAACACCTTACTTTGAGTACTTAGTAGGAAGTGCAGCTCATTATTTCACTAACATGAAAATTATGGCTGAAAGGTTGAATAAACCATAAAGCCAAGAAAGATCTCATATACTTAAAAAGTAAAGCAAGAAAAAGGAGTTTATAAATGAGACAATAAGGTTTATCATGTGGGATCTCACCAGAATCAGCAAAGAAAATAGTGGAACAAACAAGTGGAAGTTAAAGAAGCAAGAAAAGACCTTTAATGTCAAGTTCAAGACATTATTTTATCCATATTTAGCACTCCATCATTTGCTAAATTAACATCTCTAACCAATTCCCTCAAAATCACTAATGTTTTTCCCAAAGCAATGACTAAACTCGAACCGGTAAACAACCATACATACACTCATAAACAAATAAGAAAACCTTACCACCCTTCCCTTTACTTTTGAAAGAGATGTTTGAGAGGTTAGTCATTAATGGGCGATCACTCTTGTTTTTTAAAAGTAATTCCAACCACCATACTCGAAGTGGTACAATCTTGACGAGACATGTGAGTGCTACTCTAGAGCAACTAGGCATAACACTAACAACTGTCATACTTTTAAGGACGAGCTTTTCCAATTTATTAAGGCCAGATGAATTGCATGTGGCATCAATACAAGTGAGTAAATGAGCTAACTATTAAAGCCTTCAGGGTTAAAAGGAGAAGAAAAGTCAAATATTACAATCAACATGCTATGTTATTTGAGTTGTGCAAATATGGTCTTTAAGACCATATGTTATTGTATTGTGTTAAAACTTAATCTTTTAATTGACTGTGCCTTTTTGTAGTTTGATTTTTGCCTTGAAATTAAGAGATGTTTCATTATAAAAATGGTATTTGACCTTTTATTTTCATCAATGCTTGGATAAATATAATGGAAAAAAATGGTCGAACTCCAAGGTGCATCGTACAAAATGCTAGGAAGCAGCCCCACCCTTTTTAAAACTTAGAGAAATTAAGCTTCATAACCATACATGATGTCATGGCTCTGTTTAAAATGTTGTAACTAAATTGGTTTTGTGAAAACTTTTTACCAAAACAATCCTAGAAAGATGAACTTGCTTTTTTATTTCAGAAATAATTTGATATTCACTTAAAACAAAATTCAAGCATCCTTTTTATAGAATGTCAAATGAATTAAATAAGTTATCAAGCAACTCTTTTATTGAGGTGACAAAACAACTTTGAATCAAAATACATGATTTGAAAAACATGTACTAACCCTCGTACCATGCCTATTGAGCCATGTTTAAGTTGTATGTATAATGACATGTTGTGAATTTACTAGTCATGGACTCGCAAAACGCAGTCCTTTACAAGTCCAAACCATTACATTAGATAAGGTGAAAGTTTATCAGTTTTAACCGCTTGCACTTGAAACAAAGAAAGATCATATTTTTTATCCCTTTTACATTAAAAAAAAAATATATCCCTTATAGTCCTCTTTGTAATCCCCTTTGAGCCTGAGTGAAATTTTCTTCTTAAAAACCTTGAGTGGGATCGCACCTCATATATAAGGTAAGTGAAATATCAAAAATTAAGAAAAGTCATGAGAAATCTAAAAGCAAAAAAGCCTAATAAAATCCAAATATTAGGAGGAATGCCCACTTTAAAAAGAAAATGACAAAGTCAAAGTCAAAATAAAAAAAAGGTGCCTCACCAAAATAATTATAAAAAAAAAGCAAATCAAAGAAATACAACAAGAAAAAATTGAAATATACGGTGAGTCAAACAAATGGTAGTATTGACACTAAGTCTTTACAAACCTAAAACATTTTTTGAGTCAATGAATTTATTACTTATATAGTCAAGAGTTATTGCCTGCATTACATGCCTTTAAAAATCATTTCTAATTAAGTAAGCAACCTAAACCAATAAGTGGTGTTCTCAAAATGCAAACGTTTTTCATAAAAGTCATGATATCATGAACAAACTACTCGTTATTATTCATATTGATAAAATAAGAACTTAAAAGGAGATAAAATTTCCTTGATAAATGTCAAGCTTTCACTCAAGCCCCTTGTTTTGAAACCAATAAAAATAAAGGTCACCTCATCACATACATTCACTAGTTACAATCTCGTTTACATAAAAGACTTGATCATCATTTCCTTAAAAAAATTGCTAAAAAGTTACAAGAAATTCTAAACAAGTTGTTATAAGCTTACATCAAATCAATCTTTGTTTTCAAAATGTAAGATAGTCAAGATTTTGAGAGATTTATTTGAGCCATAAATAGCCTAATTTTAAGCTAACATTTCCTTATCAATTTATACCTCTTTAATTGTTAACCAAATACCTACAAAAACTACATTTTAGTGTTGAATGGCATGTTTTGGGATCTCGATCGAAGAAACACTTTCAAAATTATATCTTTATGATTTTATTGCAACACGTAGACTTGATTGGATATGATCATCAAAATTTATGATATAGTTAAAAAAAGTTATTTTTTAATTTAAAAATTCCTATCAAAGATAATATTGGCGCATCTTACAATTATCCACTGGGAGGTTAAGTAGTCAAGTCAACTTAAAGGTTATTTTATTAACCTTATAATGGCTAATAGAAAATATCTCGATCAACTAGGGGGTGATTTAGTTTTAAGAAACCTATTGTGATAGCCAAGTGACGAATGATGTTTGATGATGATATATGAGTACCTTTTGATAAGCATAATCAAATTAGTTATGGTTATGGGAGTATTGTTTAAAATAACACATGATAGTAGATGAGTTGATCAACTTTTTTAAATACTGAGAATAATATAGCATTATTTCTTCATCAAAGTAGACAAAAAGATAGTAATGATGTAAGAATACCATAATTGAAATGTACAATCTAGCTAAAAGGCAACATTATGGTTGAAAGACAATTTGTCACTTTCAGAAGAATAACCAATAAAAAAGATAATAATTGCTGAAAGAAGCCTAGATCGTATGATATATAGATAGATATATAGTCTACACAAATAGACTAGAGCGGGCTGGTGGGTCAAGTGACTAAAAGAGACTGGATCAGTAATAACAAACCCTACCATATATCAATAAGATGGGTTACAAGAAGGAAGGGCTATGTTTCTAAACAAATAATGATACATGTATGTCATCTAACCCTATAATATTTAACATTATGTAATGTTTTGCAGAAAAGATTATTAGATACAAGTAAAAGTCTCTTATAGAGCCCAACAAGGTTTTAGTAAGAAAGAGTCCAACAAGACTCTAGTGAATGAGAACTCAATAAGGTTCTAAGCCTAGTACAACTCTATTTGATTTCAATTCCAATAAAGTTTTGACTAGAAAAGGTCTAATAAGACTTTAGCGGATGGAAACCTAATAAGGCTCCAATTGATTTCAAGTCTAATAAAACCACAACAAATTTGAGTCTAATAAGACTTTAGCAAAATTATTATGAGTAAGAAAATATTTGATGGCCAAGCAACCTCAATCAAAGCACCATCATTTCTTTATGGCGAAGTAAGTCATTCTTACAAGAAATTGTTTGTATTTATACCAATTAATCAATAAAGTTTTTTTTTTTTTTTCTAAATGTGTTCTATAAGCTCGATTATGATCTGGATGTGATTATTGTGTATAATGACAATTAAAATGTCATTCATTTGGTTGGGGTTTAAATATTCCACGAGAGAATTTAACATATTGATGTCTAATAACTATATTAATGTTTTTGGTGATATTATTATAAAAAAAATTGGTATTACATATAATCTAACCAATATGTTAAAAAATTCAATTTCATTGTCTAAGTAAAAGCATTTTTTAATCTTAATTTGTATAATCCATAATAGCATGACTTAGCTTTAAAGGGCTTCATGGAGAAGGTGAAGAGATTTAGATGTTAGAGAATTCAAGGCAAGATGAAGTTTATTAAAGGTGTAGCATGAATTACTCCTTAACAAATCCTATTTATATAAATATTTTGTATTTAAAAAAAGTTACGTTTACAACTGATTTTGTATAGCAAAGAAAACCTTATAAGCTTATAATTGATCTATAATGTACTCCATATTTATATGTTATAAGAGTTGAATGTACTTGGGATTTAGATTGAGAGTTCTTCGAAGATTTATTGATATTAGTTATAGTAAAATTTTATCATCTTTGCTTGTGTATGTAGATATATTCAAACCATGTAAAATTTTCATGTTAAGTGATTTTTTTCTTCATTTTACAATATTCTCTATATTCGATAAATGTTAATTTCTTTGTTAAATAATGATTATTAAACTAGTTGTATGCCATAATTTTGATCATTTGATTATTCATATATAATCAATTATTTAGTGATTTGATTACATTATTGTAATCTTGTTTTATATGTTATTGTATTCACTATAATTATATTTATTTGCATTGCTCCTATTTTATTTACACATGGATAGTAATAAATATCATATCAATTAAAAATATTTAACCTAAATTTTATATAATTTCTATAACATTTTATTTTTTAACTTGGTATCAATGTTGATTTTTTTATTGATTGAAATCGAATTTAAAAATTTATATCATAAAACTAATATAAAAGAGTGTTAAAAATTTTAAAAGTATATAATATATTTTATTTTCTTTGATGCATATAGAATTTAAAATTTTAATTATGATCAATTTGTTTTTTAAAAAACAACTATATCACTTGATTTCGTAACTTTATGATAACAAAGGAATAATTTGAAGGACCTTGACGTAGGTTGATCTAATTAGTATAAAGATGGTTTTCTTGATTTTACAGTTAATAAAAAAA
>Ga0307509_10012257_pt1 | contig 10278 bp, 6 predicted proteins | sample 10_EM_MG_FD_202245 | JGI IMG/M metagenome (GOLD analysis project Ga0307509, IMG submission 202245) | Populus trichocarpa ectomycorrhiza microbial communities from riparian zone in the Pacific Northwest, United States - 10_EM | ecosystem: Host-associated > Plants > Roots > Unclassified | place...
CTCGGGCCACAGCTGGCAGACCACGATCTCGAGCGGCTGCACGGCCTTGCTGTAGAGCTGATACGACTTGCTCGACTCGAGCGCGAGGTGGTTGCCCTCGGCGACGTCCGATTCGAACAGCTGGCGAAGCAGCGGTGCGGCCGACTGCGCGAGCGCCGGGGTCGCGCGGTCCTCGATCACGTCGAACCCGCAGTAGGCGAACAGCTCCTGGACCGAGCGGCGGGTGAAGAACCGAAGATGGGTGCGATCGAACAAGCCCGACCACTGGTAGCTGAACCGGCCGAACAGCGTGCGCACGCGGTTGTACCAGACGGCGTAGTTCGGGACCGAGATGACCCAGGTCGCATCGCGGAGCGCGGGGGCCTGCGCGAGCTCCTTCAGCATCGCGACCGGATCGGCGATGTGCTCGAGCACGTCGGACAGCACGACCGCGTCGAACGGTGCGGCCTTGCTCGCGTGGAGCCAGCTCAGCGCGTCGGTCTCGTGGACCTCGTCGAAGCCCTGCCCGCGCGCGATGTTGGCGGCCGCGGAGCTCGGCTCGATCCCGACGAGGTGCGCGCTCGGCGCCATCCTCCGGATCTCGGCCGCATTCGCACCGCAGCCGCAGCCGATGTCGAGCACGCGCGCCTCGGGCTTGGCCTTCAGCACGTGCTTCGCGAGCAGTCCCGTCAAGACCACGTTCGGCCGCTCCAGGTAGCTGTAGGCGGTCTGCTGGACGTCGAGGGGGAACGCGGTCACGCCGGACCATATATCAGAGGAAGTCACCACGGCATACTCAGCTCGAGCTTGCCGAGGCAGGGACACGCGGTCGGGTTGCCCTGCGTCACGTAGCTGCAGACCTCGAAATTCCAGTAGATCGAGCAGCTCACGACGAGCCAGAGGATGAATGCGGCCCGGTGGCGGCGCGCAAACTCGCCCATGCACAGGAACGGCAGCGGGCACAGCATCATGTAGCGGGTGAGGCCCCAGTGCTGGTACGCGGCGGCGACGGCGAGCACGGTCGTGATCACGCTCGCGATCACGATGAACATCCGCTGCGTCCGATCGAACCGCGCGAGCACCGGCCGCCAGGTCAGGACCATGATCCCGATCAGGCCGAGATAGATCACCATGTCGGCGCACTGCGACGCGAACCCGCGCACGAAGTAGGTGATGTCGAACAGCCGCTCGAGCCGGTTGTGGTCGCCGAACGCGAAGCGCGCGTCGAAGAACGCGTGCCAGTTGGCGAGCTTGGCCTGGAACACCGCCATCGTGACGAACTGGCCCCAGCCGCAGAACGGCACCGCGACGAGCGGGCGCCACCATTGCGGGGTCTGCTTGCGATAGCGCTCCCACGCCGCGAACAGCAGGCAGCAGCCGAGCGCGAACGCGTACGACGCGGTCGGGATGCGCAGCGAGGTGCACGCGCCGATCAAGATCGCGGACCACATCCAGCGCTCGTTCGCGAGTGCGATGAAACCGCCGATCGCGAGCGCGAGCACGACCGGCTCGGTCGTCGGGATCACGAGGTTCCACGCGCCCGCGTAGCAGTTCCACGCGATCAGCACCATGTACGCCTCGAACAACCCGAGCTTCTTGATCAGCGTCGGCGAGATCCACAGGAGGTTGACGATGATCGCGCACACCACCGAGAGGAGGACGAGCGAGACGTCGGGCTCGAGCCCCGTGACGTCGCTGATCACGCCACCGGCGACGCCGTACGCGGGCAACCAGCCGAGGCCGCAGCGCAGGTAGCCCCAGCCGTGGTTCGCCTGCTTCGGATCTGTCGGGCACGACGAGAGGCCGCGCAGCGCGAAGCCGATATAGTGCTGGCTGTCGAACCGCGACACGATCAGCCGCGCCCAGTTCGCCGGCTGGCGCGGGATCGGGCCGAGCGAGTCGGCCAGCGGATCCGCGTATGCGAGGTGCCAGCCGGGTGCGTTGTTGAACGGCAGGTCGAGCCGCGCCTTGCCGGCGTGACCGATCACGAGCAGGTGGAGCAGCGCGAACGCGGTCGCGACCGCGAGCTTGAACGATCGCTTCGGCGCCCAGCTCGCGAGCCGCTCGAGCAAGCTACCCGCCGAATACTTCGCGCGCGACTTCGCGAACCGCGATCGCGACGGCGTCGTCGGAGGTGTGGCGAACCTTGAACCCGAGCTTCGACAGCTTGTCCGGGACGATCACCGACGTGGGGACGTCGCCGGGCCACCCCTGCGAGGTGACGCCGTACTCGATCCGCGCGGTCGGGTACGGCGACGCGGCGACGCACAGCTCCGCGATCCGCTTGACCGACGTGGTGTCGGGCGGCGCGAGGTTGTAGATGTTCGGCTTCTCGCCCGTCGCGTGATCGAGCACGTAGAGGAGGCCCGCCACGCAGTCGTTGACGTGGAGGTAGGGCTTGGCCTGGCGGCCGTCGCCGAGGACGTCGAGGTACTCGGGGTGGGCCTGGAGCTTCTTGCAGAAGTCGAGGATCGCGCCGTGGGTGCCGCGATCGCCGACGACGTTGCCGAACCGGCAGATGAAGCCCTCGAGCCCGAAGCACTCGACGAACGCGGCGATCATCGCCTCGCCCGCGAACTTGCTCGCGCCGTAGAGCGAGATCGGGAGGCTGCCGAGATCGCCCTCGGCGCACGGCTTGGTCACGTTGCCGTAGACCGTGCCGCTCGACGAGAACACGATCTTCTTGACGCCGCCGAGGCGCATCGCCTCGAGGCAGTTGTAGAGCGCGATCGTGCCCTGCTCGAGATCGAGCCGGGTCCGCTCGAGGCCCCAGCGCGCCTCGGGGTTCGCCGCGAGGTGGAACACCACGTCGTGGCCCTTGATCGCCTCGGTCAGCTTCGGCAGGTCGAGTGCGTCGGCCTCGATCAGCGTCGCCTTGCCCGAGGCGAGCGGCTCCGCGATGAACTCGCGCTTGCCGACCGTCATGTTGTCGTAGACCGTGACCTGGTCGCCGCGGCCGACGAGCTGATCGACGAGGTGGCTGCCGATGAAGCCAGCTCCGCCGACGATGAAGGATCTCACCGCCCGGTCATATCACAGGATTACTTGCGCCAGACCACGACCGCGGTCGAGTGCAGGATCAGCGTGAACGTGAACGTCGTGAACCCGGCGATCAGCAGGAACAGGCCGGTCACGCCGAGGTGATTGAGCGTGTGGCCGTCCTCGAGCCGGAAGTGATTGCCGACGTAGGTCACGATCAGCGACGCCGTCAGGATCAGTCCCGCGAGGAACAGCGCGGCCGCGATCCCGACGGTGCGGGTGTACGGGAACCGCGAGAACCAGACACGTGTGCGCTCCCCCGAGTAGTCGTAGAACACCTGCGCGATCACGCCGAGGTAGACGCACTGGAGACCGAGCGTCGCGAGCGTGACGCCGAGCAGCATCCAGTGCAGCGAGAACTCGATCGGCCCGACGGTGAGCGGGCCGGTGGACAGCGGCAGCACGAGCAACAGCCCGAGGAACAGCATCAGGAAGCCCGGGCGATACAAGAAGAAGTCGGCGCCGTAGACAAACATCGCGCGCAGGTTGATCCACGCCGCGTGGAACGGCGAGAACCAGCCCGAGCGCTTGTGGTGGCTGAGCCGGCCCTCGCGATCCTTCAGGAATCGGATCGGCACCTGCTCGGTCGCGAGCTTCATGTGGACCGACTTCAGGACCATCTCCGACGCGTACTCCCACGACTGCGAGCGCAGGTTCATCCGCTCGAGCGCGGCGGTCGAGATCCCCCGCATCCCGCAGTGGATGTCCGAGAACTTGCTGCCGAAGATCACGTTCAGGATCCACGTCGTGATCGGCGTGCCGAAGTAGCGATGGAGCGGCGGCATCGCGCCCGGCTCGATGTAGCCCTTGAACCGCGAGCCCATCACGAACTCGGCGCCGCCGCGGAACTTCTCGACGAACGGAGCGAGCTCGCGAAAGTCGTACGTGCAGTCGCAGTCGCCCATGAGGACGTACTTGCCGCGGATGTACGGCAGGCTGTCGATGTAGGCGCGACCGAGACCGCGCTTCGGCGACGATAGGACGCGCGCGCCCCGCGCCAGCGCGATCTCCTTGGTCTTGTCGGTCGAGCTGTCGATGATCAGGATCTCGCCGACCGCGCCGGCCTTCGCGAGGCCTTCCTTGCACCAGTCGATGAAGTCCCCGATCGTGAGCTGCTCGTTGAGCGCCGGGATCACGATCGAGAGCTCCGGGTTGTCCACGTCCTCCGCGGGAAGCGCGAGCGAGACCTCGGGATCTTGCGGTGCGGAAATCAAGCCGGCCGCGTCATATCACGCCGTGGGAGTATCCTTCAACGCAGCCATGCCCACGCATGCGGCGAGCCTCCTGGCGGAGTGTGCAGCACATCCCGACGACGACACGCCGCGGATGATCTGGGCCGACGCGATCGGCGGCGAGCGCGGCGAGCTGGTCGCGCTCCAGTGCGGGCGCGAGGACTTGCCGCGGGCGGAGCTGGCCTGGCGCAACCGGCGCGAACGCGAATTGCTCGCCGCGCACGCCATGGCCTGGTCGGGGCTCGAGCGGATCGCGACGCGCGTGCGCTACCGGCGCGGCTTCGTCGACGCGATCGAGGTCACCGCCGATACCTGGCTCGCGGAGAGCGCCGCGATCGTCGAGCTCGCACCGTTGGTCACCGCGCTCACTGTCACCGGGATCCTGTCGGAGCACGCAGACTCGACCGAGGCGATCGCGCGGCTCGAGCGCGTCGTCGAGGCGCCGGCGTTCGTGCAGGTTCGCGCGCTCGACCTCGTCGAGCTCGTCGTCGAGCCCGAGTCCGCGTGGGCCGATGCGGCCGCGCGCATGCTCGCCCGTCGCGGTGCGCTGGGCCAGCTCGCCGCGCTGGGCTTGCCGCACGGTCTCACCGGCGCCGGCGCCAGCGCCTTCGCGCGCGCGCAGCACCGCCTGGAGCGCCTGTGGTTGCGCAGCGGCGCGCTGACCACCGCGGACCTCCGCCGGCTCGCACCGCACCTGCCGCGCCTCGCGGAGCTCGAGCTCGGCGCGACCCAGGTTGACTTCAGCGAGCTCGCCGGCACGCTGCCGAACCTGCGTTCCCTCATCCTGCGCGACGCCCTGCCGGACACCCTCGGTTCGCTCGCGCGGTCCGAGCTCGCGCCGGGGCTCGAGCGACTCGTGCTCGAGGCCGGTCCGCTGAACCACCACCTCGACGATCGCGCGCTGGACATGGTGACGCGCTTCGGCCGGCTGCGCGAGCTCGAGCTCCGCGGGTTCCGCGGCCTCGCCGCGAACGAGCTCGCGACCCGACGGCTGCCGGCGCTTCGCTCGCTCGTGTTCTCGTGCTGGAGTCCGACGGGCGCCGACGCGCTCGTCAAGCCGTTCGCGGAGCTCGACCTGCTCGATCTGCGCGGCACGAACCGGCTCGCGAAGCCGCCACCCGATGATCTCGACGTCCTCGCCGACGAGCCCGGCGAGGTCGCGCTGCTCGATCCGCACCCGCGGTCGCGCGCGAGCTGGTACGTGACTGCGACCAGCGAGCATCCCGGTGCGCCGACACGGCCGGCGTGGCTGGTCTGCGAGGACGGGCCGGAGCCAGGTCGGGTGTGGGATCTCGGCGCGCTCGGCGATCGCCGGATCCGGATCGGGCGTGCGCTCGTCGCGGACGTCCCGGTGCAGAGCAGCATGGTCGCCCGGATCCACGCGGTGGTGATGTGGCATGACGGTGCCCACTGGATCCGCGACATGCGGTCGAACAACGGCACGTTCGTCGACGGGTCGTGGATCGAGGACAACGTCCCGCTGCGCGACGGCGCGCGTCTCTCGCTCGCGACCGTGCGCATGAGCTACTTCACGAGCGGCGCGAGCGCGAGCGCGTACGCGCGGAAGGTCCGGACCCACGAGCCGCTGACCGGACTCCCCCGGCTCGCCCGGACCGACGCCGCGTGGCTCCGGATCGCGAACCTCGCCGAGCTCGAGCGTCAGCACGGGCAGATCGCCGCCGATCGAGCGGTCGCCGAGGTCGCGCGCCGGCTCGTCGCGGCGGCCGGCGACGCCGAGCTGAGCGCGCCGCAGCGCAACGGATTTCGGGTGTATCCGCGCGAGCTCGCGAGTCACCTCGCCGCCGCGTGCGCGGGTCCGTTCGATCATGAAGGTTTGATGCTCGACCTCCGGATCGAGGCGAGGCCGATCGGTTGATCGGGTATGTTCCCGCCGTGCGCTGGCTCGTGCTCGCCGTCTGTCTGCTCGCCGGCTGCGGCGACAATCAGCATGGCGAAGGCTTGCCCCTGGCGGCGGCACACGAGCTCCTCGTCGTCGCTCACCAGGACGACGACCTCCTGTTCATGCAGCCGGACGTGATCGACGACATCCACGCTGGCCTCGGCGTGACGAGCGTCTACGTCACCGCCGGCAACGGCAAGAAGGGACCGGACGCCGCGAACAAGCGCTACCGCGGGCTGATGGTCGCGTACGCCCACGCCGCTCACGACGACGCGTGGGAGTGCGGCTGGATCTCGATCCGCGGTCACGTCGCGCAGCACTGTCGACTCGACGCCGAGAACGTGTCGCTCGTCTTCCTCGGCTACCCCGATGGTGGGATCTACGGCGAGCTCGATCACAGTCTGCTGAAGCTGTGGCAGGGCGACATCGCGAATGCGACGACGGTCGCGGACCGCACGACCCGATACGATCGCGACGGCCTGATCGAGGTCGTCGCGGCGGTCGTTCACGCCGTCGATCCGGCGGTGGTCCGCACGCTCGATCTCACCGCGGGTCACGGTCGCGATCATTCGGATCACATGATCGTCGGCGCCCTCACCGCGCTCGCGCTCGCCCGCGACGATCGAGAGCGCGAGGTGATCGCGTATCGCGGCTACGACATGCTCCGCGAGCCTGCGAACAAGACCGGTGCGCTCTACGCCGCGATGAGCCCCTACATCCTCTACTACCAGGCCTGCGCGAGCACGGGCTGCGAGGCGCCGTGCGGCGAGGCTTGCCCGTCGCTCGACGGTTCGCACGCGCAGTGGCTCGGTCGCCGCTATGCGATCGGGGTACGCAACACGGCGCGCGGCAGGCTGCGCGTCGCCGGTGGTTGCCTCGCCGGCGCGACCCTCGGCCCCTGCACCACCGCGCCGATCTGGACGCTCGACCACGGTCGCCTCGCGAGCGCGGCCGGCTGCCTGGCGGTCGCGTCCGATGGCGGGCTCGAGGTCATCGCATGCAGCCGCGAGCTGGCCGAGCGCTGGCTCGTCGACGACGAGGGCCACCTGTGGTCCGGGCTCCCGCCCGCGCCGGCACCAGACCTGACCTACGCGCACCTGCGCTGTGTCACCCCGCACGACGACGGCAGCATCGACGTGCCGACCTGCGACAATGCCGGCGGCGTGGCGCCGCGCTGGCAGTGGGCGCCCGAGCTCGAGTTGACTTCGCACGCCGTCCTCGCCGCGACGGGCCGAAGCGTCCGGATCGCGGACGTCACCGGCGACGGCCGCGGCGATCTGTGCGCCGTCACCACCGCCGGGCTCGAGTGCGCGCCCGGCGCCGGTGACGGCACGTTCGGCGCCGCGGTCCGGATCGATGCTGCGACCGCGCCCCTCGCGATCGAGCCGGAGAGCCTGACGCTCGGCGATCTCGACGGCGACGGTCTCGCCGACGCGTGTGGTCGCGACCGTCTGGGCATCCTGTGCGCGCTGTCGAGCACCGGCTATGCCGCCGGCCGGTTCAGCCCGGTGTTCGGCGATGACGATGCGCACGCGGGGACCGGCAGCTCGCTGCGGATCGAGGACGCGAACGGTGAAGGGACTCCTCAGGTCTGCGGCCTCGCGAACGAAGGCGTCGTGTGCTCGCCCGCCGGCACGTCGTTCGAGACCCATGCGCGCTCGACGTGGCCCGCTTCGACCGACCTCCTCGTCCCCGCCGATCTCGACGGCGATCACCGTGCCGACTGGTGCGCCCTCACCGCCGATGGCGCCTCGTGCGGTCTCTCTGCCGAGAGCGCGATCACGACCGATGGCGTGCCGTGGAGCTTCTCGGTGAACGGCGTCGTCGAGGTTCCACCCACCGCCCCCGCGCTCTCCGATCTGGCCGATATCGATGGCGACGGCGATCGCGATCTCTGCGCGCTCTCCGGCGACGGCACGATCACCTGCGCGCGGAGCTCCGGCCACGGCTTCGGCCCGCGCTCGGTCGTCGCCGTGCTCCCCGATGGTGCGAGCGCGACCGCGCTGTGGCTCGGCGATCTCGACGGCGACGGTCGCGCGGACGCCTGTGTCGATCTCGGCGACCAGATCGCGTGCGCGATCCTCTAGCGGATCGCGTACACGGCGAACGAAGCATTCGAGAACACCGGACGAGCTGCGATCCGATCGTGCGCTTGCGACCGATCGAGCACGAGATAGTCCACACCGAGCTCCTTCGATCGTGCGAGCACCTCGTCCCCCGTCGCGCCGCGCCACGCCGCGCGCTGGGCCGGCACCTTGTCGGTCGGAGCCGCGCCCGTCATCCGGCGAAGACGCGCGTGCCATTCGACCAGGCTATCGCCCTCGAGCGGCGGGGATTTGAAGTCCGCGTAGATCGCTCGGCGAGCCGTGAAGCGAAACCGACCCATGTCCGGCGACGTCAGAAACACGGCATCGACCGACGTGTGCGCACCCACCCACGCGTAGAGCGCGTCGCCATCGGCCCCTTCGGACTCGACCGCGACGCGCGGATGGAGCATCTCCTCGTGCCTCGACCACACCGGCAGCGCGAGGGTGATGACCGCACCGATCGCGAACAGCGCCTGGCGCCGGTCCTGCGGGACGACGATCGCGACGGCGATCGCCAGCGCCGCGATCCACAGTGCGGGTTCCACCTCGCCGGACTTCAGGAGCCACTTGCTCGCGACGATCCAGGCGAGCAGTCCGAGCGCGGCGATCCGTCGCCAGCGTGGCTGCCCGAGCCAGGTGCGAACGTCCGCGACGCTCGCGGCGAGCGCGAGCGCGATCACGATCTGCGCGGCGAGGATCGCGAAGGGCGCGAGCCTCCACACGTAGAGCCGGGTCAGCGACAGCAGGCCGGGCACGAGCATGATCAGCGTACCCAGCGCACAGATCGCCGCGACGATCACGCTCCACCACAGCAGGCGCCGCACCGCCGGACGCGTACCGTAGGCACTCGCGACCGGCGCGACGACGACGGCCAGCGCGGCCCAGCACAGCATGTTCGGCAGCTCGCGCACGACCCAGATCGGCTTGTAGTGAATCGGCGCATGAAACTCGACCAGCACCCAGAGCGCACGCTGGGGATCGCTACTGCCCAGGTTCGAGAGCAGCTCCGGGAGCAGGATCGCGAGGGCCACCAGCTGAGGTGCGAGCAGGAGCGCCAGCCGCTTGCCGCGTTGCTCTCGCTCGACGATCAGCTCGACGAGCGCGAACGCGCCGATGCCGAGGATCAGAAAGTTCACGTGGAAGATGCCGCCCGCGGCGAGTGCGATGCCCGTCGCGAGCGGTCGCCCGCGCACGTACATGGCGAGCGCGATGATCCATCCTGCCGCACCGATCAGCGACGGTTGGAGGTAACCGCTCCACACGTAGGACCCGGCCATCGAGCGCTCTCCGCTGACCACGAGCCAGCCCATGACCAGGACGAAGATGGCGAGCGCTCCGCGCGTCGTCGTGCCGCGGATCACCAGGAACACGCCGCACGAGAGCACGACCATGAGGACGACGTGCACGATCGCGAACACCGTGGCGCCGCTGTCGTCGAGCGCGAACAGCTGGCCGGCGAAGAAGCTGAACACGGCGTGGTAGCCGGTCGTGCTGCTCACCAACCAGTCGTGGCGATAGAGCTCGGGATGAGCGTGCTGGAGCGCGTGAAGGAAGTACGTGTTCTGGTTCGCCACACCGAACAGGTAGCCACACGCGTGCGCGACGAACAGCGAGACGAAGATCACGACGACCCACCCGTACGCGCTCCGCATCGCTGGTCACGTACCACGCACCGAAATACGGCACAATCCGCGAGATGCGCTCGCTCGTCGTCCTCGTCGCACTGTGCGCGTGTGGCGACGACCTGCAGCCGATCGGCGATCCGCTGCGTGCGAGCCGCGATCTCGTCGTCGTCGCGCATCAAGACGACGACCTCTACTTCATGCAGCCGGATCTCCTCGAAGCAGTCCAGCGCGGTGAAGGGATCACGAGCGTGTACGTGACGGCCGGTGACAACGCGCAGGGCATGGACTACGCCATGAACCGCTACGCCGGCCTACGCTACGCGTACGGCGCCGCGGCCGGGTCGCTGGACTGGCGCTGCGGCGTCATCGCGATCGCGACGCACGTCGTGGAGCACTGCCATCTCGCCGACCGGCCG
>Ga0307509_10012258_pt1 | contig 10277 bp, 11 predicted proteins | sample 10_EM_MG_FD_202245 | JGI IMG/M metagenome (GOLD analysis project Ga0307509, IMG submission 202245) | Populus trichocarpa ectomycorrhiza microbial communities from riparian zone in the Pacific Northwest, United States - 10_EM | ecosystem: Host-associated > Plants > Roots > Unclassified | place...
GCGCCGAAGTTTGTTCCTGAATCTGTCCCGCCTTTGCTGGAGCATCGTGTCTCGGCTCGCTCTCGACCATGATGTCAATGTCGACGAGTTTGTCGGTAAGCGTGCTCATGTCGTTCTCGAAGCAGAACGAGTATTCCCCGACGGTGTTGGCAGTGAGGACATAGTCTCCTTGGCGCTCGCGTTGTCCATCGAGGATGACCTTATCATTAGGGTCCTTTATCTCAAAGTCAACGTCAAATGAGCCACCGCTCTGAACGGCAAAGTAGAACTTGAGAAGAAGACACGTGTTAGGTGAAGGAAAACGGTGGATGGGAGGAGGGAACGCACGCCAATTTTTTCTCCGGCTTTGTCGACATCTGCATAGAAACATAGACGCTCGTTTGGTGTGAGAAGTGTCGTAAGAGAAGTTGAGTATACAGTTGTGGCGAGGCCGAGGAGAGCGAGTAGGGAGGTGATGGCCACCATGGCGGATGAAGGAGAAGGGTTTGGGAAGGCGTGGGAAGGATGAGGTCACGCGCGCTTGCTGTGTGCTCACCGGACCGTCACCTCACCTTTTCCACCCCGACCACAATGGGCTCGCTGTGGGACAAAATATTGCAAACCAACCAAGACCGATGCAGCTCCTTGCACGTATTCTTATGCCCTGCTTCTTCTTCGCCCGGTACTTCCTCGGCAGTGTCGACACCTCTTGGCTCCAGGCTTGAGCTCTCTTTTTTTCAATCCCCACAAAAACCCCGTGTCGAAATGTATGCGTCTCCACCTCCGCTCCTGCGCTCTCAGGATCATCAGAAGCTTTCTCCTGCTTTGGCTGCATCACCTCACCTATTCACCCCGCCCGTCCCGTTCAAAGGTACAGTCACCCCTGGGTTGTCACCCATTGATCGCTCTCCCCGTCCTCCTAGACCAATTCGCACCTTGGCACGCATTCAGTCTCGTCGACCTTTTCTTGAGAAACTTCTTACTGTCATGGGTGACTCTGATGGAGAGGGCATTATATCCGAGAACGGCGATGAAAAAACCTCTCCCCCGCCTTCCTCAATCCATCTAGGGTTTACGTCCACCCCCTTGAGAGCTACTCCGAGGCCATCTGTTTCCCCCTTCTCTTCCCCTTTGTCGGTTTCATCTTCTCTCGAAGCTCCATTATTTTGCACGGCCACACATTTTCACCACTCTGAACCCTCCCCGACTAGGAAGCGACGAAGTTCCATGGCCCAATCTTCGGCCAAGAGTCGAAAGCGTCGTCCCACTGCTATCAGGCCTCCGTGCGCCCGAGAGAACAAGCGCCTCAAGGCCATCACCTCTGAGCATTCGCCGTCCCCACCTGTCCCTTCCCATATACGTACCTTTCCGTCGTCGATACCGATTGACCCCGAATTTCCAGGATTTTACATTCGCTTTCCGGTCATCCCTCCAGTGCTTAAGGCGTACGTTTCTTTATCTTTGTTCGTCTTTTCCCTTACACTCTCTTAGGCCTTCTGGCTGCACACTCAACCCTCCGCGCGACGCCCTCGATCTATACACCCCACGCCTCGTCCGCGGCTCAGGCCACACCAAAGTTGGCCAATGTCCAATCTGTTCCTGCACAGGAAGGGGAAAAGTCTGGCTGAGCATGAAATTCTCTGCATACAAGTGGTACGCACTGTACCACCCCACGCGTTCTCGTTCTCACACCGCCTACGCAGCGTCCTACCTTCTGTAATGAGCGCCTTCTAACGTTATCCCGTTCTATGTGCGTGCAACAGCTACCACATGCAATATTTCCATGGTGCGTCAGAGCCAAAAGTGTCTCATCGCCTTCACCGAGGCTCGTGTCTTATTAGGCGTTGCCGCGTCCACCGCACGCCCGTTCTCCCCGCCGACCGCCTTCCGCACAACTCCACGCAATCGACCAGGTAAGCTTGAGCGTACGCAAATGCTCGAAGGCAGGTGCCATCGCTGCACGCGCTGGGTGCCCGTTCAAGGTGTTAAAGATGCCGATGCCAAGGTAACGTCGCTATCGCTCTTGAGTGATGGACCGCTAAATTCAGGCGTCGGGATGTAAAGGTGAAGGAACTCTTCTGGTAAGGGAAAGCGATGACAGTCAGCGAACTAGCTTGATTCGTGCAATCGGTTTCCAGGTGGAAACATGCAGCAACGTGCCACGGCACAAGCACGATACCCGGCGAGCGCAACATATTTATTTCGGATCCAACCAACTGAACAATATCAAGCACGCAAACCCGTTTTCTGTATCAGTAAAAGCACAGGCCTCCTCTCTCTGGTCTCATTTGGACCTCAGTATCATTTGCATGTTATCCAATATTAACGGACTCTAGACTGGCACCCCATCATCCTCGTCCAATCACTGTTTTCGTACCTCCTACGTCTCAACAGCTGTATTTCACCGTTTAACGCTCTGTCCCACCTTCAATCGGCCCTCTTCTCTTTATGTATTTCTTCAAGGCTCTGTATCTCTTCCATTTCATCCCTCTCCCCACGCATTCCCATCGACATTTCCACTGCTCAACTCACTGCTGATGTTAACCTTAACCTTTCCTTCACCCGCATCAAATTACGTAATCATACTCACAATGTCCACGTCCACTCCGCTCACCCTCATCATCACATCATCATCTTGACACATTTAACGTGCTTGTACTTTTTCGTCGCGTTAATCCAAAATTTCTTTTATCATGAACAAATACGACCTTTTCGTGCGTGTCTACCCTCACCTCACGCAAAAGCAGTAGATCTCGTATGCGTAGAGACCATGCAGCGACAATTGATCCATTGCCGAAGTCCTTGATAGGTCTGTTGAAGGCTAGTTTTTAAGGCTCAGTGGTCGTAGCCCCATTTTCAGGAAAGAGACAACTGACGAGAAGACTATCCTTGGCCTAGCTGTCACGGGACGCGGTATTTTCGAGCGCAGTTGTTGGTTCATCGTCCTGTACATGACCCGGAACACGTACTGAGTCTGTGGATTGCCCTGATTAGCATCGTGGCAGTCGGAGTGACATCCTATATGTGGCTCATGACCTCTCACTTCTTCTCAACAGCCAGGTCGTTGTCTGACAGTCTGGTATCGTAGATTTGTTTTCAAAGCTTCAGGCCTTCAAGCTTCAGCTTCAGGTACTGACATGGTCGGCTAACGATGTATCCACTGAAGTCGATTTCATCCTGTCTTGATCCTTCCGTTATCTAGAACCCGTTATCTTATTCATCCATCTTTATATCGTTCACGGGTTGACGAGACACCTATTATCAAGACGTCCTTTTGATGTTTGTGGTGTACTCATACAGTGAGCACAGTCTGACTCTCTCCGGCTAAGACGCGGCTGCGAGTATTTTTCTGATAACGTGCACGATCTCGCTAATACCGCCATGTTCATTCCCCAACTCAACGGTACTATATCCGCATCCTTTCACTTCTCGGCTGAAGATGGCCCAGACCCAACGGATTCGTTCTTGTTCCTAAGGTATCCCCAATATTTTTCGCGCCACTGAAATTCAAACAGCCCCGTGGCGTCAAGTCCTGCGTCCATTACCTCGTCATTTTCGAGACGGATCGCGTTCGTGGTTTCATACAGTGATATTGTAAATCGCTCGTACATGCGATGACTATTTCACTACGATTCGAGCCGGGGTCCCGTGATGCAGGGCCTTGAGATGCATGACAAGCGCCTTTGGACGTGATGAGTTTTTCCGCTCACCTTCCTACTCTGTTCAACGTAACGAGCAGTCTGCAACTGTCAATTAAACTTACGCACAACGCACTTGACTGGGCCGTTGGTCTATAGCAGGCACATCCCATTCAGGGTCAAAGCTTCTGCACGCTCCCCCGAAGTGGCTGCGCTACTTGCAGGAGAAAGTGAGCTTCACGGCCGCTGATCTTGGCCTACACAGTGGCACGTGAACAACGGCTTTCTAGAAGAGAACTTATACGGGATAACTTATGCGCTGTGATACATCCAAATACTGATAAACTTGAATACTTCGTCCAGACGTGCAAGTCTGCAAACTTTGCATGATGGGCATTGTCGTCGATAGCTGTTTCTCCTTCGTACCACGAACATACAGATGTATCATACAACATGGTCGCTTTGACTTCCTGACTTCCCTTGGACTCCACTCAATACTCGAAGCGACTTCACGCCTGGGGCGTGATGGGGCTCCACTTGAAAAAGACAAGGTCCGGGTCATACTCCTTTTTGAGTTTCTGAAGCCTGGCGTAATTCTCGCCGAAGAGCGCTTCTGCCGTTATTCCTGTACGAGCAATTCTCGCAGTGGCCAAGGTCACTTCTTCTGAGTCTGGGAGAGATTTATGAGTACATGGGTATCCGCCCGCTTGTTCCCCTGTCGCTCACCGTAGTTCCCGTAGCCGGTATTCTCTGATTTCGGTATGGTTTTCTCCCCCTCGATGACGATTCGACCCAACTCCTCTGTGGCACGGCGCGCCACATCAAGTTTGTTCGCGTCTTTAGCAGGCCACGAGGCCATCACGCCGACGTTGACTCGGGGTCCTCTGATGTGCGCGGTGGCGTGGTTCGGGACGGCCAGCACCTTATTCGTCGGGATTAGTTCGAATACGGTGAACAGCTTTAAGCCGCTATTCTTTGAGAGCTCGGCGTGACGAGGCGCCAGCTTTTCTGCTACCTCCACTTGAGGTCCACTGGAGAAAACCCCCTTTATATAAAAGTTACTTCCATATTCGACATGGGAATTCTACATTGACAATAATCACACAGCATATAAATGACCAGTGAAAGGTGCTCACCTGAATGGAATTAAGTTCCTCGTAAGGGATTTCCTTGCAAGTGTTCATGAAGGGACCTGTTCAAGTGATACAATCTCGTTCACGCACACGAAGTCGAAATCTGGGGCATAGCTCACCGATGTCGAAGAAAGGCTTAAAACGGGCGAGACCTTCTTGCTCTGAACCGTTCAAGAAAAGGACAAATAGAGCGAGTGGCTGTCATTTGTTCCGCGTTAGTGATCAGGTGGCAATAGACACCAGTCGAAAGTGCGCACATTTCCATTGGGATCGGCGGTCTGGGCATAAAAGATGGTCTCCTTTTCTGATAGACCCTGATTCCAAAAGGTGACCACCGTCTCTACCGCCTTAGGAATCGCAGGCGGTGGGTACGCGATCATTCCAGCGAAAACGGTACGCCGTTGCGGGTGAAGCCGAAGGACAAACTCAGTTACGACACCAAAGTTGCATCCCGCGCCGCGAATTCCCCAGAACAAGTCCGCATTTTCCGTGTCGCTAGCAGTCAGTATATCTCCGCGAGCTGTAACCACGGTGGCCTGGCATGCTTATGAGACAGTAAACTGAGGAATGTGCGGAGGGCCGTACTTTCACGAGATTGTCCAGAGCCAGCCCGTGCTGGCCAGTCAGGAAGCCATATCCCCCACCTAAGAGAAGGCTGACATTGGTGCTGTGAATGGCGCCGGAGTCTGGAGCAGCGGGAAAGTACGCACCCTCCGACACCGGTCTTTACATGGTGTGTGAGTCAATCGGAAATGAAACATCGGGACGAGCTTACATGGTTTACGGTACCCGCAACCGTAGCCAGCCCGTACACGATCGCTGCCCTATCGACTGTTTCCCAAATCGCACCTCCGCCGACGTATGCTAGTTTTTCTGCCGGATCAACCCTCACACCCGATAAATGGCGAGACAGATCGACCACGACACCGTCCTCGACCGACGAAGCACCAGCCGAGCTATGCCCGCCGCCGCGGACAGCGATTGGGTAGTTGTTCTGCTTTGCATACTTTAAGACGGTCGCGACATCTTGAGCGTTCTTGACGAATGCGACGGCTTTGGCACGGCGCTGAGCATTGAGGGCCCAACGGCTAATGGCCTTGGCGTAACCAGGATGACCCGGAGTGATCCAATCGCCGGTGAAGGACTTCGGTTGAATAGACATGTTCACGAAAGCTTAAGGCAGTCAAAACTGCCAGCGAAGAGATGGCGCTAATAAGCCCCACTGGGATTATTGCTCAGCACCCTTGTCTTATCTCTTAGACGCTCTGGGTGAATTTGTTATTTGTATCCAATTTGAAAAATCGATGAAGATGACGATAATTGTCCCTTGTTTGGTCAACTCGAAGGCTCGGACAGGAAAGCGAACCGCGTGACACCAAAACGAAAATGGTCCGTTGAGACCCCAATTGTCATTGTTAGACCATGTACTGGCTTGTTTACATACCATAAATAAACTGCACGGGCGCAGTACTCAGTTACCCTTCTTCGTTTCGGCGACAACTGGAGAAGAGAGGATGAAAATGAATAGAATTTACTACAGCGGGGTGCCAAACGTGTCGGAGGATTATCATATAACTTATAAACGGTGATCACGTGAATGGGTTGACATGCGCCATACACCGTCCCCGATTACATCGACAAGTAATGTTTACGAGAAATAGTCGTAGAGGTTGTTCTGGACAGATTTAACCCCTACAGTACTCCAGGCTACCTGTGAAAATTACCGCTTCATATACGTTTACAGGTCCGAATCCACTCCAGGTCTCACTCTGTGGGTTTTTCACCTTGGAATCCGTTCTTAGCAAAAACGTATTTTTGATCGCGAGGACAAACGCTCCTCGCAATCCCGTTCTTCACACCTACAAGGCCATCCGAGAAGTCACCTGAACTGGTCCTTACTCCTATGCAGTATCTCTACTGGAATTTGCGGTACTCGTCGTCCAAAGACCGGAGTCTCCCAGCATCACCAACTCCCGGACACGTCACCTCTAAGCTGACAATCAACCTGGCCCCACAGGACAAACGCTTCAGCCCTCTGTTCAACACAAAATTGGCAATCGCCACGGCAGTTCTGCTAGTGGAGCAAAATCTGGACCGAGCCTTCCCCCTTCCGCCGGCCAGCAAGGTCCAATGTCCGTGTCATGACACCTGTGGAAACCATCTCCCAATATCAGCCTAGCTGGAGAGAGGCGCCGAAGTATCAACGGCCTTACCTTACCCACCAGACTGGAAGACTTCCGGTTCACCAAGGGCTTGTCATCCCACAGCCACTAGTATCCCGCACCGACTCCGGCCGAATTCTCCCCCGCTCCCGCATCAGCATCAATCGCGGCACCTGCGCGGACCCTTGCCACGAGTGGGGCGCGAACCTCGCATGTTGGCGCGCTCTTACCTTCTCCCCAAGTCCGTGCATGATACTGCTGCCATTTCCCGGGCCGAGTGAGCGCGCAACGTCTCCGGTTGCTTCCCCTGCATCAATCCCGAGCACGGCTAGGATAACGAAATAGGAAAAGGTGGCGGAGATTGCTCGCAGGAAGGAAGAGTGCAAGCAGGTACGTTTTCTGTTTTTCGCTCACAGTTTCTTGACGGTGCTCAGATGGTCATGCGGGGCCGTTGTTGGTGGTCGTTTTTCAGAGGATCGCGCAGTTGAAAGAGCAGAAGAAGAATGCGGCTGTAGCAAATGATGGATGGCTAGTTGATGCATATCGTCGATAGTCACTCAGATGGTGATGTCTGGATGAAGTCGGTATGTACAGCGGCAGAGGATTTCAACGTGCTGTCGTGTTCTGTATTGAATATTTTATGATATAATCAGCGGTTTTCTAAGTGGCCATTTAATTTCTAATTATTTGGGTATTTTTATTTAAAATATTGTAACATATAAGTATAAGAAGAGGTCGGACATTAAATGACCTGTCAGCAGACCTGACATCCGTCACCGCGCTCATCCCTTTCAAGCAATGACCTCGCGTCCGTTATTGGATACTGTATGGTGTAAATAAGTGGGTGGGTCAGATGAGGCAGTGCACGGCGCCCTTAATTCTCACATCCCACCTTCTGCCAATCATTTTGCCCCAACGAATCGATTTCCCTTCCAAAGGCCATATTTCTTCCCTACTTGTCACATGGGCGACCAGTCAGAATCAACCAGTTTCCATGCACTTTTTGACTCTGCCTTCCAGGCGTACGAGAAGAAGACGGGTATAACGTTGGCCGATCACCCACTTGCTATCCAACTCCAGAGTTGCCACTCCGTCGAATCCATGACTGCCCTTGTGCAGGACCAAGCATCGGCTTTCAACGAATTCCGAGGAAAGGAGAGACTCATGAAATTTGTCACGAGTACTCTATCAATCTTAACCATGCTTTGTGCTGCTATCCCCCCTCGCACCACTTTTGGCCTAGTATGTCGAAAGGGTCCTGATGGAATGTTCCACTGGCACATCTGATGTTTTTTACAGCCATTCCCACCTGGAAAGGCTATACACGCTGGCTTTGCCATCTTATTTGCAGTATGTGCCTTACTGGCGTCCCCTCCCGGATATATGATTCTTATGACATCCACGTGTATCAGGCGGCCAAGAGCGTGAAAACCAGTTACGACGCACTTGTCGACTTGCTCGAGTCAATCGAACACTTTCTTATGCGCCTTGACATATATACCCACACCCCCCATACACCCGCCTTGGACGAGATGGTGGTCAAGATAATTGTGGAATTGCTTTCCACCCTCGCACTGGTGACCAAGGAGCTTATGCAGGGACGAGCAGGTAAGTCCACCCTCATTGAAGAGTCACCTCACTCAATCCAACGCAGAAAAATTCGCAAAAAAACTTTTTGGGGGGAAAGACATCGAGGCGGTACTGCAGAGATTAGATCGACTCACGCAAGATGAGGCCCATACTACCACAGCGGAAATTTTCAAAGTGATCCACGGTCTCGTCCAGAATGTTAATGGAGTCATGGATGGTGAGTAAACACGTTCATCTCATCACCCACTGTCCATTGAGTACCTTTCTATAGGTGGAAAGCAATCTGTCGACGGTATACGGCAAGTTCTCGGTACGTTCTGTCGGTAACAGCAGCCAGTTCTACCTCTGACCGACCATTAGAAATTCTACACAACATGGCGAGCGAAAAGAACAAATCGAAACGTCCGTTAATTTCTGGTGTTCCTATTGCTGACAGGAAGCACTGAAATCGCGTGGCAGGTGACGAATTACAACGAGATGTCCGAAATTGGCTCTTACCGCCTGATCCTTGGAAAAATCATCATATTGCTTGTAAGTCCCACCACCAAGGCACCGCAGCCTGGTTCGTGGAGGGTGAGACGTTTTCCGAATGGAAAGCATCGGGATCGAGTTCCTTGTTGTGGATGCATGGGAAACGTGAGTTGCCGTCTGGCGCTTACGTTTTAACGGGGATTGATAGTTTTCCTCACTCGTAGCGGGCGCAGGAAAGAGTGTTCTTTGGTACGTGAAACTTCCGATATCCTTTCTCAGGAATTTATGGTGTCGGCCAGTTCCGCGATCATCCAGGAGATCGAGGCAATGCGTAAATGCGGGCTTGCATCACTCGCGTTCTATTACCACGACTTCCGGGAAGACAAAAAGAAGGATCTGCGCGGGCTACTCTCTTCTGTTCTATTCCAGCTTTGCGACCAGTCGGACTTCTACCACGATATCCTTGCCACTTTCTATTCCACACATCGTCATGGCGCACAAAGTCCCAGCGATGATGAACTCGCTGAGTGTTTGAGGGAGCTGTTGGAACTCTCAGGACAAGCTCCGGTTTATTTAGTTGTCGATGCGTTGGATGAATGTCCAATTACATCTGATGTGGTGTCCCCCCGCGACCAAGTCCTGATGCTTCTAGAGGACCTTGTTGATTCAAGACTCGCGAACCTGCGTATATGCATTACTAGTCGCGCCGAGGCCGACATCAAGAATGTCTTTGGACCCATGACTTTCCGTTCCATATCCATTCACGACGAGGACGGACAAACGAAGGATATCGAGAACTATATCAAGTCCACTGTTCATTCGCATAGAAAGATGCGAAGATGGAAACCGGAACACAAGCAGCTTGTCATTGACGCCTTAACAGCGCGAGCTGATGGAATGTAAGCCATGAACACGTGATCTCATAACCATTCTCACTAACGGCTCAACTATAGGTTCAGATGGGTGCATTGCCAGCTTGGCTACTTGGGTAACTGCTTCCCAGGGCGTATCCGACGTGCTCTGGACGAATTACCAGAAACACTCGACGAGACATATGAACGGACGTTGCGAGAGATCCAGAGTACGAACTGGGAATATGCCCGACGGCTGTTCCTATGCGTCTCGGTGGCTAAACGCCCACTCAGTCCGGAGGAACTGGCCGAATTTCTGGCATTTGATTTTGATGCAGGACCGATTCCGAAATTCTGCGAGGACTTTCGCCAGGAAGACCCATTAGAAGCGGTGCTGTCGACATGCACCACATTGCTTGCACTTGTCAATATCGACGATTCACCAATTATACA
>Ga0307509_10012260_pt1 | contig 10276 bp, 11 predicted proteins | sample 10_EM_MG_FD_202245 | JGI IMG/M metagenome (GOLD analysis project Ga0307509, IMG submission 202245) | Populus trichocarpa ectomycorrhiza microbial communities from riparian zone in the Pacific Northwest, United States - 10_EM | ecosystem: Host-associated > Plants > Roots > Unclassified | place...
AAGCCCTCGCCAAAGCTGTTCGGGCTCGTCTCGGAGACGAAGCATCCGCTCGGTCGCGAACAGTCGGTCTCGCCTGACACGCCGGTTTGCCATGCGCCGGAAGCCTGCGAACATCCTGGCACCGTGTGCAGCGCGTACTGATTCCCACCCTGCATTTTGTGTCAAAGCACTGCCATGTGGCCACCACGAGAAGCTCTACCATGAGGTTGACACCTTCGATGACGTCGATTTCGCCATGATCCGGCCATTGTGGTCCTTTGCTCCAAAATGCTGGCCAAACCTTTGCGCCACAATTCTATGATTAGCATTTTATTTTTTCTTGTGGACGGACACAACTCTATCGGAGCTGGCACCTACCGAACATCCGTAGGGAAGATGTGTCAAGTCGATGATCCAGAGGCTGCCAACGCTGTAAAAGTCTTGCGATGTGATCCGAATCTGTTATCGTATTTTTAAATTTGTCACGATCGGACCGATGTGGCGACAAGTGACGAAATACCGAGTTCCTTTTCTCGTTCCAAGGTACATCGGTGATGTTATCAACTTTGATGATCGCGCGATTGTGCTCGTCGATGTATACCAGGTTCTCTTGGAATGCAGAAACGCGGTCCAACCACACAACATCGCCTATGGGGTGGGGTGGAGAGGTGAAAAGGGGTAGATAGGAAGCAAAAAATGGAAATTTCGAACGAACGAACGCACCGAGGGTAAGGTTATCCCAGCTCCCGTAAAAGTCCCAGCGGTTGAAGAACGTCGCGCCAGAATAGTCCCGGACCATGTCGTACGACACCGAACGCGGTAAAAAGGACAGGACATAGGAGAAAAGATAGAGCAGAGTTGTGGCGAGCATCTGGAGTGTTGGGATGGACTGGCACTTTCAGTTGGAAGATTATTGACCAGAGGGACAACCTGGGAGTCGTGACAGGCAGAGCAGAAGAACAGGCACGCAAGATAAGATAAGATCCAAATCCTCACAGTCACCCGAAAAAGAAACACTCCCGATCTACCTCACTTCTTCCTCTCACCACGGCAGTGTAGGCCAAGCCCAACCCCGCGCCCCCGGTTATTCCAATACTGGCATGAACTGACATCTTCTTTCTTCCCTCGGTCCGGATACTGCGGCTGATAGTAATCATCTCCGCTATCTGGCTCTTGGTCCCAATAGAAAAGCAAATCCGCCAAGAAGAACGGGCCCCCCAAAAAGAGGTGAGATGGGCCTCAAAATATCATACCCCTCTCGCGCCTCTCATTTCCATGGACCTCCGAGTCTGGCTTGTGCTCGAATCGCAACTCGTTCCGTTATTGTAAGTGACGCTGTCTGCATGCCAACTCGACACCTCAGCCACTCGCCACCACACCCATCGCCTCATCTTCACCCTGCGCGCATAGCCCCCCGCCCGCTCGCGTTCTCATCCCGTTTGCTCGCCTCCTATCATCGGTCTTCCACACCCTCGTCGCCACCTGATCGATGCCTTTCCTCGAATAGAACAAGGCTCACCCCTCGTCGCGCCGCAAGCCCTATGGCCGGACATAGTACGCAGATCGCCAAACTCGTCGGCCGACGCACTGCCCCGCGCAGACCGCAGCTAGCTCCTCGTGGCACGCGCCGCTCACGGCCCCTCGCCAGTCGGGCTCCGTTCGGGATCTCATCGCCGTTTTTATAAACGACTTTATTGTATCTAGGAGCATCCAGGACACTCCTTGTACGTTTGTTATCTCCTTTTGCCCCTAGAACTTTCCTCTCCATTCTACTGCACCCTCTCTTTATACCTTGGCCCTTATTGTCGACCGTCGCCGTCCCTTGTCACCCCGCGCCCGCTGTGGCGCCCATAGAAACTAATCGCGTACTTGTATATAAGCCACATGCCTGGCTTCGGCCAAGGAGAGGAATGAAATCCAGAGCCCCACTCGTCCCATCTTCCATTTGCGTGCGATCGACCTTAGTCTCTCGTTACGCCCGTCACGACCTCCCTCCCCTCTTTCTTTCCCGTTCGCGCTTTCACTTTCCCATCGGGATTGCGAACCCGCTCGGATCTCAGAACCAACGCTCGAACTCACAAGCGTGGAGTTCACCTCCCACGCTACATTACCGATAAAATGCCTTGGCCGAGTCTCAGCTTCATCGTGAGTGCCTGCGACACTGATAACGGGCCCGCCTGACGGTTTAATACTTCTGTCATGGTGCCACATCCCAACAGTAATAACTTCAAAGTTCCAACTGGCAACATGCCTCCCGAGTGCTCGCTTTCACGTTCGTCCAAATCCTGACCATACGAAAGCTTAAGACGGCCACTATCGAAGCAACATCCTTCAGGTCCTTGCGTCACTTTTCACCTTGCAGTACTTTGTCTTGTCATACAAGGTTTATTACTACTCTCCACCCATTCACCGGAGACCACATGCTACGAATCGAGCTGAAGACGATGGTCGTTGTGTAGGGGTAGGTCCTTCCTTTATACGTCGACTATCTTCTCCAGCTTCCTCATGGTCTGTAATTTGTGCCATAGTGGTCTCCTGATGGACTATTTAGTATTCCCCAAAAGTATTCTCATTCTTCCCTGCTTTCATCTTCCTCCTTCGTTATGTTTGTTGACGGTCTGGGATTCACCCAAGTTCCTGCCTTGGATTCACATCCCGTGTTCCTCTCTTTATTTCCGCGAACTTACACATAGTATACTATAAATCATAGTAGGGACCCATGCCCGTGTATATAAACATCCACGTTGGCTTCTCGGAAGGCCATCATCTCTCTCGAGAGGTCTCGCTGCGTGACTCTCCCTCGTCAGACTCCTCTTCACGGAGCCTCCCAATACCGAACCTACCTACGATGCCCTCAAGCGTCTTAAATCTCAGAGACGGGGATTTTCGTGTCTTCTCCCAAACATATCTACACGACGGTTATCGCACTACACCTACTCCTGTGATTGGTTGTTGAGGCAATATGTGTGAAACGGACAGGAGTACCTACAACGCTACGACCACCAGGAACAGTATTTTCGTTGCAAACGCTGTCTTCTTGTCGTCCCTGTGCCGAAAGGGAAATCAAAGAATGATCGTATTGACAGCAGAAGAGAAGGGCCCTACTATTACAGGTGATCTAGCGGAGCTCGCCTGCTGGGGCTCAGCAGTTTTTGGAAGGCGTACCGTATACTCGCAGAGCGGTTCCACCACTGAGGGCAGGCGAGGCTCGAAAACATCCGATGCAGTCAAAGTTGGCTCGCAACCAGGGAAGGAATCTGTTGGGGACTGGATAGTCATGTTGATAGTATTGACGAGCGATGGTTCCCGAGTCATGTAGTTGGTCATTCCAGGTAGCTTGACCACGAGATTTTCATCAGCCTCGGGCACGAGAGCAGCAACAGATATCTCAATTGGCTGTCACTATCGTGTCAGCCAGCTCAATGAGAGCGGGAGCAAAAATAACGCACCCTCGCAAATGGCAGAAGAGAATTGTAAATCTGTATACGTCGAAGGTGCGCGAAAGGACACCCGTTTCGCACACAGAAGCCGACGCGCAAGAATTTGGCACAGATTCCATCAGACATTTTTTCTTTCCTACTCGATCCCTATTTCCATTTAAGGTTAGCATAGTAGTGCCAAGAAAAAGCAGGACACATACAGGTACAGGACGAGTGAAACGTCCCCAGAGGGTGCGAAGTTCCGAAGGACAGTCGTCGAGTTCTAAAAGATATCCAAAGAGGTCGAGCTAGGAAGGTCCATGAGGAGATACCAAACTTGAAGAAAACGAATCTTACCATGTCACCGTGAGGGACATGGGCACGGTTACAGTTCGAATCTCGACAGTAACCCCAAAATATGTAGTTCCTGCAGATGGTGGTCGGTTTTCTTTGCATTTGTAGAGGAACTGAGTCAAAGTTTGGCCGCTGAAGGAGCCAAGGTGCAGTTAGACAACCGAATAACACAGAAAGAACCCTCGAAAGATAGGCGCACTTGAGGTAACCCGTGGAACCGAGGAGGGACGTAGTTAGAGTGGGGTTTGCTCTGACGATGTGTGGTCATGTTGTTTGGTGTAAAAAGTGTTACGGTCGCAATTGGGTGAGGTTGAACTATGGCAATGGAACGGTGGTGGATGGGGAGGAGAGAGGTACGATGGTAGAGAGATGTGATGATAAGGGCCAGACAGTAAGCCTCAACCCTGACTGTGTTCGTGGTTGTGGTTGCTGCGGTCAGGGAGGAGGGCCAAAGTCATCCAAATCTGTCATCTTTTCCAGATAAGATAAGATTGATTTAAATAATTTTAATGTATGTCCAATTACCACAGCCACCCGGATCCAAAAAAAAAGTCAGGGATTGATCCCCATGGGCTCCTCAACAAAAAGTTTTTCTCAAACACAATACCCAATCTACCCCCCTTTTCGTTTCTTTTTTCTATTTTCTTTTTCGTAATGGAAGCATCTCCAGATGCCCTTAACCCTCACGTTCATGACCCTTCACGACGAGGCTCACCAGCTGTGCGTGCAGCAAAAGACATCACTTATGGCAGTGTACGTCAAATAGTCTTTACTCTGTCAGGGCCTCAATCCCACTGGCACTCTACCTTGCAGGCTGCCGGAATAGTTTCGAAAGTCTTCGAACATCCCTTCGACCTCACCAAAGTTCGTCTACAAGCGCAGGTTCTCGATGCTACTGCACGCTTCCACGGACCATTAGACTGTCTAGTCCGGACATTTAGAAACGAAGGCGTGCGGGGCTTATTCCGTGTATGCCTTCTTCTCCCACTTCCCTCCTCCCGCGCTGAACTCTTTCGATGTGATAGGGTTTACCCGCCCCCATAGTCGGCGCCATGGCCGAAAATGCGACACTTTTCGTCGCATACGGCGAGTTGCAGAACGTCGTTCGACAGGTCTCGAACGTCCCCGCGGTGCAGACACTCTCCCTCCCTCAACTGGCCCTTGCGGCCGCAGGTGCTGGCGCCATTACAAGCTTCGTCCTGTGACTCATTTCTTTCCCTCCGCCCCCACCTTCCTCATCGAAACGCGGTGTGACTGACGATTGTTTCGTGAACAGGACACCGATAGAACTCGTAAAGTGCAAGATGCAAGTACAGATGCTCGTCACCGGCGCATCAGCGACCTCGTCGTCATTTGTAGGAGCAGCGGTGGCAGGGGTCCCTACCGCCGCACGCGCTGCCTCCACCGCGACAGCGTCCTCTTTGCGGAGACATCTCCCAGGACCGTTCGCCATCTTGCGTGATACTATCCGCACGGACGGCATGCGCGGGCTCTGGCTGGGCCAGACCGGCACGCTCATCCGCGAGACGGGTGGGTCCGCGGCGTGGTTCGGGACCAAGGAGCTGGTCTGCAAGCTCCTGCTGCGCCGCAGCGACGGACACGGAGACGCCCACGGGCCCGCGCGCGCGCTCCGGCCTTGGGAGAGCGCGCTGAGCGGCGCGTGTGCTGGCGCCGCGTACAACCTCACGTTCTTCCCCGCCGACACGGTCAAGAGCACGATGCAGACCGAGGCGGAGCTCCGGCCCCCCGCGCCTGCGGCGGGGTCTGTGGGGGGCAGGGGTAACGGCCAGAGTCAGAGATCGTTTGCGGTCGTTGCGAAGGAGCTTTATCGCGCAGGTGGATTGAGAGGACTGTATGCCGGTTGTGGCATTACGGTTGCGCGGTCAGTGCCCAGCAGTGCACTCATATTTTTGATATACGACGGGTTGAAGGCGCGGTTTGGGTAGGATGTTTCGTTCCCGCCATCCCTCTTTTTCATTTAATTTTGTCCCATCTCATTGCTGCATACATACATACATAGAATGTCCATCAACACCAAGTCAAGCATATTACAATGTATATATCTGAAGTAATGACGATGTGTTGTTGAAGCTCTACAAAATGTTCACAAAAAAATGAATTGATGCTTGATCAGATTCTTCTTCAAGCCATCAACGTCTTCAACAGTACCAGTAGTAGAGATACGTGTCCCACGCCCTAAGGGAGAGCTGCAACGTGTGATGTTCCCCACATTTCAAGCTCTACTCCTTGGTTCGATCGCAGTTACTCTGTTGGGACAGTGTACAGTAATACCCGAGGGAAATATCGTTTAGGCAAGAAGCACAGAACTGAACCAGAAATTTACCTGATGCTTGGTCGATGCCCTGACTGCAGTGGACCAGTTATGGTCAACTCGCATAACGAACTGGATCGATTCCATAGCCAAGGTCTTCTCTCGGGACTGCACCAACCTTGGGGCGGTACCATCGGCCATACACTGGCCCGACACGGCCTCCCAACTGTTTGGATTTTCCAATGTGAAGAGTTTCAACGAGGTCGGAGTGTAGAACAACAATGCCTGTATCTCGTCAGGGCAGGCATGCTTGATTTGTCCTTCGTCGACGGTTCTACAAGGGGTAAGATGAAAGGAACCACTAGCGCTCGCACTCCCATTGGCCCGGTTCCCAGTGTACTGTTGGAGGATCGGCGAAGTGTTCATGGTCGGGTGTCATGGAAGCAGATATGGGCGCGAATCACCAGTGGTGTACTGTATGGGGGAGGGTGGAGTTGCATGGACGACTGCTCAGCATGGACCTCGTTGCATGAGGCGTGAGGTCGGCCTTTGACACTTGCCGACCTGATAATCATAGCCACCGACGTGAAGGGTCGTCACACCGTTCCGACGGCGGGACAAATCGTTCCGACGGGCGAGCACAGGATTACACATGGTTGACGCGGTACGAATTGTAGTGTTTCTCAGAACTTAATTGAGTTATCCGAAACCAGGATTCCTGGCCTGCGGGTGTGGAAGTGATAGAACTGATCGTGTCAGAACTGGGCCTGGAGGCAAAACATATCATGGAAAGAAGGGGTGTGATGGAGTGGAAATACATACTGTAACCGTATGGGGTATTCGAAGACGTGCAGCCATATGCAGAGTTGCCAGCACTTTGTGCCTACAACACACAAAAGGACCAAGAACCATGTGCCATCGTGTTTGCGGCCAAAGACATAAAGGCTTCGTCGGGGTTTCCGGGAAACATTGCTGCATTGGCGTTGTTGGTATGCCAAATTGAGTTATCCCATCTGCTCACCACAAACGAAACAAGGCGCTCACTCGCTCACCTTTTGTCTTGCCGCGTTTCCCCAACCTTTCGCCCGACCTCATCGTCGGATTGGGGATACCTCCCAAAATGTCGTCACTCCTTCGCCACGGCCTACGCCTGTCCATCACCCAAACACTCACTTCTCGGCCAGTAACGTTCACGACCTCGTCGGCGCCGACTACTATTACGAGTACTTTGCACGTGCGCGCGTACGCTTCCAAACCAAAGCACCGCCAAAAGGGCGGAGGAGGCGGTGGTGGCGGTGGTGGTGGCGGTCGAAGCAACAACAGCATCCCGGACGCAGACGCGGAGTCCGAATCGCCGTCGCAGTCGTCGCAGACTGGCGGCGGCGGCTCGTCGAAAAAGCGTGCGCCGATCGCGACCGCCTCCCTCACGCCCGGCTCGCAGCAGACGTTGACCGACCCCGTGGCGCGAGAGGAGTACGCGCGCGCGGACGCAAAAATGGCCACGTCCGTGGAGTGGTTCCGCCGCGAGGTCGCGCAGCTCGAGGCGCGCGCCAGCGGACGCGTCACGCCACGGCTGCTCGCGCCCGTGCGCGTCTCTCCGTCTGTGGCGCCTTCTACTACGTCGGGGCCGGGGTCGGGATCGGGGGCGCAGAAGGCGGCGCGGTTGGAAGAGGTGGCCACCGTTGGGGTGCGCGACGGGTCGACTTTGATCGTCACCGTGTTTGAGCCGCAGGTGAGAGTTTTTCCTGGTTGGTCGTGCGCGCCCGTTTCTACTCGTTCCCATGTTTTCGCCTTCCCCCGCCGATCGCTTTCTACGACGATGGGGGTGTCCGATGATAAACTGACCGGGCGGATGCTTGCTCTTCAGTAGAATTTGAAGCACGTTGAAGATGCCCTGTACGAAGCCAGGATTCACGGTGTCATCCCCCAACGGGTCGATGAGCGCACTTTGAGAATACCGATACCAAAGTGCGTCATCCTTGATCTCCGCGCTCTGGTCTTCCTTTTTTTTTTTTCTCATTTTCATCTTTCCAGACCGACAGTAGAGGCGCGTCTTGCCGCGTATTCCGCCGCGTCGAAGCAGGCAGAGGAGGCACGTGTCCAAATTCGCCGCCAACACCAGGCCAGCGTGAAAAGGGGCAAATATAATCGGCATTCTATTGCGCACGACGAAGTAAGAGCGTTTCCCTTTGCACCTGACAATCGTAATGGGTGTGACTCGATTCTCAGTTTCAGAAGCTGCAAGACCACCACATTGCCGACCTGGATACCGTCTTGGCACAAATAAAAAAGAGCTCGGGTGCACGGTGAATACCGAATCTTGGGTTTCTCCATCAATGCGCACTGTCCACACATTATCACGGCTTATCAACACATAGTGATTACGGAAAATAAAAACGGTTCATAACAGTGTGTCAAAGCGTAGTCATAACCATATCCGACTCAAAGAGGCTATGGTATTCACGATATCATATGCCACCGGGTCATCCCCTGGAACCATGATGTCACCCCATCTTGCCTCTGACACCATCGGCGATGTGTACACCGTGGGCGTATTCCCCTAGTAGGACGTCCATGATGCGGCTCCCACCGGCTTTCTTCGCCTCATTGGCCATCGTATACAGTGTTTCAGGGGGTACGAGCTGGTGAACGGCGTTCGCAATCGCGCTGGCGAAATCGAGCGGGTGTACGCCCAGTGCGTCAGCCAGCTCCTCGACGCGGCGTTCCACGCCGGCGGCATGCAGCCCCTTCGAATATCGGGAGTAAGCCTGCACGCCCCAACCGAATGGTCTCGAGATGAATTTCCATGTCGAGTCCGCGTAGGGGAGTGAGGAGGGGAAAGAGTAGGCCCCCGACTTGAATGCGTCGACCGCGACGAGGGTCGTTCGGTATGTGTACCAGGCGAGGCACACGAGGAGGATGCAGATAAGGACGTGGATGAAGGTGATGAGCTGGACTTGGGCCAGCGGTTTCTTGAAGTCGGAACGGATGCCGCGCTGTTCCTTCGGCATCGGAGGCGGCAGGTCTTCCTTCTTCGTCGTGCGTGATTCGTACGAGGCGGCGGACGAGGGGCGCTCTGGAGACATGCTCTGCCTCATCCGAGTGCTGCTGCGAGTCGACACCATGTTGTTTCTGATGATGTGAACTAGGGTGGTTGAGTCAAATGTGTCGGTTGTTGCTGAGACGGGGACGAGCCACGAGAATATGTGGGCATTTATCAATAAATGCGGACTCCACCAGGCGGTTACAGTAAGGCAAAGAAATGAGGGAAAGGTTCACTGCGTGGCGTGGCTTGATGCAGGCTGGAACACGCATTGCACGCTGATTAAAACGTGGTGCAAACGAGGTGGATAACGCCCCGCATGACGTCATCCGGTGTTATCTATCCACGTCGTCCCGTGATCTGTCTACTAACTGCATGCACATTACGTAGCGTAGTTGGCCTAACTACTGTACAATGACTAAGTTATTATCTCAGCGATGGAGACAAGACACATGACGGCGATCAATCGTTGAGGCGACGCCCGCAGAGTCTGTCCGGGATACGAGAAAATTGCGCCCTCCGCCGTCCACTTGGACGGCAACCGTAGGACCATGCCGTAGCCCGAGCGGCGAGAGTAACAGAGGATGTGGGTGCAGCTAAGGTCTGGTTGCTTTCCGACCTCAGCTTGAAACCCTGAAAAACATCAGGACGAGAATACTCAAACCCTGGCCTCGCCAAGATCTTCCGGAGGAACCAACGAAGCACAGAGACCACTGGCATGGCAACAATATAAGGCTGCCGACGTATCATCCAAGTACAAAAAGACACCTGAAGGAGGTAGCCTACCATTGCAAGGAAAGGAGGTAAGCGCTGTAAAATGAACCATAGTAGCCTGACAGCCGTGGATACGACTGCGCGCAGGATGGACGTTCGTTTCCCTAGGCAACTGTCAGTCATGACATGGAGGATGAGTTGATATCGTCCTCACAGTCAATGACTGTAGCGCTTGGTAGGGATAAAAGGTTTGAATAGATCGAATAAGAGCCTATTGCTTGGTTGACCCTGAAGGCCGTCGCGTTGATATCAGTCAGAGCATTCAATACGGTATCATTCATCCGTTCCAAAGTCCCAGCAAGCCCGTCCGTTGCCCGAACGGCATTTATTTGGGCATTATTCATCAGCTCCAAGTCACGAGCACTAGAATTCAATGCGCCTGACAGGTGGTCGACGCTCATAGCGAGCTGCGCAATCGACTGGACACAGTGTGGG
>Ga0307509_10012261_pt1 | contig 10276 bp, 10 predicted proteins | sample 10_EM_MG_FD_202245 | JGI IMG/M metagenome (GOLD analysis project Ga0307509, IMG submission 202245) | Populus trichocarpa ectomycorrhiza microbial communities from riparian zone in the Pacific Northwest, United States - 10_EM | ecosystem: Host-associated > Plants > Roots > Unclassified | place...
ATAGTCGGATGGTGTAGCAGTTAGACTGCGGAATAGACAACATTACCGACACAGCGTGGTTCACCGTGGAACGGGTGTTGGCCGCTGTAACGATCCAGGGAAATTGGGACAGATAGTCCAACTTCGGTTACGCCGACTCCCGAGTGCAATTCCGGCATGTTCTATATTTTAGCCGAGATGTTACAGATGGGTTCATACGGAGTCATTGAAATTGGTAGATTATAAGAGTTTTCGAGATAGGTGTAGAGTTCTGGATCCTTTTTATTCCCTCGCATACTTTTATAACCATTGCTCAGGACTTGCAATGGAGTCATTGTATTGCAATGCGGCGGCGTGTGCCCTATCTAAATGAGTGAGCAAGACCCATTGGGCCGGCTCAATGACCTGATGCTTAAATTACTGTGGTCGCCGTTGGTGGCAGACCCATTTTTAAGTCCACCTTATACCAGTGGGAACAACAACATTGGAGTCATTGCAATGCAGCAGCGTGCGCCTTATCTAAATGTGAGCAAGACGCGTGTTGGGCCGCTCCGTGACCGTGATTTGCCTTTTATATCAGCCGCCTTCCTGGGCGTTGGGCCAAGTCTTAGCCGCCAAGACATGCCCAGAAGGCGCGTGCTCAGGGTGCTACCAAAATCATTTTATTTGTTTGTTACACACGTCATCGGGATCCTCCGAGTCCATAGTCCACAGTCTACCGCCCGTGGATCCGATGCACTGCAAAACACCAAATTTGTGGTTTTTGTGTCCGGACCTTTTCGTGAGGGACCCAAATATCAATACAGTCGTTTGCATGTATAATTGCCGCTCCATATCTTGTTGAATGTGCTGACAGTTGATGGTGCCTTACGGCAGGTCCCGGCCCCCAGGATCCTGCACCCACATGGTCGATTTAAATACAAATTTGAGGCTGATTGGGGGATGGAAGGTGGACTGGAGGAAAAGTCGGTCGTCGGCATCGTGTTGGCGTTGATGGCCACCACAAGGCAAACATGGTTTTCGTGAAATCAACGGCAATTAATCATGCAAACGACTATAAACCTATGTATGGCCCAGGCACTACTGCAAACAGAGTCAGCCTCGTCCTAAAATGCCAAATTTACGGTTTTGTGTCTGGACCTTTGTCTGGAATTGTAAAGTCTGTCCTCCCGAATTCACAAAAAGGCCTTCATATTTTTGTGGGCCTAGGCCCTGCGACTTCTAAAAAAAATCCGCTTGTTCCTGGTGAATGACAATGTAGAGACGTGGGCCCACGAATCATATGTCTCCGTACCTGCTGTTCGGCAGTGAGCAAACAGAGTTTAAATAGACCATGTGACCTTCCAATTTCAGAAGCCGCTGTCCGGCAAGTAAGCCATGTGCCGCACGAGCCTCTAATTATGCTTCGGCGGGCGCTGCACTCATCAAACAGTCTTGCATATGAAAACGCAGTCCACCATTCGTGCAACCTTGTTTGTACAACATTGTCCATCACCCAAATTAGCAACGATGTCACTGATCTCTGCGATATACTGTCCTTATAAGGCAATTTTATTTAAAGATTATCTCTCTGCAATTGTTTTCACACCCACAATAGATTTTGCATCAGTTTTGCCCACGGCAAAATAGTCGGCTGCCAGGAGTGCATATGGGCGTGAGCCGATTGGATTAGATGCATGTATCCACGTGATCCATAGATAGTTTTCGTTATCACAGCGTGTCGTGCCCTGCAGATCTGCTATCTCCACCACGATCGAGAGGAAGACATCAACAAAGATTTTGGTGGAGAGTATGTCTATTCCATTGTTTCTTTGAATATCTCTTATGAACGCTTGATGAACGCCTTCAGTTTGGTGAGGATTATTGCTGAGTTCACCTCCAATCCTGACTATGCATGCAATAACTTCACAATCCCGATTCAGGAAAATAACGATAGATCAGATCAAAAGAAGCGGGTGGCGAATATCGCCGATACACAGCCTTTCAGCCTTTGCAAGTAGTTCACATGATGGGACATATGACTTTATTCACATTCGCCTGAAGGCTGTGTCCTTCAAAACAGTTCTATACGGTATCGATCTAAAATGCACTGGTTCCCCGAGGTCAATGGTCCTGTGTCGATTGCGTGCTAGAACGCTGGTTATCACAGTTGTGGCTCAATTTTGATTGATTTTCTTGTAAAGTAAATGTATCATAATGCGCCATCATGATAGATCATTTGAGGTGACTTCGTCGTCGATTCAGGCGCCTTGGACGTAGTTTCCATTAATGAGATGCCAGATGTCAGGCGTAGCTGGCAATCTGATATATCAAATGTGTCTCATTAGAACACAAGTCTGATACATTGATGGATTTACAAACACAAAGGAACTCATGGACCGGAGGTTATCTGGATACCAATGGAGGAACAGAAGACCCTAGCCGGAAATATCAATACACCCCAACGTTAAATCCCTAATAGATTGGCTTGAGATTGGAAAATATATATTTATATCTACTTTCAGTTATGTAGCACTTCTATCCACCGCATCGAGCTCGAGAGGGGGTGGAGGAGTTCCCGGCTCCAAAGCGGAATTCTTCGTAGGTGAGAGCTCATTCATAATATCTTACACATGATGTCAAATTAGCCGATAAGCGAAGTCATTTTTTGAATGGCCAATACCTCGTGACCCCTAACTCTCGTAACCCATATATAACCCCCCATAGCCCATAGTGTGGACCGTCCACCGAGCCGCATGGGTTATGAGGGGTTTACTGTTTGATTGTAAGGATTGCTTGGAAATTCTTGCGATACGTCTTCGGACCCAAAGATAGACAACCATCTTTCCCACCGGGGTCGATGATACCATGGCTCAAGGACTCTATGTATACCCAAGATATTGACAAGGTACTGAAATTATGTTTGGGTTGAATCCCGTATCAATTGCCGTAGCCTTCTCGTTTTGGCTAGCTTTCAGTTTGCAGAAAGCGGCGTGGGTTGCAGGAAACATGGGGTTGAATAGACCAGAGGTGGAGGTGGATCCGTCATATTAAGACGACTCCTGTCTTTGAACCGAACTGAAGTTCGGCCCCTCGTTCTTGTCCATTTTTTATCTTGAGAAATTCTCAACATGTCCCAGCTTTTCAGGATGGCAATTCTGCCGGCGAAAATGGCAGTTAGGGGTTACAACCGCCCTCTCTCTTACATCTGTATCCCTACCTTTGCTATATACCACATCCTAGTTCCTTTTCTCTCCCTCGGGGGCGAATGAGCCCACCCACTCGTTACTCTTCATTTTCTCGGACTCAAAAGATACTTTATCAATACATAAATGGACTGTTTTATTTTTTCATCATTCATCATGGATTTCTTGTATGTATTTCAATGTGCCTCATTATTTTCACTCTTTGTTTCGTCCCGTTCGAGCTCGGTGATTCACCTCAAACGGAGAAGGAGAACCTCCATTATTTATCGATTAACCGTCAACCAGGATGAAGCTCTGCATCATGGAATTGTGGCGCATGCTTTATACGTTCTACCTTCCTCATCTCGATTATTACGCTAACCATTCCTTAAGGGCAGACGCGTTCGTGACCTCATATTTCACTGGGTGTAAATACTACATAAGATTGTTGAAGCGACGTTTATCCATATGCTACTCCGTCGATGACCAACAATTCCTTTCAACAGGTGTCCCCCTTGTCCCCTCCAGTTGCGATAATCCGAGGAATTCTTTGTCTTTAAGGCGTACTCGAAAGCTGAAGGCAGCTGAGCGGATCATAGGGGTGTTTCCCATCGAATCCGTCGCCCCTTTTGACGTCGGAAGCCTCCCAACCTTAACTTCACCTGGTGTGGACTTACCCCTCCCGTTATTATCCGTGCATTGTCTCGTTTCTCGCATCTATGACCTTGCGGTGAGCATATAGGGAAGAAATACGACCTATTGGAAAACGCCAGGTAAGGTCAGTGTTTACTTGATTCCTTGATAGTGCCGAGGAGTATGAGCGTAGCTATCTGTTTTATGACCTCTTTCTGGAAGCACTCAAGTGGCTCATCTCCGACACTGCATCGATATACAGTAGGCTGCGCGGTTCCTCTGACAAATTGTTACGACGCTGCTCTAGGTCAATGGAAGTTCAACTTCGACTTGGTCCACAAGCGCATCGAGAGGAAAGGAAATCAATCAAGATATAAATGTTCGGAAAATAGGTATAAATACATGTGCTGGTGTCGTATCAAATCACTCTAGTGGAATGGAATAAGTACTTGAGAAGACGAGGAACTCCGAGCAACGTCCATCAACGGGTGTCAACCCCGTAGCATAGGGTTATTCCAAGCATCGTAGGGGAAATTGACGAGCGCAGGCCCGGCGACGGTGCTCTGTTCATCAAGGCGAAATTCCGATGTTGTCGCGCCCTTTGACAATGAAGACGAAGACGCTGCTTTTGGTGGTGAGGTTACGGGGGATCTCGACAAAGAACCGACAGTTGTTGTTATTATCAAAGTCGGTGTTGAAGCCAGAGGATGCGAGGTTCGAGAGGCCGTTCCAGTTGAAGTTGTTGCCGTGCACCATTTCATTGCGATTGCCTCTGTCATTGTGGTCGTTCTTGCGATTGCGATTGCAGTCGTTCCCATTCTTGCGGTTGTGGTCATTACCGTCCTTGCGATTTTGGTTGTTCTCGTCCATGCGATCGCGGTGGTTGTCGTTTATGCGATTGTCATCGTTCCCTTCCTTGCGACTGCGGTCGTTTCTGTCCTCGCAATTGCGGTCATTCCTGTTCTGGCGATTGCGGTCGTTCCTGTCCTCACAATTGCGATAGTTCCCATCCATGCGATTGTGGTCTTTCTCTCTTTCATTGTGGTGGTTTTCGTTCTGATTGTCGTCATTCTGGTCGTTCTCGTCCTTGCGATCCCTATCGCCCTTCTCCTTAGTGTTGTCGGAGTGATGACCACTCTCGTTCTTGCGGCCATCGTCATCGTCGTGGTGGTTGTTCCCATCGCTATGGTCATCACGTTTTTGTTACGATTGCCATCATGGTTATCGCTGCTGGGCCATCCGCCAGGGAACTGGCCGTTGCTGTTGCGGTTGTTACCTTCTGCATGCAATCCAGGGTCGTTGTCCTTGCCCCTCTCCCGCTCGGTGATACGGGCGAAGACGGTTCCGACACCAGCCATGAATGCTGCGTAAAGGCGTTGGCCTTGCCCGAGCTCCGGATGGGGGAATGAGATCTCGGCTTCCTCCCCAGGGACGAGGCGCGGCGAGAGATAGAGTCGGGGGTGGTGGGGGGGTAGCCTTCGGGAAGGAAATCCCTGTTTTCGGTGGGGCAGGAATCAAAGTCGACAAATTTCGAGAGAAGGGTGGCGACGTGGTTCGAGGTCAAAGGTGTCTGGATCGAAACATGGATTAGAAAATGGAGGTTGCTGGGAGACCAAAATAAGAACGTACTTCATATGCACAATTCGATGGGTTTTACTTGCGAACGGGCGAGTTAATCCATGCGGCGTAGCGGGCTTCGACAGCGAGCATGGAGGCGCTCGCTGTGGTATAGGCCTAGTTCGCATGAGTATGCTGAAGATAGTTAACAGACGCATTCCGTACCCTGTTGCTGAAATGATGCATTGACCCCGTGAACGCGCTGGCAGAGATAGTCCCTAGAGCCGCATTCTGGTCGATGAATGCGCGGACGTCGTTGTCGCCACTATATGTCGGCATTATATACCGTGAGCCGTGAGATGCTGTTGAAAATCCCAAGCAAAAGCATATATACGCACAATTGAACGTTGCGTGGCCCAGAATATTCGTGAATTGCCAACTCCATGCACTCCATGGACTTCGATCATGGCTTGGCAAAACAGAAATGCTCTCGCATGGCCTGACCCTTTGGCTACCAGCGGAAGTGATGACAATCTCCAAGAAATCCCTATGGACCTTCGCGACGTCGAACATTTGGGTATAACGACTGCGAACCCAATCTTCTTGGGAGTATCTTGACAACCCGCATTCAAAGAAGGTGCATAAGAACTGCTTGATGAAGAGCGCATGGTCGAGGTGGCGAATATCTGAAGGCGAACGAACGGTGTGAACACATTAATGGGAGAGCAAAAATCTAACATACCGCGGCGATCTTTGTCGTCGTTGTTTTTCTTCTCTGCATCTCGTTTGAAAGGGGCCATGAGAAAGATCTCGAATCTGAACGACGCTTTAGCTTCGAGAAAAGGAAAAAACCAAGTCAAAAGGGCGTACCGATAGACTCACGCGTTGGAAAAGTTGACCGATTCTAGCCTGGCCGATGATCCCTAGATATAAGATTCAGCATTGGAAAATGGGGATGTGTAATCACTCTCATCACGACTGACCCGACCCAGAATCGCCCAAGCTGGTCGAGGACAATCTTAGAGAAATAGGCACCTACTTATATTTTGGCGACGAAAGATAGCCCCGCGTGAGAGGCCCCTGGTGGAAGGAGGGATGACGATTGCCAGAGATCGTAAACCCAACGATATGGCGACGATAGAAGTGAGGATAGAAGTCTTGATGTTGAAAGATTGTGGGCAATAGTCGGTTGATAATGATTGTGGTGCTGGGACGCTAGTTTATGTCGTTGTGGGAGAAAGGGACGGAGTAAATCGAGGGAGGGCGTAAATATACCGCACCTGGCCTGAATTCATGGTCTGAGTGGATCGGATAGATTGGGAATAATTTCAATCGGTCCTGGGGTTTCTTGGATTGGCCCGGTTTTGTCCTTGTTTTGATCTGGGCCGACATACGGGCTGAGAAGTGATGTGCGGTATCGACGGGGGGTAGATCATCCTGTTCGTGACATAGAGGAAAAGAAAAATAGAAAAACGGAATCAAACGCAATGTCATGGAGGTGTCGAAAAACAATAATGTAGAAGGCTGTGCGTCAACCCAAGGTGACGAGAGAGCGAGTGACGCAAGCGAGAGAAGACCCGTAACCCCGAACAATTACGCATGAACTCCCCACTATGCATCAACCCAGCTGCCTCCGAGTGCAGAGGTTCCACCTAGCATGCGACCGGCGTTCGCGATGTTAGCATGGCCATGTGCTTCAGCATGATGAACAGCGATGAGAAGCGGGAATTTTATTTTCGCTGTGGACCGCGATCGCCTGTGGAGGTTGAGTTCGCAAGGAGGGCTATGGGGGATAAGTTGACAGCGATGGGATGCTCGTTGATACACAGGGTGCCTTCCGTCAATGGAAAGGTGTAGCAGGTAAACTATGTTGGATTGATCGAGGCAGGAAACAGGGAAATGCAAATAGGACTTCATTAGAGTCTAATTTACGAATACGCACAATACAACGTACCAGATGGCAATATGCAGAAACCACCGACGGTCGTGAGTATCTACCAACTCCAATAATATCGCGTCGAATTGCATCGGACTTTGTGCATTGGGCGTAGCAGCAATTCTAAGCTTAATCTGGCTTGTGCAGTGTTCATGTATCCCAAGATCTGCAGCCTGAAGATGGCGATGGGTGGTTCGTCCTGTTTGCTGAAAAAGTAATACCGCTTCTGCCTGTACTCGTCATTAGTAACGGAAGGGAGGACGTGGTTTCTTTCGTCGCTAGACGCGAGTTCCCCTTGGGGATACTCGTATGATTTAGAACCTGCACGAAAAGGTGGATTCTCCAATAAATTTTAGAAATGAAGACCATGGGGTAGGCAAGCTCAGGCTATTTGGTCGAACTGAGAAATAACGATTTTGGAAACTTGGCGGTGCCCGTGCATGCGCAATGGCTTGACAATCACCGCAGAATTATAAAGAAAAAAAACACCAATGGACAATGCCGCACCTTTGTGGCCCCAAGACTCCTGAAATCCCACTGATTCACCCCTCCCGTCACAGGCAAGCTCTCAAACCACGGAAACGACCCTTCGCGTGATGGAACAAGGATTCAAGAAGTTCTTGCCAAGCATGAGACGAGTTTTTGGTAGCCTCCTGGAAACCTGGTAGTGGCGGGATGATGATGACAATAGATTGCGCCATTGTAAATACTAGCTCTCTAAGAGGCCTCAAACAATGACGAGGAGTTAACTCGACACGCGGTTACGGTTGTAGCCCTTTGCATTTGAGATTCAACACTCGTGGTTGTCACGTGAATATTTTCCCATAGCCAAACAAAGCGAGCCGAATCAGCCGCACTAATACTGTACTATCGCTTGATCAATCAGTGATATTTTCTCTTATCCACGAAGTTGTTACAAATTATTAACTTCAATTTACCTACGCTATGAGTTGTTGTGGAGATTCTTGGCATTATAACACTAGTAGCATCTATCTTATCTGTTATTTATGACTGCTCATTTTGGTCTAAGGTATTTGAAGACGACCTTTACAACAGAAACGTATAGCTAGCTATATACTCAAATAAGGTGCTAAGATACTCAGCATAATTACCAGGTACTCGATGAGTGTTATCTAGCCGAAGTTGTTTGGCTCGGGGAAATCGTCACGTGACAAGCGCAAAAAATCGAGTAACGTTTCAATATTTCCAATCTTAAATGCAAAGGGCTGTAGTCAGCTTCTTCCCACGTCGATGTTCAAGAAATTTGACAAATGACAACCTCATGTAATAACCAAAACGTGATATTCAATTCAAATGAGTGTTGCTTGCCAATGTTCGTGCTTCACATTCATGGCTGCCTCTTGTATTATCTGAATTTAACTTGAGGAATAAGCTTCTTGACAATGTCACCGTCGAACAGAAATTTGCGATATCGAAAATAGCTGTGTTGCCGCACGTGTGTCTGTCATTCGGACTACGCCGGGTAAGTGACGATCGGTACGCCATCCGGACATGTGCTCAGCGCTCAGCCCTGAGCTTGGCAGTCATCAGCGCTGCAGTCCGAACTACCATGGATCGAATGTCAGAGGTTTGTCAATCCAAACGTGGTTTAGAGATTTCGAGAGGTGCTAATAACCATCCAAATCATTTCTTTGCTTGAATAGATGGACTCTGCCTCTCCATTTTCCTCTCGGATTGGAACCGATCACTACCCCCTACCCACCTCAGACGAGGCCAACCAAATTAAGAGATATATCTCCGAAAAAGTTGCTCGTATAGCGGATGTTGACCAGGAAATAGAGAAGCTCAAGGCTCTACGCGCCAAACTGACCTCGGAGATCGAAGATCATCGGTCGCTTCTATCCCCTGTACCCCACCTCCCTATAGATATCCTTCAAGAAATCTTCAATGCATGTCTTCCCACAGCATATAATCCAGTGATAAGTCGATACGAAGCCCCACTCCTCCTCACCCAGGTTTGCAGAAACTGGCGGAATGTCGCGCTTTCCAGCCCATTCCTTTGGTCTGCGATTCATATTCCAATCCCATCACTCCCCGGGCACCTCACCTCATTTGACATTCCTACGACTGCACTATCGAATTATTTAACGGAACTTCTCGCACTCACTCGCGAACGTATGGCGGCAGTCCATGAATGGTTGCAACGATCTAAAGGCGCGCCTCTCTCGATATCCATATTCGATGGCGGGTACTGTCAAAAAGAGGTCTGCGATCTTGTCCTCGACACGATCATCTTCTTCTCACATCGATGGAAGCGTTTGGTACTTGATACCCGCTCCTGCAATTTGACCCGGATCGCGGGCGTGCTACCTTCCCAACTCCCCCACCTGGAATCACTCATTGTCTGGAACGAAGCTATCACACACAACTTCGAGCTAGCCTATGCAATTCCCGTTGCGTGGTCCACGAGCGAGATTGTTAAAGCCCCAAAGCTTCGAGCAATATCATTTTATAAAATGACGGCCAATATAACCGAATTCCCCCTGAGGTGGTCCCAAATGACAGAGATCGCCTTAGGATCCATCGCGGGACCTCAAATGTTCTCAACTCCCACAATGTCGTTGAAGCAAGTCGCCTTTATCCTCAGATCTTGCCAGCAGCTTTTCGCATTCCGATTGGAGGTCACTCTGCTCCCCGACGACTTAGATCAACAACCGATTTGTCTTCTATTCCTCCAAAAATTCTCCTTCCACGACAGCGGGATTGATGTATCCTCCTTATTTTCCATCCTCGAACTCCCGTCTCTCAAACATCTCGAATTTAACAGCGATGCACAATATTTGAAAAAGGCCTCACTTGAGGCGCTGCTCCCCCGCGTTAACACTCTGGAACGGTTCATCACCGAACCCCAATTCTTCGCTCAGGGCTACTACGTGAAATGTCTTAGCCACATGTCCAGTTTGACCCACATTTCGATTCGATGGACTCCGTTCCTCGGGTCGCCTGGTTGGTCTCTGACAGGCGATAACAACGACAACTATCGAGC
>Ga0307509_10012262_pt1 | contig 10276 bp, 13 predicted proteins | sample 10_EM_MG_FD_202245 | JGI IMG/M metagenome (GOLD analysis project Ga0307509, IMG submission 202245) | Populus trichocarpa ectomycorrhiza microbial communities from riparian zone in the Pacific Northwest, United States - 10_EM | ecosystem: Host-associated > Plants > Roots > Unclassified | place...
GGGAGGGAGGAGCGCTAGCAGTGGAACGGGAAAGCGGAGGCGGAGGGCTAAATGAAGAGGGCGAGACATTAGTACATGGCGGGCAACGAGTTGCGCACCTGTTGGATGTATCTCGACTAGGAAGGTGCCGACTTGGCGTTGGCAGAGAGGTAATCACGAAACCATATAAGTATGTGTATGTGGAGCATTAGGAGGAGCGTAAAACTGGAGGGGAATCAAGACAAGAGCATCTGGTCGCTAGGAACACGTGATCGGATGGGATTACGTCCATGACAGTCCAGGCTTTCGCCCGTTCTGCGAATGCCTTCCACCGACTATACGCCATGGGAAACCCTGGCTTGTTGCATTTGTAGCGGTACACCTCACTGCGAGGAGGCCTGGACACCCGCTGGGCTGAAGCCGATGCCGTGATCCAAACATAGCATGGCTGAGGGATTCGTAAGGCAACTTAATAGCCTAATCTGTAATGAAGGTCCGGCGGACGTCACAAATTTCCATTGTTTCCCCGAGGCCTGGAATCGGGTCACCTCTCGAACCTGATATTGCAATTAATCGCTTGAAGTTAATGATCTCCGAGTTTGGTGTCGAACACGTTTAAGTCCCTCGAGTTGGGTATCCGATTACCTCTCACGTTCGATGGCCTATCTGTGGCGAATAGGCACCCCACCCTAGCATTAGAGCCTTTCGGCCGGTTTGCTGCTGCGTCTGAGATTCGCCAGTCGGAACGGACCCTAAGCATTTTGCCCTCGGGTTCGAGTTGCCAAATACATGGTCACCGTCGAGATTCACCGAACACCTCGCATACGTCCTGATCCTGCACCACATATCGGTGTTCATTCCAGCCGTACTTTTGCATCTATTCAAATCGGACCCAAAGGAGGTGTAATCTCATGGTCTCAGCGTGTTCCGTGTGTACTCATTCGTTTCTTTATTCTTTATTCTCCCTATCCTCCATCGCTTTCAGCTTTACCCATCCCAACCCACCCATCTTTATTCCAACCAGCCGACGATTCTTACAGCAGGTTCCGCTGGTTACCATCGCCACCCTCCGCACTCCACACCTCCCCTACGGACGTACAGATGGAGAGGGGCGAGATACACTCGCACGATGTCCACCCTCACGACCGCTCAGACCCATCCCCACCGGAGGCCAGCCGCACTGTCGCGACAGAAGTTGACGCGCTAGTCGACCCAATTAGTCGACTTCAACCGTCCTTATCACCTATTTACCGGCGGTTGGGACAGGGGGACCTGGGGGTCGTCGGAACACGTCCCATCGACGCTGGGGGCTTCGCTGACGTCTGGATTGGCGATATGGACGATCGAAGGGTCGCGGTCAAGTCGTATAGGTGTTATGGGTCTGCAGATTATCCGTCGATCTATAAGGCGAGTTACCCCTCGCCATTGTGCGTCCATGCTCACCAACGACCGACCGATAGAGGTTTTGCCATGAAGCATTGATGTCCACTCGCCTCTCCGGCCAGCGTGTGGTACCGTTCATCGGGGTATATTCCACACAGGAGCATCCACTTGCCCTCGTGTTTGAGTTCATGCAACACCTTAACCTCGGAGAGTATCTCAGGAACAACCGCAGCGTCAGCAGGCTCGATTTGGTACGCCCCCCGTCGTCGTCTCAACCCCACCAGCGGAGTCTTAGTATTTTGATATCAGCTGTTTGGAGTAGCGCGTGCTGTGGAGAAGATGCACAACGTCAACGCCGTTCACGGAAACCTCAAGATTGTACGAACATTCCTCTCCCCCAAACTCTGGTCATAGGCTCACATTTGTCTAGACAAACATCCTCATTGACGGTGGCGGACACGTCCGCATCGCCGGCCTTGGAACAGTTTCTACTCCGCCCGCCGTGCCGGTGGTGGACGTTGATCGATTTTTCCACGGCGCGGCCCCCGAGCTGATTGATCCTCAAAGCTTCGGATTTGTTGGGACTGAAAGTACGAAAGCCAGCGACATGTATGCGTTTGGTGTCCTTGCTTGGGAGGTGAGTGGCGGGGATGTAAATTTCCATGGATCAATTCTCAAATGAAACGGGTCCAGGTGTTTGCCGGACGAGTTCCATTCTCCGACCAGAACAAGATTGCAGGGGTTTATTTGATGTTGAAGAGACGTCTGCCGGGTAGGCCTGGCCACCCTGAGCTTTCTGACCGTGTATGGAGGATGGTTAAGGGATGCTGGAAGGTTAATCCAGTTCGACGCAAGACGATCACCGAGGTCGTTGCCATCCTCAAGACGGAACTCAACAAGGTGAAGTAACAGGTGGCCCCACTATACGTCGGTCCGAACACGTCCCATCATCATGCGATACTTTAAGCTTTATATCCTACCATGTCCATGCATATGTATCACGCCAGTGACCAGAAGTATGGGTATATATACTATGTAACGGCTAGGTATATCTGTCTATTATACAAAAAGAAGGGTGAGGATGGTTGGTTGGCTCAAACCCTCTGCTCATCACGTACCGATAGGCCAGAGCTTGGCGGAGCGAACGGTTGTCCCTGATCCCATCTGATGCCCTCCTCACGGGGAGAGCTGCCGTTAATCGGCATCGCATCTAATAGATTATTAACCCCCGTGCTATACTGGTCCAAAGCCTGCCACGAACCTTTGTGTCCGTGGCAAGGGGGGACTGCGGAATGGGAAAAATGCATTCTCGGCACGATCGAACGACGATCACAGCCGGGTCACCTGACGTATACGTGGCCGAGAACCCCCTCTCATATGGAACACGGTATACGAGACCAAGACCTCGTGGTTGACGAACGGCTTTGGCCCCTTTCCTACACCCTTCTGCCTTGGAGAATAGACAAATGTCCACGTGCTCTGAGCCCCAGCATTGAGGGGCAGAAATCCAAGAAGGCCGCTATTCTTTGGAATCCCTGTCGATATTAATCGTTGTACCATCTAACCTAACCGTTCCCGGAACCCCGTCCAATGAATAGAGCCACACAGCCGTCCTGACTCACTGCGACGTAGTGTCACACACCAGGTCGGGGAACCACAGGTAGTCCATTCCGTCAAGAGTTCTACCATTTTTGGCGAGTGCTGGTGAGCTCGTGCCATCGGTGCTGGGGGGTCGTGGCCAAGAGCAGCCGAATCAATTATAGGCGCTCTTAGGCATTCCGATCGTCGTACGTCGTGAACATCCCCTGTGGTATTACAAGAAAAACAAGGCCCGTAAGTTATGTGTCACGATTGCAAAACGCCGCGTGATCCTGTTGTTTGTGAGGCTCATGGTGAAGGGGAGAAGGCACAGAAAAAACCGGGTGGATATAACAGTCACACCTTGACTCTTGAGGCAAGTAATATCCCTTCTTCGTGACCACTCTACATCTGCAAGAGGCGCTGCGAGAGGGGGCTGAAGGACCTATACCTACCCTCCTTTCTGTAAGTAAAGTCCGGCCGAAATTCAGTCGGTGGGTCTGCCGGTGCTGACCTTATTTTCTCCATCGGGAGTCCCGGCCAGCTTATCAAGTGCTTCATCAAACCACCTTCCGCTTGTGATCAGTGACGGCTGGGCTCTCTTCCGTTTTCTTTTCGTCCTCTCCCACGTCCTTCCAATTCCGTATCCACCATCGTCCAGAGCGCCCCCCCTGCTGGAGCATCATCGGTGCGGCCGCCGCCCGATGGCCTGGATGCCTCCCTGAGTCGGAGAGAAGTGGTTGTGATCCACCGCACCAGCCTTTCGAACGGCACATTTCGCCCGGCGGTCGAGATCTTGAGAGGACAAGAGTTGGACAACCTAGGGAAGAGTCCTATTTTGTCAGAGTGGGGGTACGCTGGTTCACATCTGGATGTTGGTGAGCGGCGGAGATCGGGGGGGGGGGATACAAGACGCCTCGTGAGGTGAATGCGACGTACGGTTCCGTTGACGACGAGTTGGGCACGCACCTCTTGCGGTTCGTGTACCCTGCGTACCTATAGTGCCGATCCACTTATGCGTCCCCACCAGTTGTCGTCGAAGTTGGCCTGTCGTTTCGGTGTCGTAGCATTCACCGTCAGATATCAGACTCGTGACCTTCGTAGTGAGATCGTCTCTTCTCCTTCAGCCCGGACAATTCCTTTCCACAAAAGTGGTGGAGAAGTGGTTCACTGTAAGGGCGGTCTCAGCGATGCCAGGGTACATGTCAGACGGAACCCAGAACACATACAGAGATATAGAGTAGAGGAATCCGGCCTCCATGTAACTTCCTTCGATAGAACTCATTCGTCGCAGTGGTCGTCAGAGATTCGGCCGAGGGAGGGGTGGCTGACGCGGACGCGTGGCAACTCCCGACTGTGATCAGACGCCTAAGTGACCCCTGCCAAACAACCACGGGTATACCACAACGTTCACGTTCAGTCCCACGATATAGGCCCGCGGCTGCTGATTTTCGTGCTTCATCAGGAAAATCTGCGGTCAGATTCTATGCGATTTTGTCCGACCGATGTGCTTCGATCACTTACAGTCCGCTCCAGGCGCTTCCAAGCGATTCCGTCAAAATGTTGGATTATGGAAGGGCATCGATGCGCTCCCCTAGAGTTTCGTGTTATGTGTGATTGAATAAATTGCTACGTTTTCCAAGCATGAGCATCACCCGCCCTATCTGGATCTGGTACCAGCGGGGTCGTTCTCAGCTTTCCGATCGTTTGTGGAAGTTGATTAAGGGATGTTGGGAGAGCACCGCGGCTCGGCGCAAGACCATCACCGAGGTCGTCTGTGTCCTCGAGGCAGAACTGGGCAAGGCAAAGTAATACGTGACGCGTGATCGATGATCTATGGCACCTCATTGTATTATTTATACACCGCGCATTATGCCCCAACGTTGTATTTTTTTCCGCGTGCCTATGCGTGACATCCGTGAAAAGTATTTCAGGTGTATACGCAACAGCGAGCCGTTGGGGTAAGTATACATTGTCACGAGCGTCCTCGACACGATATCGATGTGTACCTTCGGTTCGCTCGCTCGTCCCCTCGGATACCCCCCTCCCTCCCGCCCTCCTCATCCTGCTGCAGTTTTCTTATTTCCTTACGTATTCGCGGGGAAGGCGCGCGCGGGCCTTGTTATACGCTATGTGTGGTTTGTTTTATTGGAATTCTAGACGAACACCGAGTGAGCTGAATCCTCACGAACAAAGAAAAGAGTTATTGTACCTAGACGAGCACCGAGTGAGGAGACGGGATGATCGGACGAAGTTTTATCTAATCTGAGGTGCGTCACATGATAGTAACTACCGGAACGAACGTGTGATTCTAATATGTTTCTCATATTGTTTCCAACTACAGTATGTGCGAAGCCACCACTAAATTTTGTGAATAGTGTACTCCAGACCATTATCACTACAGATCAACGAAGGGACCTTTGTACTCTCGGACGCATCCGTGCACACCCTAGCGACGTTTTCTCTGTCTGCTCCCCCTCCTGGACCCTCGAGCTCCTCCTCGGTAGTGGGCGCCTGGGGGGGTGTAGGTTGGGCGTTTCGCGCCTGAGGTGGGGTGTAGTGATCACATTAAGTAAATGTGACCCTTCGCCCGCCCACCAGCAGGGGATTGGCAGCCCTCTAGGTAAATGGTTCTGAGCATTTGAAAATATCGAGGCTCTCCGCGTCGGGGAGCAAAGCAGACACAACAAGGAACGGACCGGCTGCAGCCACCCGTCGTGTAGCGGGGCCATGTGGCCTGCTCGTGATCAGGGCACGAGGGACTTAATCGCTGCTTGGATTTCGCATCGTGACACGCAAACCTCAACCTCAACTCAGCGATACCACCTCTAGAACACCGATATTCCGCGTTCTTCGTGCGTTGTTGGGTTGGCCAACGTGCCTGAGCTGCCCGGGGGATCCGTTGACTGCCGTGGGGGAAACGTTTTCCCGGGCCGCGGTCGTGATTATGGAGGACGCGTAAGTCTAGTACCGTTAATAACGGAGCTGGGAAACTTCTAACCAACTCGTTCTGGAGATCCTAAGGGCGCTTACAACTTCATTCACAAACCTGACTTTGTTGTTCTGCAGGATTACGTTCTTGATTTGGTCCGCCCATCGTGGCCCTACAATCAGGGATGAGGGTAACGCTATATCCGAGGCATTTGAAACGGCCCACCAAGTCTCCCCTGGCCTTCCGGATCCCAACGGGCGAGGGGTGCGTGCGCTCGATTCGCACCGGACGTCTGTACGAGGTGGCTGTGAGGGATGACGGGTGAGGGTCGATCTGCAGAAACCGTGAGAGTACATACACGAAACCCGTTGGTTTTGAGGATCAATATGGGCGGGACGGATGGGAAGATGACCCAGGTTCGTTCTTTGTATCGGGGTAATCGTTTCCCCGGTGGCATTCCCCTGGTGTGGTGGGGAGCGGAGAGTGGCTGTGAACTCATAACGGCTGGGTAAGCGGCAGGAAGCTTGCACCCATATCCAATAGTGCGTGCCACGTGGACAGTTTCCGTTCTCGCCAGAGAATCGGCGGAAAATCTGGAGCGACTTCCGCCGTACCCATGATCTGCGGAAAAGCGTGGTCGATTGTGGGGAGCCATAGGCTTTGACGAATTGATCAGCGTTTGTGACAGGATCCCTAAAAAATGGAACGACCGAACGTCTGTTTATGAAACTCTGGACAGCAAAGGTAGGACCGCACGCCACACACGTCGCAGTCGCCAGGCGTTGGCGCCTATCATAAGGGCTGCCGCCTTTCATTGAAGTGGAAGAATCGATACACAAGAACCATGACATTTCGACAAGGGAGCCTTTTCAAGGAATCTATCTGAGAAATCTTCTACAGATGAAAAGGAGGTGATCTATTTATTAGGATAGATTGTTTTGGAGTGGGGTCACAACCTAACGTCCCCACCATAGTTGTGTCGGGTGACTTCGGAACGGAGCACACTGGTAGCGTAGGATCGTGGGAATGGGCCGCGTGCGACCGCCATCAACAAAGCGATTTGCATCCACTTTCCCCTCGAAAACCGCCCATCGGATAACGCCCGCTGTTGGTGGGAAGTGGCGGATTCATGACGTATAAAGGGAATGGGTTGCTTTTCGTTTGCCAGCCCTGAGCAACTTGCCGCCAACACCCGCCAGAATTACCACCCACCCGGGAAATCCAGAGACAAGCTATTGGCGACCCTACGTACCTCCTTACCCGGTTTGCGCAGGCTGCGCAGCGCAAGGGGATAAAAACGTAACGGGGACGTGCCCCAGGGTGCGCACACCTTGTCGCACGGCAAAAGAGACGACCGCCATCGTCAGCCACCGTGGATCGTGTAAAATGAAAACAGGGGGAAAGTGGGAAGAAAATAGCGGAGGCAGAAAGTGAAATGAAGAATGGTGGGAAAATTGGGAGCGTCGTGGCGGTGAGAGCGGAGTGAGGCAATCGGGACAACTCGGGTATGTGTGATGCGCATCATACTGCGTAGGTGGGTCGTGGCGAGGGTGGTGTCGGCTTGATGTCGGCAGAAGCTTTGTTTGCCACATGAGGTAACCACGAAGCCATGTCAGTCGATGATCGAGAGGCGGATGTGTATGCGGAGATCCAGGAAGGTACATCAGTACTTAATCGCTCAACGCTTACCAAGTGTTTTAGGTGCCGAACCCTTCGATCTCAATCTCTGAAGAAGTGGTTTCGAAAAATGCGACTCCTGAGGTCTTGAGCAGCACGCCGGAGTCCCGAACAACAGACATAGGTCCCAAACAGCGTATCTGGACCTCGAACAATGACGCCTCGCGCCTAGGAGAGATCAGGCATTTGTTCCAAAGTGTTCCTTGTCCCTCGAACGCGAAAAGGGGCTCGCTTGGTGATCGTAGGGTCTGTTGATGTTAGCAGGAGCGTAAATTGTGTGGAAAACCATGACGAGAGATCAAGGACCGTCCACTCCCTGGGGGACATTCACTTTGCGAGAGGAGTCGGATGGTATTCACAACATGAATGGGGTGTACGATGGAGCCACGGGCGAGGTTCATCTTCAATATCCCCCCTCGCTTTAGGTCAATCGGGTGATCAGCACGTTTCACGCCCAGTTCTGCGGATTTCAATTATCCTTTACACCATTTAATCAGCCCTGGTGCAAACGCGCAAGGTTTACCAATGGAAGTGCCGTGATCCAAACATGACGTAGACGAGAGAAGCTCGCGAGGCAACTTAACGCAGCTTAAGATAGCCTAATGAGAGCCGGGTAAACGTCACACAATTTCATTGTTATCCCCAAGGCTTGGGGTTGGGATTAATTGATTAATCTCTTGAAGGAAATGACCCCCAGGCCTGACGTTTGGTGGCTCTGATTCTTTCTTGAGTCGGGCGCGCGTTTGATTGTCTCCTCGCGAAGGTTATGTCTTGAGTCACACACATATAGGCGCTCGCCTCGACGTCACAACGTTTCGACCGGTTCCCTGGCGCAACATTTTGCCTTCGGTTCCAATTTTCATATCCACCATTAACTATCACCGGCACGCTTGGCACTACGTAGTGGCGTCGGTTCCGCGGGATTTTCCATCCATTGTGGCTGGGACGAAAAACGTGTAATCTCATGGTCTCAGCGTGTTTCATGTGTATAAATTCATTCTGCTTATTGGGTTCTTTGCTCTTGGTTTTCCCTCTCTTCCGCCCTTCCAGCCCTACCCATGCCAACCCACCTGGCTCCGTTCCAACCAGGCACTGGTTCCTACAGCGGAATCAGCGACTTGTCGTCACCACCCTCTGCACTCCGCGCCCCACCTATAGACGCACAACTGGAAGGGGATGACGTGCTCTGGCACACTATCCACTGCCACGACCAGTCCCCGCTGGTGGTCGTCCACCCCCTTACTACAGACCTTGGTACTCTCGTCGACCTGGCTCGTCGTTTTCAACCGTTCCTACCGTCGGGTTATCGGTGGTTGGGGCAGGAAGACCTGAAGGTCGTCGGAACGCGTCCCATCGACGCTGGTGGCTTTGCTGACGTCTGGATTGGCGAGGTGGGCGATCGAAAGGTTGCAGTCAAATCGTATAGGTGTTATACATCTGCAGACTACATCCCGACCTACAATGTGGGTCGCCCCTAACCGTTATGCATCTCGCGCTCACCGACAGCCGTCTGGTAGAGGTTTTGTCATGAAGCATTGACGTGCACTCGCCTCTCCGGCGAGTACGCAGTGCCGTTCATCGGGGTTTATTCCGCTCGGGAGCATCCATTTGCTCTCGTATTCGAATTCATGAAACACCTCAACCTCGGAGAGTATCTTCGAAACAACTGCAACGTTGCGAGGCTCGTCTCAGTACGTTTTTCATCGTCGTCTCACTCCTATATTGTTGTCTTAGTATCCCCGACATCAGTTGTTGGGAGTGGCGCGCGCTATCGAGGGCATGCACGGCCTCAACATTGTTTACGGGAACCTTAAGATAGTAAGAACCTCCATCTCCTCATGTTCTGGTAAGGTACTCACGTTTGTTCAGACCAACTTCCTTGTAGACGCTGGTGGGCGCATCCGTATAACCGGCCTCGGAGCAGCTTCTGTTCCACCCACCGCCTCAACGGTTGGCGTCGATAGGTTCTTTCGTGGCGTTGCCCCGGAACTGGTCGACCCTGAACGCTTCCAGTTGACCAATGCCGGGGTCACGACGGCCAGCGACGTGTATGCATTTGGCGTTCTGGCTTGGGAGGTGAGTGGATGGGATCTAATTTCCTCTGTATGAGTTCTCATATGATGGTCTGGCGCCAGGTTTTTGCCGGACGAGTTCCATTCCCCGGCCGGACAGAGGTCGCAGGGGTGTATTCGATGTTGAGGGGGCGTCGACCGAATAGGCCTAACCATCCTGAGCTCTCGGATCGTGTATGGAAGATGATTCGGGGGTGCTGGAAGGGTAACCCCACCCAACGCAAGACGATCGCCGAGGTCGTTACCATCCTCGGGGCAGAACTAAACAAGGCGAAGTAAAGCGTGGCGTAATATAAACCAACCACCACCAGCACCGGATTCACTGGATGTCCGCCCAGACACGCGTCCCATCATCATTCGATACTTAAAACTTCATAACCTTTTATTGTAACCATCGCCCACGTTTATGTATCCCATCGTCGACTGGAAGTAGAGGCATATATAACATGTAACGGCTGGATATATCTATCTGTATATCTATCTCCTCGTATGCTACCTATCCGTATATTCATCTATCTATCTGTATATGTATCTTTCCAGATACCTGTCCGCTCGTGTCTACCTACCTGCTAACGGTTGGTCGGCGCCCCTGGCTATCACATCCGCGACATCAACCATCCCGATTGGTATGAACCTGGAGAGGCGAACCAAAACT